>Ga0209172_10002682_pt1 | contig 30295 bp, 33 predicted proteins | sample LarsenN4metaG_FD_184113 | JGI IMG/M metagenome (GOLD analysis project Ga0209172, IMG submission 184113) | Hot spring sediment bacterial and archeal communities from British Columbia, Canada, to study Microbial Dark Matter (Phase II) - Larsen... ... | reverse complement strand
CCAGCCCATTTTCACCGGTTGCGGGTGGTCCCGCGGGGGCCACGATCACTCAGAAGCAGTCGGGTCGCGGCGGGGTCCGGTAGGCCGGGCGCGGTCGGTGGCGGAAGAAGGCCCAGGCCACCGCCGCCCCGAACGCGAAACCCCCGACGTGGGCCCAGAAGGCCACGCCCCCGTTCACCTCGGTCCCGAGCTGCCCGACGCCGCTGAAGACCTGGAGGAGGAACCACAGGCCGAGCACGAGAGCGGCGGGCAGCTCGACCACGGTGATGAAGAAGAAGATCACGAGCGTCGTCACGCGGGCGTGCGGGAACAGCACCGCGTAGGCCCCGAGGACCGCCCCGATCGCGCCGGACGCCCCGACGTTCGGGATCGTCGAGCCCGCATCGAACGCGACCTGCAGGGTCGTCGCCGCGACCCCCCCGAGCAGGTAGAAGATCGGGAAGAGGGCGTGGCCCAGCCGATCCTCGACGTTGTTGCCGAACACCCACAGGAACAGCATGTTGCCCGCGATGTGGAGCCAGCCGCCGTGGAGGAACATCGCGACGAACACCGAGGCGAGCCAGCTCTTGTCCGGACAGGCCTGCTGGAGGAACGGCTGGATCGCCCGCCCCGCCCCGGGCCCGAAGTCATCGTCGAGCGCCGTCCGGGCCTCGGTGCCCCCCTCGGCCAGGTTCGTCTGGTTGGCCAGCTCGAACGGGATCTGGGCCTGGCAGAAGTAGAACTCCTGCTGCTCGGCCTCCGTGCCGAAGGACGGCTGCCAGGCCAGGAACACGACCACGTTCGCCGCGATGAAGGCGAGCGTGAGGAACGGGACGCGGCGCGTCGGGTTCGCGTCGCGGATCGGGATCATCGGCCGGGCGCGATCCGTTCGGGGTCCGTCTGGCCGCGCATCGGTCCGAGCCTAGCAGCGCGGTGGGCCGCGGGGGCGCGTTCCGGCGGAACGGTATCCTGACGGATGGCGACGACCGGAGGGATGAGCCATGGTCATGAACGAGGTCCGCAAGTACATGGAGGCGGCGATCGGCAAGCTCTCGCCGGCCAAGGCGCAGGAGCTGGCGCGATCGGTGATGAAGGGCCAGGGCAAGGAGCAGGTGACCAAGGCCGCGCAGGAGCTCCTGGAGTGGTCGAACCGCAACCGGGAGCGTCTCACCGAGCTCGTCCGCAAGGAGGTGCGCTCGCAGCTCAAGGCGATCGGCGTGGCCTCCCGGGACGAGGTCGACGCCCTGCGCAAGCGGGTGCGCGAGCTCGAGCGGGGCGGGGGTGCCGCGAAGAAGCGCGCGACCGCCAAGCGGTCGACCGCCAAGCGCAGCACGGCCAAGCGCTCCGCGGAGGCCGCGCCGCCCGAGGCGGCCTCCCCGCCGAGCGGAGCCGCCTGAGCCCGGTGACGCGTCGGCGCCTGGACGCCGAGCTCGTCCGGCGGGGGCTCGCGGCCAGCAGGACCGAGGCGCAGGCCGCGGTGCGGGGCGGTCGGGTCACCGTCGCCGGACGCCCGGCGTCCAAGGCATCCACGCTGGTGTCCGCGGACGAGCCGGTCGAGCTCGCGGGGCCGGGTCGGCGCTTCGTCTCCCGGGGGGGCGAGAAGCTCGAGGCCGCGCTCGAGCGGTTCGGGATCGACGTGACCGGCCGGCGCTGCCTGGACGCGGGCGCCTCGACCGGAGGGTTCACCGATTGCCTCCTGCGCCGGGGGGCGGAGCACGTGGTCGCCCTCGACGTCGGCTACGGGCAGCTGGCCTGGCCGCTGCGCACCGACGCCCGCGTGACGGTGCTCGAGCGGACCAACGTCCGGGACCTCTCGCGCGCCCACCTGCCGTACGCTCCCGACCTGGTGACGGCCGACCTGTCGTTCATCTCGCTCCGTCTGGCGGTCGCGCCGCTCGCGGGGGTCGCGGCCGAGGGGGCCGACCTGGTGCTCCTGGTCAAGCCGCAGTTCGAGGCGGGGCCCGAGGACGTCGGCCGCGGCGGGGTCGTGCGCGACCCGGCCGTGTGGCGGCGGGCGATCCTCCGGGTGGCCGAGGCATGCGCCGAGCACGGGCTCTCGCCCCTGGGGGCGATGGCCTCTCCGCTGCCGGGCCCGGCAGGCAACGTCGAGTTCCCGCTGCACGCGACCAAGGGCCCCGGCCCCTCGACCCTGGACCCGGAGGCCTCCGTGGCCGAGGGATCGCGGATCGGGGGCGGCGCATGACGCGGGTCGGCTTCGTCGTCCATCCGGCCCGGGAGCCGGCGCTCGTCGCGGCTTCCCGGCTCGAGGAGTGGTTGCGGGATCGTGACGTCGAGACCCGGCGCGAGGACGGCGCGGTCGGTGGCTCGCGGGCACGCGCGTTCGCCGAGGGGCTCGACCTGGTGGTCTCGGTCGGCGGGGACGGGACGTTCCTCCGAGCCGCGCACCTCGCCTCCGGCGCCGACGTCCCGGTGCTCGGCGTCAAGGTGGGCCGGATGGGCTTCCTCACCGAGGTCGAGCCGGAGGAGGCCCCCGCGGTGCTCGAGCGCGTCCTGGCCGGCTCGGCGACCGTCGAGGAGCGGCTGGCGGTGAGGGCCGATCCCCAGGGGGCGGCCTTCGAGCCGCAGTGGGCGCTGAACGAGATCATCGTCGAGAAGAGCGCGCGGCACCGGCTGATCCGCCTGGCCGTGTTCGTCGACGACTGCTACGTGACCACCTTCTCGGCTGACGGCGTGATCGTGGCCACGCCCACGGGATCCACGGCGTACTCGTTCTCGGCCGGCGGCCCGATCGTCTCGCCGTCGGTCCCCTGCATCCTCGTCACGCCGATCGCGGCGCACATGGTGTTCGACCGCTCGCTCGTGCTCGCCGCCGACGAGCACGTCACGCTGGGCGTTCTGGGCGAGGAGCCCGGGCTCCTGTCGGCCGACGGCCGAGAGAGCCTCGAGCTGCCGGTGGGCTCGAGCGTCCGGATCGGCCGGGCGCCGACGCCGGCGAGGTTCGTCCGGCGCGGCGACGCGCCTCGGTTCCACGCGCTCGTGCGCGAGAAGTTCGGCCTCCCGGGCCAGGACGGCGGGCTCGAGGTCTAGGGGCGGATGCTCCGCGAGCTGCACATCAGCGGGCTCGGGGTGATCGAGGACCTCGACCTCGAGCTGGACCCGGGCCTGAACGTGCTCACCGGGGAGACCGGGGCCGGGAAGACGCTGATCGCCGTCGGCCTGGGGCTCGCGCTCGGGCGCCGCGCGTCCTCCTCGCAGATCCGCGCCGACTCGGGCGCCGCCCGGGTGCAGGCGCGGTTCGACGCGACGCCCGCGGCCGTCGAGGGCGGCTGGGCCGAGGACGGGGGGATCGTCCTGGCGCGCACGCTCTCGCGGGAGGGACGGAGCACGGCGCGGGTCGGCGGCCAGCTCGCGCCGGTGTCGGTCCTCGCCCGCCTGGGCGAGGACCTCGTGGAGATCCACGGGCAGCACGAGGGTGTCCGCCTGCTGTCCGCGGCGCTGCAGACGGCGTTCCTGGACCGGTACGCCGGCCGGGAGCACGCGGAGGCCGTCGCGGTGCTGGCCGAGGAGCACGCGCGGCTGCGCGCCGCCCGAACCGCCCTGGAGGAGATGCGGGCCGCCGAACGCGATCGCGAGCGGGAGCTCGATCTCCTCGCCTATCAGGTCCGCGAGATCGAGGCGGCCGGGCTCCGGCCGGGGGAGCTCGCCGAGGCGCGGCTGGAGGAGGCGCGGCTCGCGCACGCGGAGAAGCTGCTCGAACGCGCCGGCGAGGCCGAGCGGCGGCTCGTGGGGGAGGACGCGGGCGCCGACGCGCTACGTATGGCCGCGTCGGCCCTGAGCTCGGCAGCCGAGCTCGATCCGGGGCTCGCCGAGCCCGCCGAGCGGGCCGCGACGATCGCCGCGACCGCCGACGAGCTCGCCCGGGACCTCCGGGGGTACCGCGAGCGCCTCCAGATCGATCCCCGGCGGCTCCAGGAGGTCCGCGAACGGCTCGCCGCCCTGCACGCGTTGCAGCGCAAGTACGGCGAGACCGAGGAGGAGATCCTCTCCTTCCTCGGGACCGCCCGGGGTCGGCTCGCCCGGCTCGCCGACGCGGACGACGAGCGCGCCCGGCTCGAGGGCGAGGTCGCCGAGCTCGCCGAGCGCGTGAGCGCGCTCGGCGCGATCGTGTCGGACGGCCGGGGGCGGGCGGCGCCGGGGCTGTCGCGGGCGATCGCGGAGGAGCTCCGGGGGCTCGGGATGCCGGAGGCCGTCGTCGAGGTCACGCTGGTCCCGACCGCCGAGGTGACCGCCTCGGGAGCCGAGCGCGCGGAGATCGTCTTCGCCGGCGGTCCCGGGCAGGCACCGCTCCCGCTCGCGCGCGTCGCCTCCGGCGGGGAGCTCTCGCGGACGATGCTCGCGTGCCGCAGCGTGCTCGCGGACCTGGACGAGGTGCCCACGCTGGTGTTCGACGAGGTGGATGCCGGGATCGGGGGCAGGGCGGGCCTGGCCGTCGGCCGGCGGCTGGCACGCCTCGCGTCCTCGCGCCAGGTGGTCGTCGTCACCCACCTGCCGCAGATCGCGGCGTTCGCCGACCGCCACGTCCTGGTGGAGAAGGCCGGCGGGAGCGCCACGGTCCGGGTCCTGGAGGGGCCGGAGCGGATCCTCGAGCTCACGCGGATGCTGGCGGGCCTGCCCGGGAGCGAGGCCGCGGCGACCCACGCCGAGGAGCTCCTGGCCGACGCCGCGCGCCTCCGCGGGGAGGGAGCCGGCTCCGCCTCCGCGACCCGCGCACGCCTCGGCTAGGCTGTGGCCGAGGGGGTTCCGCGTCAAAGGGTTCCCTGAGGGGAGCCGCGGCCCGGGCCCCCGCGCGGTCACGGGAGGCGTCCCTACGGCATCGAGGACGAGGAACTTGCTCCGGCGACCCCGGCGGCGGCCGAGACCGCGGTCGGGGATCGCCCGGGTGGACGCGCGCACCAAGCACCTCGTGCAACGCCTGCGCCCCGGCGAGATCGCCGTGATCGACCACGAGGACCTGGATCGGGTCTCGGCCGAGGCGCTGATCGAGGCCGGAGCAGCCGGCGTCGTGAACGCCGCCCGCTCGATCACCGGCCGGTACCCGAACCTCGGCCCGCTGCGCCTGGTCGAGGAGGGCATCGCCCTGGTGGACTCGGTGGGGCCGCTGGTGCTCAGGAAGGTCCGCGAGGGCGACCCGGTCCGTCTGGAGGGCGACCGGATCGTCGTGGAGGGCCGCCTGGTCGGGGTCGGCGTGCGCCAGGGCGAGGGGTCGGTCCGCCGCGCGATAGCGCAGGCGCAGCTGAACCTCGCCGAGCGGTTCGAGAGCTTCGCCGCGAACACCGTCGACTTCATGCAGCGGGAGCGCGACCTGCTGTTCGGGGGCGCCGGGCTCCCGGAGCTCGCGCACCACCTGGCTGGCCGGCCCGTGCTCGTAGTGGTCCGCGGCACCAACCACAAGGAGGATCTGGCCGCGCTCGGGCCGTACATCCGGGACGTCCGGCCGATCCTGCTCGGGGTGGACGGCGGGGCCGATGCCCTGATCGAGGCGGGGTACACCCCGGACCTGATCGTCGGGGACATGGACAGCGTCTCGGACCAGGCGCTCCGGCTCGCCAACCGACCGCCCCGGCGCTTCCCGCGTCGGCGGCCGCCCACCGAGGTCGTCCTGCACGCCTACCAGGACGGCCGGGCTCCCGGCCGGGCGCGGCTGGAGGGGCTCGGCGTCCCGTACACGGTGGTCGAGGCCGCCGGGACGAGCGAGGACGTGGCGTTCCTGCTCGCCCACGAGAAGGGCGCCGAGACGATCGTGTCGGTGGGCAGCCACGGCAACCTCCGCGAGTTCCTCGACAAGGGCCGCGAGGGGATGGCCAGCACGTTCCTCGTCCGGCTCCGCGTCGGCGAGATCCTGATGGACGCGAAGGGCGTCTCGCGCGTCTACTCGCCGCGGATCCGCACGCGCGACAGCCTGCTGCTGGTGGGGGCGGCGATCGCGGCGATCGCGGCCGTGATCGGGATCTCGCCGCCGCTCCGGCTCTACGTGATCCAGCTGTTCGAGCAGCTCCGGCAGTGGCTCTTCGAGCTCAAGGCGCTGCTGTGATCTCGTTCCGCTACCACATCGTCTCGATCGTGGCGGTCTTCCTGGCGCTCGCGGTCGGGCTCCTCGCGGGGAGCGCGTTCGTCGAGCCGGAGCTCGTGGACCAGCTCCGGACCCAGACCGACCGGCTCCGGAACGAGCTCGCGCAACGGGAGACCGAGCTCGCCCAGGTGCGGGCCGACGTGGCCGCGCTGGAGGCGTTCGCCGAGGCGGCCCGCGACGTGCTGGCGCGCGACCGGTTGGGGGGCGTGAGCGTCGTGGTCGTCACGCTCGAGGGCATGGACGAGCGGCTCCTGGGTCAGACCCAGACCGCGGTCTCGGAGGCCGGGGCCGAGCTGGTGGCCACGATCTCGGCCCGGCCGACCCTCGTGTCGGGGGATCCGACCGAGCAGGGCGAGCTGGCCACGATCCTCGGCCGGCCGACGGCGGACCCCGTGGACCTGCCCGGGCTCGCGGCCGCGAGCCTGGCCGAGCGCCTGGCGCCCGCCGACCGGTCGGGGCTGGCACCGGAGGAGGACGTCCTGAACGCCCTGCTCTCGGCGGGGTTCCTCGTGCCGGTCGGCGCTGGGGTGACGGGGACCACGCTCGAGCGGATCGGAACGCTCGGGCAGGCCGTGGTGGTCCTGGGGGGTGGGCCCGACGAGGCCTCGGCGCTCCTGCCCGAGGCGTTCGCCCTGCCGCTGGTCCGCTCGCTCGCGGCTCGGGGGGTGCCGGTGGCGGCCGGCGAGCCCCTCGTGACCGACGTGCCGTTCGTGGCCCTCGTGCGCGAGGCCGGGGTGACCGAGGTCGTCACGGTGGACGATCTGGATCGCGCGATGGGCGGCGCCGCTCTGGTCCTCGGACTCGAGCAGCTCCTGTCCACGGGCCGTGGGGGGGCGTACGGCGTCAAGGACGGCGCCAACCCCCTCCCGGAGCCGTGAGCGCGCGCCCTCCCCGCTCCACCCGCGTGGTGGCCCTCGTCGCCGCGCGGGACGAGGGCGATCGGATCGCCGACACCGTCCGCGGGATCCGGGCGCTCGCGGAGGTCTCCGAGGTCGTGGTGGTGGACGACGGATCGCGCGACGGGACGGCATCGGTCGCGCTCGGGGCCGGGGCGGCGGTGATCCGGAGCGAGCGGTCCCTGGGGAAGGGCCGGGCGCTCGAGGGCGCGCTGCGGCGACTCCCTGCCGCCGACGTCTGGCTGCTCGCGGACGGTGACCTCGCCGCCGCCGCCGGGGAGCTGGGCTCGGTGCTCGCGCCGGTGCTGGCCGGGGAGGCCGACGTCGCGATCGGGGTCTTCCCGCCCGACCATGGCGGCGGGTTCGGGCTCGTGAAGCGCGCTGCCGCGCGCGCGATCGCCACGCTGACCGGGTACAGGGCCCGGGAGCCCCTGTCCGGCCAGCGCGCGCTCACTGGCATGGCGATGGAGGCGGTGCGACCCCTGGCGGCCGGCTTCGGGGTCGAGACGGCGATGACGATCGACGCGGTCCGGGCCGGGTTCCGGGTCGTGGAGGTCCCCGCCGCGTTGTCGCACCGACCCACGTACCGCGACCTCCGGGGGTTCGTCCACCGCGGGCGGCAGGGTCTCGACATCGCGCTCGCCGTCCTGCCCCGCGCGCTGGCGCTGCGATGAGGTGGGGCCGGCTCGCGGCCGAGAACCACCGCGGGGTCCTCGTCCCGCGCGCGCTCGGACCGCTGCTGGCCGCGGCCGCGCTGGCCTGGACCGCCGCCTACGATCTTCTTCGCGAGGTGGGCCCCGAGGCCTGGACGCTGCTGCTCGGCGGTCTCCTCGTGTCCGCGGCCGGGCTCGTTGACGACCTCGTCCCGACCGGCCCGCGGGGGCTGCGGGGGCACCTGCGGGCGCTCGCCGGCGGGCGCGTCACGACGGGGATCGTGAAGGCGGTGGTGACGATCGGCGCCTCCGTCGTGGTGGTCGCGCGGCTCGGTCCGGGCGCCGCATGGGAGGCGGTCGCCGCCGTGGGGCTCCTGGCCGCGTCCGCCAACGTCTGGAACGGGCTGGACGTCCGGCCCGGCCGCGCGTTGAAGGCGTACCTGCCGATCGGGCTCGCGTTCGTGCTGGCGGGCGACGTCGCCGCCGCCCCGGTCGCGCTCGGGGTCTTCCTCGGTGCGCTGGTCGCCCTCCCCTTCGACCTGCGCGAGCTGGCGATGCTCGGCGACGCCGGCTCGAACCTCCTGGGGTTCTCGGCCGGGCTCGGGCTGGTCCTGATCCTGCCCGGGTGGGCGCTCGCGCTCGCGGCCGCGGTGGCCGTGGCGCTGAACCTGGTGGCGGAGACGATGACGTTCTCCCGAGCGATCGAGCGCGCCCGGCCCCTGCGGTGGCTCGACGGGCTCGGTCGGCTCCGCCGCGACTGAGATCGGCGGGTCGACCGGGCGGTTCGGCCCCCGCGCTCTGCTAGCATGCAGTCCCGAGGTGCAGAAAGAGCCGAGATACATCTTCGTGACCGGCGGCGTGGCCTCGGGCCTCGGCAAGGGGATCACCACCGCCTCGCTCGGCCGCCTCTTCAAGTCCCGCGGTCTGCGCGTCGCGCTCCAGAAGCTCGACCCGTACGTGAACGTCGACCCCGGCACGATGAACCCGTTCGAGCACGGGGAGGTCTTCGTGCTGGACGACGGCGCGGAGACCGACCTGGACCTCGGGCACTACGAGCGGTTCACCGACGAGAACCTGCACCGCGGGGCGAACCTCACCACCGGCGCGGTCTACTCGGCCGTGATCTCGAAGGAGCGGCGCGGTGACTACCTGGGCAAGACCGTCCAGGTGATCCCGCACATCACCGACGAGATCAAGGAGCGGATCCGGAGCCACGCGGCGGCCGAGGGGGCCGACCTGGTGATCGTCGAGGTCGGGGGGACCGTCGGCGACATCGAGTCGCTCCCGTTCCTGGAGGCGATCCGCCAGCTGCGGAACGAGGTCGGGCGCGACCGGTGCGCGTTCGTGCACGTCAGCCTGATGCCGTTCATCGGGCCCTCCGGCGAGCTGAAGACCAAGCCCACGCAGCACTCGGTGAAGGAGCTGCGGTCGCTCGGTCTCCAGCCCGACGCGATCGTCTGCCGCAGCGACCGTCCGATCGGGCGGCACCTGAAGGAGAAGGTGAGCCTGCTCTGCGACGTGCCGATCGACGGCGTCATCTCGGCGCCCGACGCCGACTCGATCTACCGTGTGCCGCTGATCCTGCACCGCGAGGGGCTGGACCGGGTGCTGGCCCATCACCTGCGGATCGAGGTCGAGCCCGACCTGTCCGAGTGGAGCGCGCTCGTCGACCGGATCGATGCCGCCGTCGAGCCGGTCCGGGTCGCGATCGTCGGCAAGTACGTGAACCTGCGCGATTCCTACCTGTCCGTGATCGAGGCCCTGCGCCATGGTGGGTTCCACCACGGCGCGAGCGTCGAGATCGCGTGGATCTCCTCGGACGACCTCGAGCGGGGAGACGCGGCCGCGGTCCTCGAGAGCCTCGACGGGATCGTCGTGCCGGGCGGGTTCGGCTGGCGCGGGATCGAGGGCAAGCTCGAGGCCGCACGCCACGCGCGCGAGCGCGGGGTCCCGTACCTCGGGCTCTGCCTCGGGCTCCAGTGCGCGGTGATCGAGTTCGCCCGCCACGTGTGCGGGCTCGAGGGCGCGAACTCCTCCGAGTTCGACCCGGCCACCTCGCACCCGGTGATCGACCTGCTCCCCGAGCAGAAGAACGTGACCGACCTCGGCGGCTCGATGCGCCTGGGGGCCCAGCCGTGCCACCTCGTGCCCGGCACCCGCGCCGAGGTCGCGTACGGGGAGCCGGTGGTGTACGAGCGGCACCGTCACCGGTTCGAGGTCAACCCCGCCTACCACCAGATCCTCTCGGAGGCGGGCCTCGTCTTCTCGGGCCTGTCGCCGGACGGGCGGCTCGTCGAGATCGTCGAGCTCGCCGATCATCCCTTCTTCGTCGCGGGGCAGTTCCACCCGGAGCTGCGCTCGCGGCCGACGCGCCCGCACCCGCTGTTCCGCGAGTTCGTGGGCGCGGCCCTGGCGCGCGCCCGGGCCGGCGCCGAGCGGCGGGTCGTCCTGCCCGGCTAGGTCCGTGGGGCAGGCCGAGCGTGTCTTCGAGGGCGCGATCTTCGCGGTCGAGCGCCTGCTGGGGCCCGAGGCCGGTCGGCCCTACGATGTCGTCCGGCACCCGGGCGCCGCGGCCGTGCTCCCGGTCACGCCTGGCGGGGACGTGCTCCTGGTCGAGCAGCTCCGCCCCGCGATCGGCGACCGGCTCGTGGAGATCCCGGCGGGCCTGCTCGACCGGCCGGGTGAGGACGCCCTCGCGTGCGCCGCGCGCGAGCTGTTCGAGGAGACCGGCTACCGCCACACGGCGATCGGGTTCCTCGGCGGCATCTACACCACCGCGGGCTTCACCGACGAGTACGTGCACCTGTTCTGGGCGCTGACCGAGGCCGAGCCGTTCGCCGAGCCGGAGGCGGGCATCGTGCTGCGGCGGGAGCCGTTCGCGGCGATGGTCCGTGCCGCGCGGGCGGGCCGGGTGCGGGACGCGAAGACGGCGCTCGCCCTGCTGATGGCCGAGGGGCGGCCGCCGCCGTGAACCCCGAGACCAGGTACGCGCGCAGCGACGACGTCAACGTCGCCTACCAGGTGGTGGGGGAGGGTCCGCTCGACCTCGTCTACGTCCCCGGATGGGTCTCGAACGTCGACGTGATGTGGGAGGAGCCCTCGTACGCGCGGTTCCTCCGCCGGCTCGCGTCGTTCGCCCGCCTGATCGTCTTCGACAAGCGGGGGACGGGCCTCTCGGACCCCGTGCCGCTGGATCGCCTGCCCACGCTCGAGGAGCGGATGGACGACGTCCGCGCGGTGATGGACGCCGCCGGGTCCGAGCGCGCGGCGCTGCTCGGGCACTCCGAGGGCGGGAACATGAGCATCCTGTTCGCGGCCACCTACCCGGAGCGCACCACCGCGCTCGTGCTCGTCGGCTGCTACGCGAAGCGGATCCGCGCTCTGAGGACTACCCGTGGGCGCCCGCGCGCGGACCGGACGCGCGAGATCGAGGAGACCGAGCACGACTGGGCGACTCCGGGGTACGGCGCCAAGCTGGCGCCCTCGCTGGCTGCGGACGTCGCCTTCTCTCGCTGGCTCGGGCGGTACCTGCGCCTCTCCGCCAGCCCGCGCGCCGCCGCCGCGCTGCTCCGGATGAACAGCGAGATCGACGTCCGCGACGTGCTCCCGGCGATCCGCGTGCCCACGCTCCTGCTGTACCGGACCGGGGACACCGACGTCCGCGTGGAGGAGGGGAGGTGGATCGCATCGCGCATCGCCGGCGCTCGCTTCGTCGAGCTCCCCGGCGCCGACCACCTGATGTGGGTGGGGGAACAGGCGGCGATGCTCGACGAGATCGAGGCGTTCCTCACGGGCGTCCGCCGCGGGCCCGAGGTCGATCGGGTGCTTGCCACCGTGCTGTTCACGGACATCGTCGGCTCCACCGAGCTCGCCTCGGGGCTGGGCGACCGCGGGTGGCGGGACCTGCTCGATCGCCACGACCAGATCGTCCGGCACGAGCTCGCCGCGTGGCGGGGTCGCGAGATCGACACGGCGGGCGACGGCTTCCTGGCGACCTTCGACGGGCCGGCGCGGGCGATCCGGTGCGCGTTCGCGGTCGGCAGCGGGCTCCGGCCGCTCGGGATCCGGATCCGCGCCGGGATCCACACGGGCGAGGTGGAGCTCGCCGGCGACCGGGTCCGGGGGATCGCGGTCCACATCGGTTCCCGGATCGCGGCGATGGCGGGCCCCGACGAGATCCTCGTCTCCGGGACGGTGCGTGACCTGGTGCACGGGTCGGGGCTCCCGTTCGAGGACCGGGGCGACCACGAGCTGAAGGGCCTGCCGGGCCGCTGGCGCGTCTACGCGGCGGTCGGCCGGGGGTGAGCGACCCGCCGCGTCGAGGCGGTCGGGTAGGCTTGTCCGGGATCGTCCCACCCGACCGGGAGACCGAGGTGATCGTCGGGGTCCCCAAGGAGGTCAAGGACCACGAGTACCGGGTGGCGCTCACCCCCGAGGGCGCCCGGGAGCTCGTCCGTGCCGGGCACCAGGTGGTGATCGAGGAGGGCGCCGGCGAGGGGTCCTCGCTCCCGGCCGAGCGGTACAAGCGGGCCGGCGCCGAGTTCGTCTCGGAGGCCGCCGAGGTCTGGCGGCAGGCCGACCTGGTCCTCAAGGTGAAGGAGCCGATCCCCGCCGAGTACCCGCTGATGCGCGAGGGGCAGATCCTGTTCACCTACCTGCACCTCGCGGCCGGCGCCGAGCTCACGCGGGCGCTGATCGAGCGCGGGGTCCTCGCCGTCGCCTACGAGACCGTCCAGGATGCGCAGGGACGGCTGCCCCTGCTCGCTCCGATGAGCGAGATCGCCGGCCGCATGGCCCCGCACGTCGGCGCCCGGTTCCAGGAGAAGGAGCACGGTGGACGCGGCGTGCTGCTCGGCGGCGTGTCGGGCGTCCGCCCGGCTCGGGTCGTCGTCCTGGGCGCTGGCATGGCGGGCGCGAACGCCGCGTGGATCGCGGCCGGCATGGAAGCCGAGGTCGTGGTGATCGACAGGAACCTCGACCGGCTGCGGTACATCGACCAGATCCACAAGGGTCGGATCATCACGCTGATGTCGGACCAGCTCACCCTCGAGCAGCGGGTCCGCGAGGCCGACGTGCTGATCGGATCCGTGCTGATCCCGGGGGCGAAGGCGCCCAAGCTGGTGACCGAGGAGATGATCGCCTCGATGCGGGCGGGATCGGTGGTGATCGACATCTCGATCGACCAGGGGGGCTGCACGGAAACGTCGCGGATGACCACGCACTCCGACCCGACGTACGTGGTGCACGGGGTCGTCCACTACTGCGTCGGGAACATGCCCGGAGCCGTGCCGAACACCTCCACGTACGCGCTGACCAACGTCACGCTGCCGTACGCGCTCGAGATCGCGAACCTCGGGCTGGAGGGAACGATCCGTCGCGATCCCGCGCTCGCGCTGGGCGTCAACGTCTACGGCGGCGCCGTCACGAACGAGGGCGTCGCGGAGGCGCACGGGCTCCCCTACTCGCCGCTCGCATCCGTGCTCGGCGCCTGACCCGACCGTGCGGGACCCCCTCGGGTCGCAGATCGAGCGGTTCCTCGACCACCTGACCGTGGAGCGCGGGCTCTCGCCCCACACGGTGGCCGCGTACCGCCGGGACCTCGAGCGCTACGCGCGCGGGCTGCGGGAGCGGGGGGTGAGCGACGCGCGCCGGGTGGAGGAGCTCGACGTGGCGGGGCACGTGGCCGCGGTCTCGGCGTCCACGCACGGGGATGGGAGGCCCTACCGCGCCACGAGCGTCGTGCGGGCGCTCTCGTCGATCCGGGCGTTCCACCGGTTCCTCCTGCGCGAGGGGGTGGCCGATCGGGACCCGACGGCGGGCGTCGTCCGTCCCCGCCTGCCGAGCCGCCTCCCGCACCCGCTCCCGCTGGCCGACGTCCTGCGGCTGCTCGACCGGCCGGACACGAGCGTCCGCGGCGGGCTGCGCGACCGGGCCCTGCTCGAGACCCTGTACGGCGCGGGTGTCCGCGTCTCCGAGCTCGTGGGGCTCGACGTGGACGACGTGGACCTGGAGGAGGGGAGCATCCGCGTGCTCGGCAAAGGGAGGAGGGAGCGCGATGTGCCGATCGGCCGGTTCGCGCGCGAGGCGCTCTCGGCCTACCTGACGCGCGAGCGGCCCTCGCTGGCCACGCGCCGCTCGCGCTCGGCCGTGTTCCTGAACCTCCGGGACGGCGGCCGCCTGTCCCGTCAGGGCGTGACCGATATCCTGGCCCGGCACGCGCGGGAGGCCGGGATCGACCGGCGGGTGAGCCCGCACGTGCTGCGCCACTCGTTCGCGACGCACCTGCTGGAGGGCGGCGCCGACGTCCGGGTCGTGCAGGAGTTGCTCGGCCACGCGAGCGTGGCCACGACGCAGGTCTATACGCTGGTGACGAGGGAGCACCTTCGGGAGGTGTACTTCACCTCTCATCCCAGGGCGCGGGGGACCGGGAGGGGCGCGTGATCGGCGAGACGAAGCTGGCGGAGCTGCGGACGGCGCTCGAGGAGCAGCGTGAGAACCTCCGCAAGGAGATCGCGGAGCAGGGCGGAGACCCCGACTCGGACGACGCCGAGATCGACGTGGCTCGCAACTTCGCCGACAGCGCCCAGAGCACCGCCGAGCGCGCCCGACTCCTGGCGGTGATGAAGGCGCTGCGCGCCAACCTCCGCTGGGTGAACCGGGCGCTCACGAAGATCGACCTCGGCACCTACGGCGTGTGCGAGCGGTGCGGGCGACCGATCGGGCTCGAGCGCCTGGAAGCTCTACCGTGGGCGATCCTATGCATCGACTGCAAGCAGCGAGGGGAAGGGCGCTGAGGTGTCTGGCGCGCTCGTCCCGCGCGTGCTCGTGCTCGTCTGCGATTCGTTCGGCGTGGGCGACGCGCCGGACGCCGCGACCTACGGGGACGAGGGCTCCGACACGATCGGGAACACCGCGCGGGCCGTGGGCGGGATCGACGCGCCGAACCTCGGGGCGCTCGGCCTGGGGATGCTGACGGAGGTGGTCGGGGTTCCGCCGCGGGCCGAGCCCGGGACCGCGCACGGCCGGCTGACCGAGCGCTCGGCCGGCAAGGACACGACCACCGGCCACTGGGAGATGGCCGGGATCGTCGTGGAGCGCCCCTTCCCGCTCTACCCCGAGGGGTTCCCGCCCGAGATCGTCGGGCCGTTCGAGGATCGGATCGGCCGGCGGATACTCGGGAACGTGCCCGCGTCCGGGACGGTGATCATCGAGGAGCTGGGGGAGGAGCACCTGCGGACCGGGCGCCCGATCGTCTACACGAGCGGCGACTCCGTGCTCCAGATCGCCGCGCACGTGCGCGTGGTCCCGCTCGAGCAGCTGTACGAGTGGTGCCGGGTGGTCCGCGGGCTGCTCGTCGGCGAGCACAACGTGGGCCGGGTGATCGCGCGCCCCTTCGAAGGGGAGCCGGGCGCGTTCGTCCGGAGGCCCGAGCGGCGGGACTTCTCCGTGGAACCGCCCGGACCCACGCTCCTGGACCGCTGCGCGCAGGCCGGGGTGGCCACGTATGGCGTCGGCAAGATCCGGGACATCTTCGCCGAGCGCGGGCTCACCGAGGCCTCGTACTCGGATTCGAACGACCACGGCGTCGACCTCACGATCGGCTACCTGCGGCGGCCCGGACCGTCGCTGGTCCTCTCGAACCTCGTCGACTTCGACAGCAAGTACGGGCACCGGAACGACCCCGCGGGGTACGCGAGGGCGATCGAGGCGCTGGACCGGCGGATCCCCGAGATCGTGGACTCGCTCGACGGCGGTGTGCTGCTCCTCACGGGCGACCACGGGTGCGACCCCACGACGCCCTCGACCGACCACTCGCGCGAGCGGGTGCCGCTCCTCGCGGCGGGGCTCGAGGGCGGGCCGTTCGACGTCGGCGCCCGAGGGACCTTCGCGGACCTCGGGGCGACCGCCTCGGAGCTGCTGGGTGTGCCCTGGGGCCTCGAGGGGACCAGCTTCGTGGAGGAGATGGGCTGGTGATGGAGCGGAAGCTCCAGTGGAGGTCGAGGGTGTGGCGCGTCACGAACCGGGGCGAGGCTCGAGGTCCACTCGAGGGTACGTTCGAGACCTCCTCGAGGCCGGCGGGAACGGACCGCTGATGGAGCGGGATCCACGGGACGTGGTGGCGGCCAAGCGTGACGGGAAGGTCCTGTCTGAGGAGGAGCTTCGGGGGTTCGTCCTGTCCTACTCCAGGGGAGAGATCCCAGACGAGGTGGCGGCCGCCTTCCTGATGGCGGCGTTCATCAACGGGCTGGACGACCAAGAGACCGTGGCGCTCACGCGGGCGATGGTCGACTCGGGGGAGACCCTGCGCCTCGAGCGTATCTCGCGTCCCAAGGTGGACAAGCACTCGACCGGCGGGGTGGCCGACGGGGTGACGCTCGTGTTCGCGCCGCTGGCGGCCTCGCTCGGCCTCGCCGTCGCCAAGCTCTCGGGCCGCGGCCTGGGGCACACCGGTGGCACGCTCGACAAGCTCGAGGCGATCCCGGGGCTGCGCACCGACCTCGAGCCGGAGGCGTTCGAGCGCCAGGTCGAGGAGGTGGGGTGCGCCGTCGCGGCGCAGACGGCCGATCTGGTCCCCGCCGACGGTGCCCTGTACGCGCTGCGGGACGCGACGGCCACCGTGCCCTCGATCCCGCTGATCGCGGCGAGCGTGATGTCGAAGAAGCTGGCCGTCGAGACGGACCTCGTCCTGCTCGACGTGAAGGCGGGCGGCGGCGCGTTCATGAAGACCGCCGAGGACGCGGAGGCGCTCGCGAAGGCCTGCGCGAAGCTCGCCGCCGCATGGGGCCGCCCGGCCCGCGTGGCGGTGACCGACATGTCGCAGCCGCTCGGCGACGCGATCGGGAACGCGTTGGACATCGTCGAGGCGGTGGAGCTGCTCCGGGGGGAGATGCGGGGACGGCTCCGCGACGCCGCGGTGATGTTCGCGGGCGAAGCGCTCTCGCGCCTGACGGGCGTCGCGATGGGCGAGGGGCGGGCCCGCGCGGCGGCGGCGCTCGACTCGGGCAGGGCGCTGGAGTGGTTCCGGCGCATGGTCGAAGCGCAGGGCGGCGACCCGCGGGTGGTCGACGACCCGGTCGGCGTGCTCCCGCGGGCGCCGCTCGTGCTCCCGGTCCCGTGCCCGCGCGACGGCGTGCTGGCCGAGGTGGACGCCGAGGCGCTCGGACGCGCGAGCGCCGATCTGGGCGCGGGCCGCAGGCGGAAGGGCGAGCCGGTCGACCCGGCGGTCGGCGTCGTGTTCCGTCCGAAGATCGGGGACCGCCTCGCGGCGGGCGCGCCCCTCGGCGAGGTCCACGCGCGGGACGAGGACGCGGCGCGCGCCTGCGTCGAACGCGTGCTCGCGGCCCTCACGTTCGGCGAGGACCCGGTGGAGCCGCCCCCACTCGTCCACGGATGGTACGGGGGGTGACCCAGCGATGAGCCTGGACGACGTGAGGTTCGCCGCCTACCTCGCGATCTCGCTCGTCCCGGCGCTCGTCCTGCACGAGTACGCGCACGCCTTCGTCGCGGTTCGGCTCGGGGATCCGACGCCCAAGCGGTGGGGCCGCCTGACGTTGAACCCGCGGCCGTTGATCGACCCCTTCGGCTCGCTGATCCTGCCGGCGCTGGCGCTGATCCTGATCGCCGCCAGGGGGCAGCTGCTGCTGCCGGTGTTCGCCTACGCGAAGCCGATGCCGCTCGACCCGTCGGCCCTGCGCAACCCTGGCCGGGACACGCTCCTGGTCTCGGTCGCCGGGCTCGCCGCGAACCTGCTCCTCGCGATCGCCGGCGGGCTCGTGATCCGGGGGGGGATCGGAGGCGAGGTGGGGCTCTTCGCTCGCGCCTGGCTGATCGTGAACGCGCTGATGTTCGCGTTCCAGCTGATGCCGATCCCCGGGCTGGACGGCGCGAAGCTGCTCGCGCGGGTGCTGCCGCCGAGGCCGCGAGAGATCTTCGTGAACCTCGAGCAGTACCTGGTCCTGTTCATCCTGGTGGTGTTCTTCGTCCTGGCCGGGCCGCTGCTCGCGATCGTCGACGCCTTCGCGAACATCGCGTGCGAGCTGGCGGCCGGCGTGGAGTGCTTCGCGTGAGGCATCCGGCCTGAGACATCCGGGGGCGCGCGGGGCCAGGCGATATCATCGGCCGCATCGTGAGCGATCCCACCCCGGGCGACGGCGGAGCCGTCGCGGCCCCCGACACGGAGGGCCGCGTGCTGACCGGGTTCCGGCCTACCGGGCCGCTGCACATCGGTCACTGGTTCGGCAACGTGACGAACATGGTCCGGCTCCAGGCGGACCACGAGGCCTTCTACTTCATCGCCGACTGGCACATGCTCACCACGCACTACGACCGGACCGAGGAGCTCCCGGGCAACGTGCGGTCGCTCGTGCTCGACCTGCTCGCGGCCGGCGTGGATCCGCAGAGCGTGACGCTGTATCGGCAGTCGGACGTCAAGGAGGTGGCCGAGCTCACCCTGCTGCTCGGCATGATCACGCCGCTCGGATGGCTCGAGCGCGTGCCGACGTACAAGGAGCGCCTGCGAGACATGGCCGAGCGTGACATCGCGAACCTCGGGTTGCTCGGCTACCCGCTCCTCCAGACGGTCGACATCACGATCGTGAAGGGCGAGCTCGTTCCGGTCGGCGAGGACCAGGTCGCGCACCTCGAGCTCTCGCGCGAGGTCGTGCGCCGGTTCAACCGCCTGTACGGAGAGGTGCTGGTCGAACCGCGGGCGCTGCTCTCGCGGGCGCCGCTCGTCCCGGGCTCGGACGGCCGGAAGATGTCCAAGTCGCTCGACAACACGATCGACGTCCGCGACGACGAGGACGCGATCCGCACCAAGGTGCGCAGCTTCATCACCGATCCGAAGAAGGTCCGGCGCGGCGACCCCGGCCGGCCCGAGATCTGCCCGATCTTCGCGCTGCACGAGCTGTTCTCGCACGACATCCTGGAGTGGACCGAGGAGAACTGCCGCAGCGGCGCGCTCGGCTGCGTGGACTGCAAGACGAACCTCGCGGACCGGATCGTGACGTACTACGCGCCGTTCCGCGAGCGGCGGGACGAGCTCGACCGCGAGCCGCACCTGGCCGAGGACGTGCTGGCCGAGGGCGCGGCGAAGGTCCACCCGGTCGTGGACGAGACGATGAAGGCCGTCCGCTCGGCGATGAGCCTGGGATGAGCGAACGGGCCGAGGGGCCGCGCGCGGAAGGCGGCTTCGCCGTCGAGCTCCCGGTCTTCGTCGGTCCGTTCCGGCTCCTGGCCGAGCTGATCCTCGACCAGAAGATCGACGTGTGCGACGTACCCATCGCCACGGTGACCGATCGGTTCCTCGAGCACGCGAAGGACGTCGAGGGATGGAGCCTGGAGGAGGCGACGTGGTTCCTCGCCGCGTGCGCCGTCCTGCTGGAGCTGAAGGTGGGACGGCTGATGCCTCGCCACGAGGTGCTCGACGAGGAGGACCTGCTCGGCGTCTCCCCCGACCTCGTGTACGCGCGGTCCCTGGAGCTCGCGGCGTTCCGCACGGTGGCCGTCGAGCTCGCGGCGCGGCTGGAGGCGGAGGCCCGGCATTTCCCGCGCGAGGCCGGTCCGCCGCCCGGGTTCGCGCACCTGTACCCGGACCTGATGGAGAAGGTGACGGCCGAGGAGCTGGCGGCGGCGGCCGCAGGTCTGCTGCGGCCGCCGCCGCTCCTGGACCTGTCCCACGTCACGCCGATCCGGTACACGATGGCCGAGGCGCTCGAGGCGGTCCGCGAGCGGCTCGGCCGGTCCGGGGAGGCGACCTTCCGCGACCTGGTGGCAGACTGTGAGGACCGGATCCAGGTGGTGGTCCGGTTCCTGGCGCTCCTGGACCTGTACCGCGAGGGGACGGTGGATCTCGAGCAGGCGGAGACGTTCGGCGAGATCCGCGTTCGGTGGGAGGGCGCGTGAGCTCCGACGAGGGCGCCGAGGTCCTCGCCGCCCTCGAGGCCGTGCTGTTCGTCTCCGACGAGCCGGTCCCGGCCGTCGCGCTCGCGCAGGCGCTCGGGGTGGAGCGACGGGAGGCCGAGGAGCTCTGCGAGACGCTCGCGCACGCGTACGAGGAGCGGGGCGCGGGCCTGGTGCTGCGCAACGTCGCCGGCGGGTGGCGCCTGTTCACGAGCCCCGAGGTCGCCCCCGTGGTCGAGCGCTCCGTCCTGGCCTCGCGGCACGCACGGCTCACGAAGGCCGCCCTCGAGACGCTCGCGATCGTCGCCTACAAGCAGCCGGTGACCCGCCACCAGATCGCGGCGATCCGCGGGGTGAACTCCGACGGCGTGCTGCGGGCGCTGGTCGACCGCGGCCTCGTGGCCGAGGTCGGCCGCGAGGAGGGCCCGGGGCGCCCCGTCCTGTACGGGACGACGCCGGAGTTCCTCGAGCGGCTCGGGCTCCCGTCGCTCTCGGCGCTCCCGTCGCTCGCACCGCTGCTCGGGCGGGCCGGAGGGGAACCGGAGGCCGAGGCCGCGGACGGCTAGGCGTGGCGGTCGAGCGGGTCCAGAAGACGCTCGCCCGCGCCGGGTTCGGCTCGAGACGCGCGTGCGAGGAGCTGATCGCCGCCGGTCGCGTCGAGATCAACGGCCGGCAGGCCTCGCTCGGCGACCGGGTCGATCCCCGGGTGGACGAGGTCCGGGTCGACGGCCACCGCGTGAGCGCCGACCCCGGGCTCCGGTACCTCGCGCTGCACAAGCCGCGGGGGGTGACCAGCTCGATGCGCGATCCGCACGCCGAACGCGACCTCACGCGCTTGCTGCCGAGGGGTCCCCGCGTGTTCGCGGTCGGCCGGCTCGATCGGGAGACCGAGGGGCTGCTGCTGCTCACGAACGACGGCGACCTCGCCCACCGCCTCGCGCACCCTCGGCACGGGGTCGAGAAGGAGTACCTGGCCGAGGTGGACGGTGCGCCCACGGCCCGACACCTCGCGCGCCTGCGGCGGGGCGTGCGGCTGGAGGACGGCCTCGCGCGTGCCGCCGACGCGCGGCTCGCGGGCCGCAGCGCGGGGCGAGGCGCCGTCCGCGTGGTGATGACCGAGGGCCGCAAGCGCGAGGTCCGCCGGATGCTCGAGGCGGTCGGGCTCCCCGTGCGGCGGCTGATCCGCACGCGCGTGGGACCGGTACGGCTCGGGCGGCTGCGCCCGGGGGAGACCCGCGAGCTCACGGCGCAGGAGGTCCGGGCGCTCTACCGGGCTGCCGGGCTCTGACGCGGCGGCTCCGGTTCGGGCGCTCCGGTTCGCCGGGTCCGGGCGCGGCGGGCGGTAGCCTGTTCGCCCGAACCGACGAGCGGGGAGGGCGGGTGGTCCAGACGAGGGTGCGCGCGGCCCGGGGCGCGATCCGCGTGCCCGACGACACGGCCGAGGCGATCTGGGACGCGACCGGACGGTTGCTGGGCGCGCTGATCGAACGCAACGGCATCGAGGACATCGGCGACCTCGTGAGCGTCTTCTTCACCGTGACCGAGGATCTGCGGTCGGCGTTCCCGGCCGAGGCCGCGCGCCGGATGGGGCTCGGCGCCGTGCCGCTGCTGTGCGCCCAAGAGATCCCTGTGGCCGGCGCGATGCCGGGGGTGATACGGATCCTGATGCACTTCCACACGACCAGGGCGCAGGGCGACGTCGTGCACGTGTACCTGGACGGGGCGGAGTCGTTACGCGATGACCTCGGCTGAGCGCGTGGCCGTCGTCGGCACCGGGCTGATCGGCACGTCGATCGCCATGGCGGCCTCCCGCGCCGGCGACCAGGTGCGGGGGTTCGACGCGGACCCCGAGATCCTGGCGCGTGCCGCCGTGCGCTCGGGCCTGTCCGCCGCCGGGAGCCTGGAGGAGAGCGTGCGGGGGGCGACCCTGGTGTTCGTGTGCACCCCGATCCCCGAGCTGCCCCCCCTGGTCGCCGAGACGCTGCGCTTGGCGACGGACGCGGTCGTGAGCGACGTCGGGAGCGTGAAGTCCCGCGTGATGCGCGAGGTCTCGGCCACGGTCGGCCCGAGCGAGCTCGCCAGGTTCGTCGGGGGTCACCCGATGGGCGGCTCCGAGCGCTCCGGGCCCGAGCACGCCTCGCCCTCGGTCCTGGACGGGATCGTGTGGGTCCTCGCGCCCTCCCCGTCGACCGATGAGGGCGCCGTGGCTCGGCTCGAGTCGTGGGTCGGCAGGGTCGGCGCACGGCCGGTGCGGATGGAGGCCGAACGACACGATCGCCTGGTGGCGGTGGTGAGCCACCTCCCGCAGGTGGCCTCGACCGCCCTGATGGATCTCGCGGCGACGGAGGAGGCGGGGGAGCCGGAGATCCTGCTGTTGGCGGCCGGCGGGTTCCGCGACCTCACGCGTCTGGCAGCCTCGAACCCGCACCTGTGGAGCGACATCCTGCTCGCCAACCAGGAGGCCGTCGCCCGGGCGATCGACCTGTACGTCGAGCGCCTGGCGCGTCTGCGCGACGAGGTGCTCGCGCAGGACGCCCCGAGCGTCGAGGAGGCGTTCGCCAGGGCCAAGCAGGCGCGCCTGACCCTGGCGGCCAAGCCGCAGGTCCGGTCCGGCGTGGCGGTGCTCCAGGTGCCGGTCCCCGACCGGCCCGGGGTCCTGGCCGAGGTCACGGCCACGATGAGCGAGGCCGGCGTGAACATCGAGGACCTCCAGATCGTCCACTCGCCCGAGGGGGGGCGCGGAACGGTCCACCTGACCGTCGCCGCGGACGCCGCCCCCGAGGCCGAGCGCGCCCTGCGCGAGCGGTGGTTCGAGCCGCTCCGCCTGGCCTGAGGAGGTCGGGGTGAGGGTCACGGTCCTGCCGCGCGGAAGGGTCCGTGGGGACGCTCGGGTGCCGGGGGACAAGTCGATCTCCCATCGATGGTTGATCCTGGCGGCCACGGGGGAGGGTCGGAGCGAGATCCGGGACCTCCCCAGAGCCCTCGACGTACGGTCCACCGCGAAGGTCCTGGCGGCCCTGTCGGGCGAGAGCGCTCGAGCTGAGCTCGAGGGTTGGGCTTCGGAGCCCGGGCCCGTGGCGGACGGTGACCGTTCCACGGGGAACGGCCCTGAACCTCCACCCCGAACCCTCGCCGTTGAGGCTCGAGGTCGAGGAGCGCTGCAGGCGCCGGACGCACCGCTCGACTGCGGGAACTCGGGCACGACGATGCGACTGGTGGCGGGGGTGCTCGCGGCGTGCCCGTTCGAGGCCGTGATGGTCGGGGACCCGAGCCTGTCCTCGCGCCCGATGGAGCGGATCGCGGAGCCGCTGCGCGCGATGGGGGCGCGGGTCCGCACCACCGGCGGTCACGCCCCGGTCACGATCGCCGGGGGCCGGCTCCGCGGGACCCTCCACCGGTGCCCGGTCCCGAGCGCCCAGGTCAAGAGCGCGGTCCTGCTCGCCGGCCTGGCGGCGGAGGGGGAGACGACGGTCGTCGAGCCTGCGGCGACCCGCGACCACACCGAGCGCGCGCTCGCCGCGCTGGGCGCGCCGCTCCGCAGCCGCGAGCGGTCGGTGACGGTCTCGGCGTTCGCGTACCCGGGGTTCGACGGGCGGGTCCCGGGCGACGTGTCCTCGGCGGCGTTCCTCGTCGCGGCCGCCGCGCTCACGGGGGGAGAGCTCGCGATCCGGGACGTGGGGTTGAACCCCACCCGGACGCGCTTCCTTTCGGTGCTCGAGCGGATGGGCGTCCCGACCCGGGCGGAGGTCTCCCGCCTCGAGCTCGGAGAGCCGGTGGGGGACCTGGTCGTCGGCGCGTGCGACGGCCTGAGGGGGACGTTCGTCCCCGGGGACGAGCTGCCGCTCGTGATCGACGAGGTCCCCGTCCTCGCGCTCCTCGCCGCGCACGCCGATGGCCAGACACGGTTCGCCGGGGCGGGCGAGCTGCGGGTGAAGGAGTCAGACCGGCTGGCCGGGCCCGCCGGGGCGATCCGCGCGCTCGGGGGTCACGCGGCGGTCGAGGGAGAGGATCTGGTCGTGGCCGGCGGGGGTCTCGAGGGGGGGCGCGCGTCCTCCGGGGGTGATCACCGGATGGCGATGGCGATCGCCGTGGGGGCGCTGGGTGCTCACGGAGCGGTGGAGATCGAGGGGATGGAGGCGGCCGAGGTGTCGTTCCCGGGGTTCGTGCGCGTGCTCGCCGGTCTGGGCGCGAGGATCGAGCCGTGACCCGCCGCCGTCCGCTGATCGCGATCGACGGGCCCGCGGGCTCGGGGAAGAGCACGCTCGCCCGTCGCCTGGCGGAGGCGTTCGTGCTGCCGTACCTCAACACGGGGCTGATGTACCGGGCGCTCGCGCTCGCGGCGCTGCGCGAGGGGGTGGATCCGGAGGACGGAGGCGCGCTGGCGGATCTCGCGCGCCGGTTGACCTTCGACCTGGACCCGACCGTGAGCCCTTCCTCCCTGAGGATCGACGGTCGCCCTCCCGAGGAGGGGCTGACGTCCCCCGACGTCGAGTCGAACGTCTCGCGCGTCGCGCGTCACCCGGAGGTCCGGACCGTGCTCCGCGAGGAGCAACGACGGCTGGCCGAACCTGGCGCGGTGGTCGAGGGTCGAGACATCGGCACCGTCGTGTGCCCGGACGCGGACGTGAAGCTCTTCCTCGAGGCGGAGGAGGAGGCTCGCGTCCACCGCCGGGCCGGGGAACGCGCCGAGCACGACCGGCGGGTCGCGGCCGAGCTCGCCGCTCGTGACGCGATGGACGCGCGGACGAACCCGCTCGAGCCGGCCGAGGACGCGGTGGCGATCGACACCACGGACATGGACGCCGATCAGGTCTTCGCCGCGGCGCTCGCGATCGTCCGGGTCCGGCTCCGCGAGCGTGGGTGGTGATCCGAGCGATGACCGCGCCCGCCGTGGCGGTGGTCGGTCGGCAGAACGTCGGGAAGTCCACGCTCGTGAACCGCCTGTTCGGACGCCGGGAGGCGATCGCCCACGAGCTCCCCGGGGTGACGCGCGACCGGGTCGAGCGGGAGGCCACCTGGCGAGGCCGGACCTTCCGGCTGATCGACACCGGCGGGTACCTGACCCGCGCCCGCGGCATCGAGGCGCTCGTGTCGCGCCAGGCGGAGGCCGCCGCCACCTCGGCCGACCTGGTGTTGCTCGTCGTGGACGCGCGGACGGGGCCGGTCGAGGAGGATGCCGCCCTCGCGCGCCTCCTCCGCCGGGTCCGCGCGCCGGTCCTGGTCGTCGTGAACAAGGTGGATGCCGATCGCGATGAGCCCGACGCCGTCGCGTTCCTCGCGCTCGGGCTCGGCGACCCGGTGCCGGTCTCGGCCCTCCACGGGCGGGGAGCCGGCGACCTGCTCGACCGGATCGTGGAGCTCCTCCCCGAGGAGCAGGCCGCCGAGGAGCCCGGGGAGGAGCCGCGGTTCGCGCTCGTCGGACGTCCGAACGTCGGGAAGTCGTCCCTGTTCAACCGGCTGGTGGGGGAGGAGCGCTCGGTAGTGTTCGAGGAGGCCGGTACCACGCGCGACGCGGTCGACGCGCTCGTCGCCTGGCCGGACGGCCCGGTACGGTTCGTCGACACGGCAGGGCTCCGGCGGGCGTCCAGGACGCGCGGCGTCGAGTACTACAGCTTCCTGCGCGCCGAGCGGGCGATCCAGCGCGCGGGGGTCGCGGCGCTGGTGCTGGACGCCTCGCAAGGGTTCACGGCGGAGGACCGCCGGATCGCGGCGCGGGTGATGGAGTTCGGTCGCGCGCTGGTCGTCGTGGCGAACAAGTGGGACCTGGTCGAGGAGAAGGATCGGACCTACAAGGACCTCGGGGAGCAGGTCGTCCCGTTCGCCCGTGCGCCGATCCTGCGCACCTCGGCCGTGACCGGCACCGGCCTCCGCCGGTTGCCCCCCGTGCTGCTGGGCGTGCACGCGCGCTGGACGAGCCGAGCCCCGACCGCGGCCGTGAACGAGGTGCTCCTCGCCGCGCAGGACGAGCGCCCGCCGCCGAACCGGGCACGCTACCGGTACGCCACCCAGGTCAGCGCCGGCCCACCGACCGTGGTGCTGTTCGGCGGCCCACCCCCGGCCCCCGGCTACCAGCGGTTCCTCGAGAACCGCCTGCGCCGGGCGTTCGAGCTCGAGGGGGTCCCGATCCGGCTGCGGTTCCGCACCGGACGCCGGAAGGGCGGCGCGGGGCGGGGCGCCCGGTAGACTGCTGTTCCACGGGCCGTGGCGCAGCTTGGTTAGCGCGTCTGACTGGGGGTCAGAAGGTCGCCGGTTCGAATCCGGCCGGCCCGACGCGGGTGGTAGGTTCGCCGCGATGGCCGAGGACGCCGCCGCCGGATCCGATCGGATCCTCACGGTTCCCAACCTGATCTCGTTCGCGCGGATCGCGCTCATCCCTGCGTTCGTGTGGCTGATCGTCGATCGGGACACCACCTTCGCGGGGTTGGTGCTGTTCGGGGTCGTGGCGGCCACCGATTGGGTGGACGGCGCGATCGCGCGTGCCACCGGCCAGGTCACCGAGCTCGGGAAGGTCCTGGACCCGGTGGCCGACCGCCTGGCGATCGCGGCGGGCCTGATCGCGCTCGTGGTGCGCGAGGCCTTCCCGCTGTGGGCGGCGCTGGCGATCCTCGTGCGCGACGCGCTGGTCCTGCTCGCCGGCGTGACCGCGCTCGCCGCGCGGCGGGTGCGCATCGAGGTCCGCTACCTGGGGAAGGTGGCGACCTTCACCCTGCTGGTCGCGATCGGGTCGATCGCGTGGGGCACGCTCGACTACCCGTTCCGGGCGGCGTCCCTCGCGTTCGGGTGGGCGAGCTTCGCCGCGGGGATCGTCGAGTACTACGCGGCTGCCGTGCTCTACGCCGTCGACCTGCGCCGCGCGCTGGCGAACGCGCGCGTGTAGGCTCACGGGCGCCGGCCGGCCACGCGCAAGGAGAGGCGAGGATGGAGTTCCCGGAGGACCTCCGGTACACGAAGGAGCACGAGTGGGCGCGCGACGAGGGCAACGGTCGCGTCCGGGTCGGGATCACCGATCACGCCCAGGACGCGCTGGGCGACGTGGTCTACATCGACGTCCCCGACGTCGGCACCGCCGTCGAAGCGAACCAGGCCTTCAGCGAGGTGGAGTCGACCAAGTCGGTCTCCGACGTCTACGCCCCGGTGAGCGGCACCGTGGTCGAGCGCAACCAGCTCCTCGTGGACCGGCCCGAGCTCGTGAACGAGCAGCCGTACGGGGACGGATGGATCGTCGTGCTCGAGATGAGCGACCCCAAGCAGCTCGGGAGCTTGATGGACGCGGCGGGCTACCGGGCGTTCCTCGAGGAACAGGGGACCTGAACCCCGGCCGACCCTCGAGCGCCCCTCACCCTCGATCGCCACGCCCACCTGGGGTCGGGCCCGAGCACACCCCGACCCGGGCCCCGCGTCGAGCCTGAAGGTCCGCTCAACCGCGTCCCGGTGTCCGATCGAGCCCTGATCCGGACCTGCACCTCCCACGACGGTCACGGCTGGGGTCATGCGCCGGTTGACCCTGCCCCGCGCGCGCAGTAGCGTTCAGGTCGCATCGAGGTCGAGGTTGAGGCTTCGAACGGACCCTGAGGGCGAGGCCGGGACCGAGAGGCGGTCGAAGGTGTACTGCACCCGCTGTGGACATCCGAACAAGGCCGAGGCGCGCTTCTGCGCGAACTGTGGTGCTCTTCTCCAGGACGAGGCCACCCTCGGCATCAGCCCCGTCGAGATCGAGGGTGAAGGACCGGAGGAGTTCCCCTTCCCGGAGGACGAGCTGGAGGCGGGGCAGGCTCTCCTTCTCGTGAAGCACGGCCCGAACGCGGGGTCGACCTTCCTGATCGAGCGCGACGTGACCACCGCGGGGCGGAACCCGGACAACGACGTCTTCCTGGACGACGTCACCGTCAGCCGCAAGCACGCGGAGATCCGTCGCCAGCCGGACGGGTTCTTCATCTACGACCTCGGCAGCCTGAACGGGACGTACGTGAACCGGGAGCGGGTGGACGTCTCGAAGCTCGCCCCGCACGACGAGGTCCAGATCGGGAAGTTCAAGCTGGTGTTCTTCGCGGGGGAGTGAGCGATGCCGACGCGCAACTACCGATCGATCGGCGAGGTGCTCGTGTCCGTCAAGGCCGAGTTCCCCGACATCACCATCAGCAAGATCCGGTTCCTCGAGTCCGAGGGGCTGATCGAGCCCGAGCGCACGCCGTCGGGCTACCGGAAGTTCTACGACAAGGACGTCGAGCGGCTGAAGACGATCCTGCGGATGCAGCGCGACGAGTACCTCCCGCTCAAGGTGATCAAGGATCGTCTGCTCCAGCAGGACGCGGGCGACGGGCATCCGGCGCTCGCTCCGGCCGAGGAGGAGGGCGCGGCCGAGCGGGAGGTCGAGGATCTCGCCGAGCCACCCACAGGCCTCCAGATGTCGATCGAGGAGATGTCGGCCGCCACGGGCGTCGAGCGCGAACGGATCCGCGAGCTCGAGTCGTTCGGGCTGGTCTGCTCGCACGGCCCCGAGTCCGCCCGCTACTACGACGGCGACGACTACATCGTGCTGTCGATCGTGAAGGACTTCTTCCGGTACGGGGTCGAGCCCCGCCACCTCACGATGTACAAGCACTTCGCCGAGCGGGAGGCCGCGTTCTTCGAGACGATCGTGCTGCCGCAGCTGCGGCAGCGGAACCCGGAGGCGCGGCGGGCCGCGGCCGGATCGCTCGCCACCCTGTCCAAGGCCTCGCGCAAGCTGAAGCAGGCGCTGCTGCGGATCAACCTGCGGCCGCACCTGACCGCCTGAGCCGCGTGCGTCCGGTCCACTCCAAGATCGGCGGCCTCGTCGCGCTGCTCGCCCTCGCCGCCGGGCTGATCGCCCCGGCGCCGGCGGTCGGCCAGACACCGCCGACGCCGGCGCCGACGCCCACCCCGCCGTCCCCCTCGGTCCTGCGGACACCGGCGCCCTCGACCGAGCCGCCCACCGTGCGCGCCGGCTCCGCGCTCCTGATCGACCTCGACACGGGTCAGGTGCTGTACTCGCTGAACCCCGCGGAGCGCCGCCCGATCGCGAGCCTCACGAAGATCATGACGGCGTACCTCGTCATGCGGCGCACCCGTCCGACGGACGTGGTGACGGTCAGCCCGAACGCGGCCCACGGGAGCCGCGTCGGTTCCAGCCTCGGGCTCGCGGCGGGGGAGCGGATCCCGGTGCACGAGCTCCTGTACGCGCTGCTGCTCGGGTCGGCGAACGACGCGGCGGTCGCGCTCGCGGAGCACGTCGCGGGATCGGTGGATCGGTTCGTCGAGATGATGAACCGGACGGCGCGCGAGCTCGGCCTGTCGAGGACCCGGTTCGCGTCCCCGAGCGGCCTGGACGACCGCGGCTACTCCACGGCCAGGGACCTGGCCCGGCTGACGCGGGCCGCCTACCGGCTCCCGGGGTTCGCAGGGATCGTGGCGACGCGGTTCCATCCGATCCCCCCGCCGGAGGGCGAACCGCGGGCCGTCCAGAACCGCAACGCGCTGCTCTGGCTCTACCCGGGCGCGGTCGGGGTGAAGACCGGGTTCACGACCGCGGCGGGGTTCTGCTTGGTCGCCGCCGCCGACCGCGGGGACGAGCGGCTGCTGGCGGTCGTGCTCGGTGAGCCCGGCGAGCCGTTCTCCGACGCCGCCGCGCTCCTCGACCATGGGTTCGCCGCGTTCGAGCGCCGCACGGTGGTCCGGGCGGGGGAGCCGCTCGGAACGGTGGGGGTCGACGGCCGGGACGTCCCGGTCGCCGCCGGCGGGAACCTCGAGGCCCTGGTGCCGGTCGACGAGCCCGTGGAGCGCTCGATCGAGGTCGATCCCGCGGTCCGGTTCCCTCCACCCCTCGCGGGCTCGATCGGGGAGGTCGTCGTGTCCGTCCCGGGCAGGACGATCGGCGCGGTGCCGCTCGTGGTGGCCGACGTCCCGGGCCCCCCGCCGCTCGCCGAGCCGGGCCCGTGGTGGCGGCGCGCGGCGGCGGCGGTGGTGGAGGCCGGCGCGGCGCTCGTGCGGGCGCTGTTCTCGGTCTGACGCGAGAGCTCTGCTAGGATCGGTGCGGGTGTCGGAGGTCGTCAGCGTTCTGTTCGGACGCGAGGACATCCGCCGGCGGATCGAGGAGCTCGGCCGCTCCATCACCGGGGACTACGAGGGCCGCGCGCCCGTCCTGATCTCGGTCCTGAAGGGCGGCACGATGTTCCTCGCCGATCTGATCCGGGAGATCGGTCTGCCCGTGTCCGTCGACTACATGGCCCTGTCCCGCTACGGGGGCGCCGCCGAGTCCCTGGGCAGGGTCCGGATCGTGAAGGACCTCGACGAGGACATCGGCGGACGCGACGTCATCCTGGTCGAGGACATCGTCGATACGGGCCTGACGCTCGGCTACCTGATCTCGGTGCTCGAGTCCCGCGGGCCCACGTCCGTCGAGGTCTGCGCGTTGCTGGACAAGACGGCGCGCCGGATCGCGCCGCTCGAGATCCGGTACCGGGGCTTCGAGTGCCCCGACGTGTTCGTCGTCGGGTACGGGCTCGACTTCCAGGAGCGCTACCGGAACGTTCCCGATATCCTTGCGGTGCATGACCTCGCGGCCCTCTCGGAGGACCCCGACCAGCTGTTCCCGTACCTCCCGGGCGGGGTCCCCTCGCGCCGCGACGGGAGTAGCGGCTGAACTCTGACAGTCCGAAGGCTGCGGCAGGGACGTCTGTCTGCCCCTGGCGATCCCGGCCGGGGACGCCGAATGACACCATGCTTCGTCCGGTCGGTGACCGGTCAGTCCGTGGCCT
>Ga0209172_10002681_pt1 | contig 30315 bp, 28 predicted proteins | sample LarsenN4metaG_FD_184113 | JGI IMG/M metagenome (GOLD analysis project Ga0209172, IMG submission 184113) | Hot spring sediment bacterial and archeal communities from British Columbia, Canada, to study Microbial Dark Matter (Phase II) - Larsen... ... | reverse complement strand
GCCCTCGGCCGCGGCTAGAATCTCAAACTCCGGCGGTACGTTAAGAGAAAAAGAAAGTCCGGACGAAAGTTTAATTTTTACGGGTTCAAGTTTTATCTGTCCGAATGTCGAGGCTGCGGCAGCAAAGATGATTGAAAGCCGCAAATACTCAAATACCGTCGGAAAGATATTCCGGAACCTAACCGCTGCGGGTATTGACACAGTATGAGATAATCTCCTAAACATACATTCCTTTATGAACATCAACAGGTATTTAGTCAAAGAGGGTTCGCGTCCTGATTTATCGAAATTGCCGACCGACGATACGGGAGATTATACCGACAAGAAAGCCGCAGAGAATGATCTGGAGCGTAATATTGAGCGAATGCGCGAATTGCAGGAAATGCTATATGCGCAGGACATATATTCGCTTTTGATCATATTTCAGGCGATGGATGCCGCCGGAAAGGACAGCGCAATAGAACACGTGATGACCGGCATCAATCCTCAGGGCTGTCAGGTGGTTTCGTTCAAACAGCCGTCTGCCGAAGAAAAGGATCACGATTTCCTTTGGCGACATCAAAAGGCATTGCCGGAACGTGGACGAATTGGCATATACAACCGTTCACATTACGAAGAAGTTTTGGTCGTCCGTGTACATAAAGAAATTCTCGCCGCTCAGCAACTCCCGCCCGAGGTGAAAAACGATCCGAAAATATGGGAAAAAAGATTCCAATGCATTCGGAATTGGGAAGAACATCTGGCAGAAAACGGTACGGTAATCTTAAAGTTTTTTCTCAATGTATCAAAAAAAGAACAGCGGCGAAGGTTTCTGTCACGAATCGAGGAGCCGTCAAAAAATTGGAAATTTTCGATGGCGGACGTGCGTGAACGCGCCTATTGGGATGATTATATGCTTGCATACGAAGAGGCGATAACCGCTACTTCAACGCAAATGGCCCCGTGGTTCATTATTCCCGCGGATAAAAAATGGTTTGCAAGGCTTTTGATTTCGAGCATTATCGTAGATCGTCTTGAAAAAATGCATATTCATTACCCGCAATTGGACGAAAAGAAATTAGCTGAATTGGCCGAAGCAAAAAGCATTCTTGAATCGGAAATGGATTGAGAGCGGCAGTATCCGTCCCGAAACAAACTGACTTTTTAAGAAGTCATCCGTGATTATCAAAATAGCATTGGCTGGCTATTGCTGAACGCTGCGGCGTATTGCCTCACGAGCCAGTTCGTTTGCCTGGCTGCTGTAATCACGGGCTTTTTCCATCAATGCACGATAGTTGTCGCTTCGCTGTTCGAATTCTTCTTTTACCTTTGCACGAAGTTTGTCGTTTTTCGGATCGTAATTATCGCGAAGCGAGCGCGCGGCCTGACGATATTGTTCGAAGGCTTCGACCTGTTTACTAAGCGCCAGTTCCTTTAGCCTGAGATATTCCTTGTAGTCCTGATTTATATTCAGATCCTGAGCTTTTTGCAATTTTTCAATTGCTGCCCGTGCATAATCCATTCCGTCATTGATGAGATATACTACGTCATCCGAGATTTTTTTGACTTGCTCGGCATCATTTGCTTCGAGAGCTTTTTTCAATTGCTGGCGTTTGCCTGGTTTTTCCTCATCGCCTTCATTTTCGTTATAAAGCTTCTTGATTTTGGTTAATTCCTGATTGGCTTCTGCAACAAGCTTTGCGGCCTCTTGTGTTTCATCTTTAGGTCCGAATAATCCGCCCGAACCGTCCCGGCCGGACGATTTACAAGCAGATGATAAAATGCCGGCTGCTATTGCGGTAAGCAAAAGAATTGAAATCGTAGAACGCATAGATATCGGCATCCAAATCAGATTACAGCATTGCTGCCTGCTTTGAATCAAGGCTCCGGCTAGGGCAGTCTCAGATCCGGATTTCCGCGACGGCGCCAAATAAACCCGTCCAAAACATAATGCGTCAATTGTGGAACCGCGAGAAGCGGAACAAAAAATACCTTGACCGCATCCCAGTTCCAGTCTCCGCCAAAAAACCATTGTCTCTCATGCCAGACGCCCCGATGCCAAAGAAGCTCCTCGATGTAGGCAAATGCCCACAAAGATGCAAGAAACACCAGCCAGTTAGACGTTGCTAAGCGATAAATTCTGCCGGCAGTCTCGCGTCGGGCCTTTGCATAAACATAAATCAAAGCAAAATAGGGAACGCCGTGAATAATCACATTCGTTACCGTAAAAGCATAGTCTGAATTGAAAGCTACAATGCCCAGATACCAGCAAATGGCCGTCGTTGCAACTACTATATCCTTACCGATTGCCGAAAAATCTCGGCGAAAATATCTTTGTGCCGCAACAAAGGCATACGCTGACATTGCAGCCACATAAACCGGGAAAATAATTGTCTCCACCAGTTCAGGCAATGAAATAAAATCATTCGGAACGAACCATTCGAAATTACGAGGCAAACGTGTCATCCAAAACGCCAATGGATAAACCGTCGCAAGATAGACCGCGGCGATGTCGATATATTTCGTCAAGCGGGACACATCGCCTGTTTTTCGTCTGTAAAGCGCTACCCAGCCATATTGCTGCCGCACAAAATGAAAAACCGCTAAAGCTGCAAGCGAACGCCAGAAAATTAATTCGCCCTCAGAATACAAGGCAACGCCGAGCATATAGCCGAAGATCGGCACCAATAGATAAAGCCAAAAACGGCGGCGCAATTCGGCAATATCAAAATAAACACGAAACGATGTTGACCAGACATGGGCAACGTCAATAAGTAACACGACGGAGATCCACGTCCAGTCTGGCGTTTCGGCTTCAAGCAAACCAAGCGGCCACCCGACAGCAAGCAGAAAAAGAGATGCTACGGCGCTGCCGAGAAAAACCGTTAGATCAAGCCGCGATGAAAATAACCACACCGGCGCATAACTTTGCTCTTCAGCCGTAACATTTAATTCCAGAGTGTGTTGCATATTTTTCGCAACATTTATTGCATTCTACTTTCTTTTTACCGCTCCAAGATTTTCACAACATTCCCGGGCTGCGCGAATCCCGTGAAAGAAAGCCTCTTCAAAAAGTGCCAGACCGCTTAAATCTGTATGAGCGAAACGGATACCATGAAACGGCTTCAAAGCTTTCTCACGTTCACCGCCGTAAATAAAACCTGGACGCGGACTGATCATAGCGTGTCCCCAACGCATAATATCTATACGCTCGCAAATATTGCGAATGTCCGGATGGGCACGTTCCAGATCAGATAGACAAACTTCAGCAAGTTCTTCCCGTGAATAATTGAAAAGCTGCCAACGTTGGTTGCCGTCTCCACCCATCGGATAATAATACGTAAAGATGGCGGGACCATAATCAATGCCTTTTTGATGTGTTGCGTTTACATAACCGAGTGACGGGCTTTCGTATAACACATTGTCCCAAGCAAGCGGAAAATCTTTTGCAAATCTTTGCCGCGGGCGATCGCTTAAAAATAAATTTGCCACGAACCAGGCATTATGCTGAAACTCTTCGGCGGCAAAAGGTCTCTGTTCGCGAAAGCCGCGAATGACAAAAGGTGCCGTAAAAACAGGCGCTGAATAAATTACTTCACGGCAGCGATATGCCCTGAGGTTATCACCTGAAAGACAAAGCACTTCGACACCCGATTCTGTTGGATTTATCGAAACAGCCGTTTCACCTGTTGCCATATTATCGCCTGCATAAGCGGCCATATGTTTTACAAAACGCCCGTTGCCTTCCGGAAAAGTTATAAACGGCTGCGATTCCATGCCGCTTTGCCGGACACGCGAACAAAAATAAAACAACCCGGCCCAAGCTGAGGTATTCTCCAGCCTCAGCCCGTAATCATCCCGGCAGGCATAATCGCAATACCATAACAACCGACTGGATGTTAAATTATGCTGACGAAGCCACTCATCGAAACTGATTTGGTCAAGTGAGCGGACTTGCTCGTCCGTAGAGCAAAAAGCAGATGGGACGACAAAGGCACGACGCCCGCGATTATCACGCCAATTGACCCATTGATCGATAATTCTCTGAAATTCAGAAAGTTGCCGTTTGTCTTCTTCGCCGGCGCCTGCGTGAAGGTATAGTCCCTCATACCAACGCCCCTTGTAGAAAACGCGCTCTTCCGGCTCACGGCATAAAAACTCTTCACGGACGATTATCTCACCTGAATTATCCCGCCCTTCGGTAAGATTCATTTCCTCGAGCAAATCAATCAGATCGGCATTTTCCTTGAAAGGCAGGGGAAGATAATGCGCGCCCCATGGATAACCTGCCAGCTTTGATGAACCGCTTCGCGCCGTCCCGCCCGGTTCGCGTTCTAGCTCTACGATGATGAAATCGTGAATGTTTTGGCGCTTCAAATAGCGCGCCGCACTCAGGCCGGCTACGCCGGCCCCGACAATTACAATCGATTTTTCTTCATATTTTTCCGGTTGGGGCAAATGTGACGAAAATTCGCGAATACGATGACCGACGGCGACAGACTGACCTACAATTTCTCCATCGGGAACAAAGTTGCGCCGTGGTGAGCTGCCGCATGCGGCTGCAGCCAGCGGCGCACCTAAAAACATGGTCAACAATTCCCTTCGCGTTAGTTTCATCGTAGGCGCTATGGTTCAAACCGCCGCCACTCGGTTTCGTAATAACGTACCAATGCCTGATTGTCCAGCCGGTTAATTTCGATAGCTTCTTCCGGCATTGAAGTATCGGATGAAAAATCAAACATGTTTGAAAACGTGCTTTGATTCAGATAGTTCAAAGCGATGCCGGCGGGTGGATTTTCGGGTATATCGAACGGCTTTGTTTTGGCCAAAGCGTAGCCCCAGATGCCAAAACTTGGAACTGTCGTCTGATATGGCCGTACATAAAAACCTGCGGCCTCCAGCGTTTTTATGATGCACCAGAAAGACCTCCGCGCAACCAGAGGAGAAGTGCATTGGATAACGACTGCGGCATCTTCGTTCAGGCGTTGGCGGAGCATACGGTAGAAACGCGTTGTGTAAAGTTTTCCGAGTGCGAAATTATTGGGATCCGGAAAATCTACAATCGCGATATCAAACTTTTCATCTCCTGCACTGTCCAGCCAGACAAAAGCATCGGCGTTGGTTACCTCTACACGCGGATCTTTGAATGAATGATGATTTAGCTCTGCAAGCGGCGGGAAAGCATCTGACAATCCGGTCATCATTGGATCAAGATCAACAAGATGAACCTTTTCAACCGATGGATATTTTAAAATCTCGCGAAGCGCCAGCCCGTCACCGCCGCCAAGAACCAAAACCTTGCGTGGAATGGCAGTGGCAGCCGCAAAGGCAGGATGAACCAGTGCCTCGTGATATCTGTATTCGTCGAAGGAACTGAATTGCAGATTTCCGTTCAGGAAAAGTGCGTAGCCCGTTTTTCCTTTTGTAACTACAATTCGCTGATACGGCGAACTGCGGGCATAGACTATGTTGTCCATAAAGAGGCCGTCCTCGGCCAACGTAGTAAATGACTCCGCTTTTATAAATCCGAGAACAAGCAACAAAATCACTACCGAACCTTTGATTCTGAGAATCAGAAGTTTACGGCCGGAAATCAACGGTTCGAGCAGCCACGTTGCCCAAACGCCAACGACAGCATTCAGAATCCCGAACAACAATGAAGTCCGGTTCAATCCGAGTTTTGGTACAAGGAAAATCGGGAACAGAATTGAAGCTACCAGAGCGCCGACATAATCAAGTGCGAGAACGCGCGATACGAGTTCCTTGAAATCCAGCCGATCCTTGAGAATTCGCATCAGCAAAGGAATCTCAAGCCCAACGAGCACGCCGATGACAAAAACCAGCGAATATAGGATTACACTGAAATATGAAACATAAGCAAAAGTAAGAAATAAGAGAGGGGCCGAGAAACCGCCGGCAATTGCCACCGCCAGCTCGATATCCACGAAACGCCCGGCAATATCCCGCACGACAAACCGAGACAAATACGAGCCGACACCCATCGCAAAAAGATAAATGCCGATAATGAAAGAAAATTGGCTTACCGAATCGCCGAGGACATAACTGGAAAGCGTACCTGCCAGCAATTCATAAATCAGACCGCAGGTAGCGATAATAATTACATTTAGAAAAAGTAACGGTGTGCTTTTCATAAAACGGAAAATGGTTCAATGCTGCCTGAAGATTCGGAAAAAACCGCCCCGTCTGTTCCCGTTGGCTCCACTTTCCGTCACAGCTTTTTTAATTCCCCTGAATCGCGGAGGAAATTATCAATGCGATACCGATAATCATAGAGCCGATCAGTATCGCCAAAGCGATGTTTTGATCTTCTTCGATTTCCTTGCGAATGGAAAACGGCGTGATTTTCTCGATTACAAAAAAAGATACTGCAAAGACTATCAAACCAATCAGGACGAAAATCAATGTAGTTGCCAAAACAGGCAGCAGATCATCAATTTTTACAATAAAAGCCAAGGCCGGAAGTTTTGCAAACAGATTTGTCATTATTTTCCTCCTCTGAATCCAGTGTAAATAAACGGAATGCCGAGCCGCGAGCGTGATCCGGAATTGGCAATCTCCCAACCGAACCAGGCAGCCGAAGCATATGCAAGCAATACTGCCGCAGCAAAAAACATATAAAGTGCCTTGAACATACCCTTTCTCCGGGAATTTTTATCAAAGTCAATCGTCTGAATCAGATGTGGCCGCTGTACTGAACATACTATCTTTCCATCTTGCGCTTTCGAAGCTAAATTTGCGTATCAGTCCGAAAAACGGAACAATTGCGAGAGCAAGAAAAGCGCAAAGGAAATTTACACCACGGTTGACATTCTGGACAACTTTTACCGAAACGGGCATTGGTTTTTGCCAATCCTGCCAGGTGCCTTCAACGCGAAGAGTATATTTGCCGCCCGGCAAAGCTGAAAGAGGCGCATCGCTCGACCTGCTGCCTTCGGTCCATTGTCCGTCGCTATCCGATCCGTAATAATACTCTATCGGAATATTAACAGATTCAATTTCCTGGCTTTGTTCATTTATCAGGTCAATATCCAGATCTGCCCATGAATTGCTTACAGGTGCCGAAGCTGTAATCTGAACGTTGCGATTTGCCTTGAGATCAAACGGCTGGCTGAATGCTGTCTGTGGTTGAGACTGGCTCGCCATTGGCGGCAAAACAATATCTTGCGACAAAACGGTATTTGTTATGCCTGTGAACGGAAGCATAAAAATCGCTAAAACGATAAGCAGCAGAAGCGGCAATGCTCCCCAGGTATAATAAAATGATCCGGTAAATGGTTGATTCGGCGCGATTCCCCAAGGCTTTGGAAGATCCGTAACACCAAAAGCTTTCTCTATTTCCTTTACCGGAATGTATCTTCCGATTGACCAATTTATCTCATCGCTCGTTTGCTCCATTGAAAGCATCTCGGGCGGCGAAATGAAATCTACGGCACGAACTCTTTCGCCCTGTTCTACCCTCCAGTAAAATTCACCCGTAACGTATCGCACCTTAGCAACGGCATCCTGAAAAATCTTGTATTTGCGTCCGCCATAGAGAACCGTTGCGCCGGATCCGTAAAAGCCGCCGTCCGTTACGTCAGCCGGATTCACCGGCTCTGCAAAACTCCAATGATTGTCGGAATGAATCAGCCAGCGGTAGCCGATAGAAGGATTGTAGAGAAGATACTCATGCCAATAATAGGTCTCGCCATCGATTTTAACACTTCGGACCATCGCGCCGCATATTTTGAATTTGACTCCTTCGATCGTACCTTCGCTTGCGACGGAAAGAACAAAGCCGGGCGGGTTTGGCAGCGGCGTCAAAGCCTTGAAATAAATCAGATTACCTTGATTTATATCTAACAACGAGTCACAGTTTGGGCAAGTTACCCGCTCTGCTTTATCCGGAGCTATCAGTTCCAAGGGTCCGCCACAGTTCGGACACGACAAGGCAGCGGCTTCGATTCGTCTGGCTTCACGCTCAGCAGGCCGGGCATCTGCCATACCGATGTCTGCGAGAGTTACCTGCTTGCCCAGAAACATCCAAGGCGGAGACGCTCCGTAATCAATTGTTGCAAAAACGCCGTCTTTACCGGCCAGATCTGCATATGGCGACTGCTCATTTGGCACCAGGCGATAAGGGATTTCGCCATCGGCAGCGACGGCGGTAGCTATGCCTTTTTCCTGGACAACCAGCGGAACGCCGGCGCTTAGATTTTCAAGAATCTGACCGGGAGCGATTTCACCAAACGAAGGCAAAACGCTTCCCTCAGGCAAAGGCTTGAAAAAAGTCATGTAAAATCGTCCCTGCGCTTCGGCAAGCCATCCAACCCAGCCATTGGAAAAGGTCGCATACCATTCATCCCAGTAACCGCCAAGCTGATGCTGCAACCGGGCTCGTCCGGTCAATTCGAAACGCTGTCCGAGATAGGTGCCACTAAGACCTAATCGAAGCGGAGATTCGGATTCGGCAATTTCCGCAACCTTACCTAAATCCGTAATCCCGCGATCGGTTCGCGCAAGAGCAGAGCGGCAATACTGACAAACAAGGACGATAGTCGAGCCGGATTTGAACTCGACAGGGCCGCCGCAGGATGGACAATTTGACGCGAGTACGCTCATTCATTGCCTCCATAAGCCGCCGAACAGACCGTTGATTCAGATCCGCGTTCGATTTTTATTATCCGTACACTTTGGGCGCCAAGAGAATGAGTTAGTTTTTCTTTCCAGTTCCATTGCGGCCGTTCACGACAGCAATATAAGTTAAAAGTCGCGGTACCATGTTCAGGATAGGTATGGCAGGCAAGATGTGATTCCGAAAGAGCGGCAAAGCCTGTTATTCCGGCCGGAAAAGGAAAACAATGCCAGAAACTATGCAGCACGTGTAAATCCAGATCGGCAATAATGCCGGCAAATATCTGTTTAAGCACCCTTTCGTCTGACAGGTACCGCGGTTCACAGCCTTCTGCTTCGATCAACCATTCTACGCCTACTGCCATCGGTTTTTGTAAAGTATCTGACAAATTTGTTTCGCTAAATATAAACGAAACGCGAGCTTTTGTCATCAGCGGCTTAATTACATCCGGGGCGGTATTCCGTCATCATAAATAAAAATATGAAAACAGGCATTGACTCCGTATTCAATCAGTGCGTCCAGTTTTCCCGCGCGTTCCATTTCGGCCAGTTTGGCCATCAGGAAATTCTGCTCTTCCGCTGTCATATGCTTGCGGGCAAGGTCAAAAGCACACCCGGATGTATGCGGGGGCAGCGAACCTTCTCCGCGAACTTTGAAAGAGTTGGCATTGTTCGAATTCAGGAGTATCTGATAGTCCATCGAACGCGTCAACGAAGTTACACGCAGAGGCCGGCCAAAACGCTGAAAGTATGCATCTGCAATTTCCTTGAGAATTCCTTTTGCCCGCGGTTGAAACATTCTCAATAACCGCATTCGCATCTGCTTTCGGTCGGCAGGATTATTAAGATCATATTTCCGGCCGGAAAAATTTTCCGCAAGCCGGGCAAGAGCGTCGAACTTCGGATGCCCGGATACAATTTCCTGGCGTTGATCGGGAAACGCGAATGAAGTAAAAGGGCCATCTGAAGCCGAACCCCCAACGTCCAGATAAAAACTGTTGGTAGCCATCGGCATTTCAATCAGCTCACGCGATAGCCGCTTTGCTGCCAGATCGGCAAAATCCATCGGCTGACGATATCCGCGCATATTCATTTCCTTCAGTTTTGCTTTTTGCTTTATGACTCCGTCACCAAAAAGTTCTTTTGGGACATTGAGTCCTGCGGGGCGGATACCCGTTTCGCCATTGCGCTGCTCCATGGCTTTTTTTATTCGGTCGGCCAGAAATGCTGCCGTTACATTCAGATCGGCTTCCTCCTTATCTGTCGGGTCAACCGTTACGTCTGCAACATTTTCCGCCTTTATTTCTTCTTCTGCGGTCTCCCAGGAAGCGATCAGGTCGTCCAGATCTTCTTCATCTTCGCCGCCGAGCGGATCAATGACCCTTACGGGAATAACAGATAGTGTCGTTACAGGAACCGTACTGGACGCAGTCGGTGAGGAAGATATCCTGCCCGGTCGCAGCAAAATATAGATAGCCAATCCACCCAATAGAAGAATCAACAATGTCAGTGATGCCGATGCGGCATAAACCCATTTCGGAATACCTCCTGCAGGAAGCGTATCTGACGACGGCAAGATATTCGCAGGCTTAGGTTTGTCTATTTTAGATGTTACATCCTTAGAGGTTCTGACAGATGAAACCGGAGGGGAAAGCGATTGCTCGCTGATCTGTTCGATTCGGATAAGGGTATTGCTCCCTATTCGGATCTCATCGCCTTGCTTTACTATACGCGGCCTCCCGATAAGCCGCTCGCCATTTACGTAGGTTCCGTTTGTTGAGTTTTCATCGGCGACGAGCAGTTCGCCTTCATCCAGAAAAAAGGTCGTATTTACACGGGAAAGTCCGGGGTCATCGATCTGGATCGTAGCCAGATTTGTCCGCCCGACGGAAACTTCGCCATCTACCGTGACGGAACGTGTTTCGTATGGCCCGCTTATGTGAAGTTTGTAACGCACTAATCAACTGTCAGTGATGATGGCCGCTATCCGTCGCGTTGATTTTTTCCGGGTCCAGATAAGCCGAAAACTGATCAAAATGAAACATCGAATCATCCTTACAATGTTCACAATAAAACGTAACATCTTCGCCGAGATACATATCCTTCATTCGGTAGGCAACAAAACAACCATAGCATCTCTGCACCCGCATCCCGAATTCGGTGATTTTATCCTTAATATTGCTTATATTGCTGTCAGTCATTATCGTAAATATGTTAGCACAAGCTGCGTGGCTTGCAATTTTGCCAAAAATCGGTTTCAATAACCTCAATGGCGATATTTTTCACCATTACCATCCATCTTCATCATCATGCGCATCATTTTCACCGCGCGTGATGGGAATCTGCTTTCTTAATTAATCCATAACAAATTTTGATTCTCTGACCGACGCGAACCTGTAACAGATTCGTTATGCGTCGGTTTGTTTACTTTTGGGCATTTTTATGAAATTAAAACTCGCAATTCAAAAACAGGGGAAATTAGCCGCCGGTTCCGTCGAAATGCTTCGAAAATGTGGAATCGCTTTTTCGGAAGGCAATGGAAAACTACGTGTAGAGGCTGAAAATTTCCCTTTAGAGATATTTTTTCTCCGTGATGACGACATACCGGAATATGTCGCTGATACGGTCGCCGATATAGGAATAGTAGGTGAAAATATACTGGCCGAACAACCGGCCGAAGTCGAGATAATCGAAAGGTTGAATTTCGGCCGGTGCCGCCTCTCTCTCGCCGTACCAAGAAATTCCGACATCGTAACCATCAGCGATTTGAACGGCAAAAGGATTGCAACTACTTATCCGCTAATCCTGAAAAAATTTCTTCAGTCTCAAAACGTCAGGGCTGAAATTCATACCATCAGCGGTTCGGCCGAAATTGCACCATCAATCGGCCTTGCGGACGCGATTTGCGATTTGGTCAGCTCGGGGAGCACGCTTTTTTCCAATGGACTCCGCGAAGCATTTACAATCCTCGAATCCGAAGCCGTCTTGATAACCCGGCCTTCGCTGCCCAAAGCTGCCGCCGAAATTTTAGACAAACTGCGTTTCAGAATTCGAAGCGTACTCGCCGCCGCCGGAAATAAATATATTTTGCTTAATGCACCAACGGAAAAGGTTGCCGCAATTTCACGCCTGCTGCCGGGTATGCGCAGCCCTACCGTCGTGCCACTTGCCGAACCGGGCTGGGTTTCGATTCATTCCGTCATCGGAGCAAACGATTTCTGGGCCGTAATAGATGATCTTAAAGCTGCGGGAGCAGAAGGAATTCTTGTCCTCGCAATTGACCAAATGATTGCCTGAACCATATGCGAATAATCGAATTTCCAAAACGTGAGAATTGGGACAGTCTGATTGAAAGGCCATCGGCGCTTTCTGAATCAACGGCACGCGACGTCGCAGAAATTTTATCTGCCGTCAGGCAACACGGTGATGAGGCGATACGCCGGATTTCACAAAAGTTTGATAAATGTGTTCCCGATACATTCGCTGTTTCGGACTCCGAGCTGCTTGCTGTCCGTCAATGCATTTCTCCCGATCTAAAGACGGCAATCGCAACCGCTTACGATAATATCCGGCGTTTTCATCAGTTGGCAGACACGGCTGAATATGAAATAGAAACGTTTCCGGGTGTTTTTTGCGGGCGCAAACGCATTCCGATCGAACGGGTCGGATTATACATTCCGGCAGGTAGCGCGCCGCTGTTTTCAACGGTTTTAATGCTGGCAATTCCGGCAAAACTGGCCGGCTGTGAAGAGATAATTATGTGTTCGCCGCCGTCCGGAGACGGTACAATCGATGCAGCAACGCTCTATGCCGCCTCACTTTGCGGCGTATCCCGAATCTACAAAATCGGTGGTGCACAGGCCATTGCAGCCATGACTTTTGGAACTGAAACCGTTCCGAAGGTTGATAAAATTTTCGGACCCGGCAACCGTTATGTTACCGAAGCGAAATTGCAGATCCTGAGGTATGGCGTCGCGATAGATATGCCGGCCGGACCTTCGGAATTGCTGGTCATCGCTGACGATACCTGCAGACCCGACTTCGTAGCGGCAGATTTGCTTTCACAGGCCGAACACGGACCGGACAGCCAGGTCATTCTCCTGACTGAATCAAAAGAACTTGCCGGCAAAATAATTGAACAAATTGAGCAACAGATTGCCGATCTGCAACGTCGTGATATTGCCTTTGCTTCTCTGGCAAATTCTGCAGCCATCATTTTGCGTTCTATCGAAGAATGTCTGGATTTTTCCAATCTGTATGCTCCGGAGCATTTGATTTTGGCTGTAGAAAATGCCGGTCAGGCAGCTTTGCGTATAAAAAACGCGGGTTCCGTGTTTATCGGAAATTACGCCTGCGAGAGCGCCGGAGATTATGCTTCGGGCACTAATCACACACTTCCGACCGGAGGTGCTGCCCGTGGCTTTAGCGGAGTTACGACAGAGAGCTTTATGAAAACAATCACATTCCAGCGAATTACGTCCAAAGGCATATCGCAACTGGCGCCGACAATTGAGACTATGGCCGCGGCCGAAGGTCTCGAAGCTCACCGACGCGCGGCTGCAATAAGACGAAAGGAGGTGGAAAAATAATGTTTCAACCGGAACGTTTGATTCGTCCGAATATTGCGGCGCTCGTACCATATTCTTCCGCACGAAGTGAATATTGCGGAACGGCGGAAATCTATCTTGATGCAAACGAAAACAGCCATGGGTCAGCCGCCGGAAATGGCTTTAACCGTTATCCCGATCCGGTGCAAAAGCAATTGCGCAAACGGGTTGCAACACTATTCAACGTTCCCGAAGAGTCTGTTTTCTTAGGTAACGGAAGCGATGAAGCAATTGATCTTCTCTTTCGCATCTTTTGCAGGCCCGGCATCGATGAGGTAATTATCTGCCCGCCGACTTATGGAATGTATGAAACGGCCGCAGCCATCAACGATGCGGTTCTACGACGTGTCCCGCTAACTGCGGAATTCCAACTAGACGTTGGAGGAATACTTAATACAATAAATGAATCGACACGGCTCATTTTTCTTTGCTCACCAAACAATCCGACGGGGAATTTACTGCGGCGTTCAGACATCATGGCAATTTGCAATGCAGCAGATTGTATTGTCGTCGTTGATGAAGCATATATAGAATTTGCAGACTGTCCATCTCTTTTATCGGAAATCCCCAAAACGCCGAATTTAGTCGTCCTGCGGACGCTTTCCAAAGCATTTGGCTGCGCCGGTGTGCGCATCGGCATGGCTTTTGCCAATCACAAAATCATTTCGGTAATGAATACCGTAAAGCCGCCCTACAATATCGGAACGCCGGCCGCTCAATTGGCAAATGCGGCATTGTCGCGACTGGAAAATGTTGAAAGCTGGATAAAAGAAATCATCAGTGAACGAAGCCGGCTCGCGTTTGCTCTGGGCACGCGTCGTTCGGTCGAATGTGTTTTCCCGTCGGATGCCAATTTTCTTTTAACACGTTTTCGCGAAGCGGGAAGAATGTATGACTTTCTGATTTCGCGTGGCATAGTCGTCCGTGACCGCAGGAGATTACCGCTTTGCGAACAATGCTTGCGCATAACGGTAGGCACGGCGGCAGAAAACCAAACTTTACTTGATGCAATTGATGAGTTCGAACGCTTATGAAGAAAGTACTTTTCATTGACCGTGACGGAACGTTGATCTGCGAACCTGAAGACTATCAGGTAGATTCAGCGGAAAAGCTTCGTTTTATGCCCGGAATGATTACCAGCCTGTCCGCGCTTGCACGGGAAACTGATTTTATCTTTGTAATGGTAACTAATCAGGATGGGCTCGGGACCGAAGATTTTCCTGAGTCTGATTTTATCCTGCCGCAAAGGATTTTGCTGGAAACGCTGGAGGGCGAAGGCGTTTACTTTGAAGATATTTTTATTGACCGCACCAGGCCGGAGGAAAATTCGCCGACGCGAAAACCCGGCACTGCGATGTTGAATAAATATCTGACCGGTGATTTCGACCTTGCAAATTCATATGTAATCGGCGACCGCCCGAGCGATGTGGAACTTGCACGTAATCTTGGGGCCAGGGCTATCTATCTCTCGAATCCGGAATTCCGTTTGCCGGATGAACTTTCTCAAACAACCATTATCGTGTCAGGCTGGCGGGAAATATATGAGTATCTGCGTTATCCGCCGCGATTCTCTGAAGTTCATCGAATAACAAATGAAACCGATATCCGTGCAAGCATCTGCCTCGACGGCTCAGGGAAAAGCGATATTTCTACCGGACTTCGTTTTCTGGATCATATGCTTGAACAAATTCCGCGTCATTCCGGAATTGATCTTGCGATGGAAGCGCGCGGTGACCTTGACGTTGACGAGCATCATACCGTTGAAGATGTCGCAATAGTTCTTGGTGAGGTTTTCGCCAAAGCTTTGGGAGATAAACGCGGCATTGAACGATTCGGTTATTGTCTGCCAATGGATGATTGCCTTGCTCAAACTGCCATTGATTTTGGCGGTCGGAGCTGGCTTGTCTGGGATGCGGAGTTTCGACGGGAAAAAATCGGAGATGTGGCGACGGAGTTGTTTTCGCATTTTTTCAAATCATTTGCTGATTCGGCGCGATGCAATCTGCACATCCGTGCAGAGGGCGGGATCGAACATCACAAAATCGAAGCTATTTTCAAATCATTTGCGAAAGCACTGAAGATGGCGATCCGGCGTGACGGTAATCAAATGCCCAGCACCAAAGGAGTTATCTGAATATGCGAGTCGCTATTCTCAAATATAATGCGGGAAATACCGCTTCCGTTGCCGATGCCATTGCCAGACTTGGCGGCGCACCTTTAGTTACCGATTCTGCTGATGAAATTTCAACGGCTGATCGTGTAATCATTCCCGGCGTGGGTGAAGCAACTTCGGCAATGCGGTTTATTCTTACTTTGAATCTTGACCGCGTCATTAAATCATTGCGACAGCCGGTATTGGGAATTTGTCTTGGAATGCAGATTTTGTGCAAATCATCGGCTGAAGGCAATGCGGAATGTCTTGGCATTTTTCCTTATTCGGTAAATCGTCTCCACCCGCGGACAAATGAAAAAATACCGCATATCGGCTGGAATAAAATTTACGTCAGAAAATCGGGAATTCTCGATGGAATCGGCCATGATGCTTTTGTCTATTTCGCTCACAGTTTTGCGGTAGATGATTACTCCGAAGCCGCTGCTTTTTGTGACTATTCGGGTGGCTTTGCCGCTGCGTTGGAACAAGATAATTTTTTCGGGGTACAGTTTCATCCGGAAAAATCCGCCGAAACGGGCAGGCGAATTCTGGAAAACTTTATGAATTTATGATCGAAATAATTCCGGCGATAGATTTAATCGGAGGCCGATGCGTTCGGCTTTTGCAAGGCGATTTCAACCGGCAGACGATTTATGATGTTTCGCCCGTTGAAATGGCTGAACGCTTTGCCGAAGCAGGTTATCGGCGGCTACATATTGTTGACCTTGATGGTGCGCGATCGGGCTGTCCGCAAAATCTCCCCATTCTCGAGGCAATCACAGCCGTAACGGATTTGGTAATAGATTACGGCGGCGGCATTCGTTCAACCAAGGATTTGATCAACGTTTTCAATGCAGGAGCTGCGATGGCAAATATTGGCAGCATTGCCGTTCGTCGTCCTGATACTATCTGCGGTTGGATAGATGACTTCGGCGAAGACAGAATTTTGATCGGTGCCGATGTTCTGGATGGACATCTGGCAATCGACGGCTGGCAAACGGCAACCGGACAAAACTTAGAGGACTTCCTCGTTTTTTATGTGCGCCGCGGTCTACGAAAAGTTTTTGTTACTGACGTCGGGCGTGACGGCTCTTTCACAGGACCCGCTACAGAGTTATACAAAAAAATACTCGCTTCTTTTCCGGGTCTGAATCTGATAGCCAGCGGCGGTATAAGGAATCTTGCCGATATTCGGACACTGGAAGACGCAGGTTGTTCGGGCGCAATCGTAGGAAAAGCGTTTTACGAAGACCGTATCAAACCGGAAGAGATTAAAAATTATGTTAGCCAAAAGAATAATTCCCTGTCTTGATGTAAAAGACGGCAGGACCGTAAAGGGAAAGCAGTTTATCAATTTGCGCGACGCGGGCGATCCTGTTGAATTGGCCGCGCGTTATGCGGCAGAAGGTGCTGACGAACTCGTTTTCCTTGATATATCTGCAACTAATGAGGGTAGAAAAACATTTACCGAATTGGTGCGCAGGATTTCCCGTGAGATAAATATTCCGTTTACCGTCGGCGGTGGTGTTTCCTCGGTTTCCGACATTGGGCGGCTGCTTGATGCCGGTGCCGATAAAATCTCCGTCAATACTGCCGCGGTGCGGAATCCGTCCTTAATCGCTGAAGCAGCCGGACTGTTCGGCTCACAATGTGTTGTCATAGCGATAGATGCACGACGTACAAACAATGGTTTTCGTGTTTTTATAAATGGCGGACAGGTACCAACTGAGATTGAGCCTGTGCAATGGGCAATGCGATGTGCCCGGCAAGGTGCAGGCGAAATACTTCTTACCTCCATTGATACCGACGGAACAAAGCAAGGTTTTGATATAGAGATGACGCGTGCAGTCGCAAGCGCCGTTGACATACCCGTAATCGCTTCAGGTGGAGGGGGAAATCCGGATGACTTTGCTGAAGTCTTTGCACTCGGCGGTGCGGACGCATCACTTGCCGCCGGCGTCTTTCACTATGGAGAACTTCAGATAGGCGCATTGAAACGCTTTCTGAAAATGCGCGGATTTACCATAAGATTATGAACCTTGATTTCGAAAAATATGCGGATGGCCTTATGCCTGCCGTCGTGCAGGATGCAAGTACAGGCACAGTGCTTATGCACGCCTATGTCAACCGTGACGCTTTTGAGAAAATGCTCGAAACCGGCCTTGCAACTTTTTACTCGCGATCGCGGCAGAGGCTTTGGACTAAAGGTGAAACAAGCGGCAATACGCTGCGTATCAGGGAATTGCACACGGATTGCGATAATGATGCGCTTCTGATTGTCGCCGAACCGGCAGGCCCAACCTGTCATCTCGGCACTCAGAGCTGCTTTGGGATGGCTGGAGTTTCCATTTATGCCGGCCTTGCAGAATTGGAAAAGGTTGTTGCTGAAAGGCTTGCAAATCCGCAGCCCGATTCATACGTTGCGGAGCTTATGGCCGAAGGGGCAAGCCGCATTGCTCAAAAACTGGGAGAAGAAGCCGTCGAGACAGTCATTGCTTCGCTGGAAACGGATGATGAAAAATTTATTTCAGAAGCAGCCGATTTACTTTTTCATCTGATTGTTTTGATTCAATCGAAAGGTCACGGTCTGCGGGATGTAACCGCGGAATTGAACCGCCGTCGCCGTTAGCGCAATATGGCTATTTGACTACGCCGCGTTTCGAGCTTTCAATGAATTCAACCAGAATATCCACTTCTTTGCAATCGGTTATTTCGGCGCGGATTCTTTCCAGTGCCTGTGTGGTATTGAGTTTAGCGGCAAGGAGCAGATGAAATGCGTGATTGAGTTTGTCGATGGTCTCACGCGGATATCCGCGGCGGCGCATCCCGACACGGTTCAGGCCAAAGCAACGTGCGTGATTGCCCTGAATGATAGCAAAAGGCATCGCATCTTTAACGACTACGGAATAACCGCCGATGAATGCTTCAGGCCCGACGCGGCAAAACTGGTGAACTCCCGAATAAGCCCCGACGTTGGCACGGTCGCCTATTACCACGTGTCCCGCAAGCGTCGCAGCATTTGCCATAATCACATTGTTTCCGATCGTGCAATCGTGCGCAACATGCGCCTGTGCCATTAGCAGATTGTCGTCCCCGATGACCGTCCGGCCGCCTCCGCCTTCGGTTCCGCGATGGATTGTAACGAATTCGCGTATCTGGTTGCGGCTGCCGATCACAGTTTCGGTGTCTTCACCGCCGTATTTCAAATCCTGCGGCGCCAGACCTATGGAAACAAACGGAAACAGATGTGAATCATCTCCGATCGTCGTCCTGCCGTCAATTACCGCGTGTGAATCAACGCGAACCCGGTTGCCCAATTTAACATTTTGCCCGATCACGGAAAACGGGCCAATGTAACAGTCTTCGCCGATAGATGCGTCCGGAGAAACTAGTGCGGTTTTGTGGATGAATGTTGACATAAAAGCGCGGGGTCGGTCATTTGTCGCGTTCGGCGATGACGCTCATAATTTCCGCCTCAGCGGTAATCTGGCCATCTACCCTGGCGATCCCGAGCATTTTCTGGACACGGGAGCCGATCCGCAGCGCAGTAACTTCAAGTTCCAGCGTGTCGCCGGGAATTACCGGTTTGCGAAACCTCGCTTTTTCAATTCCGCTGAAAAATGGGATTCGTGATTCGCGATCTTCGAATTCACGAAGAGCAAGTATCGCGCCCACTTGAGCCAGTGCCTCAATTTGCAGAACGCCGGGCATAACCGGCGCGCCCGGAAAATGTCCTGCAAAGAAAGGTTCATTGATGGTTACCTGTTTAATGCCTACTATTCGCGAGCGCGGTTCGAGCTCTATGATTTTATCCACGAGCAGAAAAGGAAACCTGTGCGGAAGAATCTGCTGAATTGCAACCGAATCGTATATTACCATTGGGCAGATGCAATAAAATCAGCAGCCGAACTCGGTCTGGAAAAGCCGGCTGCCGATTTCAAATCTTAGGATACAAAGCAGCTAGGGCTTTGTTGCCGGCGTTGTCGCCGTAGCGGCAGTTGCAGGCCGCGAATTGAAGTAAGCGATAAAATCCTTTGTAACGTCGATTTTTACCGGATTGTAGGCAAGGATCAAGCCGGCATTGTCGAGTTTGGATGCATCGAGAATAAGATCGTATCCTTTTTGATTGGCATAATCCTGCATGGCTTTGCCGATTTCCTGAAGAAGCGGACCCATCACCTGTTGCTGGCGACGTTCGAATTTCTCTTTCGCATCTTCCTGTTCGCGTTTGATGCTTTTTTCCAGTGTCTGATACTCCAGAAGCTTTGCATCGGCCGATTTTTGGTCAATAGGAACTCCGCCGGGTGTATTAAGCTGATCCTGCAGCTTTTTCAATTCGGCTCCGAGCTGGTTATATCGTGTTACCATTTGCTGGATTTTAGCCTCGATAGGCTTGAACTCGGCCTCTAGGCTGTCCATCGCATTAATATAACGAGTAATGCCCTCTTTTGAATCAAACATCGCGGGGTTTATAACCACGATTTTAAATGAGGTTGCCTGGTTCGCACCGCTTGTTGTACCTTGTGCTTTTGCTGAGCCGGTGAGGACGGCTGCAAAAATGAGGGCAACCGCAAATAAACTAAATCTTTTCATTTGTAAAAACTCCTTTAACACTTTAGCTGCATTTATTCGGGGAAACTTTAAATCTCTTTGAGACTGTCGGTGGCCGAAATGTTGCCTGCCGAAGTATGCCTTCGGGCAAAATAGATAATCTATTGTATCGGTGCAATAAAGTCAATTTTTTTATTCGTACCGTAAAATTGCCTTTAGAATGTCCGGCCGACCGTAAATCGAAAGCCGTTTCGTTTACCCGGAAAGAAAATTCCGGGTGCTTCCTGGGAGACGCCGATTCGGGCATTCGGGTTATAATAGTATATCAAACGGAAAGGCACATTAACGACCGGCACCTGAACCCTCAGTTCAAGCCCGACGCTTGAGCGAAAATCACCCAGTTTACCGAAAGCAGAATCATCAATTCTAACCAGAGAATTCTGCTGCACTTCACCACGCAGGAAAAACTGATCAATGCCGGGCGGCAGGCTTGTCGGGCATCCGAAGCGGTTGCCGCCGCAGAAAAGATTTCTGAATTCCGATTTTGTCAAAACACGGTTGTTGTAATAGAGAATTGAACCGTAGAGGCTCTCCAGCACCGGAGTATTTATCAGGCCAAGAGCCGTAAGCCTGCCGGCGCCAAGAAGCTGGTCATCCGGAAGGAATTCACTATTGATAACCTGATTCCCGGCTTTTCTAAGATTAAATGCGCTGCCGATATCCGCAAAAACTGCCAGCGTGGCGGGGCCGAAGATCGGAATACGGTATTCAAAATTACCCAGAAGCTGAGTATCACCGCCGATAAAGCGATAATTTCGCGAAAATAATGCGGGATTGGAACCGCTGAAACCTGTAACCTGACCGATGGTCGCGATTTCATCAAGTATCGGAGAGCCCGGTGGAAATCCTCCGGGAGCAACCGGCGTCCCGGTAATGTTCGTTGCTACGGTCACATTACGGCTTGTAACGTAGGTATCAAACGGCGCCACGGGACCTATTGCACGAGAAGTATAGCCGCGGACGTCATTTTCGCTTCCCAGATAGAAACGTTCAAAAATCGGAATACCGCCAATGTAAGCCAGCGAATTGGCATTTTTTACTTTATCCGTAATAGCCCAGGTTCCGATTGTAGCCGCGACGATGCGATAGGCGAAAATTTCAGGATTTTTGGATCTTCGGCGGCGAACGGGGATAAATTGTGACCAGCTTGCGCTCGGCGAATATGTTCTTACATCGCCGCCGAGGCCGGCAAATCCAACACTTGCTGACAGTTGCGAGCCGCGGAGTGTATCAATACCGTTTGCGGCCGGCTGACGTGTATCGTAAACGAAAGAACCTGTTATCCGGCTGGTCAGGATATTCGGCAAAGAGTAAATTACAGGAATTCTTGCTGCGGGATCAGCGCTTTGATTTACCGGCGGATCTTTGATTGTGGTGGCGGTTATCTGATAAGTCAGCCCGACACGTGAAAATTGTGTAAACCGGCGTTTTTTGAAAAGCAATTCCGAAAGCGGAGCCGTAGCAAATACCGTTGCACCGTAAGTGCTCTGTGTAAAGAGGTTGCTCGAATCAACGCGAATCGAGGCAAATGGATCAAAGAGCTGATTCAGCAAATCCTGGTTCTGAGTCAGGAACGTGCCTTCGCCGAAAAACTTATATCGTGAAGCGAAGAGTGAAAATCCGACCGAAATCGGTCTGTCGCGAAAATACGGTTCCTGATAGGTAAACTGAAAACTTTGCTGGCGGTTTCCTATGCCAAATTGAAATGACAGGATTTCGCCACGCCCCGCCAGATTGTTGGTTGAATACTCAAGTCCGAAGGAATTGCCGGCCAGCCCGCCCGCAGCTCCGTTGAAGGAAATTTGCTGTCTTCCTTTTTCGCGGACCTTGACGTTTACATCTACTTCGCCTTCTTCCTCGTCGGTTCGTTTCTCTACGTCCTGATCCTTATCTATCGGGTCAAAATATTGTGTCTGGTTGAGTCTTGCAACTGAAATTTCCAGCAGGCGCTGATTGTAGATATCGCCTTCATTGAGCAGAAACTCACGTCTGAGTACGCGATCGCGCGTAAAGGTATTTCCCGTAAATTCAAGCCGCCGGAGTGTAAACTGTTTGCCTTCCTGAATTAATATTTTTATATCTACGATGCCTTCTTTCGGGTCGGTCGGATTGTCGCGAAATTCCGGCTCGTATTCGGCACTGAATTCAACAAATCCCTGTGAGCCGTAAAGTTTGGCCATTTCTTCGTAAACCGCATCCTGCAGACGTTTACCGTCAGCGATTTCGCCCTTTTTGAGCCCGACAAAGCTAAGAATCTGCTCTTCGGAAAAGATGGAATTCCCCTCGACCTTGACATCGCCGACGCGGTAAAGCTTGCCCTCCGTAACAGGGATAATAATTTTCAACGTATCGTCTTTTGATGAAATCAGAGGCAGGGGCAGCGTAATAAGCGGAATGAAGTCCGTCCGTTTAACCCCTAGCCCGACAACCTCCGGTTCGCCGATTCTGGCCTGAAAATATCCCTTTGACCACATATAGGAACGGACATTTTTTTGCAGGTCATACTGCAATTTCCGCATATCGAGAATATCCTGTCCCTTGACGCGGGCTATAAGGCCGGTTTCCTTGACCAAAGTCAGGGCGTTTTTCAGTTCGCCGTTCTTGAAGTGTTCCAGACCGGTAAATTCTATATCAATGATTCGCGAGCGATTACCCTGATCGACATCAAAAGTAAGCGCTATCGATGTTGCGGAAATTTCTTCTTCACGTACGGTAACTTTGGCGTTTGGGTAACCCTTTGCCGCCAAAAGTTCGCGCAATATCCTGGTTGCGTTTTTAGCCTTGACGGGGTCGTAGATGGCTTCCTTTGATATTCCTACACGCTTTTCGCGAAATTCCTTGAGGATATCGGATTCTTGAACCGCCTTGATGCCGTTGAATTGCAGGTCGCGGATAATAGGCCATTCGCGAACTTCGAAGATGACGTTGACGCCGCCTCTGACGCCTTCGGTAGTTAAAACCCTGGTCGCCGTTTTATCGAAAAAATTGAGCGAAAGGAGCTCTTTAAGATCACGCTCCAGTGCGGCAGGATCGTAAACGTCACCCGGACGCGTTTTAATGTAGTAGAGAAGGTCTTCGTCCCGCAGGCGCCTGTTTCCCTGGATATCAACACTTTCCACTATTTGTTGTTGATTTGATGCCGCATCGGCTTCAGGCAGGTTTGAGGATCGGGTCCTGGCCGGAGTCGTTGATACTGCCAGACTCAACAAAATAAGTCCGATCGCGCAAAAATTTCGCATAAAAAGACGTTAAAAATCCTAAATTGCAATCTCGGTTGGTCCGGTTGGACTAAACTCTGATTGCTTAACAGCCCGCAAAGGGAAACGTAAGAATACCCAAAACCGCCGTTGAATTCAATCGGGATTTCGGATACGGTGTTTAAGATTCTGCCCGATACGGACAGGTTGCCTTTCGCCGCAGGCCTGTAAACCTTGAAATTATACAGTGATTCGGCATTAAGTAAAAAGCAAACGGCCGGAATTACCGGCCGTGACAGTTCGGTATAGCCGATGGCAGAAGGCTTCTTTGTCGTCTAATTTTTGCCCGTAACTGCCAGATCCGGCAATTCTTCGGTGACGGTAACAAATGTAAGGCGGTCGCCCAGTCGTCTGACCTCTACTTCGCTGCCTTCGGTAACAAGGCCCTGGATCAGAGCCTCGCTCAGTTCGTCTTCGACATAACGCTGCAGCGCGCGTTTTAGCGGCCGTGCTCCGAAGTTCCTTTCCTGCAATGCTTTATCAAGCAGCCAGCGGCGTGCCTCAGCCGAAAGGCGCAGGCGGATGCCTCGCCCGGAAATGACCCCATTCAGCACGCCTACCTGCAGATCTATTATCCTGGAAAGATCGTCGTCCGTAAGTTCGTCGAAAATTATTATTTCGTCCAGCCGATTGATAAATTCCGGTGCAAAGGTCTGCCGCACCTGTGACATAACCTGTTCTTCGAGTTTTTCGCGTGAGGATTCGCCGCCGGCCTGAAAGCCGAGATTTCCACGTTTCTGGATAAAGCGGGCTCCAATATTCGATGTCATTATGAAAATCGCATTTCGGCAATCTACATTCGTACCCTGAGCGTCGGTCAGCCGGCCGTCTTCGAATACCTGCAGCAGGACATTAAAGATATCCGGATGGGCTTTTTCTATTTCATCGAATAAAACTATTGAATATGGGGAGCGCCGCAATTTTTCAGTTAGCTGACCGCCTTCATCGTGGCCAATGTAACCGGGAGGCGAGCCAATGAATTTCGATACCGAATGCTTTTCCATGTATTCGCTCATGTCAAAGCGAATAAGCGAACGCTCCGAGCCGAAAAGGTATTCCGCAAGGCTGCGGGCTACTTCGGTTTTACCGACGCCCGTCGGACCCAGAAACAGGAATGAACCTACCGGACGCTGTGGATTTTTGAGCCCCGCCCGTGAACGCCTTATCGCCCTTGCGAGAGCCGATATTGCCGGCCGCTGCGATACGATGCGACGGTGTAATTCAGATTCTATCGAAAGAAGTTTTTTCGCTTCTTCCTGTCGGACGGAACTTACGGGGATTCCTGTCCATTTGGCTATTACTTCGTCTATTTCTACCTTTGTTACCTCGACACCGAAAAAGGTATCTTCCATTGTCCGCAGTTCAAAGGAAATCAGTTGATCCTCATTAGCCGCAGCGCGCTTCCAGTTTTCTACTGCTTCTTTCCAGGACGGTTCGCCGGTATTTTCCTGTTGGTGTCGTAGTTTTGCGCGTGCGCCGGCCTCGTCCAGAACGTCTATGGCTTTATCCGGCAGAAATCTGTCCGGAATATAGCGGTTAGATTGGCGGACGGCTGCTTCTATTGCCTCGCGTGTATAGCGGATACGGTGAAACGCTTCGTAACGGTGCACGATGCCGCGGAGAATTTCGATAGCCTCGTCCTCATTCGGCGGTTCGACTTTTACGGCCTGAAAGCGCCGTTCGAGTGCGCGGTCTTTTTCTATCGTCCTGCGGTATTCAGCGGGCGTGGTGGCGCCAATGCATTGTATTTCGCCGCGTGAAAGTGCCGGCTTGAGGATATTTGCGGCATCGAGCGTCCCTTCGGCCGAACCTGCCCCGACCAGAGTATGAAGTTCATCAATGAAAACTATGCAATCGGGGTTTTCCTTTAATTCGGCCATTATCTTTTTGAGACGTTCCTCAAATTGGCCGCGGTATTTTGTTCCGGCTACAACCAGCGATAAATCAAGGGAGAGAATCCGCTTGTTGTCCAGAAATGAGGGAACTCGCCGCTCTACAATTCTTTGGGCCAGCCCTTCGACAATGGCCGTTTTCCCGACGCCGGCTTCGCCTATCAATACAGGGTTGTTTTTTGTTCTGCGACAGAGTATTTCAATAAGCCTTTCCGTCTCGGCTTCGCGTCCGATCAAAGGGTCAAGTTTTCCTTCGGCGGCAATCGAAGTCAGGTCGCGTGTAAACTCATCGAGTCCGGGCATTCGCGAATTGCCTTCTTTAACAGGTGTAAAGATTCCCTCCGAGGCGCTGCGGCGAATCAATTCATCGCGGACGTCTTGCGCCTGCAGCCCATGCTGAAAGAGCACATCGGCAGCGATCGAATTTTCTTCGCGGAGAATGCCGAGCAGAATATGCTCCGGGCCGATATGCCGGCTTTTCAGAGCACGGCTCTCTTCATTGGCGTAGAAAAGCGCCTTTTTGGCTTCTGCCGAAAGATACAGTTCTGCCGATTGCGGAATACGGTCGCGGACTGCTATCCGCTCTTCTATCTGCCGTCGGAGCATTTCCGATGAAAGATTATGCCGCGAAGGGAAAAATCTCGATGGAAGTGTTTTGTCTTCGCGGAGCAGACCGAGCAGAATGTGCTCGGGTGCGATTTGAGGCGAGCCGTATTGCAACGCCTCGTAACGGGCGAAAAAGATGACGCGCCGCGATCTTTCTGTGTAGCGTTCGAACATAAAAACGAACGGGGTCTTCGCGTGTGTGAGACAAGTATAACGAAGAAACCACCGAGGAATCCAAGTCAAAAATGCCCAAAATTGCCGAGCTTGCCTCTATATAGTTGCAAACAAAGGAGAAATCCAGAGATTTTTTTAATTGGGAAGCGACGTCGGGGAATCGATTTCTGTTGGCTTAACACCCGTTTCCGGATTCTGAACGGGAATCTCGCGAAGAAGCGGTGTACGTTTTTTACCGATTCCCCTGATTACTTCTCCGGCCGGCGCAAGCTCGACGCGGGAGGTAATTATTCTGACAACACGGCGCGGTAAGATAACCGGGGCAAGTGCCGCAATGGATTCAGCCAGTGAAACAATGTCGCCGCCGCCACGCCAATGCGAACGCACTACCTCGGCATCTGTCCGATTCAAAAGCCGCAGAATCGTAAGAGCAACGATATACAGGTCGTCAACCTGTCCGATAAAAGGAAAAACATCAGGGATAAAATCCAGCGGAGATATAACGTAAACTATTGCGGCGGCAAAAAGGGCTTTTTCCGCGGCCGGCACGCGCGCATCCTTTAGCAGACGGCCGAGCAAAACAACCAGATTCGGCAGAAACATCAGGAAATTCTTTAGCCGCGAACGTATTTTGCCGCGTGACTCACGCACTTTTCGCTCTTTATGCCTGCTCATAATAATCTCCGCATAGATTCTATGATAATTAGTTTAAAACCAGCCGTGCCTTAGAGCAAGTTTTGCATTCTTTTGTTGTATGCTAAATTTAGCGTAATCGAAAACGGCCGGCCATTTAACGCCAAACGCCTCAAGACACTTTATCAGGCTCAAAATCGCTTGGCCGTCCGAAAATCCGGTTTCGATTCCGCAAGATCTTCAATATGATTCTCGAACAAATACGCCGTCGGGCAGCTTCTATCCCGCAGCATATAATTCTCCCCGAGGGCGAAGACCCGCGAACCGTTTCGGCAGCCGCAGCTATCGTCCGCGACAGAATTGCAAAAATTACGCTCATCGGCGACGAAGAAAAGATACATGCAGCCGCCCGGACAGCCGGCGAAAGCCTCAACGGATTGGAAATTCTCAATCACCGGAAATCCAAAGATATAGGAAAACTCGCAGCACTTTATCATCAACTGCGCCGCGCCAAAGGCGTAACGCTGGAAGAGGCCGAGCAGGCTGTCCGGGATCCGCTTTATTTTGCCAATCTGCTCGTCCGCGAAGGCCGCGCCGACGGCTCGGTCGCCGGCGCTACGAACACAACGGCGTACACCGTCGCCGCAGCTCTGCGTTGTATCGGTGTCCGGTCTGGTTTTCGGACCGTTTCCAGTTTTTTCCTGATGAGTCTTCCAAACAGGAAGTTCGGCGAAAACGGAACAATGATCTATGCCGATTGCGGTGTCGTTATCGAGCCGGATGCCGCAGAACTTGCCGAAATAGCAATTGCGTCTGCCGAATCTTTTCGTGCCTTAGTCGGAAGTGAGCCGCGCGTTGCCTTGCTCTCCTTTTCGACAAAAGGCAGCGCCAGCCACAAATCTCTGGACAAAATAATCGAGGCGGTCAAAACGGTCAGAGCACGCGTCCCGGACCTTGCAATAGACGGAGAACTGCAAGCCGATGCGGCACTTATTCAATCCGTAGCACAATCAAAGGCTCCCGGTTCGCCGGTTGCCGGCCGGGCAAATGTCCTTATTTTCCCGGACCTCAACTCCGGCAACATCGCCTATAAATTAACCGAGAGGCTCTCGGGCGCAACGGCAATCGGCCCGATTTTGCAAGGGCTTGACAAACCCTGCAACGATCTTTCGCGCGGATGCAAAGCCGAAGACATTGTTGATGCCGTTGCGATTACGGCCGTTCAATCGCAGGCGCTTAAATCCGGTAAATAACCGCAATTTTGTTACACCGGTTATCAGCCGTTTGATGAGAAAACCCGCAAATCCATTTTCACGTTTTCTGAAGCGGCTCGGTCCGGGGCTTATTACAGGCGCTTCGGATGATGACCCCTCAGGAATTGCCACTTATTCCCAGGCAGGCGCCCAATTCGGATTCGGCACGCTTTGGACTGTGATTGCAATGCTGCCTTTGATGATTGCCGTTCAGCACATTGCAGCCAAGATTGGGATGGTGTCGGGTCGCGGGCTTGCCGGTGTTTTAAGGGATTTTTATTCCAGAAAACTGCTTTATCCGGCCGTCTTCGGATTACTGATAGCCAACACAATAAACATCGGGACAGATATCGCTGCCATTGCCGCAGCCATCAATATGTTCGTTCCGATTCCGATTTCAATACTTACTCTGCCAAGCATTGCTGATACTGGGTTTGCAAATCTGGGGCTCCTATCGCCTGATAGTAAAAATCTTCAAATGGCTGACGCTTTCGCTTTTCGCATACGTATTCGCCGCCGTACTCGCAAAACCCGATTGGGCAGACGTAATACGGGCAACACTTTTACCTGAATTTCAGTTTAACAGCGATTTTCTGACAATGATCGTTGCCTTGCTCGGCACAACCATTTCGCCTTATCTCCTTTTTTGGGAAGCAAGTGAAGAGGTGGAAGAGGAAATTGCCGAAGGCAGAACAAGCCTGGAACAGCGAATCGGAGCAACGACGCAGGAAATAACAAACGAAACCTTTGACAATGCCGTCGGGATGATTTTCTCCAATGTCGTCGCCTATTTCGTCATTCTGGCGGCGGGAGCAACGCTTTTCAAAGCCGGAGTCAATGATATTCAGACCGCTTCCCAGGCCGCCGAAGCACTCAGACCTTTGGCGGGCAACCTTGCCTCCGTATTGTTCACTCTGGGGATAATCGGGACAGGATTGCTTGCTGTCCCGGTCCTCGCCGGATCATCCGCTTTTGCCGTCTCGGAAACCTTTGGATGGAATGCGGGGCTGAATGAAAAACCCGGACGGGCAATAAAATTCTACGGCGTTATCGTTGCTTCTGTCCTTGCCGGCCTGCTTATCGATTTTACCGGTATTAATCCGATTTCAGCTCTTTTTTGGACAGCGGTCATCAATGGCGTAGTTGCTCCGCCGCTTCTGATTCTTCTGATGATGGCCTCCAACAATCGGAAAGTTATGGGAAAATGGACAAATTCGCCGCTGACCAACATTCTCGGTTGGTTGACTGCGGCACTGATGTTTGTGGCTGCAATAGCGATGTTTGTTACCTGGGGAAATTGAATTTTTTTCCGCTGCGGCAATCAGTACCATGCAAATGAATCCAGCGAAGCGGAATGCTCCTCTGGCGGTTTTACGTTACGTGCCAGCTTTCGCAGACGCTTCTCTTCATACATACGTGCATCAGCCTCCGCGATTATTTCCTCAAATGTCCGTCCGCCTTTCAAATCAACCTGTGCTGACCCGAGACTGCACCCCACGTGGTAAGGCTTTCCGCTGTAGAGGTTATATTCTTCAATTTTTTCTCGAATCCGTTCGATCATCATTTCCGTACTGGCTTCATCGGAACCAATTGAAAGAATAACGAATTCGTCCCCGCCCCAGCGCGCGGCGATATCCGCCTCGCGGATAACCGATTTAAGCAGCGTAGAAAGCGTTTTGATGGCCTCGGAGCCCGCTTCATGGCCAAAAGTATCATTTATTGCCTTGAGGCCGTCCATATCGGCAAATATCAATGCCAGACCGCGGGCTGTGCCGGAATGCCGCTCCAGACGCAGTTGCTGCTCGGCAAGCGTAAGAAATCCGCGGCGATTGTAAAGTCCCGTAAGTTCATCTGTAAGTGACAGGTTGCGAAGCTTCTCTTTTGCCTCGAACAGTTCGGTAACGTCCTGTGCATAGCAAATCACGTAAGAGCCGGTTTCGGGCTCCGAGACCATAATATTGCTGTATCTGAGCACTAATTCGGCTCCGGAGGCAGCCCGCATTTTGACGATTCCTTCGTCCAGTCCGTCATTATTCACCTTTCGCAGATATGCCCTGTATTCATTGTGGAATTCCGGCGGGATCAAAAGTGCAAGTGGACGCCCGATCATGGCCTCTTCCGGATAGCCAAGCATCAGCTGAGCGGTTTTATTCACTGCGGTAATTATTCCTTCAGCGTCGTGTGTACAAATGAAAGCGTGGCTATAGTCGAAAAGTTCGCGGTAGCGCCGCTCGCTGGCGGCGATATTTTCGGAAAGACGCTTTTGCGACTCGTCCGCCAGATTCAGTTTACGTGTGTAGAAAAAAATAATTGCAAACATCAGCGTGACGACGGAAAATGTAGCCGCCGCCTGGCCTGTCGCGACGCGATAAAGACGATATTCATGCCCGAGCACTTCAAGCCAGCCGACAAATGATGGTATCAGAATAACTGCCGGCAAAAGTCTTCGGGCAGCCAGTCCGCCGACCAGCGGGCTGAAGATCAATTCGGTTATTTTGCATTTGTAGTTAAGAACCA
>Ga0209172_10002679_pt1 | contig 30328 bp, 17 predicted proteins | sample LarsenN4metaG_FD_184113 | JGI IMG/M metagenome (GOLD analysis project Ga0209172, IMG submission 184113) | Hot spring sediment bacterial and archeal communities from British Columbia, Canada, to study Microbial Dark Matter (Phase II) - Larsen... ... | reverse complement strand
GGGCGCGCGACCCGTGCGGCCGGATCACGCTGCGGCAGCAAAATCGTCGGCGGTGCGCGGCGCGCCAATGACAACGCCGACCGTCGGCAGACGGTCGGCGTGCAGGACAGGAAACAGCTGGCGCGCGTTAGCCGGACAGCCGCTGCAGCGAATTGGCCAGCTCGCTGATGCGCTGCTTGGTTTCATCCACCAGGCCGTTGATCTCCTTGGCCGAGGACGACGAGCGCGAGGCCAGCTTGCGCACCTCGTCCGCCACCACGGCAAAGCCGCGCCCGGCCTCACCGGCCCGCGCCGCCTCGATCGCCGCGTTCAGCGACAGCAGATTGGTCTGCGCCGCGATCTCGTCGATCACCGACACGATCTGGCCGATCTGGTTGCTGGAGGCCAGCACCGCGTTCATCGCGCCGTCGGTGGTGTCGCGGCTCTCGTGCTCACCCTGCACGTTCTTCACGAACGCGGTGTAGGCAATGCGCCCTTCCAGCCGGATCTTGGACAGCGACAGCATGCCCCACACCTTGCTGCCGTCCTTGCGCTCGATGCTGACCTCGCGGCTGGTGCCGACGATCTTGTCCTGGCCGCTGCTGCGGTTGGCGTTGACCAGGTGGTCGTGATTGCTCTGGATCGCCTGCGGCACCAGCATTTTCACGTTGTGGCCGAGCACCTCGCGGCGCTCGTAGCCCCACAGTCGCTCCGCCGCCGCGTTGAAAAAGGTGATCAGATTGTGCTCGTCGATGCAGACCACCGCATCCAGCGCCTGCTCCAGCGTCTGGTTCATCATCTCGCGCGCCTCGCGCTCGCGGGTCACGTCCTTGACGAAGGCGGTGTAGCTGATGCGATCGCCGCAGCGCACCCGCGACAGCGACAGGCTGCCCCACACCTTGCTGCCGTCCTTGCGCTCGATGCAGACCTCGCGGCTGGTGCCGACGATCTTGTCGACGCCGGTGCGGCGGTTGGCATTGACCAGCTCGTCGTGCTGCGACTGGATCATCTGCGGCACCAGCATCTTCACGTTGTGGCCGATCACCTCCCGCCGCTCGTAGCCCCACAGCCGCTCCGCCGCCGCGTTGAAGAAGGTGACGTTGTTGTCCGGATCGATGCTGACCACCGCGTCCAGCGCCTGCTCCAGCGTCTGGTTCAGCGCCTCGCGCACCTGGCGCTCCTTGGTGATGTCCTTGACGAAGGCGGTGTAGGTGATGCGGCCCTCGATCTCCACCTTGGACAGCGACAGGTTGCCCCACAGCTGGGTGCCGTCCTTGCGGAAGACCGGCACGTCGCGGCTGGTGCCGACGATCTTGTCCTGGCCGGTGTTGCGGTTGGCGTTGACGTAGCCGTCGTGGCTGCCCTGGATGTCCTTGGGCACCAGCATCTTGATGTTCTGCCCCAGCACCTCGCTGCGCGCGTAGCCCCACAGCCGCTCGGCCGCGGCATTGAAAAAGGTGATCAGGTTGTGCTCGTCGATGCTGACCACCGCGTCCAGCGCCTGCTCCAGCGTCTGCCGGATGCTTTCGCGCGCCGTGTGTTCGGTGGTGATGTCGCGCACAAAGGCGGTATAGGTGATCGACTTGCCCTGCTGTACCTTGGACAGCGACAGGCTACCCCACACCTTGCCGCCGTCCTTGCGCTCGATCAGCACCTCGCGGCTGCTGCCGACGATCTTGTCGACGCCGGTTTCGCGGTTGGCGTTCACCAGCCGGTCGTGATCGTGGCGGATCAGCTGCGGCACCAGCAGCTTCACGTTCTGGCCCAGCACCTCCAGCGCGCTGTAGCCCCACAGCCGTTCGGCGGCGGGGTTGAAATAGGTAATATTGTTATTGTCATCAATACTGACCACGGCATCGACGGCCTGGTCCAGTATCTGCCGCGTGGTGTCACCCAGATTCAGGCGCAGCAAACGCGCAATTGACTGACGGCTTCCCATGGCTCACTTCCCCTTATGATCGCTTTGTAATCAGCCGCAATCGCCAATCCGCCGCCTCCCCGGCCCGGACCGCCACCACCGCATTGCTGCAAACTCAAATTGATCTTAGTGGCCAGCTCATGAAAATCAAATAATTTATTGATGTTAAAAATACCAACAACACGCAATAAGCAATAAAGTTTTCTACAAAGAAAATAACTCATATTTAACACCCGCCGCAGCGTGCATTTCAGTCATGTCCGCAGCGGGTGAGCCCGGTCCCCATCCGGCAGGCAATGGCCGCCGCCACCACTCGGCACAACCCGCCGATACCGCGCCGCGCCAAGCCTGGTCTGCCCCGTAGCGGTGCCAGCGGCAGCACCGGCAAGGTGCACGCCACGGCCAGGCAACGCGGCGGATTGCACCGTTTTGTACGACGCCATTCAGCAAAAATCCGCGCGCTGATTTTAAATTTCATGACATGTTAAAAACTTGAAGCAGCATCATGACGCCTTGCCAGCGTGGCGAAGGCTTGACCGGCAAACGGTGCGCCAAGGTGAATGAGCACGGCAACATGACGCTCAAGCAGTATTACTATTGAAATACTGTTCAATTAAAAACAATGATCACCATGCCGGCATCAGCACCAGCCTTACCAGCCGCCGGCCAGGCCACCGTGGCTCGCCGTGGCGACAAGGTTGGCCGCAAGCCGGCACTGCAACCGGCCACCACTGCACGACGAGCATCGTCGACCGACCGGTGACCGGGGATGGCCGCGCGACCGCCGTGCCAGCGCATTGCGGTGATGCCGACAAAAACACGCCATGACAAACAATCACCATAAAACATGAATCTGCCCATTACGGATGATGAATAGTCGGCAGCAAAACCCAATCTGAACTATATCGGATTGACCTTTTCTGCATTTATCGGCCAACGGGAGATTCATCATGAGAATGCTGCTGCGCAGTTCACTGCTGATTACCGCCTTGCTGTCGGCACTGGCGGTGGCGGACGAGCAATCGGTGAAACGCTCATTCGAAGAACGCTTCCCCGGCGCAGAGGTGTCCTCGGTGAAAAAAGAGGCGCTGACCGGCTTGTACGAGGTTTATGCCATCGGCCAGTTATTCTATGTCGATGAAAAGGTCAGCTACGCGATCCAGGGCAATCTGATCAATGCCCAGACCCGGCAAAGCCTGAGCGCCGAGCGCATGAAAGTGCTGTCCGAGATCAGCTTCAACAAGCTGCCTTTCGAACAGGCGATCAAGATCGTCAGGGGCAATGGCAAGCGCCAGGTCGCCGTGTTCGAGGACCCGGATTGCCCGTTCTGCAAGCAGCTGGAACGCGAGCTGCAGAAGGTCAACGATGTCACCATCTACGTGTTCCTGTACCCCATCGAACAGCTGCACCCCGGTGCCACGCTGAAGTCGCGCAAGATCTGGTGCGCACCGGACCGCGCCAAGGCCTGGCTGGCGTCGGTACACGACAACACCGTGCCGGAGGGTAGCGGCGAGTGCGACACCCCGATCACCAATCTGGCCAAACTGGCGCGCACCCACCGCATTACCGGCACGCCGACGCTGATCTTCGCCAATAACGAGCGCGTTGCCGGCGCCATCCCGGCGGCACGGGTAGAACAGCTGCTGGGCAACACCACGCCCTGAGCCGGCCTCGCCGGCTAGCCCCACAGCACGACTACAATCTGGTACCGGCTAGCCGCAATAGCGGCTACTCCGGCACGCCACACCTTCCCGCCGGCACGATGTGCCGGGCGGTGCTGCCCACGCCGTCGCCACCGCACGACCAGGTGGCATGGCGCACGTACACCCGCATTTCCTTCTCCGCACCGCCAACGTTGGCCGCAGACCCGCTGCCGCCGCGCCACACTCCCTGCCCCGTTCCGATTCCGCCTCCTGCCCCGCCGCAAGCACGCTGCGCGCCGCTGTCGTCCTGGCATCACCCTTCCAAGTTTACATTTAATCTATTTAGGGTTATTTATTGCCACCAAGCAATGTATATTGCTTATGAATTAAAAAACAGCAGCCTGAATCAATAAAATATCGGAATGATTAATATCATTCTGTTTAATATAAAATAAACAATCCACCATGACAAAATCAAAAAACAACAACAAAAACAATAACATTTCTATATTTAAGTAATTGCTTTTTGGCAACATTGCCATTGCCTGTGTGTTGTGTATAGTTCGCTCTTCAATATTAAGTAAATTATCGGAATATTCATCACCCGCCGCCCGGAGCAGCAGTTAACCGGTGCACAGCTGCACACACGCCACAAAACACTTTTAAGCAGACGCTGATACTAATAAAACTGCATCAATGAAAACATTTAGTCTGTTTTCAGAAAATGTGCCTTCTACGAGTATGGTCATGAGTGGTGTAGGCAGTTGCGGGGGATGGGCTTTTCTTTTGATGATGAGAGGAATGTCATGCTTCAACGCGCAATGCGTGCCTGCGGCCAACGTTTCGGCCTGCCCAGCGTGCTGCTGGGCTACTGCTTGCTGCTGTTGTGCTTTGCCGCCCCCGGCGTTGCCCAGTCAGCAGGCGTCGGCAAAGCAGCCGCACAGGCCAGCGCCAGCAGCACGCAGGTCGAGCTGGAAGGCGAACTGGAAGTGCTGCACGAGGATGACTTCAAGAACAGGAAGAGCCGCATCCGGCACTTCCTGAAAACCGGTGCCGGTGAACGCTACGAGCTGAAATTCAGCCAGCGCGCCCCCCACTACCCGTCCGGCAGCAAGGTGCGCGTGCGCGGCAGCAAGAGCGGCAACCTGCTGGCGCTGGATTCGGGCAGCGGCAGCACGCAGGTGCTGGCGTTAGCCGCCAGCAATACCCTGGGCGAGCAAAAGACCGCCGTGCTGCTGGTCAACTTCCAGGCCTACCCGGTGCAGCCGTTCACCAGCGCAGCCGTCAACGATATGGTGTTTAACGCCACCAGCCGCTTCTACAAGGAAAACTCGGATAACCAGACCTGGCTGAGCGGGCAGGTATTCGGCTGGTACACCATGCCGATTGCCTTTACCTGCGACACCAGCCGCATCGCCGCCGCGGCACGCCAGCAGGCGGCCGATGCCGGGGTAGACCTGACGCCGTTCGCGCGCGTGGTCTACCTGTTTCCGCAGAATGGCGCCTGCTCCTGGTCGGGGGTCGGCAGCGTCGGTGGCGCCAGCACCGAGGCGTGGATCAACGGCGAACTGAACGTGAAGGTGATCGGCCACGAGCTGGGCCACAACCTGGGGCTGTACCACGCCCATGCGCTGGAGTGTGGCAGCAGCACCCTGGCCGCCACCTGCTCCGCCATCGAATACGGTGACGGCAGCGACATCATGGGCAATCTGGCGGCTGTGCATTTCAGTGCCTTCCAGAAGCAGCGCCTGGGCTGGCTGAATGACGGCGCCGCTGCCCAGCTGCAAACCGTGACCAGTAGCGGCAGCTATACGCTGGACCCGTATGAGGTGACCGATGGCATCCGCCCCAGATCCTTGCGTGTGCTGAAAAGCATTGATGCCACTACCGGCAAAAAGAGCTGGTACTACATCGAATATCGCCAGCCGCTGGGCTTTGATAGTGCGCTGCCGTCGCTGTACAACAGCAATCTGGTCAAGGGGGTGCAGTTACGCATCGCCACCGACGACGAGCCGAACAGCAGCCACCTGCTGGACATGACGCCAAACAGTAGCACCGCCGACGACATGAACGATGCCGCGCTGGTGCCGGGCGCCAGCTACAGCGACAGCAATGCCGGGGTCAGCATCACGCTGAACTGGGCCGACAGTGGCAGTGCCGGCGTAACGATCAACTTCGCGCAGCAAGGCTGCGTCCGCAAGGCCCCGGCAGTCAGCGTCGCCAGCAGCCAGAGTGGCAGCGTGGCAGCCGGCAGCTCGGTCAGCTACACCGTGGCGGTGAGCAACCAGGACAGCAGCGCCTGCCCGGCCTCGACCGTTGCACTGGCATCGGTGCTGCCTACCGGCTGGTCCGGCAGCTTCGCCAGCCAGAACCTGACCCTTACCGCCGGCAGTGCCGGTTCGACCACGCTGCAGGTCAGCTCGCCCGTCAGCGCCAGCGCCGGCAGCTACGGTATTGCCATTTCCGCCAGCACGGCAGCCGGTAGCAGCAGCGCCACCGCCAGCTACAGCATCGCCAGCAGTCAGCAGGCGACACTGAGCTCGGCTGTCGCCACCGACAAGAGCAGCTATGCCAAGGGTGCAGTGGTGACCGCCACCACCACCGTGCTGGCCGGCGGCAAGCCGCTGGCCAATGCCAGCGTGCAACTGCTGATCAGCAAGCCCAATGGCAGCACAGTGTCCCAGGCCCTGCTTACCGGCAGCAACGGCCAGGCGGTGTACAAGCTGCGCCTGGGCAAGAAGGACCCGGCCGGGCTGTACCAGGTGAAAGCAAGCGCCAGCAGCGCGGGGCAGACGGTGCAGGCCGGCACCAGCTTCAGCGTGCAGTAACGCGGGCGCGGGCAATAAAAAAGGCGACGGGAGATCCCGTCGCCTTGCTTTTGCCTGGCACTAGCTAGGGTGTAACCGGATCGCAAGAACTGCCCGGTTCGCACAGGTTGCAGGTGGCATCCTTGTAACCCAGAGTGACGGCCTCGCTTGCAAACGGCACCTTGCCGGTTACAGTAACCCGATCCGTGAACGCGGCATTATCCGCATCCAGCGTGGTCTTGCTGAGATCGGTCTTCAGCAGTGCCGCGGTCGGGTAGTAGTTGCCCTTGAAGTACTGGCAGGTCGGTACCAGCACGTTATTGTTGTCCAGCGTAGCGGCACCAAGGGTGAAGTTGCTCAGATCGACATTGACCGGTGCCCCCTGTGCATCAACCGCTTGCAGGGTATCGCCAGCGGCCGACGTCGCGGCATCCACGACATTGACGTTCAGCAACGGGAAGTCCTTCTTGTTGCACACCGAGCCGACGTAGCTGGTGGTCAACACCACCCGACTTGGCGTAGTGCCTGGCTCCAGGCAGGACTTGCAAGCCTTGTCGACGGTGACATCCGGGTTCAGCTGCAAAGACGGGCAGGTAGCCGTTTCAGTGTCGCTGACCGCAGAGCCGCTGCCGCCGCTGGCAGTATTGCCGCTAGCGGTCACGGTGTCGGTGCCACCGTTCTGGCTACTGGTAAAGCTGGCCACGTAGCAGATCTTCTGGCCGGCGCCCAGGGTAGCCGGATCGGCGGCGGTCTGGGTGGCATTGCCGTTGGCGTCGCAGGTGAAGAAGCCCAGTGAGTTGCTATCCAGCGCCGGACTGTCGGTCACAGTGATGTCATACAGCGTCCCAAAGCCGGTATTGGTGACATTGCCGGAGATCTTGTACTTGATCATGTTGTTATTCGCACCGGCCAGTTCCGGATCGGAGCAGACCTTGCTTACGGTCATACCGCAGACCGGGAAGGAATCAAGAATGAAGTTCTTGATTTCGGCGGTTTCGGAAGTGGAAGAACGGCTGGTGGCCATGAAGCTGGAAAAGCAGCCGGCGCCGGGGATCAGCTGGGTGATGTTGATACCGCCTTCAAAAAACTGGCCTGGTACCAGGGTCCCGTTCCATGGCACCGCAATATTGCTGCCGTTAGTGGTGGCACACACATAGTCGTTGGTATCGCAGAACAGCCCCGGCGAGCCGAGCAGGTTTTGCGACTGGACAATTTTCTGCAGCCCCCCGTTCAGCCATTCATAGACCACGATGGTGCCGACTTTGCCGCCATTGTCGTAGTCCGCCACGACCAGCACATCGCCATCGGAGTGCAAGCCGCTGAAGCTGCCGTTAGCGTTGACCGAGATCTCGTTTTTGAAGAACCAGAAACCGGTGGTCACCGTACCGTTGGTACTGGCGCGGTCGGCACCGAAGTAGATGATCAGGTCCTGCCCGGAAGGATAGGCTGCCGCATAGGCGTGCAGCAGGTCACTCTTTGGCGGCGAAGAGCCTAAACGGTGGCTCCAGCCGGAAATGTCCAGAATATCCTTCGAACCACCGGTAAAGACCCGGGGGGTACTATCCGACACGATACCGGTGGTGACACTGGCGCTATTGGGCCCAGAGTGAATATTGTTCCAGTCATCCGGCATACCTGCAGGACTGTCCACCGTATTGGCATCCAGTTCGAACAGGTTGAGATCATCAACCGCCAGCGCGCCCGGCGCCCAGCCAAGCGAGACGATTGCTGCACAACATAGCAGCAAGGTCTGGCACCATTTTTGAATGCGGGTACTCATGATTACACCTCCTCTGAACTGCTCAAAGGCGGTTCCTGCCAAGGAATCGCACGCGTGATTCCCACCTCGTGGCACGTGCCGAGAATGTTCACTTCATCTTGTCTTTTATGCGGCGGTGAAGACCGGGCTGCGCCGGCACCACCACAAAGCTCTATGGATACAGCACCTCGTCCTGACAATCCCAGACCGTGATGAAAGCCCTCCTCTCTGATGCCGGCTGGGTTTGCTACGCTTCATCGTAGGTTACAGTAAAAACAGATTCAAGCAACTGTTGAAAATATAACATCAGGAAAGCTGGCAGGAAAATCAGTATTGATCAGCATTTTTGCGGCAGGAATCACCACGCGGAACGACGAAAAAGACAGTTGTGACTCGTGGCGGGCGCCACGAGCTGACCGCCACGGCGGCTGGCCAGCCGCACGCGGGGTGCGCAATGCAGTATAGGCCGCGGTACGAGCGCCGGCACACGACAAAAAGCCCCGCATCATCCGATACGGGGCTTGCATCTGGGATTCAAAGGTTGGCCGCAGGCTGCGGCCAACCTTGACTCAGCTGGCGGACACGCCGCTGCGGATCAGGTGATCGAAGGCGCCGAGCGCGGCCTTGGCGCCCTCGCCCATGGCGATGATGATCTGCTTGTACGGCACGTCGGTCACGTCACCAGCGGCGAACACGCCGGGCACCGTGGTGTCCTGGTGGCGGCCCACCAGAATCTCGCCACGGCTGGACAGCTCCACGCTGCCGCGCAGCCAGTCGGTGTTCGGCAGCAGGCCGATCTGCACGAAGATGCCCTCCAGTGCGATGTGGCGTGCCTCGCCGCTGACGCGATCGGTATAGGACAGGCCGTTTACCTTGCTGCCGTCTCCGGTGACCTCGGTGGTCTGCGCCTGCAGGATGATGGTCACGTTGGGCAGGCTGCGCAGCTTGTTCTGCAGCACCGCGTCGGCGCGCATCGCATCGCCGAATTCCAGCAGCGTTACGTGCGACACGATACCAGCCAGATCGATGGCCGCTTCCACGCCGGAGTTGCCGCCGCCGATCACCGCCACGCGCTTGCCCTTGAACAGCGGGCCGTCGCAGTGCGGGCAGTAGGCCACGCCCTTGTTGCGGTAGGCCTGTTCGCCCGGCACGTTCATCTCGCGCCAGCGCGCACCGGTGGCGATGATCACCGTTTTGGCGCGCAGCACAGCGCCGCTTTGCAGCTGGATTTCGGTGAGGCCGCTGGCACTTTCACTGGCCGCCACCAGCTTGCTGGCGCGCTGCAGGTTCATCACGTCCACGTCGTACTCCTTCACGTGCTGTTCCAGCGCCATCGCCAGTTTCGGGCCTTCGGTCTCCTGCACCGAGATGAAGTTCTCGATGCTCATGGTGTCCAGCACCTGGCCGCCGAAACGCTCCGCCACCACGCCGGTGCGGATGCCCTTGCGGGCGGTGTAGATGGCGGCCGCGGCGCCGGCCGGACCACCGCCGACCACCAGTACGTCGAAGGCGTCTTTCCGGTCGATGTTGGCCGCATCGCGGGCGGCGGCGCCGGTGTCCAGCTTGGCGACGATCTCTTCCAGCCCCATGCGGCCCTGGCCGAACACTTCGCCGTTCAGGTACACGGTGGGCACCGACATGATCTGACGGGCGTTCACCTCGTCCTGGAACAGCGCGCCGTCGATCATGGTGTGGCGGATGCCGGGGTTCAGCACCGCCATCAGGTTCAGCGCCTGCACCACATCCGGGCAGTTCTGGCACGACAGCGAGATATAGGTTTCAAAGGTGTATTCGCCGCTCAGGTCTTTCACCTGCTGGATCAGGTCTTGGCCGGCCTTGGACGGGTGGCCGCCCACCTGCAGCAGCGCCAGCACCAGCGAGGTGAACTCGTGGCCCATCGGCACGCCGGCAAACTGCACACGGCTGGCGGCATCGCCGTTGCGGCCAACAGTGAACGACGGCTTGCGTGCATCGTTACCGTCAAAGCGGGCGCTGACCTTGTCGGACAGCGTGGCGATGTCGGCGATCAGGCCGCGTACTTCCTCGTCTTTCGGGCCGTTGCCCAGCGAGGCCACCAGCTCGATCGGGTGCTGCAGGTTGGTCAGGTAAGCTTGCAGTTGCGTCTTGATAGTGTTGTCCAGCATGGTGTGCTCCTTGGTGTACGGGTACCCGGGAAAGCGGCCTCTACGAGCCGCTAACAACACCCCCTGATCCTGCGTTGCGCCTCCTTGCCGTACGACGTGTACTGTCTGCGTCGGCGCGCCTTGGCTCAGGTTCTCTGCGAGGTGTTGTTCGTGGCGCTAAGGTTGGCCGCAAGGCCGTTTTCCGGGGCACCCGGCAATGAATGTCGGGTGTTGGGGAGTGTTTCTCCCTGGCTATTTCCGCCGATAGTTCGACCCGTGAGCGCGAAGGCAAGCAAGCGGGGGCGCAGACAGTACATGGCGTACGGCAAGCCCCCGCGCCGCCGACAAAGCTATCGGGCCTAAGGGCGGCGAAAACGCAGCAAAGCGTCACGAGTGCCCGTCAGTGCGGTGCGGCCGCAGCGCAGGCACCGGAATGTACGTTGAGTACATGAGGATGCCGAGCAGCGCCCAAGCCGCAATCACGGGCACGCAGCAGCTTTGCTTAGATCTTGCCTACCAGGTCCAGCGACGGTGCCAGGGTGGCATCGCCTTCTTTCCACTTGGCCGGGCACACTTCACCCGGGTGCGCCGCCACGTACTGGGCCGCCTTGATTTTGCGCAGCAGTTCGGAGGCATCGCGGCCCACGCCGCCGGCGCTGATTTCCACGATCTGGATCTTGCCTTCCGGATCGATCACGAAGGTGCCGCGATCGGCGAGGCCGGCTTCCTCGATCAGCACGCCGAAGTTGCGCGAGATCAGGTGCGTCGGGTCGGCCAGCATCGGATACTGGATCTTCTTGATGGTGTCGGAGGTGTCGTGCCACGCTTTGTGGGTAAAGTGGGTGTCGGTGGACACCGAGTAGATTTCCACGCCCATATCACGGAACTGCGGATACAGGTCAGCCAGGTCGCCCAGTTCGGTCGGGCACACGAAGGTGAAGTCGGCCGGGTAGAAGAACACCACCGACCACTTGCCCAGCAGCGTCTGGTCAGTCACGTCGATAAACTGGCCGTTGTGGAAGGCTTTGCTGGCAAACGGTTTGATCTGGCTGTTGATGATGGACATGCTTCGCTCCTTGAATGGGTTAGTCGTTGTCGACGGATGGATCATGCCGGATTGCGATAGCCAATTCCAATTGAATGTTTTTTTCAGATAGTTTTATTTTCTTTATCACGCCATTGCCGCGCCCAACATCGGTCGCGCGGCTGGCCAGCCCGCCGGGAACCCGCCCATGAAAAAGACCCTTGTTGCCGCCCTGCTGTGCCTCGCCACCCTGCCGGCCTGCGCCAGCCCGCAGCCGGCGAGCGTTGCTGGCGACAAGCCGCTGCAAACCATCGCCGCGCTGGACGTGCCGCGCTACATGGGCACCTGGTACGAGATCGCCCGCTTTCCCAACTGGTTTCAGCAAAAGTGCGTCGCCAATGCCAGCGCCCGTTACCGGCTGCAGGCGGACGGCACGGTGACGGTGGACAATCGCTGCCGGCTGGCCAATGGCGACATCAGCAGCGCCAGCGGCAGCGCGCGGCAAATCGGCGGCGCCAGCTCGCCAAAGCTGCAGGTGCGCTTCGCGCCGGCCTGGCTGTCATGGTTGCCGTGGGTGTGGGGGGATTACTGGGTGATCGATCTGGACGAGGACTACCAGCTGGTCGCCGTCAGCGAGCCGAAGCGCGACTACCTGTGGGTGCTGGCGCGCAGCCGCAGCGTGGCGCCGGCCGCCTACGCCGCGCTGCTGGCCCGGCTGCGGCAGCAGGGCTTTGATACCGACAAGCTGCAGCGCACGCCGCAGCTCGACTGAACGGCCGCCGCGGCGGCGCGGGCCGTGCAGCGCCGGCTCACGACTTGAGGTGGGTAAAGCGGCCGATGGCTTCCACCACCGCGTGCGCGCCGTCGCGGATCTGCGCGATGGTGCTGCCGGCGCGCTGCGTCAGCGTCACGCTGTGCTGCGCCTGTTGCAGGATCAGCGCCATGCTTTGCACCGCGCTGCCGGTCTGTTGCTGGATGTCGCCGACCATGGCGGCAATCTCGGTGGTCGACGCGGTGGTGCGCTCGGCCAGCTTGCGCACCTCGTCGGCCACCACCGCGAAGCCGCGCCCGGTCTCGCCGGCACGCGCCGCCTCGATCGCCGCGTTCAGCGCCAAGAGGTTGGTCTGGTCGGCGATGTCCTTGATGGTCTGCACGATGGAGGTGATCTGCAGCGAGCGCGCGCCCAGCTGCTGCACCGTGTGGCTGGCCGCCTCGATGCTGCCGGCCATCTGCCGGATCTCCTCCACGCTCTGGCTGATGCCGGCCACGCCGCTGTCCGACCAGTCCAGCGTCTGCCGTGACGAGCTGTAGGCAAACTGGGCGCTGTCGCGCTCCTGCTGCACCTGCTCGACGCGGGCGCTGATGTCGGTGGCGAACTTGATCACGCTGACCACCTGCTGGTTTTCGTCCAGCACCGGGTTGTAGCTGGCCTCCAGCCACACCGTGCGGCCGTCGTGGTGACGGCGCCGGATCTGGCCGGCGAAGAACTCGCCGCGGCGCAGGCGCTGCCACAGCTGCTCGTACTCGGCGCTGTCGCCGAACTCGCGCTCGCACAGCAGGCGGTGATGCTGGCCGCGCAGCTGCTCCAGGCGGTAGCCCATGGTGCGCAGGAAGTTGTCGTTGGCGCCGACGATGGTCCCGTCGGGGCGGAATTCGATGGTCGCCATCGCGCGATCCAGCGCCTGCAGCACCGAGCGGTTGTGCGCCGCCTCGCGCACGCGGGCGGTGATGTCGGTTGCAAACTTCACATAGCCGCTGATGTGGCCGGCGGCGTCGACAACCGGGCTGTACGTCGCCTCCAGCCACACCACCCCGCCTGCGGCGGTAACGCGCTGCACCTTGCCCTGGAACGGCTCACCGCGCTGCAACCGCGCCCAGAACTGCGCGTAATCACGGCTGGCGACATCGTCGCTGGCACAGAACAGGCTGTGCGGCTGGCCGAGAATATCGCCGAGCTGGCGGTAACCCAGCGTGTCCAGAAAGTTCTGGTTGGCCGCCACCACCCTGCGCTCTGCATCGAAATGGACGCTGGCAAAGGAACGCTCCAGCGCGCTGGCAATCGCCTGCTGGGTGCGCAGCTGCTGTTGCAGCTCGCCGATCTGCTGTTTGAGCCGGGTATTGAACATGGCGTTTTCTCGTGGTGGCGAACGGGTTATCGTGATTTTGTATAGTTATTGTATTGTACAAATTACTTATTTACAAAAAATTGTAGTCGTTTGATTACGCATCGCAGCGACACAACTCGCTAGCGTGACTTATCGAGATGGCCAGTTATTACACACATACCGCTGAGAGCCGCGCTGGCACTGACGCTGCGCCTTGCGGCCACCCCTGGCACGCGCGGCGACGCGGTCTGCACACCGGCCACCGGCGTGGCAATCCTGCCAATGCGGCAGCGGCGCGACTGAGGGTGGCGGCAGCTGTTATAGATTGTTATCATCGCGCGCGCTGATTTATCACAAAGATTCATAAAATAAAGTGCGAACGCGGCACCCCCAACACACCCCACCCGACCCCGGCAACGCCAGGCGGCCAGCAGAGTCGCCGCGTTGCCCCGTTATCAGAGGAATACCCATGTCGTTAAAACAGCGACTCCTGTTTTTTGTCGCCATCCTGCTGGCGATTGCCATCGCGGTGCTGTCCGCCCTTGCCTACCAGCGCATGCGCAGCGAGATCATCCACGGCGTGCAGCAGGAGCTGGACGCCGCCATCGCCGGCAACAGTGAGGCACTCGGCCGCTGGCTGGCCCAGCGCCGCGACGCCATCCAGGCGACGGCCAACCGCCTCGGCGACGTCGATGCCAGCGCGCCGTACCCGTTCCTGCAACAGGGCAAGGACGCCGGTGGTTTCGACCAGACCTTTGCCGGCTACGCCGACAAGGCAATGCGCTACCACACGCCTGACAAGCTGCCGGCCGACGGCTACGACCCGACCGCGCGGCCGTGGTACCAGCTGGCCAGCGCGCAAAAAGGCGTCGCCATCACCGCGCCCTACGTGTTCAGCAGCACGCAGAAGCTGGGCGTGACCGTGGCCAGCCCCATCCTGCGTGGCGGCGCGCAGCTCGGCGTGGTCGGCGGCGACATCGCGCTGGACGGGCTGACCGCGGTGGTAAAGGCGATCAGGCTGCGCGGCGACGGTTACGCCTTCCTGGCCACGCGCGACGGCAAGATCGTCAGCCACCCGGCGGCCGATTCCACCCTCAAGCCGGTGGCCGAGGTGATGCCGGGCTTTGACGCCGCGCTGGTCAGCGCCGCCGGCAACAGCCCGACGCTGCATGAAGTGGAGATCGACGGCCGCAGCCACTACGCCGAGGTAGCCAGCATCGCCGGCAGCGACTGGGTGCTGGGCACGGTGGTGGAGAAGGACGTGATGCTGGCCCCGCTGAACCAGCTGCTGCTGACGCTGGTGCTGGCCGGGCTGGTGGTCGCGGTAGCCGGCATCGTGCTGGCCAACTTCGCCCTCACCCGCCTGCTGGCCAGCCTGGTGCGGCTGCGCGATGCGTTGCTGGATGTCGCCAGCGGCGACGGCGACCTGACCCACCAGCTGAGCGTGGACAAGCAGGACGAGATCGGCCAGACCGCCGAGGCGTTCAACCGCTTCATCGGCAGCCTGCGGCAGATGTTCCTGGAAGTGCGCGAGCACTCGGTGTCGCTCAACGGCGGCATCGACGCGCTGAACGGCATCACCCGCCAGCTGGCCAGCGATTCGCAGCAGCAGGCCGACGCCTCCAGCGCCACCGCCGCCACCATCGAACAGATCACCGTCAGCATCAATCACATCGCCAGCAATGCCACCTCGGCGGAAGAGGTGGTGGTGCAGACCGGGCAGACCTCGCGCCAGTCGGCGCAGGCGGTGGGCGAGCTGGCCGGCGGCATCGAGCGCATCGCCGGCCAGGTCGGCCAGCTGGCCACCACCCTGGGCGGCCTGGGGCAGCGTTCGGCGCAGATGGATCAGATCATCAACGTGATCAAGGACATCGCCGACCAAACCAACCTGCTGGCGCTAAACGCGGCGATCGAGGCGGCACGCGCCGGCGAGACCGGGCGCGGCTTCGCGGTGGTGGCCGACGAGGTGCGCAAGCTGGCCGAGCGCACCGCCAAGGCCACGGTGGAGATCGGCGAGCTGATCGACGCCACACACCACGACGTGGAATCAGCGCTGGGCAATATGGAACACACCCGGGAATCGGTCCGCCACGGGGTCAGCGCCTCGCGCCAGGTCGCCGGGCAGATGGCCGGTATCGAGGACGAGGTGGCGCGCGTGGTGCTGACCATCCGCGACATCGCCGACGCCACCCGCGAGCAGTCGATCGCCACCACCGACATGGCGCGCGCGGCGGAGACGGCCAACCACATGGCGATCGAAACCGACCAGGCGGTGCAAAGCGCCACCCGCACCGTGGACGAGCTGCACCAGCTGTCCAACCACCTGCATGACATGGTGGCGCGCTTCCGCATCTGAGCCACGGCATCCGCAGCATGACAAGGTTGGCCGCAGCGTCCGCGCTGCGGCCAACCTTTTTTGGTTTTACGCCTCATCGCGGCCGGCAGCACCGCCGCACGCCATCTACCTGACCTGAAACGGCCAAGCGGTGCAGGCCATCGCAAATCGGCGCCACCGCCCGCGCGGCAAATCACTATATATAAGAGTGAACTGCCGCGCCGCCCCCACTGCGCGGCCCCAGCCACCAGCGCCCCAGCGGCACAGGAAACGCTCATGCACCTCACCTTTCTCGGTGCCGCCGGCACCGTCACCGGCAGCAAGTACCTGCTGGAATGCGGCGGCCGCAAGATCCTGCTCGATTGCGGCCTGTTCCAGGGCTACAAGCAGCTGCGGCTGCGCAACTGGGCCGGGCTGCCGTTCGCCCCGGCCGATCTCGACGCGGTGGTGCTCAGCCACGCCCACCTCGACCACAGCGGCTATCTGCCGGCGCTGGTGCGCGACGGCTTTCGCGGCCCGGTGTACGCCACCGAAGCCAGCTGCGAGCTGGCGGCGATCCTGCTGCCCGACAGCGGCTACCTGCTGGAAGAGGAAGCCGAATACGCCAACCGCCGCGGCTACTCCAAGCACCAGCCGGCGCTGCCGCTATACACCGAGGCCGACGCCGAACGCGCGCTGGCCTACCTGCGGCCGCTGCCGTTCAACCAGCGCCGCGAAATCTTCCCCGACATCCAGCTGCTGCTGCGCCCGGCCGGCCACATCCTCGGCGCCGCCACCGTCACCATCGAGGCCGAAGGCAAGACCCTGGTCTGCTCCGGCGACCTCGGCCGCCAGCACGACCCGATCATGCTGCCGCCACAGCCGATCCAGCACGCCGACTACCTGCTGGTGGAATCCACCTACGGCGACCGCAGCCACCCCGCCACCGCGGTGGCCGATGTGCTGGCCGAGGTCATCAACCGCACCGTCGGCCGCCACGGCATCACCGTGATCCCGTCCTTTGCCGTCGCCCGCGCCCAGCTGCTGATGTACTACATCTACCAGCTGAAACAGCGCGGCCGCATCCCGCAGCAGCTGCCGGTGTACATCAACAGCCCGATGGCCAGCGACGTCACCGCGCTGTACCAGCAGTTCCGCCACCAGCACAAGCTGTCGGAGAGCGAGTGCGAAGGCATGTGCCGCGTCGCCCACATCGTGCGTTCGGTCGACGAATCCAAGCGCCTGAACCAGACCAAAGAGCCGGCTATCATCATCGCCGCCAGCGGCATGGCCACCGGCGGCCGGGTGCTGCACCACCTGAAGGCGTTCGCGCCCAATCCGCGCAACACGCTGCTGTTTTCCGGCTTCCAGGCCGGCGGCACCCGCGGCGCGCTGATCGTGGCCGGCGCCGACTCGGTGCGCATCCACGGCCAGGACGTGCCGATCAATGCCGAAGTGGTGGCGCTGGAACACCTGTCCGCCCACGCCGACAGCAACGAGATCATGCAGTGGCTGACAGGCTTCAGCAGCGCACCGCAACAGGTATTCGTGATCCACGGCGAACCGGCGGCCGCCGACGCGCTGCGCCGCCGCATCAGCCTGGAACTGCACTGGCACGCGACGGTGCCGGAACACCAGCAGCGCGTCGCGCTGTAGCGCCGCCGGGCGTGGCGGCGGCGAGATGCCGTTTGCCTGTGCCGTTTAGCGCCGCTAACAACACCTCGCAGCGCACCTGAGCCAAGACGCGCCGACGCAGACAGTACAAGTCGTACGGCAAGGAAGCGCAACGCAGGATCAGGGGTTTGGTTAGCGGCTCTTAGAACCTGTTCAAAGTCTCGCGAGCTAGAGCGAGACAAGGCGAAAACGACTGAGGAAGCGGAGTTTACATGGGGTAAATGAGCATTCCGAAGGCGTTTTTAACGCCGTATCGCCCCATTGAAATCAATCGCAGCAGACATTGAACAGGTTCTTAGCCGCCGCCCAGGTAATCCCCCTTGCCCAGTGGCACGCCGTTGTGGCGCAGGATGTCGTAGGCGGTGGTGAGGTGGAAGTAGAAATTGGGCAGCACGAAATACTGCAGGTAGTCCTGGCCGGTGAAATTCAGCGTCTGGTTGGGAAACTTCATCACGATGTCGCGCGCTTCGCTGCCGTCGAACTGCGCCGCTTGCAAACCCTGCAGAAACAGCACGGTCCTGGCGATACGCTGCTGCAACTCGTCGAAACTGGTTTCGGTATCCGGGTAACTGGGAACCTCCACCCCCGCCAGCCGTGCGCCGCAGCCCTTGGCCGTGTCGGTGACAATCTGCACCTGACGGATGAACGGAAACATGTCCGGCGCCAGCCGTGCCTGCAGCAATACGGCGGCGTCGACATGGCGGCTCTCGGCATTGCGCAGCGCCTTGTCGAGGATGGCGGACAGATTGGCCAGCCCGCGCAACAGCGGTGGTATCGCGGCCTGATACATGGAAAGCGGCATGATGGCTCCCTCGGTGAGTGTGGCGGCCAGGGTTGGCCGCCGGAACAACTTCACCATAGCCGATAGTCCGGCAAGCAGCCCCGTTCTTGTGCCTCCTTCCCTTGCGCCACAACAAAAAACCGGCCCGCAGGCCGGTTTTGTCACGTCAGACCAGAAGAACCTCAATCGCGCGCCAGTGCCGCCTCGGTGATGGTGGACAGCGTGGCGCGGGTGCTGATGATGTCCGGCGGCAGGCGGATTTCCAGCAGCGTGCCGTTCGGGCGCGCCAGTGCCCGCTCCAGCGCGGCGTCGAACTCGTCGTTGCTGGCGATGCGCTCGGCGGCGTAGCCGTAGGCGCTGGCCAGCTGGCAGAAGTCCGGGTTGCCCAGCTGGGTGCCACTGATGCGGTTGGGGTACTCGCGCTCCTGGTGCATGCGGATGGTGCCGTACACGCCGTTGTTGAGCAGCAGGATGATGGATTTGCCGCCGTGCTGCAGCGCGGTGGCCAGCTCCTGGCCGTTCATCAGGAAGTCGCCGTCACCGGCGATGGTGAAGGCAGTGCGGCCGGTGGCGAGGTTGGCCGCAATGCCGGCCGGCACGCCGTAGCCCATGGCGCCGTTGGTGGGTGCCAGCTGGGTTTTGTGGCCTTTCACCACGCCGTGGTACTGGAAGTAGCGGTGAATCCAGCTGGCAAAGTTGCCGGCGCCGTTGGTGATCACCGCGTCGGCCGGCAGCTGGCGCTGCAGGCTGGCAATCACGCGCGGCAGGTCGATGTCGCCGCTGATGCCTTCGCTCAGCCCGGCCAGGCGCTGCGGCACCAGGTTGGCGCGGTAGTCGGCGTTCAGCTGCCGGCTCCAGGCCTGCCAGCGCGGGGTGGCGGCCGGTGCCGGCAACGCAGCCAGTGCCTGTGCGGCGGCGTTCACGCCGGACTGGATCGCCACATCGGCCTGGTACACGCGGTCCAGCTCGTCGCCCTGCGGCAGGATGTGCACCAGTTGCTGCTGGCTGCGCGGCGCCTGCAGCAGGGTGTAGCCGCCGGTGGTCATCTCGCCCAGCCGGGCGCCGATGGCGATGATCAGGTCGCTGTTGCGGACGTTGGCCGCCAGCGCCGGGTTGATGCCGATGCCGACGTCGCCGGCATACAGCGGGTGATGGTTGTCGAAGGTGTCCTGAAAACGGAAGGCATTGCCCACCGGCAGCTGCCAGCGCTCGGCAAATACCTGCAGCGCGGCGGCGCCTGCGGCGTCCCAGCCGCTGCCACCGGCAATCAGCAGCGGGCGCTCTGCCTTCTCCAGCAGTTGCTGCAAGGCGGAAATGCCAGCCGGATCCGGGAACGGGGTCACCGCCTCCACCCGCGGCAGCGGCGCCAGGCTGTCGGCCACCGGCTGCACCAGCATGTCTTCCGGCAACACCAGCACCACCGGGCCGGGGCGGCCATTCATGGCGGTGGCGAAGGCGCGGCTGATGTATTCCGGAATGCGGTTGGCGTCGTCGATGCGCTCCACGCGCTTGGCCATGCCCTTGGTGGACGGGCCGAAGTACACGCTGTAGTCCATCTCCTGGAACGCTTCACGGTCGCGGCAATCGCTGCCTACGTCGCCCACCAGCAGCACCATGGGGGTGGAATCCTGGAACGCGGTATGCACGCCGATGCTGGCGTTGGTGGCGCCGGGGCCACGCGTGACCAGGCACACGCCGGGGCGGCGCGTGAGCTTGCCGTGCGCCTCGGCCATGAAGGCGGCGCCGCCTTCGTTACGGCAGGCGATAAAGCGGATCTGCTCGCGGCTGCGATAGAAGCCGTCCAGTACCGCCAGGTAGCTTTCTCCCGGCACGCCAAAGGCAATGTCCACACCCTGTGCCACCAGGCACTCCACCAGTAGATGCCCTGCCAACTTGCTGTTCATGCATTACCCCCTTGTCGGTGGTGATTGGTCATCACGCGGCCAACCTTAGTAGCCACGCGTCGGGCGATTCGAAAATTTTCTAGGCACCCGCCTGGCAGGCCGGCTTGGCCCACCGCAAAACAGTCACGGCCGGCGGCGAAGGGCCACCGGAAAAATGCAGAACAACGGCGCTGGCAGAACCTGTGGTCAGGCAGCCGGCGTCAACGCCCTCAACAACGCGCTGGCCGGATGCGGCAGCGCCACGTCGTCCATCAGCGCCACCTGGCAGCGGCAGGAGTAGCCGGTAGCCAGCAGCGGGCTGTCGTCGCGCTGGCCGGCCACGATGCCTTGCCAGCTCTGACGATAGATGGTTTCCGACAGCGCGCGCTTGTCGGCCTCGTGGCCGAAGGTGCCGGCCATGCCACAGCAGCCGCTGGCGCGGGTGGCCAGATGCAGGCCGCAGGCGGCGAACACCTTCTGCCAGTCGCCCGTCGCTGCCGGGGCGTTGGTCTTCTCGGTGCAGTGCGGCAGCAAGGTGTAGCTTGCGCCGCTGGCCGCTCGGGCGTCGGCCGGCAGTTCGGCCAGTCGGCTGGCCAGCCATTCCTGCAGCAGCTGCACCTTGGGCAACTCGCCCGGCAATGCCAGCTTGGCGTATTCGCTGCGGTAGGTCAGCGTCATCGACGGGTCGATGCCCACCAGCGGCAGACCACTGGCCGCCAGCTGTTGCAGGCTGGCCACGTTGGCCGCAGCCACTTTTTCGAAGCGGGCGAGGAAGCCATGCACGTGCAGCGGCTTGCCGTTGGCGTGGAACGGCGCCAGCAGCGGCACAAAGCCCAGCCGCTGCAGCAGCGCGAACACGTCCAGCAGCAGCGGGGTTTCGAAGTAGCTGGTAAACGCGTCCTGCACCACGATCACCGCGCGAGCGCGCTCCGCCGCCGGCAACGCCGCCAGCACCTTTGCACTGGCCACCGCCACGCCGCGGCGTGCCAGTTCGGCCTGCAGATTGATGCCGGACAGCAGCGGGCTGTGTACCAGATTCAGACGGCGCATCACGGTGCGGCCAAGCTTGCTGCCGATCACGCCGTTGTACAGCCACGGCAGACGTGCTGCCAGCGGCAGCGTATGTTCCAGCCCGCCGATCAGGTAGTCCTTGAGCGGGCGCAAGTAACGGCCGTAGTACAGCTCCAGGAACTTGGCGCGGAAGCTCGGCACGTCCACTTTCACCGGGCACTGGCCAACACAGGATTTGCACGCCAGGCAGCCGTCCATCGCCTCCTTCACTTCGTGCGAGAAGTCGGCATCGCCACGGCGCTGACCCAGGGTGTTGGCGATGCGTGCCGGCAGGCCGGCAACAAAGCCGCGCGCGCGCAGCGCACGGCTGGCACTCAGCGGGTCGCTGCCCTGCGCGGCCAGCTGGCGCAACCACTCGCGCAGCAGCGAGGCGCGGCCTTTCGGCGAATGGCGCCGCTCGCGGGTGCCCTTCCACGACGGGCACATGGCGTCGTCCGGGTCGAAGTTGTAGCAGGCACCGTTGCCGTTGCAGTGCAGCGCCTCGTCGTAGTGCGCTCGCACGGCGATGGGGATGGTGCGGTCCAGCTGGCCACGGGTGGTAACGCCGTCCACCTTCCACAAGCCGTCTGGCGTCGGCGCGGCGATCTTGCCCGGGTTGAGCTGGTTGTACGGGTCGAACGCCGCCTTGATCTGCTGCAGCCGCGGGTACAGCGGGCCGAAGAAGGCCGGCGCGTACTCGGAGCGCACGCCCTTGCCGTGCTCGCCCCACAGCAGGCCGTGGTATTTCCGGGTGAGCGCCACCACGCCGTCGGTGATGCTGCGCACCAGGCCTTCCTGCGCCGGGTCTTTCATGTCGATGGCCGGGCGCACGTGCAGCACGCCGGCATCGACGTGGCCGAACATGCCGTAGCGCACGCCGTGGCTGTCCAGCAGCGCGCGGAATTCGGCGATGTAATCGGCCAGGTTTTCCGGCGGCACAGCGGTGTCTTCCACAAACGGGATCGGCCGCCGGCTGTCGTTGACGTTGCCCAGCAGGCCCACCGATTTCTTGCGCATGCCCCAGATGCGGCCAACGGCGGCGCCGCGCGCCACGGTGTGGCCCTGGCGACCATGGCTGTCACCCTCGGCGCTCAGCTGCGCACCGATGTCGGCCAGCGTGGCTTCCAGTGCGGCATCGCTGTCGGCAAGGAATTCCACCAGGTTGATGCCCTGCGCCGGGGTGGCGTCGTCGGGGAAGAACTCGCGCACGCCGTGCCACACGATGTCCTGCCGCGCCAGGTTCAGCACCGTGGAATCCACCGTTTCGATGGAAGCGGCACCCAGCTGCATCAGCGCCGGCGCGTCGCGCAGCGCAGCATCGAAACTGGTGTAACGCACATTCACCAGCGCGCTGGCACGCGGAATCGGCAGCACGTTCAGGCGCGCCTCGACGATGAAGCCCAGCGTGCCTTCCGAACCGCACAGGATGTTGTTGAGGTTGAAGCGGCCGGCCTCGTCGCGGATGTGCGCCAGGTCGTAGCCGGTCAGGCAGCGATTGAGCTTGGGAAACTTCTCGGCGATCAGCGCCGCATCGTCGCGCTGGATGTCGTCCAGCAGGCGGTGCACCACGCCGACGCGGTCGTCGCGGCGGCTGATGGCGGCAAACTCGGCCTCGGGGAGCGGGGCGGAGTGCCACAACGTACCATCCAATAGCACGGTGTCCAGTGCCAGCACGTGGTTGCGGGTCTTGCCGTACAGGCAGGAGCCCTGGCCGCTGGCGTCGGTGTTGATCATGCCGCCGATGGTGGCCCGGTTGGAGGTGGACAGCTCCGGCGCAAAGAACAGCCCGTGCGCCTTCAGCGCGGCATTGAGCTGGTCTTTCACCACGCCACCCTGTACCCGCACCCAGCGCTCTGCGGCGTTGATTTCCAGGATGCGGTTCATGTGGCGCGAGATGTCGACGATCACGCCCTCGCCCAGCGACTGGCCGTTGGTGCCGGTGCCGCCGCCACGGGCGTTCAGGCTCAGCCCCTGGAAGCGCGGCTCGCCGGCGAGGCGGGCGATGCGGATTACGTCGTCGTTATCGCGCGGAAACACCACCAGCTGCGGCAGCACCTGGTAGATGGAGTTGTCGGTGGACAGCACGGTCCGGTCGGCATAAGCGTGGCTGATCTCGCCGGCAAAGCCGCGCACGGCCAGTTCGGCCGCGAAGTCGAGGTACAGCGTGTCGCTGGTGGGGGTGGTATGCAGACGGGGAATCATGTGTGTATTCAGGCAAAAGGTTGGCCGCAGGCCGGAAAAAGACCTGCCCCGGTACGCAGGGCAGGTCAAGCAGGCAACAAGGAGCCGTTACCCAGAGAGATCAGACTGCGCTCAGCAAGCGGCGGCGGTCATCTTGAAGATGCCCTGCGCGTTGGAGCTGTCGAAGCGCAGATCCAGCTTGTCGTTGCCGGCTTCGTCGGTGTAACGGTCGCGGGTGATGAATTCGTAGAACGAGCCCGGCACGATGCGGCTGACGCGCTGGCCGTCGGCGTCGATGAACTCGCGCTCCACCTGTGCCGCCTTGAACGCGGTCTGGCGTACGCGGCCGCTGGCGGACACTTCCACCTTGTCCTTGATCGGCTGGCCCTTGGCGCGCAGCTCGTCGGCGGTGGCGAACACGTCCGCCACGTGGTCGGTAGCGTGGTTGAAGGCGTTACCCTCGGTGGAGATCCACGCCATTTCGGCGGATTCCTGCAGCAGGGTGTGGTAGTCGGCCAGTGTCGGCGTGGCGTGCTGCACGTCGAAGCAGCCCACCAGCTTGGGCAGCAGGCTGGCGGCGTCGGCGAACGGCAGTTCGCGGTTGTCGGACAGCGTGGCCAGCAGCGCCTTGTCAGCGGCGGACAGCGGATCGCGCGAGGTGGACACCACCTTGTTCACCGCCGCCTGGAAGGCCGGCGAGAACTGGTCGACATGCAGCTCGGACACGAAGAACTGCGCCACCTGTTCCGGCGCATCCTGATGACAGTAGGCGCGGCCGGTCATCTTCAGGCGCGCCAGCGGGTACACGTCGGCGACGGCAAAGCCCAGCGGCTCCAGCACGCGCTTGAACGCCAGCTCGCCCTGCGGCAGCGCGCCGGTGTTGGCCGCGGCCACGGTGCGCAGCGCGCCGTGGTCGAACACCACCTGGCCACCGGCGGCCAGCTTGTCGGCGACGTAGCGCTTGCCTTCCGGCACCGCTTCCAGGTTCTTCGCGAACAGCAGCATGTTCATCGCCTGCGCCAGTACCAGACGCGATACCTGCTCGCCGGCCGGCTCGGCCAGCAGTACGTCTTCGACCTTGATCATGGTGAACAGCTCGGCGGCGGCTTTTTCACCGGCTACCTGTACCAGCAGTTTGTGCAGTTGGCTGTTGGCGGCGGACGCTTGAGTTTGTGTCATTTGTGAATACCCTTCCCTGAGTGTGCGATATGGCCGGCGATCTGTCGGTGATCTTTGCTGCGGCGTTGATGAAGCAAAGTGTCACGGCTTTCCCTGTCGCGCTCAAGCGATGTATTCTGCTAACTTCATTCTGTAAACTCATGAACTCACCATGCGACGCACCCTCCCCTCGCTGATGGCCCTGCAGTGTTTCGAAGCTGCCGTGCGCCACCTGAGCTTTACCCGCGCCGCCGAAGAACTGAACCTGACGCAAAGCGCGGTCAGCCGCCAGATCCGCGGTCTGGAAGACTTCATCGGCCGCCCCTTGTTCGAGCGCGTCAAGCAGCGGCTGGTGCTGACCGTGGCCGGCGAGGCCTACGCCGCCGCGGTGCAGGACGTGCTCGATCGCGCCGAGGCCGCCACGCTGCAGCTGATGGCCTATCGCGGCGAAGGCGGCGTGCTGACGGTGGCGATGCTGCCTACCTTCGGCTCGCGCTGGCTGGTGCCGCGGCTGGTGGATTTCAGCGCGCGCTACCCGGATATCCAGCTCAATCTGGTCACCCAGGTGCGGCCGTTCGATTTCGACAAGGTGGAGGCCGACGTGGCGATCCACTTCGGCCCGGCGCTGTGGCCGGGGGCGATCTGCCACCGGCTGATGGGCGAGGACATCGTGCCGGTGTGCGCGCCCGGCCTGCTGAAAAAACCGCTGCTTGATGTGCGCGAGCTGCTGGACTACACCCTGCTGCAGCACACCACCCGGCCGCAGGCGTGGAACGACTGGCTGTCCGCCGCCGGCCTGCAGGACATGGACACCCATCAGGCCAGCCTGCTGTCCGGCCCGCGCTTCGAGCACTTCTTCATGGTGATCCAGGCGGCGATCTCCGGCCTCGGCATCGCGGTGCTGCCGCAGTTCCTGGTGGCGGAGGAACTGGCCAGCGGCCGGCTGCAGCTGGCGCTGGACCAGCCGGTACGCAGCCAGCACGCCTACTATCTGGTGCACCCGGCGACCCGCACCGACGTCTACAAGGTGCGCGTGTTCCGCGAATGGCTGCTGGCGCAGGCGGCACAGGAGGAGGCGGCGCTCTCCTCGCCCGGATAAATTCGTGAACCAGATAAATTCGTGAACCGGATAAACCCGTAGCCCGGATAAGCGCAGCGCATCCGGGAAAATCAGGCACCGACTCCCCGGATGCGCCTGCGGCTTATCCGGGCTACCCGAGGCAACCCGGGGCCGCGTAAAAACTTGGCCGCAAGCGCACACGGCGATGCGGCCAACCTTGCGCCGCACGGCGCGCGGGCAGACCTCAGGGGATGAAGGTCAGGAAGCTCCAGGCCACCATGATGTTGGACATCAACGCCACGCCGACCGCGAAGCTGATGCCGGAAAACAGTGTCCAGATGCGGAACAGATGATCCCAGTCCGGCACCAGCACCGTCAGCTCCCTGGCCAGCTGGTGGCTGGCCAGCAGCACCGTACACAGGATCGCCCACTTCAGCAGATAACCGGGCAGATATTTGCGCTGCTCGCGGTTATAGCGATAGTTCTGTTCGCGCAACATCTGATCGCCGTGGCTGACATCGCGAAACAGCCAGTACGGGATGAAATAGAGATACAACAGCTGCAGCAATCCGGGTTCCGGCGTATTGGGCATGATCGTGTCTCCAGCTTGTGCCAAAACGGCGCCCGCCGTCTTGCAGCGTAGTCCGCCTGTTGTTGCGGTTAGCTTGATCACACTATAGACACGCCCACCCCGCCCCGGCGTCCACAAGGTGCACGTGTTCCGCAGATGGCGGCGGGCACAGGTGGCGCTCTCGTCGCCCGGATATACGCAGCGCATCCGGGAAAATCAGACACCGCCTACCCGGATGCGCCTGTTGCTTATCCGGGCTACGGTTCTACCCCACCCCGACGTCGACAAGGTGCGCCTTTTCGCACATGGCTGCAGGCGCAGGCGGACGGCTGCTGCGGCCGTTGTCGGCATTGCCACACTGGCAGTGGGGTCAGATCAAGTTCCAGCATGCCGTAGCAGCATGGCAAGCATGACTTAAGGTAAAGTGATAATTTGCCGCCGCCGGCACCGGGTGGCTATGCTGAATCATCATTTTGCGACCCCAGCCGAAAGCCCGACCGCATGCTATCTCTGTCCTGGCCCGCCAGTACGCCGTCTGCCAACACCGCGACCCCGCTGCCGCTGGCGATGCTGCTGTGCTTCCTGATCTCGCTGATGCTGCTGTTGCAACTGGTGTCGCCGGGCTGGGCACGCCTGCCCGGCTATGCCGCCATTCACACCATGCTGGAAATCCTGTCCATCGCCATGAGCCTGCTGGTGGCGGTGATGGCCTGGTTCCGCACCGACAGCAGCCGTCCGCTGCGGGTGCTGGCGGTCGGCTTCGCGGTGATCGCGGCACTGGACACCCTGCACACCGTGTCCTACGCGCTGCTGCCGGCCTTCGTCACCACCAACACCCCGCAAAAGGCCATCGTGCTGTGGCTGGGCGCGCGCGCGATGGTGGCGCTGGCGATCCTGTGCATGCTGCTGCCACCCCCGCAACAGCGGCGCGCCATTCCGCTGCTGTGGCTGTACGGTGCGCTGGTGGCGGTGCTCGGCGTCGGCCTGTACGGCAGGCTGCCGGTGCTGTACCAGCCCGGTAGCGGCCTGACCGCGCTGAAGATCGCGCTGGAGTGGCTGCTGGTGGGTGGCTACCTGCTGCTGGCCTTTCGCGTGCACCGCGCGCAGCAGTCGATCTTCGCCGGGCAATGGCTGACTGCCGGCCTGCTGGTGCTGGCCTTCGGCGAGCTGTTTTTCTGCTTCTACCAGCTGGTGGACGATGTCGCCAACGGCCTCGGCCACGTGTTCAAGGTCATCGGCCAGGGCTTCTTCCTGCGCGGGGTGATCGAGACCCGCCTGCTGCAACCCTACCAGCAACTGACCGTGGAAAAGACGGCGCACGAGGAAGCGCGCAACCGCCTGCACGCGCTGGTTTCCGGCGCACCGCTGGGCATTCTGGTGGTGGATCAGGACGGCCGCATCGTCAGCAGCAATCCGGCGGCGGAACAGCTGTTCCATGCCGCGCCGGGCGCGCTCGACGGCGGCCACATCGACCAGCTGGTGCCCAGCGCACTGCGCGGCGCACACCGCCAGCACCACAGCGACTACCACGCCGCGGCCAGCGTGCGCCGCATGAGCGAACGCCAGCAGGTGACCGCCGAGCGCTGCGACGGCAGCCAGTTTCACGCCAGCGTCGAGCTGGCGCCGCTGCACTGGGGCCAGCACGCCTATGTGCTGGCCTTTGTCAGCGACATCAGCGTACAGGTACAGCAGACTTCTCAGCTGCAATGGCTGGCGCTCAACGACGAACTGACCGGGCTGCCCAACCGCCATGCCACCATCCAGCAGCTGGATGCCAGCCTGCAGCAGTGCCCGCGCGGCGCGCTGCTGCTGTGCAATATCGACGCGCTGGGGCGCATCAACCAGGTGTTCGGCCACGACAGCGGCGATGCGCTGCTGGTGGCCAGCAGCCAGCGCCTGCAAGGCCTGCTGCACCCCGACGAGCAGCTGACGCGGCTGCAGGGCGACAGCTTTGCCGTGCTGATGCCGGGGCAGCGCCAGCCGCTGCCGCGCGCGCAGCAACTGCTGGAGGCCTTTGCCGCACCGTTCGTGCTGCCCGGTGGCATCGAGCTGCAGGCCGGCGCCCGTGCCGGCTACTGCCGCTATCCGGAGGACGGCGATCAGCCCGGCCAGCTGCTGCAACACGCCGAAATGGCGATGACCGCCGCCAAGCGCAGCATCAGCACGCCGGTGGTGGCGTTCAGCGACTGCGAACCGGCACGTACCCGCCGCTGGCTGCAGCTGGCCGGCCAGATGGCGCTGGCGCTGCAGCAGCAGCAATTTTCCATGGTGTACCAGCCGCGGGTGCGGCTGCGCGACGGCAGCGTCGCCGGTTTCGAGGCGCTGCTGCGCTGGCAGGCGGCCGAGGGCGCCATCAGCCCCGGCGAGTTCATCCCGGTCGCGGAAGAAACCGGCTTCATCCTCCGCCTCGGGCGCTGGACACTGGATCAGGCCATCGCGCAGCGTGCCGCCTGGCAGCGCGACGGCTACCAGGTTGGCCGCATGGCGATCAACCTGTCGCCGCGCCAGCTCGGCGATGCCGGGCTGCAGGACTGGCTGCTGCAAAGCTGCCAGCGCCACGGCGTGGCACCGGCACAGCTGGAGCTGGAAATCACCGAGACCGCGGCGATGGAAAACCTGCAGTGGGCGCTGCCGGTGCTGCAGCAGCTGCGTGGACTGGGGCTGCACCTCGCGCTCGACGACTTTGGCACCGGCTACTCCTCGCTCGCCTACCTGCAACAGCTGCCGGTGTCGGTGCTGAAGATCGACCTCGCCTTCGTGCGCAATCTCGACCGCGAGGAAGGCCGCGCGGTGGCGCGCACCATCATCACCCTGGCGCAACAGCTGGCCTGCAACACCGTGGCCGAGGGCGTGGAAACCCCGGCGCAGCAGGCCTGGCTGCTGGCCAACGGTTGCGACGAGATGCAGGGTTTTCTCGAGGCGCGGCCCTTGCCGCCGGCGGCGGTCGCCGACTACCTGCGCGGCAAGTCCTGAGCACCTGTTCAAGGTCTGCTGCGGCGGTTCTCACGGGGCGATACCGCGTTGAAAACGCCTTCGGCAGGCTTGTTCATGTCCAGCCAAACGCCACTGTCTCAGCCGTTTTCGCCTTGTCAGCGTGAGCGTGCGAGACTTTAGAACAGGATCTGGGCACGTGCGGCCAACCTTGCGCAAGCTTGGCCGCACGCAAAAAAGCCCGCACGTGGCGGGCTGTCAATGAGCAGAAACAACACCCTCAGAAAGTCATGCCCGGCGACAGCTGCGCCGGCAGCGTCAGCTCGCCCGCCTCCACCGATGCCATCGGGTAGGCGCAGTAGTCGGCGGCGTAGAACGCGCCCGGACGGTGATTGCCGGACAGGCCGGTGCCACCGAACGGTGCCGCGGACGACGCGCCGTTGGTCGGTTTGTTCCAGTTCACCACGCCGGCGCGGATGTCCCGGTTGAAGCGCTGCCACAGCGCCGCGTCGTCGGCCAGCAGCGCGGCGGAGAGGCCGTACTGGGTACGGTTGGCGATCTGCAGCGCTTCGTCGAAGTCGTGGTAGCGGATGATCTGGCTCAGCGGGCCGAAGTATTCCTCGTCCGGCAGCTGGCCGGCGATGGCGGTCACATCCAGAATGGCCGGGGTCACGAAGGCCTTGCCGTCCTGCAGCTGGCGCATGGCCAGGATGGACGTGGCGCCCATCGCCAGCAGCTTGTCCTGTGCCGCCAGCATGCCCTGCGCCGCCTTCAGCGACACCATGGCGCCCATGAACGGCTGCTGTTCGGCATCGTAGTCACCGACGGTGAGCTTGGCGGCCACTTCGGCAAAGCGGGCGATGAAACGGTCGCCGAACTCGCCGTGCGGCACCAGCAGGCGGCGCGCGCAGGTGCAGCGCTGACCGGCCGACAGGAAGGACGACTGGATGGCGTGGTGTACCGCGCCGTCCAGATTGTCGACTTCCGCCACCACCATCGGGTTGTTGCCGCCCATTTCCAGCGCCAGCATGAAGCCCGGGCGGCCGGCGAACTGCTTGTGCAGCGCCACGCCGGTGGCGGAGCTGCCGGTGAACAGCAGGCCGTCCAGCATCGGATGCTGCGCCAGCGCGATGCCGGTATCGCGCTCGCCCTGCAGCAGGTTGATCACGCCAGCCGGCGCGCCGGCCTTTTCCCACAGCTTGACGGTGAGCTCGGCCACCAGCGGGGTCAGTTCCGATGGCTTGAACAGGATGGTGTTGCCGGCGATCAGCGCCGGCACGATGTGGCCGTTCGGCAGGTGGCCGGGGAAGTTGTACGGGCCGTACACCGCCAGCACGCCGTGCGGACGGTGGCGCAGCACGGTGGCG
>Ga0209172_10002678_pt1 | contig 30350 bp, 28 predicted proteins | sample LarsenN4metaG_FD_184113 | JGI IMG/M metagenome (GOLD analysis project Ga0209172, IMG submission 184113) | Hot spring sediment bacterial and archeal communities from British Columbia, Canada, to study Microbial Dark Matter (Phase II) - Larsen... ... | reverse complement strand
GCTCTTTGAGGCTGGCGCGGGCCCGCGGGAGCATCCAGGCGGGGATCTCCTCGCAGCCGATTTCAAGCAGGAACTCGCCGCTCATCGCCCGGGCTCCCGGCCGTACTTCTGGTGGAGGTAGAGCGCAGCGGCGCGGCAGGCCAGGCCGCGGATGCGTCCGATCAGGGCAGCGCGCTCGGTGGTTGAGATGGCGCCCCGGGCGTCGAGCAGGTTGAACAAATGCGAGCACTTCAGGCAGAGGTCGTAGGCGGGGAGAACGGGAAACCGCTGCCGGGCCTCCAGGGGAGCGTCCTTCGGGTAGGCTTCGAGCAGGCGGCGAGCCTCCTGCTCGGACAGCTCGAAGAGTCGCCGGCAGGTGTCGACATCGGCCCACTCGAAGCCGTAGGCCGAGGCCTGGCGCTCCTCTTCCAGGCGCAGCTCACCGTAGGGGCGCGCGTCGTTCCAGGCCAGGTCGAAGACGTTCCCCACACCCTGGAGGAAGGCGGCGATGCGCTCAAGGCCGTAGGTCAGCTCGACCGACACCGGGTCGAGGTCGAGCCCGCCGCATTGCTGGAAGTAGGTGAACTGGGTAATCTCGAGGCCGTCGAGCATCACCTGCCAGCCGATCCCCCAGGCGCCGAGCGTGGGCGCCTCCCAGTTGTCTTCTTCGAAGCGGATGTCGTGCCGGCGCCGGTCGATCCCGAGGGCTTCGAGGCTGGCGAGATACACCTCCTGCACGTCGGCCGGGGCGGGCTTCAAGATGACCTGGAATTGGATGTGCTTGTAGAGCCGGTTCGGGTTGTCCCCGTAGCGCCCGTCGGCCGGACGCCGGCTGGGCTGGACGTAGGCCACGCGGTAGGGGTCGGGGCCAAGGACACGGAAGAAAGTCTCCGGGTGCATCGTTCCCGCGCCGACCTCGAGGTCGTAGGGCTGCTGGATGACGCAGCCCTGGCCGGCCCAGAAGCGGCTCAAGGCGAAGACCACCTCCTGGAACGACAGCCCGGCCCGCCTGGCGGTTTTTGGCTTACGCTTCTTCATCCAGCAATTCCCGTGTGGTCAGCTTCTTTTCGCTGTGGTATTCGATGACGTCGAGCAAGTACCGCCCCAATTCCCGGGCCCGGCGCCGGTCCCAGCCTTCGGCCGGGAGCTTGCGCAAGGGGCTGGCCAGCATGGCCAGGGCGTCGGCCCGGCTCGCAGGGCTGATTTGCCGCAAGCCGGGGCGGCGGCAGCGCCGGCAGACCAGCAGGCCGCGGTCGACGCTGGCGTAGGCCGGCTCGTCTCCAAGCGGCCGCCGGCAGCGCGCGCAAGCTTCCAGGGCCGGCAGCCACCCCGCCACCCGCGTCATCCAAAGTTGAAAGTAGGTGAGCGGAAGCCAAAGGCTCTCCCCTTTCTTGAACCCCTCGAGCACAGCCAGCAGCAGCCGGAAAGCCCTGTCGGCGGGCTCGCGCTCGGGCAGAAGCAGCTCGGCCAGCTCGACCACCTGTCCCAGGGCCAGGCTGCGCTCGAGCTCGCCGCGCGTTTCCCAGTAGGCCTCGACCAGCTCGCTCTGCGAGAGCCGCACCAGCTCGCTCGCCTCGCGCTCGTAGAACCACAGCCGCACGTGGCTCAAGGGCTCCAACGCCGCCCCGAAGCGCCGCCGCGAGCGCCGGGCGCTCGGCGCCAGGCCGCGGAGGCGTCCATGACCGCGGCAAAAAAAACTCACCAGCTTGTCGGCCTCGCCGTAGGGCCGGCTGCGGAGGATGATGGCGTCCGACTCTACGAGCGGCATAACAGGGTGTGAGGTCGGCGTGCCGACATCCTCAAGCGCGGGGCCACCGCGAAACTCGGCAGGGTATCACAGCCGGCGCGGAGGCGCAAAGGAATCGCATTTAGAATTAGACTAAATAACGAAACCCGCCGCCCTCTTCCCTCCCCCGCCGGCTTCGGCTAGAGTGGCCTCGGGCGGAACCCCCATGCGCTTCGACGTCGTCGGCCTCGGACTGAACGCCACCGACGTGGCCATCGAAGTCCCCGCCTACCCCGCCTTCAACAGCAAGGTGGAGTTCCTCTCCGCCGGCCCGCAGCCGGGCGGACAGGTGGCCACGGCGCTCACCGTCTGCCAGCGTTTCGGCCTGCGGACCAAATACATCGGGCGGGTGGGATCGGACGAGGCCGGCCGCTTCCAGCTCGAAAGCCTCCGCCGCGAGGGGCTCGACCTCACCGACACCCGCGTCGTCCCCGACTGCCCCAACCAGGCGGCCTACATCGTCATCGACAGGCAGACCGGCGAGCGCACCATCCTCTGGCGGCGCGACCCGCGGCTCGACATCCGGCCCGAAGAGCTCCGCCCGGAGATGGTCGAGGAGGCGCGGCTGCTGCATGTCGACGGGCACGACACCGCCGCGGCGGCCCGGGCGGCGCGCTGGGCGCGGCAGGCCGGCCTCCCGGTGACGGCCGACGTTGATAACATCTACCCGGGGCTCGAGGCCCTGCTCGAGGCCACCGACTACCTCGTCAGTTCGGAGAGCTTCCCCGCCGCTTACACCGGCGAGAGCGATCTTTTCCGGGCGCTGGCTCGTATCCAGGAGAGGTACCCGGCGATGAAGCTGGTGGCGGCTACACTCGGGCGGGACGGAGTTCTCGGGCTCGCCGCCGGGCGGTTCCTCTACGAGCCTGCCTTCGCGGTCGCCTGCCGGGATACGACGGGGGCGGGCGACGTCTTCCACGGGGCGTTCCTCTACGCCCTGCTCCAGGGCTGGCCGCTCGCGCGCGCGCTGACGTTCAGCAACGCGGTGGCGGGGCTGAACTGCACGGCCGTCGGGGCGCGGGGGGGCATCCCGACGGTGGCGGAGGCCGAGCGGTTGATGGCCCGTGGGAAGCGCCGGCTGCCGCGGTGGAGGGAGCTGCCGGCTGGAGAAATGGAGATCCCTCGCTCCGCTCGGGATGACAAACCGAGAAAGAAGGCAGTCCGATGATTCCGCTGCGCGACGCCAACCCGAGCAGCCGCACGCCCTGGGTGACGTTCCTCCTCATCGGGCTGAACATCCTGGCCTTCCTCTACGAGGTGGCGCTGCCCGCGCCGCGGCTCGAGCAGCTCATCTTCACCATGGGAATGGTGCCGGCGCGGGTCACGGTCTTCCCCGCCGACCCGGCCGTCACTTTCGGCGACGCCTTCCTGCCGCTTTTTTCGAGCATGTTCCTGCACGGCGGCTGGCTGCACCTCATCGGCAATATGTGGTTCCTGTGGATCTTCGGCGACAACATCGAAGACCGGCTGGGGCACCTGCGCTACCTGCTCTTTTACCTCGTCTGCGGGCTGGGCGCGGGCGTGGCGCACACGCTCTTCAACCTGAACTCGACCGTGCCCACCATCGGCGCCAGCGGCGCCGTGGCCGGCGTGCTGGGCGGCTACCTGCTGCTCTTCCCCCACGCGCGCATTCTGACCCTCATCCCCGTTTTCGTCCTCTCCATGACGGAGCTCCCCGCCTATATCGTTTTGCTGCTCTGGTTTGTCATTCAGCTTTTCAGCGGCACGGCCTCGCTGGGGGCGCGGGACGCTTCGGCGGGTGGGGTGGCCTGGTGGGCGCACATCGGCGGCTTCCTCTTGGGGCTGGCGCTGGTCAAGCTCTTCGCCCGGGCGCCGCCCCGGGTCACCTACCGCGTCGTAGACGAGCCGTAACCGAGGGGATCCAACGAGGGGGTAGGGCAAGGCCTTGTGCCTTGCCGCTGTTTTCTAGGGTGTCCCGCGCAGGACGGCAGGGGGGAAGCCCCTGCCCTACCCAAGCAAGCCCGGGCTAACCGCGGGCTCTGGCGGGGGACTTGGCGAGATGGTTGGCGATCCAGTCGCCGACCTCGGAGGTCTTGAGGGTGCCGCCGAGGTCGCGGGCGGTCTGTCCCTCGGCGATGGCGGCGCGCACGGCGTCCTCGATCCACTGGGCTTCCTGGCCCAGGCCCAGGTGGTCGAGCATCATCCCCACGGTCAGGATGGCAGCCACGGGGCTGGCGACGTTCTGCCCGGCGTACTTGGGCGCCGAGCCGTGCACCGGCTCGAACATGGAGATGCCGTCGGGGTTGACGTTGGCCGAGGGCGCCAGGCCCAGCCCGCCCACGAGTGACGCCCCCAGGTCGGCAAGGATGTCGCCGAACATGTTGCAGGTGACGATGACGTCGAACTGCGCCGGGTTCTTCACCATCTGGAAGGCTAGGTTGTCGACGTAGAGGTGGCGCGACTCGATCTCCGGGTACTGCGGCTGGAGTTCGTGGAAAAGCCGCTGCCAGAGGTCGTGTCCGAAGGCGAGGGCGTTCGACTTGTCGCTCATCAACAGGCGCTTGCGGCCGTGCCGGCGGGCGTAGTCGAAGGCGAAGCGGATGATGCGCTCGACGCCCTTGTAGGTGTTGAGGTCCTCCTGGACGGCCACTTCGTCCTTCGTCCCCTTCTTGAAGTTGCCCCCCATGCCGACGTAAAGCCCTTCGGTGTTTTCCCGGAAGATGACGAAGTTGATGTCGTCCACGCCGCGGTCGCGCAGCGGCGTGAGTCGCGGGTGCAGCAGCTTGACCGGGCGGATGTTGGCGTAGAGGTCGAGCCCGAAGCGCATCCCGAAGAGGATGTCGGCGGCGTGCTTCATGTCGGGGACGCGCGGGTCGCCCAGGGCGCCGAGCAGGATGGCGTCGAAGTCGCGCCGGAGCATCTCCCGGGCGTCTTTCGGGAAGGAGACGCCTTCGCGCAGGTAGCGGTCGGCGCCCCAGTCGAACTCGGTCAGGGCGAACTCGTGCCCGGCCGCCTGCCCCACGGCCTGGAGGACTTTGACGGCCTCGCGGGTGACCTCGATGCCGATGCCGTCGCCCGGCACCACGGCGATGCGCTTTTTCATCCCGCTCCTTTGAGAATCCCCCGGACAGGTGCCCGGGGGCTCGGCGCGTTAGGGAATTACGCAGAGCCCGGTGGCACCGGCCACCGGGACGCTTCTATCAGGGCTGCAAGAGCGGCAAGAATATACCAGCGTCGCGCGAGCGTCAACCGCGGCCTACGCCATGCTTCTTTTTGTCATTCCGAGCCTTTGCGTGCCCTGGCGGCGAGGAATCTCAGCTTTGCTACTGGCACCGATGAGATTCTTCGCTCCGCCCTGCGTCTTCGCCCTGAGTAGTTTCGCTGCCAGGGGCTTCGCTCAGAATGACAGTAAGCTACTCACTGGTCGCTCGGCGCTGGCCACTGGTCGCTTAGGTGCGGCCGCGCTCGGCTAAGAAGGCAGCAGGGGACGAGCCCCTGCCATACCCAAACCAAGGCAACGCGAACCTCGCTTGGGTAGGGCAAGGCCTTGTGCCTTGGCGGAGCGTCAACCGCGGCCGCGCTCGGCCAGGGCTACGCCGACCAGAACCAGCGCCCCCCCGACGAGCAGGTAGGGAGTCACGCGCTCGCCCAGAAACAGAATGGCGAGCACGGTCGCCAACACGGGCTGCAAGTAGGAGAACGCGATGACGCGGCTGGCGGAAATCTTCGACAGGGCGTAGTAGAAAATCATGTAGGCGGCCACCGAGGCCATCGCCGCCATGTAGGCCACTCCCAGCCAGCCCTTCCAGGTGACCGCGGCCCAGTTGACTTCGAAGAGCTCCCAGCCGGCGAGCGGGGCCACGACCACCATTCCGGCCAGGTAGGTGAAGGTGTTCATGGTGAGCGTGTCGTAACGCTCGGCCACCTTCTTGCCGTAGACGGTGTAGAGCGCGAAGGCGAGCGAGCCGCCGAAGGTCAGCAGGTCGCCCAGGAAGGTGGGGTTGCGCGTGCCGGCGCCGTGCTCAAGCGTCAGCACTCCCACGCCGGCGAACGACAGCGCCATCCCGGCGAGCTTCTGCCGGGTGAAGCGCTCGAGCTGCATCCGCGAGGCCAGGATAAGGACGAACAGCGGGCTCAAGGAGATGATGAGCGAAGAATGGCTGACGGTGGTGTGGTGGAGGCCGACGGTGAACCCGGCCTGGTTGAGGGCGATGCCGAACAGGCCGAGCAGCGCGAACCACTTCCAGTCGCCGCGCTCCAGCGGCTGGCGGCGGTGCTGGCGAGAGGCAAGATAGAGCGGCAGGAGCAGCCCGTTCGAGAAAAGCACCCGCAGGAACAGCAGCGCAAAGGGCGGCAGCTCGCGCAGGGTGAACTTGGCGATGATGAAGTTCCCCGACCAGGCCAGCACCATCACCGCGATGAGGACCCAGAGCAGCATCGGCGCTCCACTTTCTGCGGGACGGCCCGTTCTGTCAACAGCCAAGCAAGCGACCAGTGGCCGGCGACCAGCGACCAGTGAACCCCACCCCTGTTATTCTGAGCGGAGCGAGGAATCTGCTTTCCTTACTCAGCCCAGCGGCCCCTGCCGCTGGGCGGCAGACAAGAATGTCTGCCCCACTACTTCCCTTTCATGGAGGAGGGCGGACATTCCTGTCCGCCGAGTCAGCGGGCGCGGAAGACTTCTTGCCGCACGGTCAGCTTCTCGACGCGCTCGCGGCGGACGCGGAAGCCGAGGCCGGGCGCCGCCGGCACGCGAATGGTTCCCTGCGGGCTAACCTCAACCTCGGGGTCAATGATGTCTTCGTCCCAGTAGCGCCGGCTGGCGGAGACGTCGCCGGGCAGCGTGAACCCGGGCAGCGCCGACATCGCGATGTTGTGGGCGCGGCCGACGCCCGACTCGAGCATCCCGCCGCACCAGACCGGCACCGAGCGCGCACGGCAGAGGTCGTGCACGCGCTTGGCCTCCGTGTAGCCGCCGACGCGCCCGAGCTTGATGTTGATGATCTGGCAGGCGCGGAGGTCGAGCGCGGCGTACGCCTGGCGGGCGTTGTGGATGGATTCGTCGAGGCAAATCGGAGTTTTCAACTCGGCCTGCAAGCGCGCGTGCTCGTGGATGTCGTCGTAGGCGAGCGGCTGCTCGATCATCATGAGATAGAAGTCGTCGAGGCGCTTCAGGTGCGCGGCGTCTTCGAGCCGGTAGGCGGAGTTGGCGTCCACCATGAGCTTCACCTGCGGGAAGCGCTGGCGCACCGCGCGCGCCAGCTCCACGTCCTTGCCCGGCTTGATTTTGATCTTGATCCGCTGGTAGCCGGCGGCCAGCTCCTTTTCAATCTTGGCGAGCAGCGCCGCGGAGGACTCCTGGATGCCGAGGGACACGCCACACGGGATTTCTTCGAGCTCGCCGCCGATTAGGCGGGACAGGGCGGTCCCTTTCTGCTGCGCCTCGATGTCCCACAGCGCGTTCTCGACGCCCGCCTTGGCCATGTTGTGCCCGCGGATGGGGGCGAGCGCCGCCGCCACGTCGGTCGCCGCGGCGAAGCTTTTGCCGACAACGAGCGGCGCGATGAAGTCGCGCACCACGTGCCAGGCGGTTTCGGTGGTTTCAGCGGAATAGAACGGCCCTTCGCCGGCGGTGATTTCGCCCCAGCCAGTGAGCCCGTCGGCCGCCACCTCGACGAGCAGGATGCGGCGCGCTTTCGTCACGCCGAAACTCGTCTCAAACGGAGCCTTCAGCTCCATCCGCACTTCGCGCAGGATGAGCGAGTCAACCTTCATCGGGGAATCCCGGCGGGCACCGGCTCAAGCAGGTAGGTTCCCGACTCCTCCGCCGCTTCGAAACCGGTGACGACGTAGCCCGCGGCGAAGAGTTTCTGGAACTGCTCGCGCACCTCCGTCTGCACGCGCTCCGCGGCCGCGACTTGGTTGCTCTTCAGTTGCGCGATGGCAGCGGGTACGGAGATGCGCCGGCTGCCCGGCGCGTGCGGCACGGAGCCGCCCTTCACCACCGACTCGACCCGCGGCGTCTTCAGCCACCACTCCGCCACCAGGCGATCGGTGGGCAGACCGGCGTGCAGGGGGCTGGTGGTGCGGCCGTACTTGTTTACGATGTAGCGCCGCACGATGGCGCCCAGACGCTCGATGTTGAAGTAGGCGTTCTTGAGCTCCAGCGGGTCGAAGGTCCACTCAACCAGCTCCAGCCCGCGCGCCAGGGCGTCGGCACGCTGCTCGAGTTTCAACCGCCGGCCCACGCCCGCGTCGCGGTAGTCGGGCAGCACCGCCAGCATGTGCGAGTGGATGTACGAACGGCCGTCGCGGTAGCCGGCGAAGCTCAAGAGGAAGCCGACCATTTCGCTGCCGTTGAAGGCCCCGAACACCTGCCCGCCGGTCGAGCCCGCCACTACGATGACGTCCTTCGGCACCAGCTCGACGTCGGCAAAGCCCCACACCAGCCGCTGCAACTCGACGCAGCGGTCGTACTCCTCCAGGCGCGTGCAGGCGCGGATGGCGATGGTCTCAGCTTTGCTCATAACCGGCGCCGAGAAGAGATTCTAGCCCAACCCTGCCTGCCGCAGGCAGGCTTCAGGCCGGAAATACGCTCGCGATCATTTCGACCAGGCGCTGCCGCTCGACGTTCCCGCCGGTGAGCACGCACACCACTTTCCGGCGCGGGTCCGTCCCGTGCAGATAGCGGAGCAGCGCCGCCACCCCGACGGCTCCGGACGGCTCGATGACGAGCTTCTCCTGCTCGAACAGGTGGGCCACCGCCCGGACGATTTCGTCTTCCGACACCAGCAGCACATCTTTGACGTACCGCTGCACCAGCGGAAACGTGAGTCGCCCCGGGCAGGCCGCCACCAGGCCGTCGGCCACCGACGGCTTGGTTTCGACGTAGGTGGCCGCGCCCTTCTCGAGCGACGTCTTCATTGAAGGCATATGCTCCGGCTGCGCGCCGTAAATGTCGGCCACCGGCCGCCGCTGCTTCACCACCGCCGCCACCCCGGCCAGCAGGCCGCCCCCGCTCGTTGGAATCACGACGGCGTCGAGGTCGGGCAATTGCTCGAGCAGCTCGAAGCCCAGCGTGCCGTTGCCGCGAATCGTGCCTTCGTCGTCGAACGAGTGGACGATCAGCTTGCCCTGTTCGCGGCTGAGGCGCTCGACGGTTTTGGCGCGCTCGGAGAATTCGTTCGGGCAGAAGACAATCTCCGCCCCCAGCCGCCGCGCCGCCTCCACCTTGGTGCGGGCGCTGCGCTCGAGCATCACCACCGTCACCCGCACGCCCAGCTCTCGCCCGGCGTAGGCGATCCCCTGGGCGAAGTTTCCCGACGACCCGGTCACCACGCCCCGCCGACGCGCTTCTTCCAGCCGCGGCAGCAAGCCGCCGTAGGCGGCGCGGATCTTGAAGGAGTGCGTGAGTTGGAAAGATTCTACTTTCAGATAGACCTCGTGCCCGGTGGCGACGCTCAGCGAGTCGGAGTAGAGCAGCGGCGTCACCCGGACGCGGTCGCCGACGAGCGCGCGGGCCTGCTCGAAATCTTTGAGCGCAAACACGCGGCTAGTACCGTTCCAACTTGTTTTGGCGAAAAAGCATCATCACCCAGAACAGCCCAGCGTGCCTTGTTCAATGGGGCAGATTAGCCCCAAATAGTTGGAACGGCGCTAGCCTTTCTGCTTGCTCCGTTCCCAGAGGGCGTCCATTTCGGCGAGGCTGGCGTCCTCGAGCCGCTTCCCTTGCCGCGCCAGCTCCTGCTCGATCTCCCGGAAGCGCGCGACGAACTTGCGGTTGGTGCGGCGCAGAGCGAGGTCCGGGTCGAGCCCGAGGAAGCGGGCGACGTTGACGGCGACGAAGAGCAGGTCGCCCACTTCGTCTTCGAGACGGTCCTTATCCCCCGCCGCCACGCCCTCCCGCAGCTCTGCGACTTCTTCGTTAAGCTTCGCCAGCACGTCTTCGAACCGCTCCCAGTCGAACCCGACCTGGGCGGCCTTGCGGGTCAACTGGTAGGCCTCGAGCTGCGCCGGCAGCGTCGAGGGCACCCCCGCCAGCACCGAATTCCCTTCGGGCTTCGCCCGCAGGGCAGGGCCTTGGGCGTGTGTGTTGCGCTCGGCGGCTTTGAGCGCTTCCCAGTTGACCACGACCTGCTCGGGGCTGTCGGCCTTGGCCGTGCCGAAGACGTGCGGGTGGCGCCGGACGAGCTTGTCGTGGAGCTCGGTCAAGACGTCGTCAATCGAGAAGCGCCCCTGCTCGGCGGCCATCTGGGCGTGGAAGAGCACTTGCAGGAGCAGGTCGCCCAGCTCGTCCTTGAGCGCCGCCGCGTCCTGCCGCTCGATGGCGTCCAGCACCTCGTAGGTTTCTTCGAGGAGGTAGGTCCGCAGGCTCTCCGGCGTCTGCGCCCGGTCCCAGGGACACCCGTCCGGTGCCCGCAGCCGGGCCATCAGGCTGACCAAGTCTTCGAAGCGCTTCTTTTCCATGGAGCCGAAACACTCTAAGCCACAACGCTGGCGGCGTAAAGCCTGCCTCTACGCAGGCCGCCTGTTCCGTGCCTTGACTTGCCCGCGGCCTCGCCCTAGGCTGGGCGATGAGAGATGTCTCGCTTCAACAGCTTGCTCTATCCCGTTGGCCTAGCCGTTCTGCTCGGCGCGGCTTTTGTTCTCGCCACCGCACTGGTTTCCTCCGCCGGGCCGAAGCCAAAGCTCACCGTTACCCGGGGCAAGGAGATCAAGTTTGAGCATCCGTTGCGCTTGCCCCAAGAACTTCAGTGGATAGTAGAGAAGGTGCTGGCTGTCCACCCCGATGGACAGCGGGTAGCACTGTTGTTGCCCCAACCCAAGCCGCCAGATCTGCAGCCGCGGCCTGAGCACGGGCAAGCCGAGAGAATTTATCGCCTGGCGTGGATTTCCCTGGACACGGGGGAGGTGGAACGCTCCCGGGAGCTGAACTACCGCCGTAGGATCCTGGCGGTTTCCCCGCCGCTTGTTCCCCACGGTTGGCCCGGGAATGCCCCTGATGGAGAAAAGTTCGGGTTTGCCCTGGCTCCCGGGGGTGACCACCTGTGCACGATCGCAGGCGGAGACATCGTTGTCCTCGACCTGAACCTGGAGATCGTTGCGCGTCGGCCGTCCCGCTTCGCCGATAGCGATGGGAAGCAATGGCGGGCCGGAGCTTGCAGTTTCTTTCCCGACGCACCCCGCCTGCTGATCACCCTCTGGGAAGACGGGGTCTCGTTCAGCTACGCCAAGAGCAAGTTGCTGGTCTATGACTGGCAGGAAGAGATCCCCCTGCGTATTGCCCAGTTGAAGGCTACACGTTCGATGCCGTGGCACTAGCGGACCAGCGATCCATCCTGACCAACCTAGAAGCGGGCTTTGCGTGGCGCTACAGGATTGCCGAGGTGAGCCTGAACGAGGAATCTCCGGGGGTCCTTTGGCAAACCTACTTCCGGGAGAATGCGGGGAAACGGCTGGTGGTCACTCGCAACTATGTATTCCGAGGGGAGTCACCTTGGGTGTCGCCCGGTGACCACGCCCTGTACACGAATCCCCTGGAAGATCTTGCGGACTTCTATGATCTCCCACCGATCACCGCCTCACCCTCTCCGGGTGTCATCGGAAAGATTCGTTTCTGGAACCGGTATTCCGGCAAACCAGAGCCGGAAATATCCCTAAGGGGCTATGTCCTCTTGTGGCCGATCGCCGTCTCGCCTGACGAGCGCTGGCTGGCCGTCCGAGCCGTACACTACAATGAAATCGTGGGCAAGGAGCCGTTCTGGGACGACAACCGTTTTGTCATTGTTTCGGTAGAGAATCCCAAGAAGCCTCTCTACGTTTCGGAGAATTTCGGGCGGGGGCGAGGCCGTTACGGGCCTAGCCTTCACCCCCGACGGCTTGCGCCTGATTGTCAGCACAACCGCTCGCTTGCTCATCTACAACATCAAAGAAACGCCGGCTTCACAATAGCCCCGACGTTGCTACTCTTTTTCGAGGATGCTGTGGGTTCCGATCCGGCGCAGGGTGATGACATCCGCTTCCCAGTTGAAGGTGAACCGGTAGGACATCGTGACGCTGGCCTCCCAGATTCCGGCGGTGCCTTTCATTTTCTTCACGCGGAGGGAGGGATGGCGGGGGTTCGCTTCGAAGAGCTTTATGGCTTTGTCGAACCGCCTTTGAATCTCGGCAGGGAGCTTCCGGTAGTCGCCCGCGAACGTCCGCAGAGCGCGGAACTTCACTTCTTCTTCTTCTTCAAAGCGGCTACCAGCCGGCCTGCGGTCTTGAATTCCGCGTAGTCGCCCGCCCGGCGCGCCGCCTCGGCCTCGCGCTCTTTAGCCTGCCAGTCCGGCGTCCAGAACCAGGCCTGGTCCCTGGGCACCGCCACCATCGGAATCAATTCAATCCGGTCGTGCAGGATGCGGGCCTCCAGCTCGTCGCCGACGCCTACGCCCAGGCGGGCGGCCGCGGCCTCCGGCAAAGTGATTTGGCGTTTCTTCCCGATCCGCATGCGAACGGCATTTCTGGTGGCTGGCACTCTTTTTTCCTCTTTCCGCCTGTCGGAGGTTCCGCTCCCATTGTCCGCCAGTCGGATTGTCCGCCAAGAGACCGCGGTTGTCAACCCTCGCGGGGAGCCGGGGGAGGGCCCGCCCCCCATCCCCCGCCCCGGCAGGCGATATGCCTCCAGAACGCATCCGAGACGCATTTCCGGGCAAACGGGGAAGAGGTAGCGGCGAGGAATCTGCCAGGATTCCTCGCCGGTCTTTCTCAAACGCCGACGACGAATTCCCACCCCCGGAATTCGTCGCCGCCACGTGGGAACGCTCGCTTGTCGGGTGGGCGGGCGGATGCTAGACTGTGCTTTCAACCGATGCCCGAGGAACCGAAAGAGTCCGACGACGTCAAGGTGGTGGACCGGCGACGGTTCACCTCCGCGGGCGAGCGCCGCCCGGGCGCCGAGCTGCGGCCCGAGCCGCCCCCTCCCCCGCCGGCCGCAGCGTCCTCACCCGCGCCGGCTGCTCCGCGGGGCGAGACCGCCGACGAGCGCACCGCCCGCGAGGCCTACGACCGCCAGCGCCCGCCGCGGGACTACAAAGTCGACTTCGAGTCGCTGGTGATGTCGCTCTCGACCTCGGCCATGTACCAACTCGGGCTGGTCGAAGACCCTAGCCGCGGCACGCTCCCCGCCGACCTCGAGGCTGCCCGCCACACCATCGACATGCTGGCCGTCATCCAGGAAAAAACCCGCGGCAACCTCACGCCGAAGGAAGCGCAACTGCTCGAGCAGCTGCTCTACGAGCTGCGGCTAGCCTACGTGGGGGTGAGCTCGGGCAAGGTTGTCGGCCCGCCCCGGCGCGCCTAGCCGCAATGCCCGGCCTGCGGCTGACCTTCCTTGGAACCGGAACCTCCATGGGCGTGCCCACGCTCGGCTGCGACTGCCGCGTCTGCCGCTCCGCTGACCCCCGCGATCACCGCCTGCGGCCTTCGGTGCTCCTTGAATACAACGGCCACGCCGTGGTCATCGACACTTCGCCCGACTTCCGCCAGCAGGCCCTGCGCGCAAACATCAAGCGCGTCGACGCCGTGCTCTACACCCACTCCCACGCCGACCACATCCTCGGCCTCGACGACCTGCGGCCCTTCAACCTCAAGCAGGGCGACATCCCCCTCTACGCCAACCGCGCCACTCAGGAGATGCTGCGCTGCGCCTTCCCCTACGTCTTCGGCCAGGCCACGCGCCACAGCAGCGTGCCGAACGTCGACCTGCGGGAAATCAACGGCCCCTTCAAGCTCTTCGGCCAGCGCATCCTGCCGCTGCCGGTTGCGCACGGGGAGATGGAGGTGCTCGGCTTCCGCGTCGGACGCGCCGCCTACGTGACCGACTTCAGCGCCATTCCCGATGCGGTGAAAGAAGAGTTGCGCGGGCTCGACCTGCTCGTGCTCGACGCCCTGCGCGACCGCCCGCACCCGAACCACTCGACCGTCGAGAACTCCGTCGCCCTGGTGCGCGAGCTCGCGCCCCGCCGCGCCTACTTCACCCACATCGCCCACGACCTCGCTCACGAGGAAACCAACCGGCGGCTGCCCGCCGGGGTCGAGCTGGCCTACGACGGCCTGGCCGTCGAGGTGGAGGACTAGAGCGCAATGCGGCTTGTGCGCGCGCTCGACAATTTCCCCGCGGGGCTTCCCTTCATCGTTCTCACCATCGGCAACTTCGACGGCGTGCACCGCGGCCACCAGCGCATCCTCGCCCGCGTCGTCCGGCAGGCGCGCGCCCGCCGCGGCACGGCGGCGGCGCTGACTTTCCACCCGCATCCGGCCAGGGTCCTCGGCCGGCCCGCGCCGCCGCTGCTGACCACGCTCGAGCAGAAGCTCGAGCTGCTCGAAGCCGCCGGGCTCGACCTGGTCTTAGTGCTCCCCTTCACCCGGGCACTCTCCCGGCTTTCGCCGCGGCAATTCGTCGAACGAATCATCTGCCGGCGGCTGGGCGCGCGGCGGCTCTACGTCGGGCCCAACTTCCGCTTCGGGCACCGCGCCGCCGGGGACATCCGGGTTCTACGCAGGCTGGCGGGGGAGCTCGGGTTCACGCTCGAAGTCGTCCCGCGCGTCCGAGTGAGCCGGCGCACCGCCTCGAGCACTTTGATCCGCCGTCTGATCGCCGCCGGGCGGGTGCGCCCCGCCGCCCGCCTGCTGGGGCGGCCGTATGCCTTGACCGGCAACATCCGCCCCGGCCAAGGCCGCGGCGCCCCGCTCGGCTTCCCCACGCTCAACCTCGCCCCGGAGCAGGAGTGCCTCCCCGCCCGCGCGGTCTACGTCACCCAGACGCTGGTCGCGGGCAAAGCCTTTCCTTCCGCCACCAACGTCGGCGTGCGCCCCACCTTCGGCGGCGAGCGCCTGGTGGTCGAATCGCACCTGCTCGGGTTCGCGGGCACGCTGCGGCGGGGGCGGCTGGAGGTGCGCTTCTACGAGCGGCTGCGCGCGGAAAAGAAGTTCTCCTCTGCCGCGGCCCTGCGGGCGCAAATCCGGCGGGACGTCGAGCGCGCCCGGCGCTTCTTTGCGCGCCGCCCTCGGGCACGGGTATAATAGGCGACCAACGGGGAGGGCTGCCGGCGCGTGACGCAGCCATCGAAGAAGTCCGAAGGGAACCTCGACCGCCTGCTCAAGGCGCGCTCCGAGATTGACGAAGAGCTGCGCCGCCACAAGTCCACCCTGACGGTGCTCTTCACCGACATCGTGGGCTCGACCGGCTACTTCGAGCGCTTCGGCGACACCGCCGGCCTGGCCATGCTCCACCGCCACACCGAGCAGGCCACCGCCGCCATCCAGCAGCACCAGGGCAACGTCATCAAGACCATCGGCGACTCGGTGATGGCGGAGTTCCCCGAGCCAGCGCAGGCCGTGCGCGCCGCCGTCGACATCCAGCGGCAGCAGTGGAAGCAGAACGAGCAGCTGCCCGACCACGAGCAGATCCACCTCCGCATCGGCGTCCACGCCGGGCTCGGCTTCCGCTACGGCGGCGACGTTTACGGCGACGTGGTCAACGTCGCCGCCCGCGTCACCAAGCGCACCGGCCCCGCCCAAATCCTCATCTCCGCCGCCGTCCGCGAGGCCTTGAGCGGCGAAGCCCAGCTCCGCTGCAACTCCCTCGGCAAGATCACCATCGAGGGCCGCGCCGAGAAAGAAGAAGTCTTCGAGGCCTTGTGGACGGACGCCGAGACCTACGCGGGCCTGCGCCGCCACGTGACCTCGGCCTTGCAGCGCGGCGAGCTGGTTTCGCCCGGCGTGGAGCTCGACGACTTGATGCCGGTCGAGCCGGGCACTCCGCCCCCCGACCCGGCCCGGGCTTCCTTGAAGCCCCTGGCGGCCCGCTACCAGGTGATGGGCGAGGTGAGCCGCGGCGGCATGGGCATCGTCTACAAGGCCCGCGACCGCGAAACCGGCGAGCTCCTGGCCCTCAAGGTCTTGAAGCCGGAAATCGCCGCCGACCAAGCGGTGATGGAACGCTTCAAGAACGAGCTGCGCCTGGCCCGCAAGATCACCCACAAAAACGTCTGCCGCATCTACGATTTCCACCGCTCCAACGGCACCGCCTACATTTCGATGGAATACGTCGAGGGCGAAAGCCTGCGCGCCGTGCTCAACCGCTTCGGCGGGCTGCCGCTGCGCAAGGCGCTCGACCTCGCCCGGCAGATCGCCGCCGCCCTGCGCGAAGCCCACAGCCAGGGCATCGTCCACCGCGACCTCAAGCCCGAGAACGTCATGGTGGACCCGGCGGGCAACGTCAAGGTGATGGATTTCGGCATCGCCCTCTCCACCGCCCTGCCCAGCAGCCACACCGGCACCATCGTGGGCACGCCCGCCTACATGGCGCCGGAGCAGGCCGAAGGCCGCCGCGTGGACGCCCGGGCCGACATCTACGCGCTCGGGCTGCTGCTCTACGAAATGCTCACCAACCGCCCGGCCTTCAGCGGAGACACCCCGGTGGCGGTGGCCTTGAAGCAGATCCGCGAGACTCCGGCCCCGCCGCGCCAGCTCGAGCCGACCATACCGCTTCACGTCGAACAAGCCATCTTGCGCTGCCTCGAAAAAGATCCGGCGCAGCGCTTCCAAACGGTGGAGGAGCTCCAGAAGGCTCTTCAGGAACCGGGCCCCGCCGCGGCCGCCGGCGTGGCGGGCGCTCCCGCCGCGGAGAAGCTCAAGGCGCTGGTGCAAGGCCGCCCGCTGACCTGGATCTGGGTGTGCGGGGTGGTGGTCCTGGTGATCGCCGGCGTGCTCACGCGGCCGCTCTGGCACAAACCCGCGCCCGCACCGAGCGAAGAGGCGCAAACGGCGACCGGCGCCGAAACCGCTCCTCCGAGTGAGCCGGCGGCCCAGCCGCCGCCCGCGGAAGCCAAGCCCGCTTCGCCCGAGCCCATGCGCCCCGCGCCCACCAAGCCGAAGGCGTCCCCGCCCGCGGCCAAGCCCGCGCCCAGCCAGCCGGTAACGTCAGCGCCCCCGCCGGCGGAAAAACCCGCTGCCAGCGAGCCGGCGCCGGCGCGCACCGCCCGGCAAGAGCCCGCGCCAGCCGCAGCCGCTGACGAGGGACTCTACCTGCGCGTGCAGTCTTTCCAGAGCCGCGAGCCCGCCGAAGCGCTGGCCGCCGAACTTGAACGGCTGGGCTATCGCGTGAGCATGGCCACGAAGTCCCGCGTGCTGTGGAAGTCCTACGAAGTGCGCGTCGGCCCCTACCGCAACGAAGAAGCCGCCATGGCGGCGCGGCGCCGGCTCGAGGCCGAAGGCTTCAAGGACATTCGCCCCGTGCGGGAGGGCGAGTGAGCGCGGCCGCCGGCCACTCCCCCGCCCTCGCCGAAGCTGACCGCCAGCAAGCCATCCGGCTCGAGTACTTCACCATCGGCTGGAACTCGCTCGAAGCAGTGGTGGCTCTTGCCGCCGGTTGGCTTGCCGGCAGCATCGCCCTCGTCGGCTTCGGGCTCGACAGCATCATCGAAACCTCGAGCGGCGCCGCGCTGCTCTGGCGGCTGCGCCAGCGGGGCGACCTCGAAGCCGCGGCCGAGTCGCGCGCCTTGCGCTTCGTCGGCCTCACCTTCTTTGCCCTGGCCGCCTACGTCAGCTACGAATCCATTCGCGACCTGCGCGGTAGGCAGCACGCCGAAGAAAGCCTCGTGGGCATCGTCCTGGCGGCGGTCTCGCTCATCGTGATGCCGCTGCTCGGGCTGGCCAAGCGCCGCCTGGCGCGCCGACTGAACAGTCGGGCGCTCGCTGCCGACGGGATGGAGACCTACCTCTGCTCGTATCTATCCGCCACGCTGCTCGTCGGTTTGGGATTGAACGCGTGGCTGGGCTGGTGGTGGGCCGACCCGGTGGCCGCCCTCCTGATGGTGGCCTTTATGGTTCGGGAAGGCATCGAAGCTTTTCAGGAACATCACGAATAGACTCCAAGGAGGTACCATGAAGAATCTCGTAGTGACGTTGCTGGCCCTTGTTCTCTTTGCCGGCGCGGAACCAGCCCTCGCCCAGGAAATTGTGGTCAACCGCGAGAACCGGACGATCGCGGTAACCGTGACCGAGTCCGTCAAGGTCGAGTCGGAAGTGGCAAGAATCCGGGTCGGTTATCGCAACTACGGCCGCACCCAGGACCTTACTTACCAGGACAACGTCCAAACGTCCAACCGAATCACTCAAGCACTGCTTGATGCCGGAGTTCCAAAAGACAAGATCGAGACCGAGAAGCTAAACTTGGGAGCGGCCTTCGATTCGGATTGGCCACGCGAAATCCAAAAGGAGCGCCAATATGAGGCCTTCCAGTCATGGACTGTACAAATACGCGTAGCGGACGCCCAAAAAGTGGTTGACGTCGCGGTGAGCGCCGGGGCTAACGATGTCGAAGATGTTGACTGGGATGTTGCCGACCCCGTCGCACTTGAAGCCAAGGCAAACGCCGCCGCACTTGCCAAGGCCCGAGCCTTGGCGCAGCAGATGGCGACTGAACTGGGCGGTAAACTGGGAAGTCTGCTTTACGCAAGCAACCGGACGCCGGTTCCGGCAGCCTTCCGCGGGCTCCTCGCCTCGGAGTCTGCAATGGTGGCCAGTACATCGGTCGAGCGAAAGCCCGTGCTCAAACTTTTCCCGCAAAAAGTGGAGCGCCAGGCGACAGTGTATGCAGTGTTCGCCCTTGAATGACTCCGACCGAGATTAATGACCGCCGCCTTTGGCGGCCGGTTGGGATTTCACCCGGGCGATCCAGGCGTCGACGTTCGCTTCCAGCACATCGAGCGGGAGGGCGCCGCTCCCGAGCACCACGTCGTGGAAGTCGCGCACGTCGAAGCGCTCGCCGAGCTCGCGGGCGGCGCGGGCGCGCAGCTCCTTGATCTTGAGCTCGCCGATCTTGTAGGCGAGCGCCTGGCCGGGCCAGGCGATGTAGCGGTCCACTTCGTTCACGATGTCGAGCTCGGTCTTGGCGGCGTTGGCCTTGAAGTAGTCAATGGCCTGCTGGCGCGACCACCCGTCGTAGTGCATCCCGGTGTCCACCACCAGCCGCACCGCCCGCCACATCTCGTAGGTGAGCTGGCCGAACTTCGAGTACGGGTCGCGGTAGAAGCCCAGCTCCCCGCCCAGGCTTTCGGCGTAGAGCCCCCAACCCTCGCTGAACGCCGTGTAGCCGTCATAGCGGCGAAACTCCGGCAGCTCGCCGAGCTCCATCGCCAGCGCTATCTGCAGGTGGTGCCCCGGGACGGCCTCGTGGATGGAAAGCGCTTCCATCTCATACTTGGGCCGCACTTCCGGCCGGTAGAGGTTGACGAAGTAGGTTCCGGCGCGCGAGCCGTCGGCGGCCGGCTGGCGGTAGTAGGCGGTGGTGGTGTCCGGCGCGACGGCGTCTGGGATGGGCTCGACCCCGTAGGGGGCCCGCGGCAGCCGCTTGAAGAGTTTCACCAGCGTCGGGTCAATCTGCTTCGACAGCGCCCGGTAGGCTGCGAGCAGCTCCTGCGGGTCTTTGTAATAGAAGCGCGGGTCGCTGCGCAGAAACTGCAGAAACTCTTCGAAGCTGCCCTGGAAGCCGACCTGTTTCATAATGGCCTCCATCTCCCCGCGGATGCGCTTCACTTCTTCAAGCCCGAGCCGGTGGATTTCTTCCGGCGTCAGGTTCGTGGTGGTAAACAAGCGCGCGCGGAAGGCGTAGAGTTCCTTGCCGCGCGGCAGTTGCCACACGCCGACCTTTTCCAGGCAGGCCGGAAGGTACTCCTCCACGAAGAACCGCTGGAACTTCCGGTAGGCGGGGACGGCCTGCTCGCGGATGGCGGCTTGCGCTTGCGCGGCCAGCCGCTCGCGCTCCGCGGCGGGAATCGCGTCGGGAAAACGCGTGAACGGCTTGAAGAAAGGACTCTTCCCCGGGTCGTGCACGATTTGCTTTTCGATTTGCGCGGGGACGCGCTCCATGATGACGCGCGGATGCACCATCCCCGCGCGCATGCCTTCCTTCATCAACGCCATCGTCTGCTCCACCAGGGCCGGGAGAGAGCGCAGGCGGGCGATCCAGTCTTCGTAATCCTTCACGGTGGCGAAGCGCAGGGCGTCGGCCAGCTCGTCGGCCGTCTGCACGCCGTCGCGCTGGTTGAGCGGGAGCAGGTACCAGCGGAACTGATAGCCTTCGACGTCGTTCTGGTACTGCTTCTGGAAGAGCCGGTAGTTGAGGCGGTCGGCCTCGGTGAGCGCCTGCGGGTCGATGGCCGCCAGGCGTTTCAGAACCTCAAGGCGGCGCTCGTGGCGCCGCTCGAGGGCCGCCAGGCTCGCGTCCGGCCAGCGGTCGTTGTAGCGGCGGTCGCCGAGGAAGGACGCAAAAGTCGGGTCTTCCCGCAGCGTGTATTCCCACTCTTCCTGAAAAAGGGTGTGGAGCCGCCGGGCGGCATCGTCCCCCGCTCCTTCCGCCCGCGCCGGCAGCGCCACCGCCATGAGCCCGCTCAAGATGAGCGCGAGGGCGAGTCCGTTCTCCCGCAGCATCATCGTTCCGCTCCTGTGCGTGGGAATGAGTGCAGGACCGAGAGTCTACCACCTCCCCGCCCGAGTGTTCGAGGACCTCCTAGAAGCGGATGCGGTAGGAAAGCTGGAGGTTGAAGCCGGCGGCGTCGACCCCGGAGCCGTGCCAGCGGTAGTTCTTGTCGAGCAGGTTCTCGAGCACAATCACCAGATCGGTCGACTCGCTCAACTGGTAGCCGCCGCGGAGATTTGCGGTCACGAAGCCGGGCGTGCGCGTAAACAGCGGCGCTTCGCTGACGCCCGGGCCGAGCACCCGGTTGAGAACCTCGGCCAGGTTCTCGCCCGTCGGCAGGAGGATCCCGTTGCGCACGAGGCCCCGCGCCACCCCGCCGTTGTTGAAAAAGGCGGTAATGCTGGCGATGGAGCGTTCGGCGCCGATGCGCTGGTCGGCCAACTCGAGCGAAGACAGCCGGTCCTGATAGCTCACCAAGTGGCTGTAGCCCTCGACCCAATAGCGCTTGCCGAGCGGCTGCCAGCGCAGGCTGACGAAGCCCGCCGCCGGGGGCAGGCCGCCTTCGAGGTCGGGCGCCTCGCCGGTTTGCTGGTCGCGCCCGCGCAGGTAGTAGAAGTTGGCGGTCGCGAGCCACGAGTCACTCACCTGCCCCTGCCACGCGCTCTCGATTCCCCAGAGGCGCACGGCGCCCACGTTGGCGCGCACCAGCACCGGCCGCGGGTCGACGCCGGTGATGACGGCGCCCGTCGGAAGCTGCGCCACGATGGGTTGCCCGCCAATCGCCTGTCCCACGGCGCCCGGCGGCAGGAGCAGCGTGCGCTTGGTGATGAAGTCGCTGATGTCGTTTACAAAGCCGCTCACGCTGGCGCTCATGCGCCGGCTCTGGAACTTCGCGCCCAGCTCGTAGTTGTAGAGCACTTCGGGCGCGAGCGTCGCCAGCGGCTGGCCAGTTGATAGCGCCGAGGAGTCTGCTGTCGTTCCGATAAAGCCGCCCGCGTCCGCTCCCTGGTCGGGCGAGACCTCGAAGCCGTTCGAGGTCACCCCCACCGAACTGAAGTCGGTGGCGTTCGGGGCGCGGAAGCCGCGGCGCACGGCGGTGAAGAGTTGCACGTTCCGGGTCACGCTCAAGACCGCGCCCACGTTGAAGGTTACGTCCTGGAGCGTGGTCGAGAAATCCGGCACGAGCGGCCGGCCGGCGGCATCGCGGAGGTTCGCGCCCGCAAAGGTGCGGAAGTTGAAGGCGCTGTAGCGCAGCCCGCCCTGCAGCCGCAGGCGATTGCGGATGACTTCGGAGCCGTGCTGGTAGAAAAGCCCGAAAGTCGTGTAGCGCGATTCATCCGGGAAGCGCGGCCGCACCGCCTCGCTCGTTTGCGCGACGGGGTCGAACTTCGCGCGCGCCGAATCAATGTACTCGTCGAAGACCTCGCCGCCGAAGACAAGCGAGTGCCGCGTCCCCAGGTGGGTCGTGGCCTGGAGCTGGTAACCGAGGGCATCGGTGACGTTGGATTCGTCATTGATGGACGCGAAGGCGTTGCCGGCGCCGCTCTGCTCCCGCCGGTCGTCGCGCTGGCTGTTGTAAGAGAACGTGGCCGCGAGAGCGTCGAGCCAGCCCAGCCGCTGCTTTTCGTACCGGGCGTAGAAGAGGTCGAGAGTTTGCGGGTCGAAGGCATTGATGAGGTCGCCGTTGCCGCCATTCAAACGGTCGTAGCGGCGCCCGCCGTGCTGCTCGCTGCGCAGGTAGCTGGCGGTGAGCGTGTGACCCGGCGTCGGCGTCCAGAAAAAGCGCCCGAAGCCCGACGCCTGGGTGAAGGCGGTGTCCTGCAAGCGGTCGCCGAGGACTTCGGAGGACAGGCCCAGGAAGCGCGTCACCGCCGCGTGTGAGTCGAGCGCGCTGCCGGTGCGCATATCCTGCATGCGCGCCCCGGAGACCCCGCCTTGCAAACTCCACTTTTCGGTCCCGTAGGAGAGGCGCAACGCCCCGCCGCTGGCCCAGTCGGCGGTGCGCACGAAAGGCGTGAGCTCGCCCGAGAAGCGCCGGCCGCTCGCCAGCGGGTAGGCCCGCACCGGCAGCACGTTCACCGTCCCGCCCAGGCTGTCGCTGCCGTACTGCGCCGAGCTCGGCCCGCGCGCCACTTCCACGCGTTCGACAAAGTTCGGATCGAGCAGGGCGAAGTACTGGTTCGGCCCGGGCCGGAACGTGGAGTTGTTGAAGCGGACGCCGTCCACCAGGTGCAGCACCTGCTGGCCGGTCAGACCGCGGACGATGACGGCGCCCTGGTGCGCGGTGGTCTGCTGGACCTGAACCCCGACTTCTTCCCGCAGCGCCACCGGCAGGATAACTCCCGGACGCTGCCGCAGCGTCTCGCGGCCCACCACGTTCACCTGCCCCGGCAGGTCGAAGGCGTTCTCCACCTCTCCCCGCGCTGCGGTCACGGTCACCATCGCCGCCAGCGGGCTGATGCTAAGCACCATCTCTACCGGCTCCTCGCTCGTCCGCGGCACGTTGACCGCCCGGCTCTGCGGCTCCATCCCCGGCGCCTCCGCCACCAGCTCGTAACTCCCCGCCGGCACAGGGCCCACCCGGAATTCACCCGCTTCGTTCGTCTCCGCTGTCGCCACCGGCGTCTGCCCCTGCCGGAACAAGTTCACTCGTGCCCCTGCCATGACCGCACCCGAGGGATCCAGGACCCGCCCCCGGACCTCGTAGGTCATCATCTCTGCTCCCTGCACAGTCAGAGCTGTCAAGAGAAGGAAAAGAGAGGCGTGCGCGGCTGGCCAGCGCTGTTTCCGCAGAGTGTCCATGAGAGCGCTCTCCGTCTTATGCAACCCAGTTGCAATATGAGACCGGAGTCTACCGCCGGCTGTGGAGATTGTCAACAGGCGGGGTTTATTTTCCGTTGCAACCTGATTGCAACCGGTTGCAACCGCTGGTTGTCAGGAAGGAGGCGCCGTCAGCGGCGGCAGTCGGCGCAGTAGCCGCCCATCTCGACGCGGGTGACGATGATGTGGAAGCGGCAGTCGCGCTCCACCTGCCCTTTCAGGCGCTCGAAGAGGTCGCTCTCGAACTCCATCACCTTGCCGCAGCGCAAGCAGGCCATGTGAAGGTGCTCGCGCTGGGGGTGGCGCTCGTAGTAGTGCTTGTCGCCGCGCAGATGGAGCAGGTCGAGCTCATCCACCAGCCCGTGCCGCTTCAGGAGCTTGATGGTGCGGTAGACAGTGACGCGGTCGATGCTGGGGTCGGCCTTGCGGGCCTTGCGCAGGATCATGCCGACGTCGAGGTGCTGGTCGGCGGTCTCGATGATGCCCAGGATGGTGCGGCGCTGGCGGGTCATGCGCACCCCGCGCGACAGCAACTCTCCCTGCAAGCGTCCCGGTGCTTCGGTCTGGGGCATCGGCATCGTTGCACCTCCTGAAACGGCGTTGCAGAAAGAGTACTGCCCTGCGGAAGCGGCGTCAAGGGCCAGTTGCAAAGGCGACGCAGGCTAGTCGGAAGTGGGCCCGGCGGCGACGGCGTTCTGGCGCAACTGCTCGACGTAAGACTCGAGCTCCTTCACAAGCTCCGGGACGATCTGCTCTTCCGAGACGCGCCGGACGGCGACGCCGTCGCGGTAGATGACGCCGTTGCCGCGGCCACAGGCGACGCCCAAATGCGCCGTGCGGGCTTCGCCGGGACCGTTCACCGCGCAGCCCATCACCGCCAGGTTCAGCGACTCGCCGATGTGGGCCGTGTGGCGCTCGATCTCTTCGACCATCTTGAAGAGGTCCACTTCCAGCCGGCCGCAGGTGGGACAGGCGATAACGTTGACGCCGCGCGAGCGGATGTCGAGCGCCTTGAGGATCTCATAGGCCACGCGCACTTCTTCGGCCGGGTCGGTGGCGAGCGAAACGCGGATGGTGTCGCCGATGCCTTCGGCCAAGAGCATCCCCAGGCCCACCGACGACTTGATCGTGCCGGCGAAGGCCGAGCCGGCCTCGGTGATGCCGAGGTGGAAGGGGTAATCCACCTGCGGGGCCAGCAGCCGGTAGGCGTCCACGGTCAGCTGCACGTGCGAAGCCTTGAGCGACACGATGATGTCGCGGAAGTCGAGCTCTTCCAGAATCCGGATGTGGTCGAAGGCGCTCTCGACCAGGGCCTCCGCCGTCGGGTAGCCGTACTTCTCGAGCAGCCGCCGCTCCAGCGACCCGGCGTTCACCCCGATGCGGATGGGCACGCCGCAGGCCTGCGCCTTGTGCACCACTTCGCGGACTTTCTCGGGTGAGCCGATGTTCCCCGGGTTCAGCCGCAGCTTGGCGATGCCAGCGTCGAGCGCCGCGAGCGCCAGCCGGTACTGGAAGTGGATGTCGGCGACGAGCGGAACCTGGGGCAGCCGCTTGGCGATTTCAGCGAGCGCCGTGGCCGCCGGCGGGTCGGGCACAGCCAGGCGCACCAGCTCACAGCCGGTGGCCACCATCTGCTCGATTTGGGCGACGGTCGAGCCGACGTCGCGCGTGTCGGTCTTGGTCATCGACTGCACGATGACCGGGGCCTCGCCGCCGATGACGAGCGGGCCGACCTTCACCGCGCGGGTCTTGCGCCGCGACCGTTGCTTTTCGAGCATCGCTGCCCTGCCCTGTTCGGATTACGCCCGATTAATTCGTAAAGATGCGCGCGATGTCATTGTACATCACGACGGCGAAGACCAAGAGGAGGAAGACGACGCCGGCTTGCAGCAACCGCTCTTTGACGCGCAGGCTCAAGTCGCGCCGGAGCCCGCCCTCGACTGCCAGCATGGCGATGTGCCCGCCGTCGAGCACCGGGATGGGCAGCAGGTTCAGGATGCCCAGGCTCAAGCTGATGAGCGACATCAGGCCGACCACCGCAGGCACACCACCCGCTTCGCCCGCCTGGCCGGAAAAGCGCACGATGCCCACCGGCCCCTGCACGCCGCGGAGGCTGGCCCGCCCGGTGAACAGACGCCCCACCAGGCCCAGCATGCGGCGGCTGCTCTGCCAGTTGTCCTCCAGCGAAACCCAAAAGGCCTGCACCACGCCCAGCTCCTTGCGCGCAGTGCGGCCCACCAACTCGACGCCCATCACCCAGCGCTGGCCGCCGTCGGGGTGGTCGGCGTACTCCGGCGTCACGACGAGATCCTGCCGCACGGCGTCGCGCTCAATCGTCAAGGTCACGGGCTGCCCCCCCAGCTGCTGCAGCTTGGCCGAGAGCGGGTTCTCCCCCCCGGGGAGAATCCGCAGCGGCTCGCCGTTGACCGCCAGCACCACATCGCCGGCGCGGAACCCGGCGCGCGCCGCAGGCGTGTCCGGCAGGACGGTGCGGATCACGAACTGGCTCTCGGGCACCCATCCCACCTGCCAGGGCTCTTCTTGCACGTTCTCCGGCAGTAGCAGCTCGAGCGTCAGCCGCGTCCCGCCCCGCTCAATCTCGATGGAAACGGGCCCGCCGCTCAAGGCGCTCTCAATCAGCACGTCCTCCCAGGTGGGCTGGCGGAGAGACCCCAGCCGCAGGATGCGGTCACCCGCTTGCAGCCCGGCACTCGCGGCCGGCGAGTCGGGCGCCACCGCCCCGATCACTGCCGGCTGGCCGAGGAACGCCGGCCGCTCATAGCGGTAGGTGTAGAGTCCGGTCAGCATCAGCACCGCCATCACGATGTTCGTCACCGGCCCGGCCAGGGCGATGAGCGCTCGCTGCCAGCGCGGCTTGGAGAGGAACTCGTCGGGAGCGCCGGCGCGCTCTTCCGTCGGGTTGTCGCCGGCCATCTTGACGTAACCGCCCAACGGCAACGCGCTCACGCGGTAGTCGGTCGCGCCGCGGCGCCGTCCGAAGAGCCGCGGGCCGAAGCCGACGGAGAAAACGTCCACCCGCACGGCGAACAGCTGCGCCACCAGGAAATGGCCGAACTCGTGCACCAGCACCATCAGGCCGAGGACGGCGATGCCGGCGAGGATCCACATGGTCGTTAGCGGGACTTCTTTCTTCGCTTCTTCATCGTCGTCAGCACGTGCCCGGCGAAGGCGCGGGCCTGGCGGTCACAATCGAGCACATCCGCAATCGAGCGCAGGGGCGCGGGCGAAGAGGCTTCCAGCACGCGCTCGATGAGCTCGGGAATTTGGGTGAAGCGCAGCCTCCGGGCGAGGAAGGCCTCGACCGCCACTTCGTCGGCCGCGTTCAGCGCGCACGGCCACGACCCGCCGCCCTTGAGCGCCTCGCGCGCCAGGCGCAGGCAGGGGAACTTCTTCTCATCGGGCGGGCGGAACTCGAGCTTGCGCAGCTCGGCCCAGCCCAGCCGGTGGTGGTCCACCTCGACGCGGTCGGGATAGGTCAGCGCGTACTGCAAGGGCAGGCGCATGTCGGGCGGCGCCAGCTGCGCCAGCACCGAGCCGTCCACGAACTCGACCATGGAGTGAATCGTCGACTGCGGATGGATGACCACCTCAATCTTCTCCGGGCGCAGCCCGAAGAGCCAGTGGGCTTCGATAATCTCGAACCCTTTGTTCATCAGCGTGGCCGAATCCACCGTAATGCGCTTCCCCATCCGCCAGTGTGGATGCTGCAAGGCCTGCTTGGGCGTCGCGCGTTCCAGGCGCTTCTGCGGCCAGCGGAGGAACGGCCCGCCCGAGCCGGTCAGAATCAGGCGCCGCACCTCGCGCGCCTGGCCGGCGCGCAGGCACTGGTGGAGCGCGTTGTGCTCGCTGTCGACCGGGATAATCTGCGCTCCCGCCACTTCGGCCACCTGCATCACCAGCTGCCCGGCCGCCACCAGCACTTCCTTGTTCGCCAGCGCCACGGTTTTCCCCGCCGCCAGCGCCTGGTAGGTGGCTTCCAGGCCGACTACGCCCACCGCCGCCGAAACCACCAGGTCGGCGCGCACCTGGGTGGCCACGGCGTTCAACCCTTCCCGGCCCCAGAGGATTTCCGGCTCGCGGGCGACGCGCATCTCGCGCAGGCGGGCGCGAAGCAGCGCGACCTTCCCGGCCGAAGCGATGGCCACCAGCTCCGGCTGGAAGCGCGCCACCTGCCCGGCGAGCTGCTCGATGTTTTCCCCCGCCGCCAGCGCCGCCACCCGGAAGCGTTCGCGCAACTCTTCGACCACCTGAAGGCATTGCCGCCCCACCGAGCCGGTGGAGCCGAGGATGGCGAGCGTACGGACCGAACTGCTCAAAAGCTGCCCCGCACCAGCAAATTCCAATAGTACCACAGCGCCGGGGCGGCGAATAAGAGGCTGTCGACCCGATCGAGCACGCCGCCGTGGCCAGGGAGCAGCGCGGAGGAATCTTTCACGCCGGCGCTGCGCTTGAGCGCCGACTCGGCCAGGTCGCCCAGCTGCGCGGCGACGTTGACGATGACGGGAAGCAGAAACGCGTGCGCGGCGCTCAGCCCGAACCACGCCGGCAACAGCCAGTAGCCCACCGCGACCGTGGCCGCCAGGCTCGCCGCCGTGCCTTCGACGGTCTTGCCGGGACTCAAGACCGGGGCGAGCTTGCGCCGGCCGAGGGCGCGCCCCACGAAGTAGGCGGCGGTGTCTCCCACCCACACCAGCAGGAACAGGCAGAGCACGATCCGATAGCCGCGCCCGGCGAACAAGTCGAGCAGGAAGGCGAAGGGCACGCCGATGTAGAGCAGGGCGAAAGCCGAGGCGGCGCTGGCGGGCAGAATCTCCGCCGTCGCCTGCCGCCGTCCCAAGGCGCTTAGAAAAAGCACGAGCACTCCGCCGATGACGGCCGGCATCAGGTGCCGCGGGAACCAGGCGGCCACCGCCCACAGGCCCAGCGCGGCGGCGTAAACCGGCCAGCGCGGCGGCGCGCTGCCCGTGCGCGCCACCAGCTCCAGGTACTCCCAGAGCGCCAACAGGCCGAAAGGCACGAGCACCAGGAAGAAGAGCCAGGCCGGGGCCCAGAAGAGCGCGGACAGGACTACGGCGATGAGCGCGGCGCCCGTCAAGATGCGCTTGAGCAACATCAGCGCAGCCACCCAAGGCTGTCGGCCAGCGCCGTCAAGCCGTAGGCGCAGGCGAAGGCGAAAACCGGAGCCACGGCCCAGACCACGAGGAGGCGCGGCACGGCGGTCTCGGTGGTGGTCTGCTTGAAGCCCGCCTTCACCATGCCGATGGCGATGATGCAGGCCGTGTTCAACTGCACGAGGGAGGTGGGGATGCCGCGAGTGAGCGAAGCGAGCAGGAGCAACGTGGCCGTGAGCGTCGAGATGAAAGTCGCTCCCAGGGGCCCGAAGAGCACGATTTCCTGGCTGGTGGTGCGGGTCACCCGCTCCCCCATCAGCGAGCTGCCGATGCCGAACCAGGGGGCCACCACGATGAGGGCCGCCAGGCCAATCAAATAGAAATCGGCGTCGTCGGCCGGAACCTGGAACACGTTGGCGAAGAGCGAAGACAAGGGCCCGGCGGCGTTGGCCACGTTGTTCGAGCCGATGGAAAAAGCCACGTAACAAGAGGAGGCGATGGTCAGGGACTTCCAGATGGGGTGCACGGCCACCTGGTCGAAGTTGATGCGTTCGGATTTCTTCAGCGGCCGGTAGAAAAAGCGCGCAAAGAGATAGGTGATTCCAAAAGCCAGGAGCGGGTAGGCGAACCACGTGGGGATGATCCAGGTGAAGAGCTTGTTGGTCTGCAGGTTATGCAGGTAGACGGCGCTCCCCACCAGCGCCAGCACCGTCGACTGGCTGGTGGACTGCGGGACGCGCAGCAGGTTCGCAAAGAAAAGCGACAACGCCACCGCGAGCAGGATGATCGACACCAACGCCGCCTGCATCGCCGAGGCCGGCAGAATTTCTCCCGACAGCGTCCGCACCACTTTGTGCCCGGCCACCACCGCTCCCACCAAGACGAACAGGCCAAAGAGTCCCGGAACCGACTCCCGCCGGACCAGATTGGCGCCCAGGGGAGCGGCAAAGGAAGGCGCCGTGCCGCTGGCCCCCATGTTCACGGCCAGGAAAAGCCCGATCAGAACCGGCACTAAGAGCAGCATCGCTCCGTCTACCCTGGCTGGAGACTCGAAACAAAAAAGCGCAGCGATTGTAGCAGCGGGGGCCGAGGGGCGACAGGGCTTTCTTAGCGATGCAGGAGGGCGCCGCCGAGCGCGCGCGCTTTCCGCTCCGCCCGCGCCTCTTCGGGCGAGAGGCCGCCGTAGCGGCGCTCGCGCTGCTGGAAGTCGAGGATGGCCTGGAGAAGATGGCGGGTGGAGAAGTCGGGCCAGAGAGTGTCGGTGACCCAGATTTCCGTGTAGGCCAGCTGCCAGAGGAGGAAGTTGCTCAAGCGCATCTCGCCGCTGGTGCGGATGAGGAGATCGGGGTCGGGGAGGTCGCCGGCATAGAGGTGAGCGGCCAACGTCGCCTCGTCCACACGCGTCAGCCCGTTCGACCGCGACTCCTCCAGGAGGCTCTGCACGGCGTCCACCAGCTCGGCCCGGGCGCTGTAGTTCAGCGCCACGACCAGCGTCAGGCCGGTGTTAGCCGCGGTCTCCTCGACGGCGCGGGTCACGTCGGCGCGAACCTCCGCCGGCAATTCCTGCCAGCGGCCGATGACGCGCAGGCGCACGTTGTTCCGCTGCATGTAGTCGAGCTCTCGCCGCACGTACTGCCGCAGCAGCCGCATCAGGAAGTCCACCTCCGCCCGCGGGCGCTTCCAGTTGTCGAGCGAGAAAGCATAGAGGGTAAGGACGGGCAGACCGATGCGGGCGCAGCTTTCCACGATTTCCCGCGTGGCGCGGACGCCGCCGCGGTGCCCCGCCATGCGCGGCTGGTGGCGCCGGCGGGCCCAGCGCCCGTTGCCGTCCATGATGATGGCGACGTGCCGCGGCAAGGCAGCCGGGTCGATCTCCGCCCACAGCGCCGCCGCCGGGCTGCCCGCTCTGAAAAGACCCTTCCTGGTCATTGGGTTCACGGTAGCACACCGTTATCGGCCAGGCAATCCACCGCCGTCTCCCTTGCGGAGTTCTACTTGGATCCCGGCAACCCCGCCAGGCCCCAGTAGGCCAAAATCGCGGCGAGAGCCATCATCAATCCGGCGGTCGCCCCGGCCACGAGGTTCTGCCCAATAGAGTTCCGCCACTCGCCCATCAGGTCGCGGCGGTTGACCAGCACCAGCAGGAAGCCCAGCACCACCGGCAACAAGAAACCGTTCACCACCTGCGAGAGCACCATGATGCGCACGA
>Ga0209172_10002676_pt1 | contig 30432 bp, 29 predicted proteins | sample LarsenN4metaG_FD_184113 | JGI IMG/M metagenome (GOLD analysis project Ga0209172, IMG submission 184113) | Hot spring sediment bacterial and archeal communities from British Columbia, Canada, to study Microbial Dark Matter (Phase II) - Larsen... ... | reverse complement strand
GTCCGGCGCGGCGGCGATGGAAGGCAGATCGTCCTGTCGGAATTCGTGTCCCACCATGGTGGGGTTCTGCGCGCGCAGGCAAGCGGCGATGACCAGAAAAGCGGCAGTGAGACGCATCTCTGCTATCCTGACGCGGTTGCCGGCAAAGTTCAAGGCCGGGTCAGGCGAGGGTCACGAGCCGGTCCTACTTGACCTTGCGCTTGGGTCCCTGCGACGGGGCGGGCGGAACCACTTCCGGAGCGGTCGAACGCAACTGGTCATCCACCATTTTCAGAAGCTGCCTCGTCCGGCGGGGAGAGACGCCGAGGATTCGCGCGGAATCCTCCGGGGTGGCCCGGCCCTTGATGACGACAGGTTTGCGCATCTCTTCCTCTCCTCCAGCATACTACCGGGTCCGTGGTCCGGCGGCCGCCTTCACGGGAAGGCGCGCCGCCAGTCCCTGCGCCGTCACGACGAGATCGCGAAACAGACGGGCCTCGAAGACGCCCTTCGCTCCTGTCTGCTTCCGCAGGTTCGGCAGCGCGATCCGCAGGTGGGAGTACACGAACTCCATATCGGCGATCTCCGGCGACCGTTCCGCGTTCACCAACGCGTTGCCGAGTTCCCGAAACAGACCCGCCGGCGATCCCTCATGTACGTAGATGTCGGTTCCTTTCAGGTCGCTCAGAGATTTCTCGGCCCGCCGGTCGACGCTCTCGAACACAAACCATGTGTGCCTCCTCCGGCCCGTCCGCTCGCAGGCGACGGCCAGACCCAGCTCGAACGGCATGTTGAAGCGCGGCGTCGGGGGAGGACTGGGGTCGACCTCGACGCGCGAGAGGTCGTGAAAGGAATACTGACACGTCCGGATGACGTCAAAAATGCGGTCGAGCCGGCGTGTCCCTCCCGGAACCTCGAGAGTGGCCCGCGGCGTCAAGCCAAAGGCGGCGATGCCGGCGATGTAGGCAAGGTACAACTCTTCAAAGTCCCGGTCATACGGGATGTTGAGGAACGCCGCCTCGCGATGCTTCCTGCCGGTTCGTGTGGCCATCCGGACTTAATCCTATCTGTCCGCCATCCTGAAGCGTTCACGGCGCCTCAGACGGATCCAACTGGGGCTAGCCGTCATCTCTGTTATCCTGACGCGTATGCCCGCCAACTTCAAGGCCGAGCTGGTCGGATGCTTCGGCCAGCCGGTCGCTGAGAACCCCACGGGCGCGATGCAGGAAGCCGCCTTCCGGGAGCTCGGGCTCAACTGGCGCTATCTCACCGTGGAGGTTCCGCCGGCGAGGCTGAAAGACGCCATCGCCGGCGTGAGGGCCTTCGGAATGCGGGGCGTCAACCTGACGATTCCCCACAAAGTGGCGGTGATGGAGCACCTCGACGGCGTCGCCGAAGATGCGGCTCTGATCGGCGCGGTGAATACGGTGCGCCGCGAAGGGGACCGCCTCATCGGCGAGAACACGGATGGGAAAGGATTCCTGCGCGGCATCCGCAGCGACGGCGGCGTGGATCCGAGGGGCCTTCGCGCCGTCGTTCTGGGCGCGGGAGGCGCGGCCCGGGCGGTCGTCACCGAGTTGATTCTGGCGGGCGTGTCAGACCTTCTTGTCGTCAACCGCTCCGTCGAGCGGGGGGAGAAGATGGTGCGGGACCTTGCCGGCAGGACGGGTGGGCCGCTGCGCTTCGAATCCTGGCGCGGGACCTTTCGTGTGCCGGAGGACGCCGACCTGCTGGTGAACGCAACCTCGATCGGGCTGTTTCCTGAGGCCGGCGCCATGCCGCCTGTGGATCTCGCGGGCGCCAAACCGTCGCTGATCGTCAGCGACGCGGTGTTCAATCCGCCGGAGACGGCGCTGCTGGCCGCGGCGCGCGCCCACGGCCTCCGGGTGGTGGACGGATTGTCGATGCTCGTCTACCAGGGTGTGATCGGGTTCCAGCTCTGGACCGGAATGAATCCGCCGGAAGAAACGATGAAGCGCGCGCTGAGGACGGCACTCGGCGTGGGCTGAGGAGGAAGGAGCGGCCAACGGATGGGCTTTCTTGACAGCCTCGAAGACAACATGAAGGCGATGGAGGCGCGCGGGGAGCGCGACACGGCCGGCCTGCGCCGTCAACAGGAGGAGCAGGACAGGGCCGCGGACGCCGCCCGCGCCGCCGCTCCCTGGGCCATGAAACTACGGACATCCGCGTTCACCGATGAACTGATGGCGGCCTGCCGGGCAGCGGGACATCAAAAACGGATACCGGTGCGGATCACCTGGATCGACTCGACGCTGCGGTTTGATGCGAGGGAAGCCGGAATGGAGTTGCAGCCGGGTCCGGATGGGATTCGTGTAGTGTTCTTTGCGGAGGGGCAGGAAACCGGCGCCGACAACGTCGACCTCGACGGTGACGCCGCCGCGCTCGCCCGGCGCTGGCTCGGGGCATGAACAGCGGAGGCCGGACGGCCCGGCGCCGCTGTCCGCTAGAATAACCGTCTGACGTGACCCCAGCGGCTGAACTTCTGCGATCCGAAATCGCCACCAGGGGGCCGATCTCGTTCCGGCGTTTCATGGAGATCGCCCTCTACCATCCCGAGCACGGCTATTACTTCCAAAAACGGGACCCGTTCGGCAAGCAGGGGGACTACTTCACCGCCTCGCAACTGCAACCTGTTTTCGGAATCCTCATGGCGCGCCTGGCGCAGCAACTCTACCAGGCGATGGGCCGTCCCGGTGATTTCAGCATTGTCGAACTCGGTCCCGGCCGCGGCGAGATGGCCGCCTACTTCTCGACGTGGAAGTACGTTCCCGTCGACGTCGGCCGCGGCGAGATCCCGGACCGGTTCCGCGGCCTGCTGTTCACCAACGAGTTCTTTGACGCCCTTCCGGTGCACAAGGTCGAACTCCACAACGGCCGCTGGCACGAGACCCTCGTGGACTACCGCGACGGCCGCTTTTGCTTCCTGCGCGGTCCGGAAGTGGATGAAGACCTTGGCAACTACATCCGGTCTTATCTCGCCGCCGGTCCGCTCCTGGCGCCGGACCAGCAGATCGAGGCGAACCTCGAGGCGCTCCTGATCTTCCGCGACGTCGACCGGCGCATGGACTCCGGTTTCGCCGTCATCATCGACTACGGCTACACCGAGCGCGAACTTCTCCGCTTTCCCCGGGGAACCCTGATGAGCTACCGCGAGCACCAGGCTGTTGACGATGTCCTGCTGTCGCCCGGCGAGCAGGACATCACCGCCCACGTCAACTTCACGGCGCTCGAACGTTTCGCCTTGACCCTCGGCTGGAACGTTGCCCGCCGCGAGTCCTTCGGCAGCCTCCTCGCCTACATCGGTGAGGCGGATCAGTTCCGCGAGGCCTTGGGCTATGGGAACGATCAACAGCGGTGGCTGCAATTGAAGACTCTGCTCTACGGGATGGGAGACACCTTCAGCGTTCTGCTGCTGGAGAAGCCGCAAAAATAAAAATGGCCCCGATCTCTCGGGGCCGGTTCGCTTTCTGTTTCGCGCTGCCGGCTCTGCGGCCAGGCTGCGCGTTCGAATCGAGCGGTTCTACTTCTTCTTCTTCGCGGCGGCTTTCTTTTTCGCCGGGGCCTTCTTTGCGGCCTTCTTGGTTGCGTGCTTCATTGGTTGAATCTCCCTAACATCAAAATCTGCGCTCTTCGAGGAAGAACGCAGTGTGATTCATATATAAGGTGATCCGCAGCGAAAGTCAAGAAAAAAATGACGGCGCGCGCCCGTCCTGGCACTTCGAGTGCTGAGAGATCGCCAAAACGCGCCGCGCTAGAATTGTTTTATGTCTTCCGCCCGCCGCGGACCCGCCCAGCGTGCGCCGCGCGCGAGCCCGGGCGCTCTCGCCGTGCTTGCGATCGCCGCCGCGATCTCCTCCTGCGGCGCGCGCAGAGCGCCGCGCGCCGTTGCGCCGGTCATCGGCGCGACGCAAACAGGCGTCGCGAGCTGGTACGGCGATCCCTACCACGGCAGGCCAACCGCAAGCGGCGAGGTCTACGATATGAACGCCCGGACCGCCGCGCACCCGTTCTTCGCCTTCGGCACGTGGCTCCGGGTGCTCAATCTCGACAACGGCAAGTCGACCGAGGTGCGGGTGAATGATCGCGGGCCGTTTGTGAAGAACCGGATCGTCGACCTCTCCCGTGCTTCCGCCCGCGAGATCGGAATGATCGGCCCGGGCACGGCTCGTGTCCGCCTCACGGTGATCCGGCCGCCGCCGCAGAACTCCCGGTGAAGAACCGGATCAGCCGCACAGGTCTCGGATGGAGCGTGACTCATCCGCGCGAGCCGCGGCATCTGGCGGCGCCGCCGTGCACCCTCGCGGCGGCGCAGCCTTCTCTTTGGGCAGCGTTCTTGACTGTGAGGCATGCGACTGGATTTCAATGTCTTTTTGCACAGCTTGTCCTCAAGTTTTCCACAGCCATTTGAACAGGTTAGGGACGGTCCTGGTGTCGATGAACCGAACAGCCCCTGACGAGGGTAATGTTGTCCTCAGATTACTCTTCGGGATACACCCTAGAAGGATCTTGAGATCGGCCCGATTTTGGCGTAACTTTTGAACGTACCGCCACACTAAACATCTAGGTGTCCGGGCAACCGGAAGTCGACTGCATCGGAGGGCGATGAGAGGGCGCTCGCGGTCGATCGATCCGGAATTTGCCGGTCGCGGCTTGTTTAGCCTTTCGTGCGGCAAGAGAATAACGAGACGCCCGGTCCGGGAGTGTCTGCCCGTGGCTGAGCTTCAGGTCGCTGAGGAAACGCTACGGAACAGTGAGGGAACCAACATTGATGGTAGGGGAGTCTCCGAGGACCCAACAGGTCATTCGGAATATTGAGAAGATCGCGCGGGGCCGCTTTCCGATCCTCATCCTGGGCGAGACCGGAACAGGGAAAGAGGTGGCGGCGCGAAGCGTCTACGAAGCCTGTCCGCAGGGACCGTTTGTCACGATTGACTGCTCGAGCCTCGTCGGACCGTTGCTCGAGACAGAGTTGTTCGGCCACACCCGCGGCGCGTTTACCGGGGCGGTGGGTTCGAAGATCGGTTTGATCGAACTCGCCAACGGCGGGACGGCGTTTCTCGACGAGATCGGCGAGATGCCGCTTGATCTCCAGGCCAAACTCCTGCGCGTGCTCCAGGAGAAAGAATTCCGTCCGGTTGGATCCCTTGCCCCGAAGAGGTCGGATTTCCGTATCATCGCCGCCACCAACCGGGACCTCGCCAAAGAGGTGGACCGCGGGAACTTCCGCCGGGATCTGTACTATCGCCTCAATGTCGTGACCCTGCGTCTTTCGCCTCTTCGCGAGCGGCGGGAGGATATCCCCGCCCTTTCCGCCCATTTCCTGCGCCGCCTAGCTTGCGCGTACACCATCTCGGACGAAGTGATGGAGATCCTCATGGCCTATGACTGGCCGGGAAACGTCCGTGAGCTGGAAAACTGCATTCAGCAGATGGTGGCGATGAACAGCGGTCCGACGCTTCAAGTCGCTGATCTGCCGTCGCCCATCCGGAATGCTGTGCAGGCTCGCAAGGGTGTGTCGATGGCCGCGGCGGCCGGGGCAAGCGCCGCAACGCCTCCGATGGCGCCGTATCTGTCGCCGATCCCTCCGCAGCAGGCATCGACGCCGGTCGTTCCCCTCGTGGAGGTGGAGCGGCAGGCGATTCTGAACGCGATTCAGCACACCAACGGCGACCGCTCCGCGGCTGCGCACTTGCTGGGAATCGGCCGCACAACTCTATACCGCAAGTTGAAAGAGTACCAGCTGGCAGGCTGAGGAATTTTTCTGAGAGCTTGGGCTCCCTGTTTCCACTATCCATGTGAGAAACATGAGCCACCGGCAAACCAAGGTCCTGATTCTGGGCGACGATCCGGACCAGGTGCTACTGCTCGAGGAAGCCTTTGCGGAAATGGGGGAAGCGCATTTCGCCGGACAGGAGCTTCCCTGCTGCCTGCGGCGCTATGCCGGGGATATCCCGGCGGCCTTCGAGGCGCTCCGTCTCGAGCGCTTCGACGTAATTCTTTTTGACACGGCAGCGGCCGGAGGCGCCGGGTTGCTCGCCTTCCTCCGCCTTCGCGCCCAGGCCCCGCACCTGCCCATCGTCACCCTTGCTCCGAGGCAGGACCAGCCGCTGGCGCTGAGCCTCGTCCGGCAGGGCGCGCAAGACTACCTGCTGTACGACGAGATTGACTGCATGCCGCTGGCTCATTCGTTGCGCTGCGCCATCGAGCGCAACCGGCTGCTGCTCGCCCAACAGAGCATCTCGCTCACCGACGAGCTGACCGGCCTCTACAACCGCCGCGGGTTCGTGCAACTGGCCGAGCGCGACGCCCGCCTGGCCGCTTCCCTTCGCCTCGGCCTGTCCTGCTGGTTTATCGATGCCCGCGCCGTGGCCGGTGAAGACCGGCAGGAGGCGGACCTGCGGCTAATTGAGATCGCCGAGTCCGTCCGGCGCTGCATGCTCGACACCGACATTGCCGGGCGCTGGGACGAGTATCGCTTTGCGGTTCTTCGCGTGGGCCGGCCGGAGGCGGACTTCCGAATGCCGCCGGCGGACCACTTTCAGGTGAGCGCCTCCCATCTCGAACCCGGACAGGAGCTGCAACTCGAAAGCCTGTTTGCGGCGGTCGAGATCCGCTAGGAGCGGCCGCGGGCCAGACCCGGCGGCGCGGGAAAGCCGCTTTGGTATTCTGGCTGCTTGAGAGTCGCGCTGGACGCCACCTATAGCCTGGGCGGGAATCTCTCGGGCGTCGGCGTCTACAGTCGTGAGATCCTGCGTTCCCTCGCCGCCCTGCCGGAAGCGGCCGACAGCGCGTGGCTGTGGTGCTACCGCCCCCATCGCCTCCGCGCGGCTTTCTCCGATTTTCTCCCGGAACGATGCACGCGGCGCCCTTTGTTTGAGTGGTGGTCCCCGGCGGCGGACCTGTTCCATGGTCTCAACCAGCGCCTCCCACACGCGCTTCGAAGCCCCGCCGTTGTCACTTTCCACGATCTCTTTGTGATCACCGGTGACTACTCCGCGCCGGAGTTCCGGCGGCGGTTCGAACAACAGGCCCGCGAGGCAGCCGCCCGGGCAGAGCGCATCATTACCGTCTCCCGGTTCACGGCAGAACAGGTTCACGCCCTGCTTGGCGTCGACCGTTCGCGTATCCATCCGGTTCCGCACGGAGTCCGCCTGCCCGCCGGCCTGCCCGATGATTCGCGGCGGGAGCCGGTAGTCCTTTCCGTCGGGGCCATTCAGTTGCGCAAGAACACGGCCCGGCTGGTCCGCGCCTTCAGCGCCATGCCGCGGCACTGGAAGCTGGTTCTGGTGGGATCGCACGGCTATGCCTCACGGGAGGCTCTGGAGGCAATCGACGCCAGTCCGCGCCGCAGCGATATCGTTCTTACCGGCTGGGCCAGCGACACCTTGCTGGCCGACTGGTACCGGCGCGCCTCGATTTTCGCATTTCCGTCGCTCGATGAAGGGTTCGGGATGCCTGTTCTCGAAGCGATGGCCGCCGGAGTCCCGGTGATCACTTCGAACTGCTCCTCGCTGCCTGAAGTGGCAGGGGAGGCGGCCCTTCTGGTCGACCCGCGCCGGGAAGAGGAAATCGCGCAGGCGCTCCGCCGCTTGGCGGACGATGAGGATCTCCGCGCCGAGTTGATCGCGAAGGGCCGCCGGCGATCCTCCGAGTTCACCTGGAGGCGGGCCGCGGAGGAAACCTGGGCCGTCTACGAAAGGCTCAGCCGGCGGAAGTAGACCTCGATTCTCGGCGTGCCTGTCCGAGGCGCGATGCTGTCGGACGGGCCCACCGCGGCTGCGAACTCGAGCAACTCCGACTGGCGTCTGTTGAACCGACTCGCGGCGCGGGCCGAGGTTTGTCTTTGCCTCCCCGGAACCGATCACCACGCCAATCCCCGCGCCGTCAGGCGCGCGATGTCATGAAGCGCGGTGAAGAGACGCACAGGCCGGATGCCCGTGAACGACAGACCGGATGCGCGCAGCGCCCGGACCAATTCCTCGTAGGCCCGGACAGGCTGTGTCTTCGTGGCCGGATCTGACGTGCGCGGCGAGAATACAGCAAGCGCCGCACGCCTTTCATCTTTCGCTTCCGCGATCAGGTTCGTGCCGGCCTGGACCTCCACGTCCAGGCATCAAACGTTTCTCCGCCGCCTCCATCGCGACGCGGCACACGCCAACCAATCGCCCCGGCGATCAGAATCCAGAGTATGAGGGGATTGCGCTAACGGGCTTCTTCTTCCGTGGAAATCTTCAGGGCCTTGAGGAATTTGGCGTCTTGGGACGTCCAGCGGAGCCGGTCCGGCGAGGCCTCCATCAGAACGGAGTCTTCCGACGCGGTTTCGCCGTCTTCATCCCGCTTGTTGAAGCCGATGGTTGCTTCGAGCACCAGGAAGACGTCGTAGCCGGCCTGTTTGATCTCGCCGATGGCGGCGGCGATGCGGTCTGAATCCGAAAGGGATTCGTTGATCGCGTTGCCGAGTTCCTGCATCAGTTCTTTGAGTCTCTCGTCCAAGAAACACGCCCCTTCCCGAAGGGTCACCTACAGAATAGCACTGAATCGTGCGGCCCGAAGGTGATTGAGGGCTCCTTCGGGGCCTCTCGCCGCTCCATGGCTGTTGATACAACCACCTCATCGGCCTCCGCAGCGCATGACTTTAGCAGCCGGGCCCGCGGCTCCAAGGCATGACGGCGCTCGAAGTTTTACAATACTGGCACTGGCGCCTATGTTTTCCGAAAGACCCTCCCGACGCTACTTCTTCTTCGGTTCGGTGCTCTCCGGGGCCATCCCGGCCGCCGGCTTTGGCAGTGTCCCCTCCCTGCGGGCGCTCGGCTATAAACCTTTTTACAGCAAGCTCAACGTCGCCGCGATTGGCTGTGGCGGCCGCGGCGCCGTGATTCTGGGCGAAGCCGCCCGGACCGAAAATATCGTGGCGCTGTGCGACGTGGACGCCGCCCGCGCCGCGCCCGAACTCCAGCGCTACCAGAAGCTCCCGGCCTTCAAGGATTTCCGCGTCATGCTCGACAAAGAGGGCAGGAACATCGACGCCTGCACGATCGCGGTTCCCGACTTCATGCACGCCACCATCGCCCTTGCCTGCATGCAGCGCGGAAAACACGTCTATCTCGAGAAGCCGCTCACCCGCACCGTTTGGGAAGCACGCCTCCTTGCCGAGGCGGCGTTGAAGTACAAGGTCGCCACCCAGATGGGCAACCAGGGATACTCTCACGAGTCGCACCGCGTGGCCGCGGAGATCCTCTGGTCGGGTGAAATCGGCGACGTCAGCGAAGTGCATATCTCGGTCACGCCCGGAACCCACCCCACCGGGCTTCAGCAGCCGCCACCCGAGGAATCGGTCCCGCCCACGTTGGACTGGCAGGCCTGGCTCGGCAACGCGCCGATGCGCCCGTACAGTTCCTACTACGTGCCGTATAATTGGCGTGGCTTTTACGACTTCGGGACGGGGCAGATCGGGAACTGGGCGACGCACACCGCCGGTCCCGTTCATCACGCCCTGATGCTCGGGGCCCCCACGAGTGTTGAGTGCATTTCGCAGCATAACCCGAGCAAGATCACGTTTCCTGACCGCGCCATCATTCGTCTCGACTTCCCGCAGCGCGGCGGGATGCCGCCGGTCAAGGTCTTCTACCATGATTCGGCCCGCGCCACGGATCCCGACGTTTACCGCGTTCCCGGAATGGAGAACGAAGTGATCCTGCCACCTCCGGAGAACCTGACCGAAAAAGGGCGTCCCATGGGCGAGCGGTCCAGCCGGTCTAGCCGATCGGCCCAGAGAGTTGCTTCCGGGACGCCTCGCACCGGCGCCGGAGGCCCCGGAGTGCGCGTCTTCGGCGCCGAGCGGGGCGAGTCCCGGCGGGGATTGCTGACGGGCAACGGCGCGGTATTTCTTGGGACGAAGGGAATCATGGCCACTTGCAGCCGCGGCGAGGGCGTCTGGCTCCTCCCGGCTTCCCGCTGGGCGGACTACAAGCTGCCGCCGCCCCTGTTGACGCGATCGCCGGGCCACATGGCGGACTGGATCAGGGCGTGCAAAGGCGGTGACCCGGCGTGTTCCAACTTCAGCATCGCCGGGCCTTTCGCCGAATGGCTCTGCCTGGCCGCAGTGGCTTTTCGAGTTCCTGGAAAACTCGATTGGGACTCCAGGAACCTTCGCTTCACCAACAGTGTCGAGGCGAACAGGTACGTACGGCCCGTGGTCAAACCGGGGTGGGAGTTGAAACTCTAACCGGCTTGAGATTGAGCAACAGATCAGGAAATGTCTGCTCGCAAACGAAAAAAGTGTGAGACAACCTCCCCTTTCGCGGGACTATTCCCTTAGCCGGGTATTCCCGGTCTTGACCAAGACGGGTGGTCCGAAAGAGACCGTCGCCGGCTGGAGGTTTGAGATGCAAATTGGTGAGCAGTCTTGGGAATCGGCACAGAGGGACAACACTTCCGCTCTTTGGAAGCGGATGGTGGATGGCGTCCGTAGCGGCGAGGATTCCGCGATCGCGGAGTTCCACCAGACGTACGGCAGCGGAGTGGCGGTTCTGCTTCGGCGCCGGCTCGGCCCTGTTGCGGGCGAGCGCCTGGCGAAGGAGGTTCTCGCCGGGGCGCTCGATGCCATTCGGCGCGGGACGATCCGCGAACCGCGCGATATGGTCCGGTTTCTGAATCGCGTCCTCGACCTGCACGCCGATGCGGCGCCTTCGGAACCGCTGCTCGGAGCCAATGATCGGGCGCGGATCCACGTGAAGGCAGCACGGGTGCGTGCCGTTCTTGCCGGTTTCAGCGTCCGTGAACGCGAATTGCTGGGCCGGTATTACGGCCAAGGCGCCGATCCGCGGACATTTGGAGTGCCCGAGGCGGAGTGGGAAGAACTTCACGGCCGCTTCCTAGCGGCCCTCAAGAGGGAGCAGGCCCCACGGCCCTTGCGTCACAACCCGCCATCCGCGCTGGCTCGCGGCGCCACCGCCTGAGAGGCGCCGCCGGGGCGGCCGGGGCTCAGGCGCCGGTTCTGGCGCACATGGCCGCCGCGCCGCGGTAGCTGAGGCTGAGAATGTACACGCTCAGCGCGGCCAGCACGCCCACCCACAACATCGTCAGCGGCGCCTGGCTCCAGACGTGCGCCAGCAGCCCGCCGGCCAGATAGTACGGCGCCGCCCACAGCTGAATCGACCGCCACGCCGTGTGCAGCGGCGCCTCCCTCATCAGGCACAGCACCCCCGCCACCAGCACCGTGTTGGCCACCAGCAGCACCAGCCCCGCCACCGCCGTGTACAGTCCGCTCAATGGCTCCCCGGCTTTGTCCGTCAGCCCCCGCGCCACCCCTTGCGCCAGCGCCGCCGACACCGCCACCGCCGACACGTTGAAGGCCGCCTGCAACCTCCCCGGTCTCACCCGCGCCTGCCACACCGTCTGCACCGCCGCCGACAGCATCGCCACCGCCATCGTCTCCCAGCAACTCAATCTCGCCGCCGCCACCAGCACCAGCACAAACGCCGGCGAAATCGTGCTGGTCAGTCCCGGCAGCGTGAACTTGAACGTCGAGGCCAGCCCCGCCACCACCAGACAGGCTAACGTCGCCGCCGTCGCCACGCCGGCGGCGATCACGACCCACGCATACAGGAGTGCGTTTCCAGGCATCCGTGTGTCCTCCTCTTCACTTCTGCTCCCCCGTCAGGATTTCACACTCCCGTTATTGCTCTCCCAAGGCGATCTCCCGCGACGCCATCGCCGAGGTCACATTGCTCGCCGTCGACGCGTTGGATCCCCACACCACGTTGAACCCCTGGCTGCTGCTGCTGCCCCAGACCACGTTGGATCCCCACACCACGTTCGATCCCCACACCACGTTGGACCCCCACACCACGTTCGATCCCCACACCACGTTGGACCCCCACACCACGTTGCTGGCGTAGACCAGGCTCACCTGCCCCGTGCTCGTGTTGAACACCGCGCTCGGCGACCGCGCCGAACCCGTCGCCGTCTCGGTGGTGTTAAGCGCCGCGTTGATGTCCAGCGCCCCCGCCCCGACCGTGAACAGATCGTGCGTGACCGTGTAGGTGGTTCCGTTGTCGGTCAGCGAGTACGACGGAACGAAGGACTTCCGCGCCGTCTTCATCAGCCGCGCCTTGATCTGGTCCGGGGTGAGGCTGGGATACTTCTCCAACAGCACCGCCGCCGCGCCGGCCACCACCGGTGCGGCCATGCTGGTGCCGCTCAGACGGAAGTAGTCCGACGAGCCCGTCGCCGCCAGATCGATCTCGGAGGCCAGCACCGAGTTGGAGGGAAATTCCACCACCACGCGCGCGCTCGAGGAAGCCTTCAGAGACGCGATCTGATTGCCGGGCGCCACCAGATCCGGCTTGACGACGAAGTCCAGCGCCGACGGCCCCTTCGAACTGTAGCTGGCCACCACGTCGTCGCCGGTGCTCTGGGTGCCTTTCATGTTCACCGAGCCGACGGTGATGACGTAGGGATCGTTGCCCGGCGAGGTGATGGTGCCGTAGCCCTGGTTGCCGGAGGTGTTGTTGCGGCCAAGGTTGCCGGCCGCCACCACAACCGTGATGCCGGCGTTCCAGGCGGCTTCCACCGCCTGGCAGAGCGGATCGGTGGCGTAGCTTTCGAAGATGCCCCGGCCGACCGACATGTTGATGACGCGAATGTTGTAGGTGTCCTTGAGTTCGATGGCGCGGTTGATGGCGGCGATCAGGGCGGCGTCGTCGGTGACGCCGTTGGCGTCGAGCACCTGGAGGTCGATGAGATGGACGTCGGGGGCGATGCCGAGGACGGCCTTGCCCTGTTTGGATTTCTTGGCGTTGCCGCCGATGATGCCGGCGACGTGGGTGCCGTGGCCGTGCAGGTCGCCCGGAAGGTTGACGAAGCTCTCGCGGTAGACGATGCGACTGGAGGAGTTGGCGTTCTTTTGCAGGTCGGCGAGGGGGGCGATGCCGCTGTCGATGACGGCGACGCCGATGCCCTTGCCGGTCCAGGCGCTGTTGGACGGCAGGTCGAGGCCCACGGTGGGAATCAGAGGATCGAAGTAGTTGACGGCGGAGGCGCGGACCTTGCGGTTGGGGGAGACGTAGGCGACGTTCTCGTCGGCGGCGAGAGCCTTGAGAGCGGCCAGAGGCATCCGGGCGCGGACGATCCGGACGCGGTCGTGGACCTTGTCGGGGGTGACGCCGAGGGCGCGCAGACTGGTCAAGGCGGCCGCCTTGATGGTGGTCTTGTAGCGGATGATGGCGTCGACCTGCGAGCCAGGCCTCATGGTCCGGAATTCGGGAGCCTGCTTGCGGTCGGCTTCTTCAGCCGCCAACAGGACGGGGAGGGCGGACAACACCGCCACCGGGAGAATCGCATTCAGGGTAACTCGTCGCATGCCGCTGGGAATGCACGGAAGAGGCCAGACCGGGACGGGAGGGAATACACGTAGAATGAGCAGGTTACGGGAACGGACGAGCGAACTGCGGGGAAGAGTCCGGACAACTTGTCCGGACACGCCAGACACGTTGTCGGTCCACCCCGACAGGGGTCGGCGTCAGGCGTTCCGAAGGATGGCGATCAATGTGAGACTGTAAACAAGGCTTGCGGCGAGAATCAAGGCGCCCGCCGTTCGTTCCCTCTTCAGCTTGAACCAGAGATAGATTCCGCTCACGGCAAGGACAATCAGCCCTACTGAGACCGCCCCCACCAGCACGCCCCAGGCGTTGTTCACCCAATTGGAGAAGCGGACTCCCCCCATGTGGTGGATGGCGATGAGGGTCTGGCGCGAGTCCCGCCGCGTTGTCTTGACCTTGGCTTGCCCGGATGCACGGCTATATTCAACATCGTGTTGGATACCGGCGAGAGCCAGGCGCAAAACGAACCCATTTTCGGTTTCCCGGCCCTGGCGAAGTTCGCCCCTGAGTCCGTGCACGTCCATCAGGTGAAGAGCCAGAGAACGGGCACTCCCGGCCGAGCCCGCAGGAACGCTGTAGGATGCCTCCGAGATCAGCGGCTTAGGTTCGCCGAACCAGGAGCGGTGCGACATGAACAGGGTGCTCAGGCCGTACTGGAGGGTCATGATCGCGGAAAACAGTCCGGCGAACAGGTGAAGATTTCGGAGCCAGCGATGCATTAATGTATTACCTCGACAGCAGCCACAGCAGCGCGAAGGCGCCGGAACCGGCCAGAAACGAGGCCCAAGCCCAGCGAAGGCGAGGCCGGGACGAAAGCCACAGCCAGAGGCCGGACAGGCTCATTCCCAGGAGGCACCAACTCGAGAGTTCCGTGTAGTATCCCCACAACCGGATCCGGACGTCCCCCGCCTCGCGCGGCAGGGTCTCGTGCAGGACGGAAAAGTACTGCCATATCGAGTTACGGCGGGTTTCAATCCGAAGGAGGCCCTGTTTTTCGAGGAGCGTCACCCTGCGCGGTCCGGATGGCGTGTAGTAGGTGGCCACCAGGAGGTTGCGTTCGTCGCGGCGGAAATTGAACCCGGCAGCGGGGATATCGAGGCGCCGGCGGATGGCGTCCGCCGCGTCGCGATCGGAGACGACGCCCGGCGGCAAAGTAAACGCGGTTTCGGTCACGACCGCGGGCGGCTGCTTTTGCTCGCCGGGACGACGGGCCGTGGCGAGTAAACCGGTCACTCCGAAGATGAGAAGAATGACGAAGTTCACCAGTCCGAACCACGTATGAAGCCGTTTGATCCAGTTTGTCATCGCGTCGTGTTTCCATCACGATAGCACCCCAAGAGCGCGCCGGCCGGACCGGGCTGGCCGCTCCCGCGCGCCGCTATACTTGGTATTCAGAGTCGAAATGCGTTTCTGCGTCAACTGCCGCGCGCGTGTCGAGGGAAGCAGTTGCCCAAACTGCGGAACGCCCGCCGACGCCGTGGCGCCGAAAAGCTACCGTGCCCGCCGATTCGACCAGGAGGGGTTGGGCGGCTTGACGGACGAGGAAGCGTCGGCGCTCTGCTACTTCGGCTGGTTCCTGACGGGATTGCTGTTCACCTACCTCGAGCCCTACAAGTCCTCAAAGAAAGTCCGCTTTCACGCCATGCAATCGATTCTGCTCTCGGCATTCTGGGTGCTCGTCGTGTTCTCGATCGGCCTGGTGACCCCGCTCCGGCACCGCGAAGCGGCTTTCTGGATTGTTCAGTTGCTGACGATGGCGATCTGGCTGGGTATGATGTGGAGCGCATGGCGGGGAAAAGACCCGGTCCTGCCGGTGCTCGGTCCGATGGCGGAAAAACACACGTAGCCGGCGGCCCCCCGGGTGCGTCCATGATGCCAGGAGTTGGATGAAGAAACTGCTCGTTGCCGCCATTCTCGGAGCGGCGCTGGCCGGCGCGCAGGCCGGCCTTCCGCCGGCCGAGGCGCCGCCCCGCATCGGCCTGATCGATTTCTACGGGCGGAGGAAAGTCCCGGAGGCCGCGATTCGCAAGGCCCTCGCGGCGAAGGAGGGAGACCCGCTGCCGAGGTCCAAGGGCGACGCCGAAGAACGGCTGGAAGCGATCCCGGGAGTGGTCCGGGCCTGGATCGAGGCGGCCTGCTGCGAAGACGGCAAGGCGATCCTCTACGTGGGCATCGAGGAGAGAGGGGCGCCGCACTTCGACTTCCATCCGGCGCCGGACGGGCTGGCCCGGCTGCCGATGGCCATTCACGACGAATACACGCGGTTTCTGGCCGCTGTCGGACTGGCGGTGCGGGCCGGAGAGACCGCCGAAGACCTCCGCCAGGGCCATTCGCTGATGGCGAACGCGAACGCGCGGAGGCACCAGGAACGCTTCGCCGAGCTCGCCGCCGCGCACCTGCCCGCACTGCAAAGCGTATTGAGGACGTCCGGCGATGCGGAGCATCGCGCGATCGCCGCTTATGTGATCGGATACGCGCCGGACAAGGTGGCCGTCGTCAACGACCTGCAACAGGCGCTGAGGGACCCCGACGACACAGTCCGGAACAACGCAATGAGGAGTCTCGGAGCGATCTCCGTTCTGGCGATGCGAAAAGCGCAGGAGCCCAAGGACCCCGACCAGGATCCGCGCACCGTGCTGCGGGTTTCGCCGACCTGGTTTATCGAAATGCTCGACTCCCTGATCTGGTCCGACCGGACGACGGCGGCCGTCACCCTGGTGACGCTGACCGAGTCGCGCGACGCCCAGGTTCTGGCGCACCTGCGCGAGAGGTCGGCCGGAGTGCTCGCCGAGATGGCCCGTTGGAAACATCTGCCGCATGCCTTGCCCGCGTTCATCCTGCTGGGGCGGGCGATGGGAGTGCCCGAGGACAGGATTCAACAGGCCTGGACCTCGGGGGACCGCGAGGCATTCATCGCCGGATTGCTGAAGCCCCCGAAGAAGAGATAGAGGCGTTTGCGAAGCTCCGCGCCGGGCGTGCGCGGGGCGCTAGGCGAAGTCCTCCGCGAGCGCGTCGAGCTGATCCGGCGTCAGCTCCGTCGACGCCGAGTAGCTGGGGTGGTCGACGAAGAGCGTCGCTCCGGAGCGGAAGGCAGCCACGTGGGCCGGCGTCAGGGAGAACCGGATGTACTGGACGCTGGAGATCCGGTCCGTCGAAATCTGGCGTGTGTCGAAGATGGCGCGGACCGGGTTCAGCTTCCCGACGCGGATCCAGACATGGTTTTCGAGACCGAGCAGCTTGCGCAGCCACACGGCCCGTTCCGCCGGGGTCTCGAACTCGATGAGGAGGCTCGCCCTCAATTCGTTGGGGCCGGGGATGAGTTCGTTGTACGTTTCCAGTTCGTGGCGGATGTCGTGTTCCTTGACGAGCCTCTCGATTCGCATCATCTCCTGCACCTGATAGCGGACGGTTTCGCGATTCTCGAACAGGAACGTCAGATGGCCGCCGACGCGGACGCGGCGCCGTTCCTTGATGGCGAGCACGGCGGGCCGCCACGTTTCGCGCTCGATTTCGTAGTCGGCGATATTGGAGATCTCAGAATAGTCCACGGGCTTCATGATCAGAATCCTCCTTTGCGGTAGGCGCGCGCCAGAACCTGAATCGGATGGATGGGCCGCCGGCCTATGGCCTGCTCGAACTGAATGGCGGCGAGAGGGCAATCGGAGGCGTAGGTGTCGGCTTCCGCTTCCTTCATCTCGTCGAACGCTTTCTTGCCGGCGAGCAGGGACAGCGGAAAGAACTCCTTCTTCATCGCCCACGTGCCGTCATGGCCCGAGCACTGTTCCACCATGCGCACCTGGGCGCCGGGAATGAGGCGCATCAGGTCGCGGGAGCGGAACCCGATGTTCTGCGCCTTCAGGTGGCAGGGCACGTGGTAGGCGACGCGGCCGGGCGAAGACTGAAAGTCGCGATTGAGCTGGCCGCCCAGTTTGCGCTGCCAAAGGAACTCGCACAGGTCCATGGTGGCGCCGGCGACAGCCTGGGCCTCAGGCGTTCCGAGCAGTTCGCCGTACTCCTTGCGCATCATGTAGGAACAGGTCGGGTTCACCGCCAGGACCTTCCTGCCCTCGGCGACGTGCGGGTAGAGGCTCGCCACGTTGGCGCGCGCGTTCTTCCGGGCGAGATCCACATCGCCGGCTTCGAGAGCCGGCATCCCGCAGCAGACCTGCTTCGGGCAGCCGAGCGAGATGCCGTTCTTCTCGAAGACGTCGATGGCATCCTTGCCGATCTGCGGCTGGTTGTGATTGACGAAACAGGTGTGGAACAGGACGGCCTGGCCGGGATCACCCTGAGGCTCTCCGCGGTTGCGCCTCCACTCCTCAAATGTCTGCGAATGAAATTCCGGCAGTTGTTTGTCGCGGTGGATGCCGAGCACCCTTTCCATGCCAAGGCGGACGAGCGGATGCCGGTTTCCCCAGTTCGCCATACCGGCCGTGGCGCCGCCGATGGCTCCGACCAGTCCCGGCCGCGAGAGAACGCGGGAGCGGAGGCTGACGCCCCTCTCGCGCGCACGGATGGCCGTGGCGCGGGTCATCAGGCGCGGAAAATCCAACTGGAAGGGATGGCGGTCATCGGGCGTGTAGGGACACTTCACATAGCACAGTTTGCACTGGTAGCAGAGATCCACCACCCGGTCGCCGTCGGCCGCGGTGAGCTTGCGCACGTCGCCGTCGTGGGAGTCCACCGCATTGAAGAGGGCGGGAAAGGAGGGACACAGGTTGAAGCAAAGACGACAGCCGTGGCAGATTTCGAAGACCCGCTCGAGCTCGCCGGCCAGCGCGGACGGACTCCAGTAGTGGGGATCGTTGGGGTTGTATGTGAGTCCGGGGGTGGGTTCGCCCTTGATGACGCTCATGGAATTCCTCGTATTGGATGAAAGCCGGGAACACTCCCGGCGCCGGGACGTTTCCGCTCCGGGCCAAAAGAGGCCCGGCGGCCGGGCGCCGGGAGCGGGACGTGCGCGGACGGCCTAGCTGATGCTCTGCAATCCTTGCGAGAAACGTCCGGCGTGCGACTTCTCGGCCTTGGCCAGAGTCTCAAACCAGTCGGCGATTTCGGCGAAGCCTTCCTCGCGGGCGGCCTTCGCCATGCCGGGGTACATGTCGGTGTACTCGTGCGTCTCGCCGGCGATCGCCGCCTTCAGGTTGGAGGCGGTGTCCCCGATGGGCAGATCGGTGGCCGGGTCGCCGACCTTCTTGAGGTAGTCGAGATGGCCGTGAGCATGGCCGGTTTCCCCTTCGGCCGTGTCGCGGAACAGTCCGGCGACATCCGGGTAGCCTTCCACATCAGCCTGCTTGGCGAAGTAGAGATAGCGCCGGTTGGCCTGCGACTCGCCCGCGAAGGCGGCCTTCAGATTCTCATGCGTTTTTGTGCCCTTTAACTGGGACATGGTTGCGTTCTCCTTCTTTAAGTTCAGATGGAATCAGACTTCAGTGTCGGGCGCCTCGCGCCGGCATGCGGCACAGACCCCCAGGACTTCGACGTTGAAGCGCTCCGCGCGGAACCTCCCGGGTAGCGCTTCCCGCACCTCGATCGGCGAGACGACGGTCTCGGGAACGTCGGTCACCCCCTTGCAACGGGTGCAAACGAGGTGGAAGTGACGGTCGAGATTGGCGTCGAGGCGCAGCGAGTCGTGCAGGATGTTCACCTCACGGAGCACTCCGATCTCGGCAAACGTGCGAACGGACTTGTAAATCGTGGCCAGGGAGATGGACGGTATCCTCTCTTTCACCGCGGCGTAGAGAATTTCCGGCGTCGGGTGGCTTTCGGACCGGGCCAATTCCTCGTAGATGACCAGACGCTGATGAGTCAGCGCCAGACCCGCGGCGAGGCAGCGTGACCGAAAGGCGGCCATGCGCTTGGCAAATTCCTCGCCTTCCATAATTAGTATTAGAAAATAATTTTTATCCATTGTCAAGAGAGGCGAGCCGGCGGGTGGCTGCGGTGGTGCTTTCACCACGAATTGGATACAATGACGGGATAACGAGGTCTAGCACCCCAGCACTGAGGCATGCCTCTTCAGACCGGACACCTGCCGACTCGACAAGATGACTGCTTTTGCTGAAACCGGAGGTTTGCTCCTGTCGTCCTTCGAAAAGGCGCAGAGTGGAAAGGAACAGCTTTAGATGAAGTGGTACAGGCCGATGCGCCTGATGACAATTCAGCTGTGCTTGCTTTTCCCCTCCACCTTTTCGAGCCTCCTGGCGCAGCAGCAAGCGCCGCCGGCCACCCCTCCAGCGCAAAAAAAGTCGGCCAACCCGTTTGAAACGGTTCCGCAGGCCGCCGAGCAACCGAAGCCCACGCCGCCGCCCAAGCCGGCGTCACCGTTTGAGAAGCCGCCCGAACAGCCGGCGGCGCAGCCGCCGAAGCCGGAGCAGCCGCAGCAGATCGAGGACATCATCGAGGCGATCGAGTTCCGCGGGGCCCGGCGGGTTCCGCAAGACACCTTGCGCGCGCTGATCTTTTCGAAAAAGGGCGACAAGATTGACGGCGAGACCCTCCATCGCGACTTCATGGCGCTGTGGAACACGGGGCGTTTCGACGACATCACGCTCGAGAGGGAACCGGGGCGGACGGGATGGATTCTGCGATTCCGGGTGACGGAGCGCAGGGTTATCCGCTCGATCAAGTACGACGGGATGAAGTCGATCACGGTCTCCGAGATTCTGGACCGCTTCAAGGAGCGCCGGGTGGGCCTTTCGGTGGAGCAGCAGTACGATCCGAACAAGGTCCAGCGGGCGGCCAACGTGCTCAAGGAGTATCTGGCGGAGCGGGGACGCCAGTTCGCCACCGTGGAGCCGGAGGTCAAGCAGATTCCGCCGTCCTCGCTTGAAGTGAACTTCCGGGTCAAGGAAGGCCCGAAGGTGAAGGTGGGCAAGATCGAGATCGAGGGCAACTCGGTGTTCAAGGACCGGGTCGTGATCCGGGCGATGAAATCGTCGCGGCCGATCGGGATTCCCTACTCGATCCTGTTTGAGAACATTTTCGCCAAGTCGTTCGACTCGACCAAGCTCGAGATGGACAAGGACATGGTGCGGAACTTCTACCAGGAGCGGGGCTATTTCACGGCGCGCGCGGTGGACCACAACGTCACCATCGGCGACGTCGGCGGGAAGGGCTTCAAGCTGCCGCTATTCAAGCCGAACCGCCCCGGCAAGCGCGCCAACATCTCGCTCGCGATCGAGGAAGGGCCGCTCTACCGGCTGAACAAGATGAACTACGTCGGCGTGAAGCTGTTCCGGACGCCGGAGACGATCTTTCCGAACATCTTCCAGCTCAAGGAGGGGGACATCTTCTCGACGGCCAAGCTGCGCAAGGGACTCGAGCAGATGCGCAAGGTCTACGGCGAGTTCGGCTACATCGACTTTGTTCCCGAGCCAAACTTCGAACCGGACCCGAAGACGGGAAAAATCGATCTGACCCTGAACGTCGACGAGGGGAAGCAGTTCTTCGTCCGGCGTATCGATTTCACCGGCAACACGACGACGCGCGACAAGGTAATCCGACGCGAGATCCTGCTCGACGAAGGGCAGATCTACAACACGCGCTACTGGGAGCTGTCGATTCTCCGGCTCAACCAGCTCGGCTACTTCGAGGCGCTCAAGGAGAACGAGGCCGCCGACATCAAGCGCGACACCAAGACGAACACGGTCGACATCACTTTGAAGCTCAAAGAGCGGGGGAAGAACTCGGTGCAGCTGAACGGCGGCGTCAGCGGCATCGCGGGAAGCTTCATCGGGTTCGGCTACTCGACCAACAACCTGGCCGGGCTCGGCGAGACTCTCTCGCTCGACGCCCAGCTGGGCGACCGCATCCGCAACGTGACGTTCGGTTTCACCGAACCGTATTTTCTGGACCGGAATATTACGCTCGGGTTCACCGTCTATACGACGCGGTTCAACTTCGACCAGGGCCGCGAGGTGTCGCTGCTGACGGGCCGCAACCTGATCCCGCTGTACAACCAGTTGGGCCGGGACAACCTGCTCAACTACAGCTCCAACGGACACGGCTTCACGACCTTCGTCAGCTCGCCGTGGCGGCTCGGCGGACTCTTCGCCCGCGTCGGCCTGACTTACAGTTACGGGGTTCAGAAGATCAACACCGAGTCGCTCGCCTCGCGGACCTATTTCGAGTACATCAACTTCCAGGGCCTTGACGGACAGAATTCGCTGAGCGGCATCCGCACGAGCGCCTTCACGCCGTCCTACACGTTCAACACCATCGACCACCCGATCACTCCGACCAAGGGCAAGAGCCTGTTCATCTCGACCCAGTTCGCCACGGTGGGCGGCAATGTCCGCATGATCGAGCCGACGGTCGACGCCAAGTACTTCCGGGCCGGGTTCAAGAAGGGCCACGTCATCGGGGCCCATTTCCTCGGCCGCTTCGTGACCGGCTACTCGGGCCGCGTGGCGCCTCCGTTCAACCGCTTCTACATGGGCGGCGAAAACGACATCCGCGGATTTGAAATCTGGGGGATCTCCCCGGTGGCCTACATTCCGAGCCAGGCGGCGGTTCCGCTGCTCAACGCCGACGGTTCGGCCCGTATGCAGCGGTCGATCGACGCCGAAGGAAAAGCCGTCCAGACCCCGGTCACCACGACGGTTCCCATCTACCAGATGATCTTCCCGGGTGGCGACACCCAGGCGGTGGGGAATTTCGAATACCGGATTCCGATCGCCGGCCCGGTGACGCTCGCGCTGTTTGCCGACGCGGGCATCAACAAGATCACCCGCACAAACCAACTCGTGGTCAACGAGGGCCGGCTGGGGGAACTGAACTCCCTGTTTCCGCAGGCTTCCTTCGCCCGCCGTGTCGTCATCGCGCCGGGAACACAGAACATGCGGTCGTCGACAGGCGTGGAGTTCCAGATCATGATGCCTGTGGTCAACGCGCCGTTCCGCCTCTACTGGGCCTACAACCCGCAGATTCTCGAGCAGTTTCTGGTCCCGCCCATTGTGATCGACCAGTCGTATTTTCCCAACGCGGCGTCGTTCCGGAATTCGGTGGCGACCGTGGGCCAGGCCGTCCCCTTCTTTGAGAGGCGCCGGCTTTGGCGCTTCACCATCAGCCGGACCTTTTGACACCGTATGCTAGCATCTGCAATTGGAGTAACTCGCGTGAACAAGACTCTCACTGGCTTCGCCCTGATGACGTTAACCGGAATGCTGGGAGCCCAACAGCCGCCCGTCAAGATCGCTGTGATCGACATTCAACAGGCTCTGGTCAGCACCAAGGAGGGACAGAAGGCCGCAAGCGACCTGCAAGCGCGGGTGGAGCCCAAGCGCAAGGAACTCGAGGGCAAACAAAGCGAAGTAGCGGCCTTGCAGAAGGAACTGGCCTCCGGCAGCGCGACCATGCCGGAAGCCAAGCGCATCGCTCTCCAGCGGGATATCGACGCCAAGACCAAGAGCCTCCAGCGGCTGTCGCAGGACGCGCAGGACGAGTTGCAGCAGGAGCAGAACAAGGTCCTCAACGAACTCGGCCAGAAGATGCTGGTCGTCGTCGACAAATACGCCCGGGACAACGGCTTCGCCGTCGTGCTCGATCTCGGCTCGCAGCAGTCCGCCGTCCTGTGGGCGGCTCCGTCGGTCAACATTACCGAGGCCGTCGTCGAGATGTATGACAAGAACTCTCCGGCGGCGGCCGCCACTAAGCCGGCCGCCGCTCCGGCGACTCCCGCTCCCAAGCCGGCCCCGGCGCCCGCGGCGCCGAAGAAATAATAGCAGATCCGGTTCGGTTTGCCGATATGGCTCCCGAAGAGGAGCCTAGCCCGATCGGCGCCGGAACGGTACTTTCCAGCCTATCCCCGGAGTGCTACCATAGCCTTGATGCAGGGAGGACTGTCCGAGCGATGCTTGGGCAGCGAGGCATCTAATGTATAACGCTTACTTCGGCCTTACGGAGAATCCGTTCAATATCAGCCCTGATCCGGCTTTTTTCTACCGTAGCCAGCAGCACGAGGAAGCGCTGGCCAATCTCATCTATGGGGTCCAGAGCCGCAAGGGATTCATCGTCCTGACGGGGGAGGTGGGCACGGGGAAAACGACGATGCTCGAATGCCTCCGGGACTACCTCTACTCCCAGCGGATGGAATTCGCCTTCATCTTCAACTCGCGCATCCGGCCGGAAGATCTCTACGAGATGATCGCCTACGATCTCGACCTGCGCTGCGACCGTTCGTCGAAGACCGAAGTTCTTTATGCGTTGAACGACCTTTTGATCCAGCAGACGAACGAAGGCCGGAGCGTGGTGCTGATCGTCGACGAGGCTCACAACCTCGAGTGGGAGGTCCTCGAAGAGATCCGGATGCTCGGCAACTTCGAGAACCGGTCCGGGAAGCTGCTTCAGGTGATCCTGGCCGGGCAGCCCGAGTTCGACCGCAAGTTGGACGCGCCCAACCTGCGGCAGTTGAAGCAGCGTGTGGTCCTGCGGTGTTCGCTCAAGCCGTTTGACGAGGTGGAGACGGTCCAGTACATCCAGACACGCCTCGAAAAGGCGGGCATGCCCGATCAGTCGGTGTTCCCGCCAGAAGTTCTCACTGAGATCCACCTCCGGGCGCAGGGGATTCCGCGCCTGATCAACGGCATCTGCGACAACCTATTGCTGACGGCATTCGCCCTCGAGTCCCGCGTCTGCAACCTCGAAATGCTTGACGAAGTCACAGCGGACATGCGGCTGGAGTGGCCCGGGCGCCGGCTGCGGGTGCGCAGCGTCGGGGCGAGCGAAGAGGTCCTGCGGCAAACGGCCCAGTCAGTCCGGGGCGTCTGAGCCGCGGCAGAGTCCCGCACCGCGACGGCACGAACGGATCTTACTGCGGCCTGTCGTAAGATGGTCGCATGCCTTCACTTCGTAAGCACATCGCCGCGGCTCTGGCGGGGGCAACGCTCCTGGTTTCGTCAGCCTGGTCCAAAGAATATCTAATGTACGTCGGCACGTACACGCGCAAGGACAGCAAGGGCATCTACGCGTTCCGGTTTGATTCGGCCACCGGCAAGCTCAAGCCGCTGGGTCTGGCGGCGGAGACGCCCAATCCGTCGTTTCTGGCGATCCACCCGAACGGGAAGTATCTGTATTCGGTCAGCGAACAGGGGGCGGCCGGGGGCGGAGCGGTCAGTTCATTTCAGATCGACCACGCCAGCGGCAAGCTCACGGCGCTGAACACGCAATCGACGAAGGGCAGCGGCCCGTGCCACCTGGTGGTGGACAAGACCGGCAGGAGCCTGGTCGTGGTCAACTACGGGTCGGGCTCGACGACGGTCCTCCCAGTGGGGGCCGACGGAAAGCTGGGAGAGGCGAGCGGCCACATTCAGCATTCCGGTTCGAGTGTGAACCGGCAGCGCCAGCAGGGTCCGCACGCGCATTCGGTGAATCTTTCTCCCGACAACCGATTCGCCATTGTGGCGGATCTCGGCCTGGACAAGGTGCTGGTCTACAAGTTCGACGCCGCCAAAGGGACCATCGCTCCCCACACGCCACCGGCGGCGGACGTCAAGCCGGGTTCCGGGCCGCGGCATTTCAGTTTCCATCCAAGCGGGAAGTATGGCTACGTCATCAACGAGATGCTGATGACGGTGACGGCCTTCCGGTATGACCCGAAGAAAGGGACTCTGACGGAGATCCAGACGATCCCGACGGTGGCCGAAGGACCACAACCGGGATACTCGACCGCCGAGGTTCTCGTGCATCCCTCCGGCAAGTTTCTCTACGGGTCGAATCGGGGCCACAATTCGATCGCGATGTTCACGATCGATCCCTCCAACGGGAAGCTGACGCACATCGGCAACGAGCCGACACAAGGCCGCACGCCCCGCAACTTCCGGATCGATCCTACGGGGTCCTATCTGCTGGCCGAGAATCAGGACACGGATTCGATCGTCGTCTTCTCGATCGACAAGACCACCGGGAAGCTCACGCCCACCGGGGAGAAGGTCAGCCAGCCGGCTCCGGTCTGCATCCGGTTCGTCGAGACGAAATAAGCCGTCCTGGCCGATCAGCGGTCTGGTGGCCCGGGTCATGGCATTTCGGTTTGAATTCGCGCCCGGGAGAGGGTCAGCGTTGAGGTCCGGTTGGAATCAGGCTATGCGGGAGGGAGACCGGCCAAGGCTCGCACGTGCGCGTTCACGCCGGCGGCAAGACCCGTGAGGCTGTAGCCGCCTTCCAGCACGGAAACCAGGCGCCCGCGGGCGTGTTTATCGGCGATCGACATCATCACGTGGGTCAGGTCGCGAAAGTCGGCGTCGGTCAAACGGAAGCGGCCCAGGGGATCGCCGGCGCGGGAATCGAACCCGGCCGAGATGAGCACGAGGTCCGGCTGGAAGCGGTCAGCGGCGCGCACGAGGTCCTGTTCGAAGACGGACAGGATTTCGCGGCGTCCGGAGCCCGCCGGGAACGGGTAGTTGAGGATTCTGCCTTCGCCTTTTCCTTCTCCGCGTTCGCTGTGCATGCCGGTGCCGGGGTACCACGGATGCTGGTGCGTGCTGAGAAAGAGCACCGAGCCGTCGGAGTAGAAGCAGTCCTGGGTGCCGTTGCCATGGTGGACATCCCAGTCGGCGATCAGGACGCGTTCCGCCTTGTGCTTCTTCTGCGCGTAGCGGGCGGCGATGGCGACATTGTTAAAGATGCAGAATCCCATGCCGCGGCCGGGCGAGGCGTGATGGCCAGGCGGGCGCACGGCGCAAAACGCGTTGTTCGCGGCGCCGCTGAAAACCTGGTCCACGGCGTTGAGGACCCCGCCGGCCGCGCGCAAGGCGATTTCGAGGGAGTCGGGGCAGACGCTGGTGTCGCCGGTGGAGAGTTCGCGATGACCGACGGTGATGTCGCGCCGAACGATCTCGATGTAGGCGCGCGTGTGGCAGAGGGCGACTTCGTCGTCGGTGGCGGCGCGGTTGTGGAAGGGCTTCAGCTTCCCGTCCAGGCCGCCGCCGCGCAAGGCCGAGGCGACGGCGTCGTAGCGGTCCGGCGATTCAGGATGTCCCGGCGGCGTCTTGTGACGCTTGTACGCGGCGTCGAGAAGGAGAGCGGTCGGCACTCTAAAAAGGGTACTTCAAAGCGGGCCGGGTCCGCCGGGTCGCCGGCGCCAGCAGTTTTGCGCTGCGGGAACAAGCTTGGCAAGGAGCCTGCGCCGGGGCGCGCCGCGCCGGTATAATGCGTCGCTATGATACGCGTGCTGTTGGCTGCGGCGGCGGCCGCTATGCTGGCCCTGGCGGCGCTGTGGGGCGGACAGGCCGCGGTGTCGCATTCCCGGCCAGGCCACGAGGACCTGACGTTCTGGGTCCATCACGGCGGACTGGAACAGATCGACGTGGAGGGGGAACTCGGCTTCGGCGACGCCGCTCGGATCCTGATGCGGCGCCGCGCCAACGCCGAGGCGATCCGCAAGCTTCGCAACCGATTCGTGTTCACGACGCGGGAGTTCGACAAACTGCCGGCGGATACGGCGCGGGCGAGTTTCGTCATCGCGCAGAATCGCGTGTTCAATCTGATCGACGGCAAGGGCATGGCGCACCGGGTCGTTGAGACCGCGCCGGGCATGGTCAAGCGGATGGTCGCCGGCAACGAACGGACATTCGACGTGCGTCCGCTGGTGAAACTGAAAGTGAATGTGAGCCAGCCGGCCCGGATCTATCTCACCGGCGCCGACGGTCTGGGTTACGCCCCGAAAGGGACGGTGAGTCGCTTCGCTTCGGAACCGGCCGAGCAGTACTTCCACGCGCGTGGGCCGTTTGAGATCGAACTGCCGGCGGGCGAAACGGTCATCGAGGCGGTGCGAGGTCCTGAATACAAGCTGTCGCGGCGCGTAGTAGATCTGCGCGCGCCCACCGAGGTGAAGATCACCCTCGAACGCTGGATCGACATGGCCGAGCGGCGGTGGTACTCCTCGGACGCGCACATCCACGCCAACTACACCGCCGAACACCACCAGGTGGTGACCAAGGACGACGTGCTCACCTACACGCTGGCCGAGGATCTGCACGTGCCGAACATGGTCGTGGGCAACTCGACCGGCGCGTTCCTGCACGACGAAGGCTTCTTCGCCGGACGGCTCGACCCGATCAGCCGCCCGCCCTACCTGGTCTGGTGGAACGAAGAAATGCGCAATGGCGGCGCCTACGGCCACATGTGCCTGTACGGACTAAAGAAGCTGGTGCACCCGGCGTTCACCGGATTCCGGGACACCCGGAACGCCGACGACTACCCTCCCAACTACGCGCAGGCGAAGGCCGCGCAGGAGCAGGGCGGAGCCGTGACATACGCGCACCCGGGCTACGCGCCAACGTTTGAGGGAGCCAGCATGAAGGAGATGCCGGTCGATCTCGCACTGGGCCAGATCGACGCAATGGACGTGGCGAGCAACAACCCGGAAGAGGTCGCCATGGAGATGTGGTACCGGTTGCTCAACTGCGGCTTTCGCGTCGGCATCTCGGCCGGAACCGATTCGTTCACCAACGTCGCCGATCACTACACGCCCGGCGGGCACAGGGTCTACGCGCACCTGGCCGGGCCGAACCGCTACGAGGACTGGCTGGCGGCGTACAAACGCGGGCGCACGTTCGCCACAAACGGCCCGATGATCTTTCTGAAGGTCGAAGGCAGGGAACCCGGCGATGAGGTGAAGCTCCCGGCCGGGCCGCGGGAGGTGCGCGTCTCCCTGGAGGTCAAGTCGAACATCCCGGTCGACAAGGTGGAACTGGTAGTGAACGGGAAACCGCGGCCGTTCACCCCAGTGGTGCGACTGGACCGCAGTTCCTGGCTCGCGGCGCGTGTCACCGGCCCCTGGCACCGGCTGGTGCTGAACGACGGCTACGCGTTCGCCCACACGTCGCCGGTCTACGTGTTCCTGGGAGCCGAGCCGATCCAGTCCCGCGAAGACGCCCGGTTCTGGACCGAGTGGATCGACAAGCTGATTCAGCGGACCATCGAACGCGGCCGGTTCTCCACGCCGGAACGGCGAGAGGAGACGGTGGCGCTGTTCCGAAAGGCCCGAGAGATCTACGCCCGGCAGGCCCGCTGATTCATCGCGGGTCCGGCCGCGCGCGGCGGGCCTCGGCGATCAGCCTGTCCTCGAACGTGAAGTCGAGCCGGGGCTGGTTGTGGAACTTCAGGTACCAACGGTAGGTTTTCCGCAGGCCGTCGGCGAAGGGGGTCGGGCTGAACCGGAGCATCCGCTGGGCCTTGTTAACAACCTGAGTGATCGGGGGCAGGTCGTAGTAGACGCCGAAGTAGAGAGGCGAGTGCATCGGGTGGCCGCCCGCCTCGAGGAGCCGCTTCCTGGGGATGTGGACCATCTCCGGCTTCTTCCGGCAGCAGGCGGCCAACGCCTCGACCGTTTCGATCTGGGTCAAGGGCCTCGGGTTGGCGATATTGAAAGCGTGGCCGACGGCGACCGGGGAGGTCATCGCGGCCAGGCAGGCCGCCACGACGTCCTTCACATAGACGAACTGCATCAGGCGCCTGCCATCGCCGGGTATGATCAGGGGACGGCCCAGGCGCAGGCGGTCCCAGAAGAACTGCTCGCGGTAGAACGGGTTGCCGGGGCCGTAAATAAAGGGCGGGCGAAGAGTGACCACGGGGAAGCCGTCGCGCTGGTGAAGCCGGAACAACGCCCGCTCGCTCATGGCTTTGTTGCGAACGTAGGAATCGGCGTGATCGTCGGGCGCCAGCGCGTCGCCTTCCTGGTGGTTCAGTCCGTCGCCATAGGCGGCCACCGACGACATGAACACATAACGGGACAGGCTGTTGGCGGAGGCCACTTGACGCGCGGTGGCGACGACCTGGGCGGCGGTGGTGCCGCGCTCCCAGTCGTAGACATTGTCAAAGACAACGTCGAAATGGCGGCCCTGCAACGCGTTCTTGAGAGCAGCGGCGTCGTTGCGGTCCGCCATAATATTCCCGACTTTCCTGCCGAAGTCGTGCCCGCCCTTGCGGTGCAACACCGTCACCTCGTGACCGCCCTTGACGAGCGCTTTCACGAGTTCGCGGCCGACGAAAAGCGTGCCGCCGATGACGAGGACTTTCATAGCTGGCCGGGAACGGACCGCGCCGCCGCGGATCAGTCGTAGTACTCGAGTCCGAGGTGGGTGATCAACTCCTCACCCATGAGATGGCGCAGGCGGTTCTTGAGCTTCATCAGCTGAATGAAGATATCGTGCTCGGGGTAGAGGCCCGGAGCGGTCATCGGAGCCTTAAAGTAGAACGACAACCACTCCTGGATCCCGCGCATGCCGGACCGCTGGGCCAGGTCCAGAAACAGGACGAGGTCGAGCACGATCGGCGCGGCCAGGATGGAATCCCGGCACAGGAAGTCGATCTTGATCTGCATCGGGTAACCGAGCCAACCGAAGATGTCGATATTGTCCCAGCCTTCCTTGGCGTCGCCCCGGGGAGGATAGTAATTGATCTTTACGGAGTGATAGAGGTTCCGGTACAGATCCGGATAGAGTTCCGGCTGGAGGATCTGGTCGAGGACGGAAAGCTTGGTTTCCTCCTTCGTCTTGAAGGAGTCCGGGTCTTCGAGGACCTCGCCGTCGCGGTTGCCGAGAATGTTGGTCGAGAACCATCCGGAAACGCCCAGCATGCGCGACTTGAAACCGGGCGCGAGCAGGGTCTTCATGAACGTCTGGCCGGTCTTGAAATCCTTGCCGCATACCGGAAGCGAGCGGTCCCGGGCGAGGTCGAGCAACGCCGGGATGTCGTGGGTCAGGTTGGGAGCGCCGTTGGCGAACGGCACGCCGGAACGCAGGGCGGCGTAGGCGTAGATCTGGGAAGGAGCGATCTCCGGATCGTTGGCCAGGAGTCCGGCCTCGAAGGCGGCGATCGACTGGTGAACCGCGGACGCCTTGCGGTGCACCTCCGTGGATCCGCACCAGATCATGGCCAGACGGGTGCAGCGGTTGCGGGCGCGGAAATCGGCGATGTCTTGAATGAGCGCCTCGGCGAGTTCGCGTTTGTTGGCGGCCTTCTTGACGTTCGGCCCGTTGATCCGCTTGACGTAGGCCTGGTCGAAGACAGCCTTCATCGGCTGGATTCCCTCGAGGAAGCCTTTCACCTG
>Ga0209172_10002672_pt1 | contig 30474 bp, 32 predicted proteins | sample LarsenN4metaG_FD_184113 | JGI IMG/M metagenome (GOLD analysis project Ga0209172, IMG submission 184113) | Hot spring sediment bacterial and archeal communities from British Columbia, Canada, to study Microbial Dark Matter (Phase II) - Larsen... ... | reverse complement strand
GGGATCCACGGACCCTCATCGGTCACGCTGAGCAGCAGCTGGTCGCCCCTGCGCTCGATCTCGACCTCCACCTTGGTCCCGGGGGCCGCGAAGGCGAGCGCGTTCCGGACGAGGTTCGCGATGGCCGTTCGGAGGTGGACGGGATCGAACCGGCCCACGGCGTCCGGGGGCGAGAGGATCACGATGTCCTCGCCCCAGCCCTCGAGCCGGCACGACTCGACGGCCTCCTCGGCGACCCGGACCAGATCGGTCCACCCGAGCTCCAGCGGCCGCGTGCCGGCCGCCCATCCGAGGAGGGTCTGGGCCGTGCCGCTCAGGCGATCGAGCTCGCGGATCGAGCGTCCGAGGATGGCCCCCTCGCCCGGGTCCATCCCGTGTCGCTCCTGGAGAACCTCGAGGGCGGCCTTGACCGCGAGGAGGGGGCGGCGCAGCTCGTGCGCCGTCCAGAGGATGCCCATGTCGAGGCCCGCGTGTTGGGGGTGCGTCCGCGGCCGCACCGCGTGGAGCGCCACGCCGATCTGCTCGGTGCCGGCGAGGAGCACCTCCCACATCGCCTCGATCCGCTGCCGGGACGCGCGGACCTCGAGGACCCCCAACGGCTCACCCCGGAAGCACAGCGGGAACATGGCCAGGGCCCGATCGGGGTCACCGGATGCCGATCGGCGGACGGGCCGCACGGTGACCAGCGCGCTTCGCCGGAGAGCCGATCGCCTGCGCCGATCGTCGGAGCCGTCATCATCGCCCCAGACCACTCGGAGCCGCCCGGATGCGTCCGGACGAGCGACCGTCACGCCGGCATCGGCGCCGACCGCGGCGCGCACCCACGCGGCCGCCGCTGCGCCGATCTCCCCGACCTCGACGACCGCTGGAGCCGTGGGGCGATCCCGTGACGATCGGACCCTGGAGCGAGGAGAGAGCCGACGGGGGTCCTTCGACCGGACCTTCGAGGGGCGAGCCGGAGCCGATGCGGGCGTGATCGGAAGGCGGGATCCCGCGACGACCCAAATCCCCTTCCCCTCGGCCACGGCAGGATGCGAGGGGGATACCTAACCTCAGATCGCGCGGCCTGCCTACCCGCGATGTCGGGTAGCGCGTTCCGCTTACGGCGAGCGAGGTACGGGTGGCCCATCCGCCCGGGAACCGGGCGGCCGGAGCGGACCCCCCGGTGACCGAGCGGCCGTCAGGGCTTGGCCACGCCGCGATCGGACGTGCGCGGCAACGGGGTGAGGCGGTGCTGGACGGCGAACGCGACCGCTTCCAGGCGCGAGTGGACCTGGAGCTTGGTCAGGATGCTCTGGACGTGCGTGCGGACCGTGTTCGGGGCGATCCCCAACCGCTGAGCGATGGCGAGACCTTCGGCCCCCTCGACCAGGAGCTCCAGGACCTCGAGCTCCCGCCGCGTGAGTTGACTCGCCAGGAGCGCGACCGCCTCGTCGTCGGAGGATCCGGTCCCGGTCAACCTCGGCGCGCGCTTGCGAGGCACGACGACCTCTCCGGCCATCACGGTCTCGACGGCGCGAACGAACCGCACGACCGGGATGTCCTTCAGGATGTACCCGTGGAACCCCAGGCGGAGCGCCTCGCGCATCACGCGAGGATCCTCCAGGACCGTGAGGGCCAGGACCTTGACGCCGGGATGCTCCTCGAGGATCTGCTTCCCCACGGCCAGCCCGCTGCGGTCCGGGAGCCCGATGTCCACGAGCGCCAGGTCGGGATCGGTCTCCTGCGCCATGGCGAGGGCCTCCTCCCCGGTGGTCGCCATCCCGACCACGACCATGTCGCGCTCCTCGAGGGCGAGCCGGATCGCCTCCGAGAACAGGACCTGATCCTCGACGATCAGGATACGGACCGCGCCGACCTCTCCCGACATCCCCCCGACCCCTCCCCGCCTGCGCGCGGGGCACGCCCGCGATACTGGCGCGCCCCCTCGACCCGTCAACTCGTTTCGCCTACGCTAAACCACATCCGCTCGGCGCGCCAGAGGGCGTTCGGGGGCAGGGCGGAGCATCAGCAGGCGATCTCGCCCGGCCACAGGTTCGCGATCCGGCGGACGCAGGCGCTGACGCGCGTCCACGGCGTCCGCATCAGGTCGAGCGCGCGCTCGCCGGAGTAGGGGCAGTCGTCCTCGACCACGTCGAGCCGGAGGCCCTGGCCCGTGCGCTCGAACCGGTACACGCCGAACCCCTTCGGGCAGTTCGCGTCGTTGAACAGGGTCACGCGGTCCCCCTCGACCACGTAGCTGCCCATCGTCCGGAACCCCGACAGGTGGTGGTGGAGGTAGTAGGCCCCCCTCGCGAAGATCAGCGTGCTCACGCCGGCATCGATCCGGTACGGCGGGCATCGCAGGCAGCGGTAGGGCAGGCCGATCCTGGCCCCGCCGACCTCCCCGAGCCTCAACGTCCGCAGGTACGTGCCGTCGATCGGCGTCGCCTCGGGCGGCGGGGTCGGCGAGCCGAACGGATAGGGCAGCAGCCTGGGGTCGTGGATCTCGCGGTCGGGGATCGCCCCGAACACGCCTCCGATCTTCACGAGCTCGACCCGGCGGACCTGCGGGCTCGGCGTTGGGGCGGGCGTCCGCTCGATCGGAGCCTCGGGCGCCGGAGTCGCGTCCCGGGAGGCGAGCGCGACGATCGCGACCCCCTCGGCCGCCGCGAGCACGACCAGCGCCACGAGCGCCCAGCTCCGGATCCGTCCTCCAGACATGACCGCCACAGGCGCTCAGGAGGTCGAGTCCGCGATCCACGCGAGGTACGCCGGCAGCCCCGTCGTGATCGGCAGCGCCACGATCTCGGGCACCTCGTAGGGATGGCGTTCGACGATCGCATCGCGCAGGTCCGCGAACCTGGCCTCGGTGGTCTTCATCAGCAGGAGCCACTCGATCGCCGTCTCCACGGCGCCGCGCCACCGGTAGACGCTGTGGATCGGCCCGACCACCTGGACGCAGGCGGCGAACCCGCCGCCCACGAGCGCGGTCGCGAGGTCCCGGGCACGGAGCTCGGAGTCGACCGTGCAGAAGACCTGCAACGCGTGGGGTTCGGTCACACCCATCGGTCCGTGGTCACTCCCACTCGATCGTGCCGGGTGGCTTGCTCGTGAGGTCGTAGGCGACGCGGTTGACCCCTGGGACCTCGCGGACGATCCGGGTCGCGATGCGGTCGAGCACCTCGTGCGGCAGCCGGGCCCAGTCGGCGGTCATCGCGTCCTCGCTCGTCACCGCGCGCAGGATCACCGGGTGCTCGTAGGTCCGCCCATCGCCCATCACGCCCACGCTCCGGACGTCGGCCAAGAGCACGCAGAACGCCTGCCACGTCTCGCGGTCCAGCCCCGCGCGGAGGATCTCCTCGCGCACGACGTGGTCGGCGGCGCGCACGATCCGCAGGTTCTCCGCCGTGACCTCGCCGACGATCCGCACCGCGAGCCCCGGGCCGGGGAACGGTTGGCGGTGCACGATCTCCTCGGGCAGGCCGAGCTCGGCGCCGACCTTCCGGACCTCGTCCTTGAACAGCTCCCGCAGCGGCTCGACGAGGTCCAGGTCCATCTGCTCCGGGAGCCCGCCGACGTTGTGGTGGCTCTTGATCCTGGCCGCGGTCCTCGAGCCCGACTCGATCACGTCGGGGTACAGGGTCCCCTGCACGAGGAACCGCGCGTCCCGGTGCTCGCGCGCGACCTCCTCGAACACGCGGATGAAACCCTCGCCGATCCGGCGGCGCTTCTCCTCGGGGTCGGCGATCCCGGCCAGCGCCGCGAGGAACCGGTCGGCGGCCTTCACGTGGACCAGCGGCACGCGGAAGTGGCGGCCGAACGTCTCCTCGACCTGCTCGGGCTCCCCCTCCCGGAGCAGCCCCGTGTCCACGAACACGCAGGTGAGCTGATCGCCGACCGCCTTGTGGACCAGGAGCGCCGCGACCGCCGAGTCCACGCCGCCGGACAGCGCGCACAGGACCTCGGCGTCGCCCACCTGCTCGCGGATCGCCGCCACGCTGCGCTCGATCACGTTCGCGGGCGTCCACTCCGGCAGCAGGCCGCAGGCGTCGTACAGGAACCGCTTCATCACGGCCAGACCCTTCGGCGTGTGGGCGACCTCCGGGTGGAACTGGACGGCGAACAGCCCGCGCTCGGGATCCTCCATCGAGGCGATCGGGGTCTGCTCGGTCCGGGAGGTCACGCGGAAGCCCTCCGGGGCCGCCGTGACGGCGTCGCCGTGGCTCATCCACACGGGCTCCTCGGCGCCGAGCTCGCGAAGCAGAAGCCCGGGCTCGAGCACCTGGAGCGTCGTCCCGCCGTACTCGCGCCGGCCGGTCGCGGCGACCTCGCCGCCGAGCGCCCGGGCCATCAGCTGGTGCCCGTAGCAGATCCCGAGCACCGGTACGCCGAGCTCGAACACCGACGGGTCGATGGCCGGCGCGCCCTCCTCGTAGACCGAAGCCGGGCCGCCGGAGAGCACGATCCCGGCCGGGCGCCGGGCCCGCAGCTCGGCCGCGGGGAGGTCGTGGGGCACGATCTCCGAGTACACGTGGCACTCGCGGATCCGCCGGGCGATCAGCTGCGCGTACTGGGCCCCGAGGTCGACGACCACGACCGGGCGCGGGTCGCTCACGAGGCGCACGGTACCAAGCGTCACGTCAGCCTGCGCACCGTGAGACCCGAGAACCGATGGAAGTCACGGTCCTCCGTGAGGATCGTGTCCACGTCGTGCTCCAGGCATACGGCCGCGATCTGCGCATCGAACATGTGGTTCCCGGTGGCGTGGCCGTCGATCACGACCTCCCGGAGGATCGCCCAGTATCTCCTGCCCGGCATCAATAGCCGAGCGCGTCGGCTCTGGAGGAGACCGCCCAACGCCTCGAGCGCATCCTCGAGGCTGCTCGGGTACTCGAACAGCGCCGGGTGGGTCACCAGGCGAACGAACTCGCCCACCACGAACACCGGGATCCCCCACGACCTGGAGCTCGTCGATACCTCGCGCAGCACCGCCAGCGCGACCTCGTGCTGCGGCGCCTGGCGACGGTGTGCGTACACCAGGATGTTGGTGTCGACCGCGATCAGTCCCGGCGCTCCAGGAACTCGTACAGCGCGTTGCGGTCGGCGATGTCGACCCGCGGCGGCCCCCCGTCCACGACCACCCACCGCACCTCGTCGCCGCTGCCCGCCTCCCGAGGCGTGAGCGCGTCGCGGAGCGCCTCCTCGACCACCTTGGTCAGCGTGGTGCCCTCCTCGGCCGCACGCTTCTTGGCCTCACGCACCAGCTCGTCGCTCAGGTTCAGCGTCGTCTTCACAGCATAGAACCATACGTCTTGAGCCGTACATATGGCAACCGTCCCTTCAGCGGCCCATCCCCACGCCCTGGGCCTGCTGGTACGTCTTGCCCTCGGAGCGGATCGAGGGCGCGATGACCAGCTCGGCCTTCTGGAACTCGCGGATCGTCTCGTACCCGGTGGTGGCCATCGAGGTGGCGAGCGCACCGAACAGGTTCAGCGTGCCGTCGTTCTCGTGCGCCGGGCCGACCAGGATCTCTTCGAGCGTGGCGACCTGCCGCGTGCGGACCCTCGCGCCACGCGGCAGCGTCGGGTGGAAGGTGGCCATCCCCCAGTGGTAGCCGCGGCCCGGCGCCTCGTACGCGCGCGTGAGCGGCGAGCCGATCATCACCGCGTCGGCGCCGCACGCGATCGCCTTGGCGATGTCGCCGCCGGTCCGCATCCCGCCGTCGGCGATCACGTGGCAGTAACGGCCGGTCTCGCGCAGGTGCTCCATCCGCGCGGCCGAGGCGTCGGCGATCGCCGTGGCCTGCGGGACGCCCACGCCGAGCACCCCGCGCGTGGTGCACGCGTTGCCCGGCCCCACGCCGACCAGGACGCCGACCGCGCCGGTCCGCATCAGGTGGAGCGCCGTCGTGTAGGAAGCGCACCCGCCGACGATCACCGGAAGGTCGAACGCCCGGATGAACTCCTTCAGGTTCAGGGGCTCGGAGCGCGTGGAGACGTGCTCGGCCGAGACGACCGTGCCCTGGATCACCAGGACATCCAGCCCGGCATCCAGGACGAGCTTCGCGTACCGCTCGACCCGCTGCGGCGTGAGCGATGCGCAGCTCGTGACCCCGCCGTCCTTGATCTCGCGGATCCGGCGGTCGATCAGCTCCTCCTTCACCGGCTCCCGGTACAGCTCCTGCATCCGGCCGGTGGCCTTCTCGTCGGGCAGCGAGGCGATCTCCTCGTAGATCGGCTCGGGGTCCTCGTGGCGGGTCCACAGCCCCTCGAGGTTCAGGCAGGCCAGGCCGCCGAGCCGTCCGATCGCGATCGCGGTGGCGGGCGACACGACGGCGTCCATCGCCGAGGCCATCATCGGCAGCGGGAACGTGCAGGCGTCGATCTCCCACGAGATGTCCACGTCGTCCGGGTCCCGCGTCCGCCGCGAGGGCACGATCGCCACCTCGTCGAACCCGTACGCGCGCCGCCCCGCCTTTCCCCTGCCGATCTCGATCTCCATGCGTCTCCCCCGAGATGCAGCGAGGCCCACCCCCTCCGGGGTGGGCCTCGGAAACTCCTACATGGGTGGAAGGTACCACGCGCCGACTCCGGGACCGGGAAAGGGCTACGGGGTGCCGGGCGTGACCCTGACGGCGTGGTATGCTCGCTACATATCTCAAGGCATGGAAGAAAGATATGGAAGATAGAAGCATGCGCGGGGAATCGGAGCTCGACATCAGCATCGGGGAGCTCAAGCGACGGTTGGAAGAGATCCTCGCGCGGCCGAAGGTCACCCGCCGCGACGCCGAGCAGGCCGTGGAGGCCGCCCAGGCGATCGCGGACCTGATGCGCGCGGAGGAGCGCGCGCTGAGACTGGTCGCCGACGGTGAGGGTGCCGCGCACTCCGCCGGACCGGTCCAGCGCCGTAGCCTCGCCGGCCTCACGCTCCACGCCGCCGCTGAGCACGTCCTGAGGAAGTACGGCTGGCCGATGCACGTGAAAGAGCTCGCCCTCACGATCCTCAGCGAGGGGTGGACGAGCCCACGCGCGAGGGAGACCACGATCCCGCGCCTTGCGCTCCAGCTCGCATCCCGCCTCCCTCGCTACCCGGAACGGTTCCGGAGAACGGCGCCCAACACGTTCTCCCTGACCGAGTGGGGAGACAACCCGCCTCGGACGCAGCGCCCGAAGCCGCTGATCGGGATCTTCGCGAGCGACGGCACCCACGCGGCGCGCGATATCGACCAGGAGCTCGAGACCATCTTCGAGGACGAAAGGAACCAGTGGCGCTCGTACTAGACACGGGAGTGCTGCTGGGAGCGTTCGACGCCGGGGATCGGGATCACGAACGCTGCGCGGACCTGCTCTCCTCGACCCGAGACCAGCTCGTGATCCCAGCGCCGGTCCTCGTAGAGGTCGACCAGATGCTCGGACGACGCGCAGGTCTCCGCGCATGGGTGGCGCTCGCCCACAGGATCGACGAGGGGGGCTACAGGATCCCGCCCGTGACCCCCGGGTTCGTCGCCAGGGCAGCAGCGCTCCAGACCAAGTACGCGGACCTGCGGATCGGGTTCGTCGACGCGGCGGTCTTCCTCACGTGCGTCGAGCTCGGCGAGGACAAGGTGGCGACCCTCGACCACCGGCACTTCTCGGTCCTGCGGACCGAGGGAGGACGCGCGCTCCGCCTGCTCCCGGAGCTCGACTGACCCGACGCATCGGCCGCACCCGCAGACGCAGTAGGCCGGCCGGCCGATTGGATGAACGCCCGCCACGCTGGAGAATCGCCGAACGCACCCGAGCCGGACGAGGAGCTTCCCCATGCCGGAACCGGACCTCGAACGGTCGCTGTTCGGCTACTCGCGCAAGAGCGTCGAGCGCCTCGTCAGCGATCGGGCCAACGCCTTCGCCCGGGCGGCCGAGGAGGCGCGGGCGGCCCGCGCCAGGATCCAGGAGCTCGAGCAGGAGATCCGCGACCAGGCCTCCCTCCGGGTCCGTCTCGCGGACCTCGAAGCCGTGAACCGCGAGCTCGTCTCCGACCTGGAGGCGGCGTCCGCCCGGATCCGGGAGCTCGAGGAGCGGCAGGCGGCGGAGGACGCTCAGGCCACGCTGTCGACCGCGGAGGGGCTCGGGAACGTGCTGGAGGCGACCGAACAGGCCCTGGCGCGGCTGTTCGAGGACGCTGGGACGATCGCCGAGAAGCGGCTGCGCGAGACCGAGCGGGCGGGCGAGCAGCTCCGGGAGGAGATCCAGCAGCTCACCGCGTGGCGGCAGCGGGTGATCCCGCTCGCCGACACGATCCGCCGGGGCATCGACGAGGCCCGGATGCAGGTGACCGCCGCTGCCGATGGCATCCGCGCGGCCGCGGCTCCCGCCATGGGCGCGATGGAGGCGCTCGAGGGCCGGCTGAGAGAGCTCGCCGAGACGGCCGCCCCGCCCGACCGTGTGCGGGCACCCAGTGGCGACCGGGTCATCCGCCTCGATGAGACGGAGCCCTCACCCGGTGCTCCCGAGGAGGCGGGGGCGAGGGCCCAAGCACTGGATCGGCCTCAGCCCCCGGACGTCCAGTAGCCTCCGCCTCACCACCGGGCAGGGAAAACCCCAGTCACGCGGCAGGGAAACTACCGCAGCGCGCCCATGACGTGAGGTACTCCCCTTGCCAACGTGGCCGATGGACCGCAAGGACCGAAGCGGGACGAGCTCGGCCTAAGGGGTGAGACATGACGGAGCGCGATCGGAACAGGCGTTCGGTCGACGGCGACCTCGGCATCAGCCGTCGGGATCTGCTCCGGCGCGGTGCGGTGGTTGGCGGCACCGTCCTCTGGGTCACGCCGGTGATCCAGAGCATGACGCGCCCCGCCTTCGCCCAGGAGACGCCGAGGGGTGGTTGCTTCTGCATCAAGTGGAGCCCGGAGGACGGGTGCGAGGACCTGAACGGGCAGTCCTCCTGCATCGAGACGCGCGGTGACGCCGGAGGCTGCGACCAGGGCGTCGGCTTCTCTTCGAACACGAACTGGACCGCCACCCTGCCGGCCGGCTGCACGTTGCAAGAGGGATGCTCGAAGTGCGGTGACGAGGGCTGTAACTGCGGCGAGACCTCGACCGCTCCGGGCGCCGGCGGGGCCACGATCGTCACGTTCTTCCCCTGCCGGGGGACGGGCCCGCAGGGACAGGACCAGGACATCTCGCACATCGAGCTCTGCTACTGCTGCGAGTGATCGGACAGCCGGCGCCGGCCGCCGGAGCTACCGACCTTCGGCGACGTGGCCCGCGTCGGTGACGCGCAGGTCCGTGAGCCCCGAATGCATGCGGTCGCCCTCGACCATGATGCGGTCGTCCTCGAGGTAGCCGAGCTCCTTCAGCCTCGTCAGGACCTTCTGGAGCGAGTCGATCGGCTCCTCGACCATCGTGTCGAGCACGAGCTCGGGGTGCTCGGGGGGCTCGTAGGGGTCGTCGACGCCCGTGAACCCGGTGATCTCGCCCGCCAGCGCCTTCTTGTACAGGCCCTTGGGGTCGCGGTTGCTCGCGAGCTCCTCCAGCGTGGCGTGGACGTAGACCTCGACGAACTCGCCGATCACCTCGCGGACCTGGTCCCGGGTCTCCTTGTAGGGGCTGATCGGGCAGCAGATCGTGGCCACGCCGTTGCGCGTGAGCAGCTGCGCCACGAACCCGATCCGCAGGATGTTCGTGTCGCGGTCCTCCTTGCTGAACCCCAGGCCCTTCGAGAGGTTCTGCCGGACCACGTCGCCGTCGAGGATCTCGGTCTTGAGCCCTCGGGCCTGGAGCTCGTGGTAGAGCATCTCGGCGATCGTCGACTTGCCGGCGCCGGACAGGCCCGTGAACCAGACGGTGAACCCGCGCTGCTCCGCGGTCACAGGAAGCTCCTCCCGACCGCTCCCTCGGGCGGCTCGATCCCGTACAGCGAGAGGATCGACGGGCCGACGTCGACGAGGTTCAGGCCGTCGACCCGGCCGCCCCGCTGGCCCGGCAGCCCGGCCATCGCGAAGACGCCGGCGCGGTCGTGGTTCGCGCCGTCGGGACCGGTGTCGTTCTCGAACGTGTACAGGCTCCGGTTGCCGATCGACCCCATCGAGCGCCAGGCGAGGTCGCCGAAGTACACGATCAGGTCGGGCGCCACGCCCTGGACGTCGGGGTAGACGTCCTGCGGCTTGAACACCTTCGTCCCGAGCGGCTCGCCGTCGGGCCCCGTCAGGGCCTCGAGCTTGGCGGCGAGCTCCTCGCGGACCTCCTCGTACCGGGCCGGCTCGACGATCCCCCTGGGCTCGCGCCCCTTCACGTTCAGGAACAGGCGCCCGTAGTAGCCCCCGTCGCCCCACGCGACCGTCTGGTCCCAGTCGATCACGGCCTCGCGGAACGGGATCACGTGCGATGGGAAGGCCTCGACCGACAGGTACCGCTCGCGGATCAGCCAGTCGTTGAAGCAGAAACCACCCATCATCGGGCGCGCGCCGTGGTCGCTCATCACGATCGTGACCGCGTCCTCGGGCAGGGCCTCGAGCAGCGACCCCACCTGCTCGTCGAGGAACCGGTAGTACCCCTCGAAGACGCCCTCGTACTTGTTCCCCGGCTCGTGGAGCGGGTGCGCCGGGTCCCAGTACTGCCAGAAGACGTGCTGCAGCCGGTCCGGGGCGATCTCGCACAGCATGAAGAGGTCCCACGGCTTCTCCGTGGCGAGCTTCCGGCCGACCCGGAACCGCCGCTCGGTCATCTTGAACACCTGATCGAGCGCCTCGTCGAAGCCGGCGCGGCGGAAGTCGGGGATGTCGAAGATGTACTCATCCCCCGGCCCGAGCCCGCCGACGATCTCGGTCTCGAGCTCCGCTGGGAAGGCCCACGACTTGGCCGAGGGCGGGGTGAGGAAGCAGCCGACCCGCCACCCGGGGAACTCCCTGGGCGGCGGGAAGCTCGGCGGCACCCCGATCAGGAGCGAGCGCAGGCCCTTGGCCCCCAGGGCATCCCAGACCGCGGTGTCGGTGATCGCGTTCGCGGTGGCGATCGAGAGGCCATCGTAGGACGTGTCCTTGCGGTTGCGGAACCCGTAGATCCCGAGCTGGCCCGGGGTCTTCCCGGTCATCGCGCAGGCCCAGGCGGGGACCGTGATCGGCGGGGTGATGCTCTCGAGGTCTCCCCACATCCCGCGCTCCATCAGCGCGTGGATGTTCGGGGTCTCGGAGGCGAAGTCGCGGAACAGGAGCTGGGACGGGACGCTGTCCAGCCCGATGATCGCGACCCGCGGCGTGTCGGTCATGTTCCTTCCCTCGGAGGTCGGAACGGTCACGGAGGAGGACCGGTCGTCCGGCTCCGGGCGCTCATGCTACCAACCGCGGCGCGCCGGCCTGGCAAGATGGCGGCCGTGAAGCTGCTCCGAGGCGTCCTGTATGGGGAGGCGGGGGTGTGGGCCGCCTCCGGCGTGGTCCTCGCGCTGTTCCCGGTCCCGGTGCTGGAGGATCTGTTCGGTCAGCCGGAGCTGCCCGAGTACGCCTGGGTCCGGATGGTGGCGGTCCTGATCGTCGGGATGGCGCTGCTGATGGTGCTGGTGGCCCAGCGGATCGAGGAGCTCTGGTGGTGGTCGTGGGCGTTCGTGCTGATCGATGGGGGCATCGCCGTCCTGTCCGGGCTGAACGCGGCGATCGGCACCCCCTCGGGCACGCCCACGCTCTTCTGGTGGCTGCTCGCCGGCGTCACCGCGCTGTTCACGCTCGGACTGCTCGCCGGCCTGGCCAAGACCGGGACCGAGCGCTCCCCCGTCTGACCCGAGCTACCCGGCGCGGGCGGCGCGGAACCGCTCGACGGTTCGGCGGAGCCCCTCCCGGATGTCGACCGTGGGCGCGTAGCCGATCAGCCGCCGTGCCAGCGAGATGTCCGCCTCGCTCCGCCGGATGTCCCCCTCGCGCGGTGCTGTATGGATGGGCTCGGGCCTGGTGCCGGTGAGCTCGGCCACGATCTCGAGCACCCGGTTCACCGATGTCGGCTCCGCCCCACCGCCGATGTTCACCACCGTCCCCCAGGCGGGCTCGCCCGCGCGCATCGCGAGCAGGTTCGCCTCGACGACGTCGTCGATGAACGTGAAGTCGCGGGACTGCTCCCCGTCGCCGTGCACCTCGGGACGGGTCCCGTCCAGGCACGCCTGGATGAACCGGGGGATCACGGCGGCGTACTCGCTGGCCGGGTCCTGGCCCGGGCCGTACGCGTTGAAGTAGCGGAGGGAGATGGTGGGGACGGAGAACGAGAGCCACCAGGCCCGGCAGTAGGCCTCGCCGGCGAGCTTGCTGGCGGCGTAGGGGGATCGTGGGAGGGGCGCGAGGTCCTCGCGCAGGGGGAAGGTCTGCTGGTCGCCGTAGACCGACGAGGAAGAGGCGAAGACGACCGCCGCCGAGGTCTCGCCGGCGGCGAGCAGGACGTTCAGCGTCCCGCCGACGTTGACCTCGGTCGTCTCCCGGGGGAGGGCGACGGACAAGGGGACCGACCGCATCGCCCCGTGGTGCAGGATGGCGGCGCACCCTCGCGCGGCCGCGCGCACCGCGCCCTCATCACGCAGGTCGGCCCGCTCGAACCGGACCTCGGGCACGTCGGCCAGGTTCTCGAGCCTGCCGTCGGATAGGTCGTCGAGCCCGACGACCTCGTGGCCCTCGGCGACCAGCCGCCGGCACAGGTGGGAGCCGATGAAGCCCGCCGCCCCGGTCACGAGCACGCGCATGGCGAGGGCAGCCTACAAGGGCGGCTGGACCCCCTGAACGTCCTGGTACAACCGCCGTACGGGAAATCGTGCCGCCTGGCGATGCGCGGGAACGCGCTGCGCGTCTAGCGTGGCTCCGCGATCGGGGCGTCGGCCGGGTACTGGCATCGGATCGGCCGAGGAAGGGTGCAAGCCCCTGAAGGCTGGTGACCCCGCGGGCGCCCAGATCGTCCAAGCCCGCCAAGGCTCCGATCCCGAGGGGGGATCGGAGCGCGCCCAGGAGCCCGGCCTCCGCGCCTGCCCCCTACGCACGAGCGTGCCGCTCCGCATGGCCTGCGTAGGAAGTCCACGGACTCACGGAACCCTTCAAGGAAGGGTCGGTGTCGCGTGCGTGATACGCGCGTGCTAGGTTCTGGCATCTCAGGCACCGCGATCGATGGGGGTCAAGATTGAGTGAGGCACGTCGAGCGCTCAGCGATTGAGAGGCGCAGCTCGAGCGCCTAGGTTGGGTCGCTACGGATCACTACTCGGTTGAAGCGGTCGGCTTCACCGTGCGCGCGACCCACGAAGGGTTCCTCCACCTTCTGCGCGGGTACCTTGGAGAGTTCCGGGTTGAACGGTCGAATGCTAGCAACCATTTCTCGGCGGAGGTCGGCGTCGACAGGGAACTACCCGGGGGGAAGCTCGTACGAGGCAAGAGCCGCCTGTACATCGGCGGGCTGAAGATCTACGAGGGCACAGAGCCGGACGAGATGGCCGGGCGGATCATCTCGGGTGTGCGGGACCTCGCGACCCAGCACTCCAACGAGTTCCTCCGCATCCGCGCGGGGAGCGTCGAGCTCGGCGGCCGCGCCCTCCTCCTGCCGTCGACACCCGAGCGGCACCTGCCGGGACTGGTCGGTGCGATGGTGCGAGGCGGTGCCCCCTATCTGGGTGACGAGCTCGTCCGCATCGACCCCGTGCTGAGCCGTGTGCACGGGTCACCGCTTCCTCTGCTCATCGATTCCACCGACATCGCGCTGTTCCCTGAGCTCGGGCGGGCGCCTGTGGCGATCCGCCGGGCGCTCCTGGAGGACGGCGAGCGCCTGGGGGCGAGGAACCCTCGCCGTCCGGTTCGCGTGGATGAGCTCTCGGGCCGAGCCGCGGACCCCACCGCGCCTGGCTGGGTCGTCTTCCCGACGTTCAAGCTTGGTGGCCCAACGGGCTTGCAGGAGCTCGCAAGGGCCGAGGCGCTGTTCAAGCTCACCCAAGCGATGCTCAACCTGCACATCTGGACGGACCGGGCGTTCGTCGTCCTGCAGGACCTCCTCGCCACCGTGCCGACGGCCCACCTGCTCGTCGGATCGATCCCGGACGCAGCGGACCTGTTGGTCGCCGCAGCTGCCGACTTAGGCGGAGGGGGTGAACGAGCTGGAGATCCATCGGATGCGTGAGATGCGATCGAGCGGGGGCTGAGTGGACGACTTCGACCCAGGCTGGGTCGCAGAGCACCACTATCGGATGCTGTCCCTCTCGTTCACCGTTCGATCCACCGACGCACGGTTCGCGGAAGCGCTCGGCTGGCACCTCGCCCCGTTCCGGAGGGAAAGGGCAGAGGTTCAGGCGTTCCCCGTCGACCTCTACGTGCAGGAGAAGGATCTCGGCTCCGAGCCACCCCTATACTCGCTCTTCCTCGCGAACGCGCTCCGCTTCACCGCACACGATCTCGGGCAGGTCCTGGCGCACGCGGTCTGGATGCTTCACGCGGAGGTCTCCCAGCGGGTCCGCGACTTCCTCTTGGTCCACGCGGGTGCCGTGGCCCGCGACGGAGGCGCGTTGCTGCTGCCGGCGGCCTCCACGGCAGGCAAGTCGTCCCTCGTGCTCGCCCTCCTCAGCCGCGGCTTCTCGTACCTCTCGGACGAGCTCGGGGTCATCGACCCGGTCACGACCCGCATCTATCCGTTCGAGAAGCGGATCGGCCTCGACGATGCCGCACTCGGGTTCTTCGACGGACTCGGCGAGCGTCTCAGGGAACCGCCACCCTTTGCGGCGACGGCCTCGAAGCAGTACCTACTGCCGGAGGACGTGATGGCGACCGCTTCCGGCCCCGTCGACCCGAGATGGATCGTCTTCATCGGCCCGGACCGCTCCGGCTCGCCGACGCTGACGCCGCTGTCCAAGGCCGAGACGGTGGAGCGGATCGCTTCGCATTCGACGAACCTGTACCGCTATGCGGACAGAGGGGTCATCCTCCTCGCACGGCTGGCCCAACGGGCGCAGGCATTCGAGCTGACGGGCGGAACGCCGAGCCAGCGAGCCGCGTGCATCGACGAACGGCTGGGGTGATCGCCCGTGCGGACGAGGGAAGTTCGACCCCTCTCGTTGGACGCTCTAGACGCAGCCGGCGAGCGAGCCCGCGTACGTCGCAACGCCCCGTGGGTCGGTGCTGCACTGGAAGTTGCCCGGGTCGCACAGGCCGGGGTTGCAGCAGGGATTGCCACCGCCCTGCCCCGGTGCGCAATACGTCGTGCAGGGACCCCCGGGGCCGCCGCACTGGTTGCCGGTACACCCGGCAAGATCTGCGCACGCTGGCATGCACCCCCCGTTCACACCGGTCGAATGGAAGCAACCGCCTTGATCGACGGGAGTTCCGTTCGTCTGAGCGTACGCAGGTGTCGCGGCGATGGTCTGGATCGTGGGAACGGCCCAGGTGACGCCGACGCCGGTCAGCGCAGCCCTCCTCAGGAACGCACGGCGGTTCAGCTCGCGCTGCTCGATGTCTCTCATCGTCCTACCTCCCCCCACCGGCGCCAGCCGTCGGCTCGCCATGGGACTCCGGTCCGCCTCGGTCGTTGGCGTCCTCGACCAGGCCCAGCATGAACAACTCGCGGATCAGGGCGCGAACGTGCTCGGTCACCTCGATCCGATCGAGACCCAGCTCCTCCGAGATCTCCGCCGCCAGATCGGCCTCGCCGACGCCTCCGTCGCACAGGTGCCACACGAGGGAGGCGGACGGGTTCAGATGATGGACGAGGCTGGAGCTGTGGTCGTACAGGATGACGCCGTCGCCCATGTCGAGCTCGAGGACTTCCATCCGCTTGCGTGGCAGCGCTACCGCCGAGGACGGCATGGGCGAGCCGTCGCCATCCACCCCCACTTCGTCCAACCGGGCGGGCCTCCTCGCTACGTCTTCCATCGTCAGCCTCCCGGGGGACATCCTTCAGCGCCATACGTCGAACGACGTATCTTCTCTACGGCGCGCCTGCTCCACGGCGCGTCATCACGGCGACCCGGATCCGGCTCGGGGCGCCGGCGCGGGTGGGGAACTGGCATCATCCGGCTGCTGTGCGTGGAGGGGAGAGCCACGGGAGGTGGATGCATCTGAGCGCATAGGCGCCCGCGACTGGATGGTAGGGCGGGTCGCGGCCATCGGTCTTCCGGCGACGCTCGAGGAGGCGCCGCTGGAGGTCCCGAGGGAGCTCTGGCCCGACGTCCTCGGGCGCCTCATCGACCAGCGCCTCACGGGTATCGCCGTGGCCGGTGTCACGTCCGGGCGCTTGCACCTCGATCCTGCGGGACGGAGCGAGCTCCTCGACGCCCACCGACGCGCCATGGTCCTCGTGCTCGGTCTCGAACGGAAGCTGCGCGAGCTCGCCGAGGCGTTCGAAGCGGCCGGGGTCGAGGTCGTCGTCCTGAAAGGACCCGCGCTCGCGCGCGTCCATTACCCGAGTCCGAGCTGGCGTCCCTACGGCGATCTGGATCTCCTCATCCGGACTCGGGATTGGCGATCAGCGTGCGGGCTCCTCGCCGAGCTCGGGTTCCGGCGGCTCCTCCCGGAGCCTCGACCGGGATTCGACGAGCGGTTCGGGAAGGGCGCGGCGCACGAAGACGACGAGGGGTTCCAGGTGGACCTCCACCGAACGCTCGCGCCCGGAGCCTTCGGGCTCTGGATCGAGCCGGATCGCTTGTTCGGCCGGACAGCTCCGCTCGACGTCGGGGTCGGTACCCTCCGTCGACTCGACGACACCGCGCAGTTCCTCCATGCCTGCCTCCACGCGGCGCTGGGGCGGAGGGATCCGCGCCTGATCCCGCTCCGGGACGTCCTCCAGCTGGCATGGTCCGGCCTCGTGGACTGGGACACCCTCGACGCCGACGCACGGACGTGGAGACTCGCCGGCCCGATCCGATACGCGCTCCGGGTAGCTGCCGCGCGCCTCGGGGTAGGGCTGCCCGACGAGGCGGTCCCCGCCTCCACCGCCGAGGTCGGATACGTCGAGCGCAGGGTCCTCGCCGCCTACACCACGCGCCTACGCGACGCCGGTGGGACGGCGCTGAGCGCGATGCTGGCGATCCGGGGGCTCGGAGCGAAGGCGTCGTACGTTCGAGCGCTCGCGTTCCCTAGCGAGGAGTTCCTCGTGGCTCGGGGTGGGGGAACGCGCTGGTCCCGTCTCAGGATCCCCATCTCGTGGGTGCGAGGCCCGTTCGGGCGCCGGCGGGAGGGGGCCGGATGAGCGGAGCGTCCCACCCGCCCCCCCGCGCTCGGCGTGTGGACGGAGCGCGGCGACCTCAGGGCGACCGGAGGGCCCGGCCATCCCGCGATGGGAGGGCGGACCGGAGCGCCGCCCCCGCCTCCTCCAGCCTCCCAAGAACATCCTCGAGGGGCCTGAGGGGAGAACCGTCGGCGCCCAGCCGCGAGAGGATCTCCACGGCGAGTTCGAGCGAAGCGACGGCGGCATCCAGGTGCCTGCGGGAGCGCACGAGCTCCGTGAGGGCCCGCTCCCCCGTGAACGGGATCGGTCGGGCCGCTGGCTCGTCGATCTGCATCACCATCTCGACCCCCGTTCGAACGGAGCGTCTCGCCGGTCTCGGCACACCGGCGGTTCGGGTTCCTGGATCGGGGGTCACCCCGATCCCCCCTCGACCGCGCTCACGGGACGACGCCGCAGCAACAGGGCCGCCGTGACGAGCGTCCCCGTGTACACGACGGTCACCCCGAACGCCGACAGCTCCGACGCCGCCGCGGTGGCCGCCGCGACCGCCACCGACGCCGCCCCCGTCGAGAGGAACAGGAGCGTGGACCTCCCGCGGCTCCCCAACCAGGCTGCCGCCAGGTCGTACGCGTGTCCGCGGTCCCCGGCCGCGAGCGGCCGACGCTCGAGCACGCGGCGGACCACCGTCGAGCCCAGCTCCATGCCGAACACCCCGAGGCAGATGCCGGCGGCCAGCAGACCCGGCCACCCGGAGGAGCTCGCCGCGGTCGCCAGGACCGCCAGTACGACCCCCACCGCGTACGCGCCCCCGTTGCCGAGGAACACGCGGGCCGGCGGGCGGTTCCACAGCAGGAACGCGCCCAGCGCGCCGACGGCGGCGGCCGCGAGCTCGGCTGCACCGCTGCCCCCGGGAACCACGAGCAACAGACCGGCACCCGCGATCGCGGCCAGCCCCCCCGCCAGCCCGTCCTGACCGTCCATCAGGTTCACGGCGTTGGTGCAGGCGAGGACCAGCGCGACCACGCCGGGCCCTCCCAGCGCGCCGAGCGGCTCCAGTCCCGCCCCGCCCGCCACGAGCAGCGAGCCGGCGAGCGCCTGGGCCACGACCCTCGACCACGACGGGAGCGCGAGGACGTCATCCAGCGATCCCACCACCAGCACGAGCGCGACGCCGGCCGCGATCCGCGGGTCCCACGCCCCCGCCATGCCCGCAGCCACGAGCGTGGCAGCGGCAACCGCGACACCGCCGGTGAGCGGGATCGGCCGGTCGTGGATCTTGAGCTCCCCTGGGACGGGTCGGTCTACCAGCCCCGTCGCCCGACCGACCACGATCGCCACCGGCATCGCGGCGGCGGCCAACGCGAAGGCGATCAGGAACGGCACGGTGCCACCAGCACCCTGCTCGGGATCCCTTCGTGCACCTGGATCCGGTCGACAGGTTCGAACCCGATCCCCTCGTAGAAGCGGTTCGCGGGCTCGTTCGAGGCCGCGACCACCACCTTCACCCGGCCCACCCCGCGCTCGGCGAGCTCGTCGAGCGCCCGGCGCGCCAGCGCCCGACCGATCCCCCGCGTCCGCGAGTCCGGCTCGACGGCGATCGACAGGAGCTCCGCGTCCGGGAGCTCACCCGACGTGCTCGGGTACCGCGCGGTCTCCCAGACCCGCCTGGCGATCCCCGGCCGCAGCAGCCGGGGCGCGGCTGCGAGGGCGGCTGTCACCCCTCGGGTGAGGACGAATCGTCGGTAGAAGGCGCGCACCGACGGCACCGCGGCGGCGAACCCGACGAGACCCTCGCCTCGCTCGGCCACGATCGTGACCGCGGCAGGGTCGGTGACGGCCGCCCGGTACACCTGCCGCAGGAACCGGTCGCCGAGCGTGGGCAGGAACGCATCGGGCATCGAGCGCCGGTGCAGCCGCGCGAGCGCTGCGACGTCGCTCGGCCTCGCGGGACGCAGACTTGTCTCGGCCCGCGCGCTCGCGGGGATCGGGATACCTCGATCCCGCAGGAGCCGCCGCGTGTGCTCGACCACGAGGTCGGCGACGCGCCGCTCGTCGAAGCGCTCCAGCGCCGCGCGTCGGGCCTCGGCCCCCAGACGCTCACGGAGCTCTCCGTCCTCGAGCAGCCGGAGGATCGCGGCGGTCAGGCGCTCCGCGTCCCGTGGCGGCACCAGCAACCCGCCGAGCCCGCCGCGGACCACCTCGCGGCACCCCCGGATGTCGGTCACCACGAGGGGCCTGCCCATCGCCGCGGCCTCGATCGCCGACCGGGGCAAGCCCTCGCGCCACGACGCGAGCACGAAGACGTCCATCACGGCGAGCAGGTCCCTGACGTCCGGGCGCCAACCGGCGAAGACGACATCCTCCTTCGCGGCGTGGACCTCCTCGTCGGTGAGCCGGTCCCCCTTCTCGGGGTCGATCTCGCCGAGCGCGAGGAACCGGGACTCCGGGATCCGGGCGCGGACCGCGCGCGCGGCGGCGAAGAGCTCGCGGTACCCCTTCTCGGCAACCATCCGCCCAACGGTGCCGACCACGAGCGCGTCCGGGTCGATGCCGAGCTCGCGCCGGAGCTCTAGCCTGCGCGCCTCCCCTACCGCATCGGGGTCGAACGTCGACAGGTCGGTCCCGTTCCCCAGGTGCACCGCGTTCGACGGCCGGACGATCCGGCGACCGAGCGCCCACCGCAGGTCCTCGAGGCTCTGGAACAGCTCGAGGTCGCTGAAGCGCGCGGCCACCCACTCGGCGCCGAGCACGAGCGCGCGCTTGGCGAGCCGGTCCTCGGGAGTCGCCCAGTACCCGTGCACGGTGTTCGCGACGCATGGCACGCGAGCCACGCGCGCAGCGATCCGGCCGAGCACGCCCGGCTTCGGGTTGTGGGTGTGGACCAGGTCGATGCGCTCGCGGCGGAGGATCCCGACGAGCTCGGCGAAGGCCCGCAGATCGGCCCGCAGGTCCCAGGCTCGGGTCGCGCTGGTCCAGGCGATGTGGCGGACGCCCTCGGCCTCCAGGTCGGCCACCCAGGGTCCGGGCGCGCTGATCCCCACCACCTCGAACCCCTCGTCCCGCAGGCGTCGGAGCTGCCCGAGCACCAGGAACCGGAGCGTGAGGTCGACGGTCGCCACGTGGGCGATCCGCGGTTTCATCGCCGCCTCCACGGGCCCCGGCCGAGGGCTCGGTAGAGCCACGCCTCGGTGTCGAGCTGGCCGTTCACCTTGCGCCGGAAGAAGAACGAGCCGTCGCTGCGGAGGATCGGCACGCGGCCCAACCGGTGCGCGTCGATCCTTCCCGCGCGGTTGATCCGCCAGGCATCGAGCGCAGCCGTCCGGAACAGACGCCGCGCGGCGCGGTCGGCAGCGGGCGAGCCGACGCCCCATGGGTAGGCGAAGTGCTCGCACGCCACCCCGAGCCGGTCCTCGATCAGCTCCTTGCTCCGCCACATCTCCTCCTCCGCCTCGGTCCCGCCGGCCCGCGACAGGTCCGCGTGCGAGTGGGTGTGTGAGCCCACGGTGACGAGGCCGGTCGAGACCGCCTCGGCGAGTTGCGACCAGGTCAGGCCCTCGGCGGACCGGGGGCCACCGTTCGCGACCAGGCCGGTCGCCAGGTACAGATGCGTGGGTACCCGGTGATCGACGAGCAGCGGCAGCACCGTCTCGTGGAAGTCCGGCGTTCCGTCGTCGAACGTCACCGCGACCCCCCCGGTGTGGGTCCCAGACGCCACCTCGTCCAGCGTCAGGAGTCGCCCCTTGTCCGCCAGGTGCTTCAGATGCTCGGCGAACGTCGCGGCCGGCACCTCGATCTCCGACGGCGATGCACCTACCCGGTGGTACAGGAGGATGACGACGTCACCCGGACGGCGGCGGCCCGGCCACCCCAGCGGGGTGAGCGCCGCCTTCGACGCCTTCCTCACCAGGCCCCTCGCGTCCACCGACCGACCTCCGATGCTTCGCGGCCTGCGCCGCGCCGACGATCGCCGCCGCCGTTAGGGGAACGGCGGGGAAGTGCAGGATGTAGTCGACGCTCGCGTGTATGCCGAGCGCGGCGAGCGACGCGGCGCCCACCACGAGGGCCGCATCGGGCACCGGGTGCACCCACAACCGCGCGAACCCCCATAGGAAGAGCAGCACGGTGAGGACCAGACCGGCCCAACCGAGCTCCGCACCCTGCTGGAGGAACTCGTTATGTGCCCATTCAGCGTCCGGGTCGTCTACGAGCCGGGGCGGGACATCGTCGAACCGGGCGGGACCGACACCTCCGGGGCGTTCCGCCAGGATCGACAGGGCGTCGTGCCACAGGGCGATCCGACGATCGGTGAGCGCCTCATAGACCCTCGCCCTGAGGCCGCCGTCTTCCTCGTCCCCGCGGAACGTCGCACCGAGGAGGACGGTCGACGCGAGCACCGCCAGGAAGAGGCATGACGCGACGAGCACGGCGGGCCGCGCCCAGCGTCGCTTGATCCGAGCCGCCACAACAAGGAGCAGGAGACCGAGCGTGACCGCAGCGGCCGTTGATGCCTGCATCGCGGCGAGGCCGAACGCGGCGCCGGCGAGAGCACCGGCGAGGATCACCGGGATCCGCCGGGTCGACACCGCCACCAGCGCGCCGCCGAACGCGGCCTGGGCGAGGAAGGCGCCCGACGCGTTCTCGTACGGCAGCGGACCGTCGAGCAGCCCCGTCCAGGATCGAGCCGCCCACGAGTCGAGCGTGACGAACGTGGCGACCGTGAGGACCGCGATCGCCGGACCGGTTCGCTGCACCTTCCCCGTGAAGCGCGCTGCGACCAGGACCGATACCGACGCCCAGAGCAGGGCGATGACGGCGCTCCGGTCGCCCCTGGAGGCTAAGACAACCGTCGCGGTGAGCGCCGCCAGGATCACGGCGCCGACGGCGTCCAGCGTGGCCTCGATACGGCGGCGGGCGGCGCGAGCGTTACCGATCGTCCGCTCCCCTACACGGTCCGCACGAAGGCCTGCCAGCTCGGGTTCCACACCGACCCCGGTCGCTCGTCCGGCGTGAGCGCGATGGACCCGTGCTGCGCATCGTTGACCCGCCACTCCGTGCCGGCCGGTGCGGGACCCATGATGAACTCGGGCTTCCCGGGCGAGAACGTGCAGTCGCTGAACTCCAGGATCTCCGCTGAGGTCGGCTCGAGCTTCTTGACGTGCGACACGCCCGGGTTCCGGAACTCGCAGCGGACGAACCGCGTCGGCGCGGTTCCCGAGAACCGATGGTCGCTGCTCTCGAGGCAGTGGGGCGCTCCGGCGGCGTCGAACAGGCACGCCGTCCACTCCTGCACGCCCGGCCCCTGCGTGAGCGCGTGCAGCTTGAGGGCGCCGCCGATGTTGGCGGAGGTGACCAGGTCATGCATGTGGTAGTCGTTCAGGTACGCGCCGTGCCACGCGCCGAACCCACCGTTGTGGTAGGCGACGATCCCGGCGATCTCGATGGTCCCGTTGTTGTGCCAGACGGCCGTCCCGTGGCTCCGGTTGTTGTGTGACACGTTCAGGCCCTCGAAGGTCCACGTGGCTGCGGCGCCGGATGGCCACCACATCCCGGCCGCGTCCCTGCCGCCGCCGCCGCCCACCGCGACGCAGTCCCGCATCACGTTGCCCGTCTCATGAGAGGTACCCGGCAGGCCCGGCCCGAAGATCCCGAAACCGGCCTGGCGGTCGTCGGGATGCGGCACCGTCGTCTCCGGGTGCGTCGACGACCGCAGCGAGGCGACGCACCGATCGTGCAGCACGTCGAGCGTGCGGTCGGACGGGTTCCCGTTCTCGTCGGCGGGTGTATCCCACCAGAACTGCGAGTACGCCGTCCGGTGCGCGATGCACCCCCGCCAGACGAGCCCGTGCGTATCGTGCGCGACGAACGCGTGGGATCCCCCGTGCTCCACCACGAGGCCTGTGAAGACCACATCCCGCTGGCTCTCACCGCAGTGGTGGAGATGGAAGGACCAGCGCCCCAGGATCTTCTCGCGGACCTCGCCGCCTTCCTGATCGATCAGACCCTGGAACTTGGTCGGCCCGACGTGCTCGAAGCGCACGAAGCGGACCACCTGCGGGCTCGTGGACCGGATGAACACATGGGCGCGCCCAAGGCGTGTGCCTCCGACCACGACGGACCGCGTGAGGTTCAGCACCTCCGCCCCGAGGGTGATGCCCCTACCCACCGACACGAGCGGATGCGCGCGGGCGAGCGGCCGGTTCAGGCCGATCGTGCGCCCGGCGATGCCCGAGATCGTGCGCTCGTCGAACCCCGCGTCGGGCGGCCAGACGCGCTCCGTGGGCGTGATGGCCAGACGGTCCCCCACCTTCCAGCCCACGGGGTCCTCGGGCAGGGTGAGCCTGGACGAGCCCGCGGGGACGGCGGTCGTCAGGCGCATCCAGGGGACCTTGGCATCGCCCTGCGCGTCGAGCACCCCTTCGCCCATCACCCAGAGCCCGACATCCGTTTCGAGGACGACATCGCCGCCACCCACGAACGTGGACTCGTCGACGTCGACGAACCGCAACTCGTCGCCGCTGCGCATCACGAGCGTGCCCTCGACCACCACGTTGGCCGTGGACGTGACGCGCCCGGAGATCCTCCAGCGCTCCCCCGCGGGGACGGTGAACCCTGCGACCCGTCCGGTGACGACGCGGTCGTGACCTGAGCAGGACCCCATGAACGCCGGGACGAACACGCTCGCGATCCCGAGCCCAAGCCGGCGCAGGAAGGAGCGGCGGTTCAGCCTCCGGTCGACGGCCCTCGCCACCGACCTCACACGCTCAGCCCGCATCTCCCAGGACCCCTCGATCGGCCGCGTAACGGTGGAGGCGGTCCATCGCCTCGACGACTCCCACGACATGGTCGTGCGTCATGTCCGCCCACATCGGCAGGGTGAGGACGCGGGACGCGGCGAGCTCCGTCGCCGGGAGTCCACCGTTCGCGGAACCCTTGCGCTTGTACGCACGCATGCGGTGGACCGGAGGGCTGTAGTAGCGGCGGGTCTCGATGCCCTCGGCCGCGAGAGCGCCCGCGAGCCATGTTGCGTCGCGACCGAACGCGTCAGGGTCGACCAGGATCGTGAAGTCCTTGTACGTGCTCCGATCCCCGTCCATCACCTCAGGGAGCGCGATCCCGGGGATCGCACGCAACCCGTCGCGGTACAGCCACGCGAGCTCGTTGCGACGAGAGATGCGGTCCTCCAACGTGTCGAGCGATCGAAGCGCGATGGCGGCGTGGACCTCGGACATCCGGGCGTTCAGACCCACGAACCGGCAATCGTAGTCGCCCGCGTGCCCGTAGTCGCGCCCGATCCTGCATCGCTCCGCGAGGGCGTCGTCGTTCGTGGTCACGAGGCCGCCCTCGCAGGCCACGAGGACCTTGGTGGGCGAGAGGCTGAAGACCTCGGCCTCCCCGAACGCCCCGACGAACGCATCGCCGTGCCGGGACCCGAACGCGTGTGCGGCGTCGAAGAAGAGCGGCACGCCGTGTCGCGCCGCGACCTCGACCAGGCCCTCGACGTCGCACGGCGCGCCGTAGAGGTGGGTCGCGAGGATCGCGGACGTCCTCACCCCGATCGCTCGCTCGACCGCGTCCGCCGACAGGGTCAGCCTCGTTCCGTGGACGTCCGCGAAGGTGGGATGGAGCCCGTTCCAGCTCACGGCGTGAACGGTCGCCGCGAAGGTGAAGGAGGGGACGACGACGTCGCCCGCGAGCCCGAAGGCTCGAAGCACGAGTATCAGCCCCGAGGTACACGAGGACACCGCGACGCAGTTCCGGACGCCGAGATACTCCGCGCAGCGATCCTCCAGCGCCCTGACGTAGGGCCCGTTCGTCAAGACGCCACCTTCGAGGATCCGAGCGACGTCCCGGAGGACACCCGCCGTGGGAGGCACGCTGGGCCGAACCAGCGGCAGACCCTCCGGGAACGCTGGCCGTCCCCCCCGGATCGCGGGGGGAGTGGATCGCGGCGCCGCGGATCCGATCGCCATGTTCGAGCTCCTTCCTCCTGTGATCGGGCTCATGGCCCAGCCTGCTGATCGGGCTCATCGCCCCGCCTGCCCGGGTCCGCTCCTCACGGAGCAGGCCGGTCGCGATCGTTGCGCTCCGAGACGGACCCGCTCGCGGGGCCCTCGATGCGAGCTTCGATGCGCTGCAGGGTCTCCTCCAGCTCACGGACCGTCGCCTCGAGCTCCCGGCTGCCCTCGTCGGACGGCCGGTCCCGGAGGCTCGTGCCCGCGGGGCTCGTCGCCGGACCCGGCTCGTCGACGCCCCGGCCGTGGGGGGTCAGCGGCGCGGCATCGCGTTCATCGCGCGCGTCTGCGTCGATCTCCGTCCCCCGCCGAGGCGGGATGGAGAACAGGACGAGGTACAGGGGCAGGAGCTGCACCCGCTCGCGCGAGAGCAGGCCGAAGTTGGCGACCCCCGAGAAGCCCACGGCGAACAGCGCCGAGTACACGACCGCGAACGCGACGTACGGCTGGCGACGGGCGCTCCGAAACGCACCCCACGCCCACCGGATCCTCAGGATCGTGAGCACGAGCAGGAACGTGCCCTCGAGCGCCACGGCCAGACCCTGGGCGTTGGTGGCCTCGAACGGGAACGGACGGAACAGGACCGTCACGATGCCGACGGGCGCGCTGAGCGGCGACCCGAGGACGGGAGATGGCGTGAACTCCGACCCACCGGAGGCCGTCCGCTCCGTGACGCCCTCGATCACCGAGGTCACGCCGCCCGTCGTGTCGATCCCCGCCTCCTCGATGAACCGCTCGGTGCGAACGACCAGGAAGAGGGCCACGACCGTGAGGATCGCGAGCGAGAGGGCCTTGGCGATCGGCGCGAGCTGGCGCAGCTCCTCCTTGGGCCGGCGGAGCAGGTACCCCACGGCCAGGGCGATGGCCATCATCCCGGCCACGTGCGGGCGGACGATCGCCGCGAGCCAGAGACCGCTCCCCGCGTACGCGAGTCCCCGCAGCGTCGCGCGCGACAGGATCAAGGCCGCGCCGTAGGCGGCGATCCCGAGGGCGAAGAGCATCCACGCTTCCTTGCCGATGCTCGAGGGCCAGAACAGCAGGGACGGGAGGAAGAACACCAGGGTCGCGTAGGTCCTCGGCCCGCCCTCCGGGAGGGCGACCGTCGCAGCCCGGTAGAACAGGAACAGGCCCCAGAACCCGAGCCACGAGTAGAACAGGAACCCTCCGAGCCTGCTCGCCCCGATGACGGTGTACACGACCCCGGTGAAGAACCGGATGTAGTTCGTCGAGGTGAGGCTGTGGAGCCCCGTGGTGAAGTTGCCGTCGCGGAACGCCTCGCTGATCCGCACCCCCTCCGCGTGGTAGTTCGCGGCATCAGCCGCTCCGCCGTAGACGCCGAAGGCGACGTACTCACGGACGAACGCGCTGGCCAGCTTCAGCACCAGCGCCGCCACCAGGAGCCACAGGAGCGTCGAGCTCGCTTCCCGTCGGGCCTGCGCCCGCAGCGCCGGCAGCGAGACCGCGATGAAGATCGGGACGAGCACGAACGGCGCGGATGTCTCGTACCCGCGCGAGAGCGTCAGCGTGAGGACGCCCATCACCCACGCGCCCGTCAGGGCGAGCCCGAGCGTCGCGATGGTCACCGTGTTCCACGGCACCGACCTGGCTCGCTGCATCGGCTAGAAGACCTCCAGGTCGCCCAGGCTCACTCCCCACGACCCGATCCGGAGCGGATCCGGCCGGATCTCGCGCAGGGGGTTCGCGATCAGCGTCACTCCCCACGGGCCACGCACGGCTCCGTTCCTCCGGGCACCCCGCGCCGCCGCGCTCATCGCCGGGAAGCGGCACGCGACGTGATCCACGGGCGCGGCGTGGACCACCGCGGCGAGGAGCCGCCGAGCGCTGCGGGCGTCCCCCGGCCGGACGATCGCCTCGGCGACGCTCGTCTCCCACAGTCTGCCGCGCGGGCGGACGCGGAACAGCGCGATCCCTACCAGCTCGCCGCCCGCGTGCTGGCGCACCGCCCGGTAGTCCAGGAGGGGAGCGGACCCGTAGCGCCATGTGAGGAACTCGGCGTTCCGCGGCGTGACGAGCGAACGGCCGGAACCCTCCGATGCCGCGGACAGGAGCCGGGTGAGGCCGGGATCCCCGAGGGCGTGGGCGGCCCTCTCCGCACGGACATCGGGCCGGGGGCGCCCGGGCTCGGCCGTGATCCGAAGGTGCCGGAGCTCCCTCGCGACGCTGAGGGGTCGGCGGACCCGCACGTCCACATGGAGCCTCCCTACCACCGTCCACCCCATCTTCAGGTAGCCGGGGAGGCTCTTCTCGTTCGGGGTGTTGAACACCAGATCCACCTCGTCGCGGAGATCCCCCACGGCCTGTCGCGTCAGCCGCGAGAAGATCCCGCGTCCCTGATGCTCTGGGTGGGTCGCCGTGTCGACCGCCCGGACCGCCGCCACCTCCCGCTCACCGGCCAGGAATCGCCACCGCATGAAGGCCCGCAGCCCCACGATCCGGCCGTCGACCTCGGCCACGAGCATGTGGGAAGGACCGAAGGGACTCTCGAGGTGCTTCCAGCGGAAGAACTCCGGCGGCCTCCGGCCGGCCGGCCCGCCGCCGAGCGTGAGCGACAGCAGGTCGAGGACACCGGCCTCATCGGTGTCCCGGTAGGGACGGATCTCGAGCGCGGTCGCGCGGTTCACGAGGCTCACGCGGAACACCGTTCCCGGCGTGAAGTCATCGCAAGAGGCCCTCGTAGATCTCCTCGGTCCGTTGGACGGCGTCGCGGATGTCGAACCCCATCGCCTGTGCCTTCGCCGCCGTTCCCATGCGCACTCGGAGGCCGTCGTCCCGCAGCAGCCTCACGATGCCGTCGGCGAGCGCGTCCGGGTCCGCTCGCGGCACCACGAGCCCCTGCTCCCCGTCCCGGACGACCTCCGCGTTGCCGCCCGCTCTCGTGAGGACCGCGGGCTTGCCGAGGCTCATCGCCTCGAGGAGCGCGATCGACAGGCCGTCGTGCACGGATGGGACCGCGAGGACGTCGAACGTCCGCATCACCTTCGGCGCGTCCTCGCGGAAGCCGGCGAAGACGAAGCTGGACTCCAGGCCGAGCTCGCGGACCCATCGACGGGCGTCGGGCTCCGTCGGCCCGCGGCCGACGAGGACGAACCGCACGTCCGGGACGGCCCGGCGGACCCGCGCCGCCGCCTCGACCAGATAGCGATGGCCCTTGCCGGGCTTGAAGTTCGCGACCGTGCCCACGACAGGGACGTCGCTCGGCACCCCGAGCTCCTCGCGGACGCCGTCGACCGGCGCCACGCTGGCCAGCGCAGTGGGATCGACACCGTAGTAGCGGGTCTCGACGGTCGGCATCGGAAGCCGGCGGAGGGGAACCGGGTACCGGATCGATGCCCGGACGTGCTCGGAGACCGCGATCACGTGGTCGTTCCTGGCGAACGTGAGCGCGTTCGCCCAGAACGTGGCGCGCTGGTACCGCTCCCACACGTTGTGCTCCGTGTACACGATCGGGAGCCTGGCCCGTCGCGGGAAGGCGACCCTGGCCCCGATCGCCGGGACCGGCGAGTGGGCGTGCACCAGATCGAACCCGCCGTTCCGAACGAGAGCGACCAGGTTGGCGATCCAGCTCGGACCGCGGGCTCCGAGACAGTGAACCCGGAGCCCCGCAGCCTCGAGCTCGGCAACGAGATCGTCCTTCCACGGGAGCAGGTACGCGACCTCGTATCGGAACCGCCCCCGGTCGAGATACGGAGCGGCGCTCGCGAGCAGCTGCTCGGCTCCCCCACGCCCGAGCCCCTTGATCAACAGCAGGATGCGCCTCAAGAGGCGACCACCTCCCGGTAGAGCGAGAGGTACCGGGGCGCGATCGCCCCGATCTCGAACCGCGCGAGGCATCGTTCCCTCGCGGCCGCCCCCATCGCCCGTCGCCCGTCGGCGTCCTCCAGGAGCCGCAGGACCCTGTCCGCGAGCGCCGCCTCGTCGCCGGCGCGGACGAGGAACCCCGTCTGCCCGTCCACCACCACCTCGGGGACCCCCGCGACCGCGTAGCCCGCAACGGGCAGGCCGGCCATCCCGGCCTCGATCACCGACGCCGGCATCCCCTCCATGCCGTCGGCTCGGCTCGCGAAGAGCAGGACGTCCGCGGCCTCGAGTAGATCACCGACGTCTGCTCGGTTCCCCAGGAGCATGAGTCGGTCGTCGAGGCCGAGCTCCGTGCCGGCGGCCTGCAGCCTGGCTCGCATCGGTCCGTCCCCCACCCAGACGTGCACCCCCTCTGTCCGACCGAGGACCCGAGCCGCCACGCGCAGGTGGGCGAGCGGATCCTTCTCCCAGGTGATGGCTCCCACCGAGGCGAGGACCCTCGCACCGGGAGGGATCCCGAGGCCGTCACGGGTCTCGTCCCGGCCCCGCGTCGCCGCGATCCGCAGCCGGTCGACCCCGTTGGGTATCGTCACCACGCTGTCCCCGGGCAGGCGGAACAGCCTCACGGTCTCATGCCGGACCGCGTCCGCGACCGTCACGACTCGGGCCGCTCTCCGCATGAGCCACCCGTAGGCCGCCCTGCGGGGTCCGCCGAGCAACCCCCGAGGCACCAGGCCGATCCTCCGGTAGACGACGCGCGTATCTGTGCCCACGAGCGCGGCCGCCACGTGCTTGAGCGCCTCCCCCCCGTGCGCCTGGACGAGATCTGGTCGCCATCGGTCCACCAGCGCGTGGAGCCTCCACACACCCGTAGGGGAGAGCGGCGGCCGGGACTGCTCGGCTGTTGCACCATGCAACATGGTGATCGGTGCTGTGAAGTCGAGCTCCATCGTCGTCCCGTTCACTACCGCGACCCACTGGTCGACTTGCGCGTCGCGCGCAGCGCGGACGAGATCGGAGGCGAACACCTCCGCGCCACGTCGCATCCCGGTTGCCACGACGTGCAGCACTCGCATCAGAACCGACGTCCGAACGAGGTCGGTTGGTTAGACAGACGACTCATAGAGCAGGATCCGGATCCCCGTGAACTGTTCCTGGCGAACCTTCTCGTACGTGGTTTCGAGGGCGGCGAGGAAGGAGTCACGCGCAGAAACGACCCACGGATCTCCCTCGTCATGGCTCAGCACGACCCACACCCGCCGGTAGGGCTCGGTCATATGGATGCGTTGGGCCGCAGGGATCCGCGACGCGGTTGCCGTCAGCCGCTCGTTCCAGTCGACGCTCGGGTAGATCGCAGCTGGAAGGTCGCTAGCGTGGGCGTTGCTCCTCTGGGTGGCGTCTCAAACCCGGTGTAAATGACCGTCGGGCGTAGCTCGTCATCCTACGCGGCGGGTACGACAGCCTCGTCGGTCACCTCCTCTTCTTTCATTTGAGCGGGCGGTCCGAACAGTTCTCGT
>Ga0209172_10002671_pt1 | contig 30476 bp, 22 predicted proteins | sample LarsenN4metaG_FD_184113 | JGI IMG/M metagenome (GOLD analysis project Ga0209172, IMG submission 184113) | Hot spring sediment bacterial and archeal communities from British Columbia, Canada, to study Microbial Dark Matter (Phase II) - Larsen... ... | reverse complement strand
GGACGGGGAGACGGGGGGACCAGGAGACGGGGGGACCAGGAGACGGGGGGACGGGGTGATGGGGGGACGGGGGGACGGGGAGACTCAAGGAATTACATCGGTGACGACTTCCCCACCACTGAAAGTAATTGTCCGGTCTTGCAGTTTGCCAAAAGCCTTTTTTCCCCTAGTGGTCATTGGGGGATTATTTTGGCGGTAAACTACATTGCCCTCAGCTTCGATTTGCTCCTTGGTGATATCCCACATCATCTGGTCAGATGCCAAATCAAATTGACCCTCCGTGCTGGTGCCGCTCACGCCTTCTGATAAATAAAAGATGTTGCTTGGTACATCCAGCTTCCCTTTTTGGGCTTTGATAATGGTTTTTTGCTGCTCGTGGAGTATGGTCAGGGGTTTATCGGAGGTGATGGTTTTTTCTTCCAGGTTCCACACAATTAAATCTCCAGCCACATTAACTGGCGGTTTGCTCAAATCTAGGCTGGCATTTTTCTCCAGAGTAGCGGTTTTCTTGGCTAGATTCATTTTCCCTTGGTTGGCAGTCGCCCGGTCAGTTGGGGTGCATTGGGAGGGGGTTTTACAGGTGTAGCGATCGATTTGCACTTTTGTGGTGCTTTCCACCAATTGCGCCGCCATTTGCCACACCAAATTTTCGCTCCGCAACTGAAACACCGGTTCTGCTGTGGTTGCCACCACCTGACCCGATAACTCCATCCGTCTGTCCCGACTGTGCAAGCGTGCTTCCTTCGCCGTAACGAGCAGTTGTGGATGAGTCCCCTTGAGGTTTTCGCGAATCAGCAGTAAATCTTCTCCCGGCAACCACTCCAGCTCACCGCCTTGCAACACCGCACCCGATCGCACATCCGTCGCTACCACATCATCTTGGAGCAGAATTTTATTACTTTTCTCAAATAACTGGCCACTTTTCGCCTGAATTTTATAAACTAAAACCCCATCTCTAAACAATTCCCCCACCGGCTGCTCCACCAAGGCCAACTTAGCCCCATCTTCATACTTGGCCAAAGGCGATATCACCTTCCAAATCAGCTTACCATCTTGGCTAAATTGCTCTAAAGTAACATCTTTCAGCGTTAAACTTTTTTCGACCTTTTCCCCACTATTTCCCTCCTGATTACCGTTGCTATTATTAGGTTTTTGGCATCCATATACTCCCCCAAATAACAGCCATAAAAAGGCAAAACTCACTAGAACAAATAGCGCGGCTTTTTTCTGGTTCATTTTGCCTTTTGCTTCCTTTCTATTTAGGCGTTTCCGTCTTCCATCATCGTGATACTCGACAAAGGTCTGTAGGTGTAAGTGGTATGATTGGGACGTGGCATTTTTTGGATATCTTCTTTGACTGATTCCAAATCAATATAGCGGTCTGCCACATTGATTAAGCTATCGCTGGTCATCGATCGCAAACTCACTACCTCCACCCGCACCCCGCGATAGCTCACCGCATTTACCGCGTAAGCCAAATCGCCATCACCGCTCACCAACACCGCCGTATCATACGACCCGACCAAAGCCATCATATCCACGGCAATTTCCACATCCAGGTTAGCCTTTTTTGAGCCATCTGGGAGCTGCACCAAATCTTTGGCAATGACGCGGTAGCCATTGCGTCGCATCCATAGCAAAAACCCCTGTTGTTTTTCATTAGTGCGGTCCACTCCGGTATAGAAAAAAGACCGGAGCAGTCGCGAACCAGCGGTTAACCGACACAGCAGTTTCGTATAGTCGATTTCGATTCCCAGTTGCAGGGCGGCATAAAATAAATTAGAACCATCGATAAAAATAGCGACCCTACCCCGATTTTCCAAAAACTGTTCTGGTGTGAATATGCTGTTGTTTTCTGGATGAGATAACATCTTTGTTATACCTCTATTTGTTATCAAAATTTTTCACGCGAGTTTGATTATAAGTGATTTGTTCTGGCTGCTCTTCGCTCCTTGGGAATTTGTTAAACTCTGTTGACTAGCTGTAAAATCAATCATTTATTTTGACATTGGTGGGGTGGTTGACGCCCCTACCATTGCTCCCAAATCGATTGTTAGCGGTGGTTTCTGTTGACCTCGAATGCCTGCTCCGAGGTCAATGTAATTTAGGACACCAGTTCTAGGCGCTGAAATACTGGGTGCGGTTCTCCCAGGGTATGATTAGCAGCGAGCATTCCCCACTGGGCGTGGGTGGCAAAAGTTGCCGCCGCATCCCCGGTAGTTTGGCTCAGGTCCAGGGAAATACCCAGTTGTTGATAAATGGAGCTGCTCAGTTTAGGAGTGACCGGGGAGAGCAGATAAGCTGCTAAACGTACCGACTCCAAAACCGCATAGAGGACTTGCTCTAGTGCTTGCTGTTGTTTTTGCTTGTACAAAGTCCAGGGTGCCTGCTCGTCGATATACTTGTTGCTCGATCGCACCAAGGTGAGAATCTCTTCACAACCTTGGCTGAAAGCCAAGTTTTCATAGGCTGGCGTCACCCGCTGTCCTAGCTCCATCCCGATCGCCTTCAAGGCATTATCCGAGGGGATATCCTCTGGGGCCACCGGGGGCACCTTCCCCCCACAATACTTCTGCGCCATTTTCAAAGTGCGGTTGAGGAGGTTGCCCAAGTCATTGGCCAAATCAGCATTAAGGACATTCACAAAGCGGGTTTCATTTAAATCGCCATCCTTGCCAAATTCAATTTCTTTGACAAAATAATAGCGTACCGCATCGGCACCATAACGCCGGACCAAATCCACCGGGTCAACGGTGTTACCAAGGGTTTTACCCATTTTTTGGCCATCTTTGGTCAAAAAGCCGTGACCAAATACACCGCCGCTAATGGGCAACTGGGCAGACATGAGCATCGCGGGCCAATAAACCGCATGAAACCGCAGAATATCTTTACCAATCAGGTGGATATTAATTGGCCACCATTTGGCTAAGGCGTTGGCGAGGGTGGGTTCGTCCCCATCTTCGAGCAAAGCCGTCACATACCCCAACAGCGCATCAAACCAGACATAGAGGGTATGGTTGGGGTCCGTGGGTACGGGGAAACCCCAATCGAGATTGACTCGCGAGATGGAAAAGTCCTGTAGTCCTTGGCGGACAAAGTTGAGGACTTCATTGCGGCGGCTCTCTGGTTGGATGAAATTAGGCTGTTCCGCGTAGAGAGCTTCGAGCTGGTTTTGGTATTTGGACAGGCGGAAGAAGTAGTTTTGCTCGTCCCGCCATTCCGCTTCCCGGTTCGGGTGCAGGGGACAACGATGGTTTTCTAGGAGGTCGCGCTCTTCTTTGAATTCTTCGCAAGAGACGCAGTAGAAACCTTTTTGCTGTCCCAGGTAAATATCGCCAGCGTCCCAGACGCGCCCGAAAAATTCCTTGACGATCGCCTGATGACGCACCGCCGTAGTGCGGCTAAACCGATCGTACTTGATGCCCAGAAGTTCCCATAGCTCCACAAAGGAGCTAGCGATTAAATCGCAGTGTTCCTGGGGCGATCGTCCATAGGCTTGCGCCGTCCGCTCGATTTTTTGCCCGTGTTCGTCGGTTCCGGTAATCATCAGCACAGATAACCCGCGCAGACGCTGAAACCGTGCTACCACATCAGCGGCGATCGTCGTATAAGCACTCCCTAGGTGCGGCACATCGTTGACGTAGTAAAGCGGAGTTGTAATCGCAAACGTGTTTTTACTGGTATTCGTATAGTTCATGGATTGGGAATAAAAAACTACCCCCATTGTTTTTCTTCAATCCTATCATGAGGGTTATCAATTATATTTGATTGGCGATTAATAGCATCCACAGCCCACCAGCCATCCCCAGATAGGTGTCAGGTATTTTTCCCTCCACCCCTGGTGAGACTGTTTTTTTGACCTAACTTACCACCAACCGGCTCGCCACCGCCCAGACATCTGTGATCCATCAGCTTCTCACCACCACCTTGAGGTCAAGGGAGAGCCGCATAAAATTTATTTGACAACCGATATCTCGATCGGCTCCGAGCTTGTCCCTGTGTCTGCACTGGTAAAAATGGCTGGGAATTGTCCCACCTCAATGCAGTTAGATCTAAATTGTATCACAACCACTCTGGTTCCGTGAATTCCCCTACTATCTTCTCAATTGACTGCCTCACCTCCCCTTCATATTGACCGATCAAACAGTAATTTCCTGAGATTCATCAAGATTTAATGCTAAATTTGAAGATTTTTGAAAATACTTCAAGAAATCTTAAAGTTTTGCCATCATACCGGTTAATCCTCCCCACCCCCAACCACCCCACCGTCAAACCTTGCCCAGACCTAATCCCTAGGGTAAGATTGCGGTACAAGCAGCCCCCCATTGTCAGGCCAAACAGCCGTTGCCGCTGTCGCCCTGGTGAAACACCCCTGCTGGTGCAGCCCCCAGACTTGCCCCGGTTTGGGCTGTTTCATCCTCTTTCTGGGCAACCAGGGGGGATGGCGAGCCCAAACTCTTGATTTACCCAGACCAAAACCGCCCTCGGACCGTTTTACCCCAGTTTCTCTCCATGCCAACAGACAAACCCCTGCAAATTTCCCGCTGGTTCCTCAGACTCGCCGGGACGCGGATTTTTATCCACCATCAGGACCGCATCCCCCCCGACATCCCCCTCCTGGTCATCAGCAACCACCGCAGTTTTATGGATGCACCCCTGCTCATGGCGGCTCTAGAGCGACCCATCCATTTTGCCACCCATCACTATATGGGGAAAGTCCCCGTAGTGAATCACCTCATTACTCAGGAACTTGGCTGTTTCCCCATTGACACTCCCGATCGCCGACAGCATAGCTTTTTCCACCAAACTATCCCCCTACTCCACAATGGAGCCGCCGTGGGCATCTTTCCCGAAGGGGCACCCCCCATGCTCCACCGCACACCCCCCCACACCGTGGGCGAATTTCATCGCGGCTTCGCACACCTGGCCCTGCGTGCCCAAATTCCCAACCTCGCCATCCTCCCCGTGGCCATATCTTCCCTGGAAGAAACCACTTACTACCCAATGCCTACCCGCATCCTCAGCCTCTTTGACCCCACCGAACCCCTGTTTCAACAAGATGGCAACCACCCGGTGGTCATTTATCACGGCGTTCGCATTCTCATCGGACATCCCTACTGGATTACTCAGAGCGATCGGCAATCCTACCACGGCAAACAAGGCAAAACCGCCGTCAACCAAATCCTCCATCACACCCACACCCAAATCACCACCCTCCTCCACCAACCCTAAAACCCCCATCCCAACCACAAAAATGCTCACCCCCGTCACCACACAACCAGAAAAACCCCTTTTCATCTTCCTTCCCGGACTCGATGGCTGTGGCGAACTCCTCCAATGGCAAATCACCCAAGGACTCGCCACCGGTTTTGACATCCGCACTCTCACCATCCCCCCCGACGACCTCTCCACCTGGGATGAGCTAACCGCAAAAGTCGTCAATCTCCTAGAAATCGAACTCGCCACCAACCACCGGCCCCTATACCTATGCGGCGAATCCTTTGGCGGTTGTCTCGCCCTCAAAGTCGCCCTCCGAGCCCCAGAATTAATCGATCGGCTAATTTTAGTCAACCCCGCCACCTGTTTCAATCAACGTCCCTGGCTCCAATGGGGCTCCCACCTCACCGGTTGGCTCCCCCCACCCCTTTACACCATTTCCGTCATCGGTTTTTTACCCTTCTTAGCCGCCTTAGAACGCATGACCCGAACCCAAGCCGCCAACCTCCTCGCCGCCATGCAGTTCCCCCCCCAAACCACCACAAGCTGGCGAATTGCCCTCATGCGGGAATTTGAAATCTTACCCCAACAACTATATGAATTCACCAAACCCGTCCTCCTCATCGCCAGCAGCAATGACCTAATTCTCGCCTCCGTCGCCGAATCTGAACGATTACTCCATTACTTCCCCAACGCCCAACGAGTCATTCTCCCCCACAGCGGTCATACTTGCCTCTTGGAAACTGATATTAACCTCAGCCGGATATTGAAAAGTCAAAAATTTTGGCCACAACTAGAATTTGCCTGGAGAGAATAGGGACTCTTCAGAAACCGGGTTTCTTTGAAAAATCTTGGTTGACAACGAAAAGTCACCGCAGAAACCCGGTTTCTTTGCCAAAAAATTTTCCCCAAACCCCTTGACACCGAAACTGACTTGACATATAATGTGAACAATGGAAAAGATGCGGCCATATATATAGGCCAAATTTGTCATTTTTCCTTAGTCTTTTGGACAAAGGACAAAGGACCAAGGACAAATGACCAAGGACAAATGACAAAAAACTACCATGCTCTGCATTAACCCCAACTGCATCAACCCCCAAAACCCCGATCGCCAGGAATATTGCCAACAATGCGGCAGTATGCTAATCTCCCTATTGCGGGGACGATATCGCATCACCCAAGCTCTGGGACAGGGAGGATTTGGCAAAACCTATTTAGCCGAAGACATCGACAGACGCAATGCCAAATGTGTCATCAAACAATTTGCCCCAGAACCGGGGATGACAAGTAATCCCGGAGCCTTGCAAAAAGCCACCGAACTGTTTAATCAAGAAGCCGAAAGACTTTTACAACTAGAAGAACATCCCCAGATACCCACATTATACGCCTATTTTGAAGAAAATTTACCCCAATCGGGAAATAATCAGGAAATTCCCTACCAATATTTAGTCCAACAATACATTAAAGGTCAGACCTTACAGGAAGAATTAAAAGCCGGTCCCTTCAGCGAAACCAAAATCCGGGAACTCCTCCAAGACTTATTACCAGTTTTGGACTTTATCCACCAGCATAAAGTCATTCACCGAGACATTAAACCAGAAAACATCATTCGCCGTGACAGTGACCAAAAATTAGCTCTGATTGATTTTGGCGTCGCCAAAGCCAACACCAAAACCCTATTAACCCGTCAAGGCACCACTGTGGGAACTTCCGGTTATGCACCATTAGAACAAATGATGCAAGGAATCGCCTACCCCGCCAGTGATTTATACAGTTTAGGCGTTACTTGTATCCGTCTGCTCACGAGATGTTTACCCAATACTGATGGTTCTGATAAACTATATAATGCTGTAGAAGGATGCTGGGTATGGCGGGAATATTTGCCAAACGGTGCCACTGTCAGCAGCCAGTTAGGAGAAATTTTGGATAAATTGCTGGAAACAGGAGTAAAAAACCGCTATCAGTCGGCAACAGAAGTATTAAAAGCACTAAATTTCCTTTTTCCAAACCTTCCCACCTTTAAATTTACCACCATTACCGTCAACTCCACAGGAGAAGTAATCAATAGTAGCGACGGACAAGCGCCATATTTCCGCCAAGACTTGGGTAACGGCATTTTCATAGACATGGTAGCCATTCCAGGGGGAACATTCCTTATGGGTTCCCCAGACAGTGAGTCAGGAAGAATCGATACGGAAAGTCCCCAACACCAAGTCACAGTGCCATCATTCTATCTGGGCAAATATCCCATCACCCAGGCTCAATATCAAGCCATTATGGGGCAAAACCCCTCCCATTTCCAAGGCTCAGACCTCCCAGTAGAACGTGTAACCTGGAGCGATGCAGTAGAATTTTGCCAAAAACTCGCCCAAAAAACAGGAATTACCTATCGTTTACCCAGTGAAGCCGAATGGGAATATGCTTGTAGAGCCGGAACCACCACCCCATTTCACTTCGGCGACACCATCACCACCGACTTAGCCAACTGTGACGGAAGGGAAGCCTACGCCAACGGTCCAAAAGGGCAATATCAACAAAAAACCACCCCAGTAGGTAGTTTTCCTCCTAATGCTTTTGGTTTATACGATATGCACGGCAATGTTTGGGAGTGGTGTCAAGACAGATGGCACGAAAATCATAATAATGCACCTACGGATGGAAGTGCTTGGGTAACTGGCGGACAATCTAATCTCCGTGTGCTGCATGGGGGTTCTTGGAACTCCTACCCCAGAAATTGCCGTTGCTCCAGTCGCTTCTGGATCGGTTTTGTTTATGTGGTTAGCGACTACGGGTTTCGGGTGGCTGTTTCTCGGCTTCCGGTTTCTGGTTCTTAGTTTCCTTCGCCGGGACTTTGGTAAGGATGAAGCATCCGCCTACAAATTCTTGGTGAGGATATATAGGTTCATAGCGCGGATATTTCGCCCCTATGGCCCCGAAAAACCCCAACATTCACCCGTAGGGGAGAAGCACACCGGCTAAAGGTTTGTCGCTTTTTACCGATAGTTTATTACCGGGGTGCTTCGCCCTTGTTCTTGGCGCCCATTTTCCCAAAATTACCCAACCACGCCCAAATTTCCCGTGGTGGGGGGCACGGCGTTATAAAGATTTATCGTTTCGGCTCAATTTTAGCGCTGCTGTGCCCCTACGGGCGATAATTTTGCCCAAAATGCCCTATCCACAGGCCGCACCTTTTCCATTATCCTTATAATAACTTCTGTTTTCGGGTTTGTCAAGGAGTTTTGCCAAAAATTTTGCAACTTTTTTTGTCTATCTTCCGATAGCTAATACGGCATTCTGTCCGCCAAAACCAAAACTAAAAATTAAACTATTTTCGCTTTGACAAGTGCGGGGTTTAATGATAAAATCTAAGTCAAATTCTGGCGTATTTAACCCCACACAGGGGGGCAATATTTGCTGCTGCAATGCCATGAAGCTAAAAGCGGCACCTAATGCGCCAGAAGCTCCCAAAGTGTGCCCGGTGGCGCCTTTGGTGGAGCTGACTGGTACGCCATGCGGAAATATTTGTTGAATGATATCTGCCTCGAATTTATCATTAAGCTGGGTGCTGGTGCCGTGAGCGTGGATGTAGTGAATATCTGTGGGTGCCAGATGGCTGATGGCTAAACATTGCTTGATGGCTAATTTGGCGCTTTTACCTTCTGGGTCGGAATAGTTACCATGAAGGGCATCATTTGTCAAGCCAAAACCTAAAATTTTGCCATAAATTTTGGCGCCGCGTTGTTTGGCTAGGGCAGCATTTTCTAGGATAAAAATGGCGCCTCCTTCTCCGAGGGCTAAACCTTCGCGGTGGATATCAAAGGGATAACAGCCAGTGGTGGCTAGGGCGCCCATTTTGGCGAAACCGGCGAGGGTGAGGGGGGTAATGGGGGCTTCCACGGCTCCGGTGATGACTTGCTGGCATTCTCCGGTTTGCAGGAGTTCCCAACCGCGAAATAGTGCCCATATACCTGTAGCGCAAGCGGCCATTGGTGCGAGTACGGGGCCGGTAGTGCCGACAATGCGGGCGGTGTGGATGGCTGCCATGTGGGGGAGGGTTTCCAGCCAACTGTCTAACTGATGATGATTGGGGTGAGCTAGTTGCTCCCAGCGTCCTTGATGTGCGCGAGAAGAGCCGATAACAACGCCGCAGTGAGACAGGGGGGGGACTAAACCGGCGTCGGTAAGAGCGGCTTGCAGTGCTTTTGCGGTTAATGTCTGGAAGTCGGCGGGGAGGGGGCCGAGTTGGGCTAAAGGGCGGGGTGGCAGTTCCGCAAAGGGTTGGCGGAGTTTGATACCCGAGGAGCCAGCGAGCAGATGTTGCCAGGTTGCTTCTAAGCTGTGGCCCAATGCGGAAATTAACCCGATACCAGTTACTGCCACTTCCACCATTGATAAGCCGATCGGGGATGGGGTTAGCTACCGCCGAGTTTGAGGTTTTCTAAGCCTTTGATGACTTGGGCGGAGTCAATGCGATCGCCCTGTTGAATGCCATCCACCGCATCCATCCCATCAGTGACATAGCCGAAAACAGCATAATTGCCATCGAGGAAACCCAGCTCAGCCAAAGCAATGTAGAACTGAGAGGATGCGGAGTCAGGAGCTTGGGAGCGAGCCATTGCCAGAGCCCCTCTGGTATGAGGTAACACAGGCTTTTTGGCAATTCCGGCCATTTCAAAAGTCTTACTATAAATTGGCGCCTCAGCCCCTTCCGGCTTAATTTCCAAAGGAATATAGCGCCGCTCGCCCGATTGGGGGTCCACAAAACCGCCGGTGCCCAAACGAGCCGCCGGAAAACTTGGGTCCTTGCTTTGGGGGTCGCCACCTTGAACTACAAACGGTTGGGGGTCACGTACCACCCGGTGAAACACCAAACCGTTGTAGGTGCCCCGCTGTACGAGGTCAACGAAATTGCCAGCCGTGATGGGGGCATTAGTGCCATCCACTTCTAAGGTGATGCTTTTGCCTTTCACCACCAGGACCACGGTAGCTTTGCCTTCCAGGCGGGGTAGATTATTTGCTTGCATGTCTTTGGGTTGAGTTGCTGGAGATGAGGGACTGTTCTGAGCGGCAGAATCGTTCGATACCGCTTGCCCAGAAACGCATCCTCCCACCAGCAAACAGGATACTATAATCACCGAAACCAACCAGCGACCGATTTTGGGTTCCATATGCCACTACCTAGAAACGAGTTGCGCTTTTGCATTCATCATCACACTAGGACTGCCCGGAGGTATTGCTTCCTCCGCCAGCTAAGTACCCGCTTAATCAACCATTGAAAATGATAGGGACTTAATATAAGTTAATTTTTATCGCAGGTGGGGTGGGCATTGCCCAGATGATGATTGGGATTGAGGGATGTTCCGGCTCGGAGAGTGGGCAATGCCCACCCTACAATCTCTGTGGAATTGATACCGCAGAATTTACAAACCTTCCAGAGGCACTTCGAGGAAGCGAGCCAAGGTGGCGCCTTCATTTTCCAGCTCGGACAAAGACATGGGTTGTCCCACACGGGTGAGGGGAATGGGTTGGCGGTTTTTCACCCGGAGGTAGAGAGCCCGCCGAGGGTTGAGTCCCTCTTTGACTTCCAAGCGAATTCCCTGCACGTCGGCGGTGGGATAAGTGAGGTCGAGGCGGCGGTTTTTGCCGGGAAATCCCCAACGGAAAATGCGGACTTGGCCGGTTTGTTTGTTGAATTCGTTGTAGCCACCACCCACATCCAGGATAATTGTCAGCCAGAGGTAGAGTGCTAGGAGCAGTCCGGCGACTCCATAAAAGCCCATCACGATGCCTTGGGGGATGAAAGTGAGTTGGGTGGCGTCGGTGAAGGGGAGCAGGTTAACTTGCTGGTAGCTGGAAATCCCGGCTAGGAGAAAACCGGAGGCTCCTCCGGAGACAACGGTGGCCCACCAATAGTTGCTGAAGCGGCGAGAGCCTAGAACCTTCTGGTGAATCACCAGCGAGCTATTGGTGGCAGTGTCAGCAGTCATTCAGAACCTCCGTCTAGAGTAGAGAAATGGGGCTGGGCTCCCCGCCTGATTTAATTTGGGGGGAGTTTGGCTAAATTTTTCCAAAATAATATATAGTTATGTTAACTTAATTAGAAACCTAGGAAATCGCGATTTCGCGGTTCTCGATTTCAAGGAAATAAACCAAAGATATGACAATTGCCATTGGACGCAGTGCCGAGCGCGGCTTGTTTGACGTGCTCGACGACTGGCTAAAACGCGATCGGTTCGTGTTCGTCGGTTGGTCCGGCATCCTGCTGTTCCCCTGCGCCTATCTGGCGATCGGGGGATGGCTCACCGGCACCACCTTCGTCACCTCTTGGTACACCCACGGCTTAGCCTCCTCCTACCTGGAAGGCTGCAACTTCCTCACCGTGGCTGTGTCCACCCCCGCCAACAGTCTGGGTCATTCCCTGCTGTTCCTGTGGGGCCCCGAAGCCCAATGGGACTTCGTGCGCTGGTGCCAACTGGGTGGTCTGTGGACATTCGTAGCGCTCCACGGTGCCTTTTCCCTGATTGGTTTCTGCTTGCGCCAATTGGAAATCGCCCGCTTGGTGGGTCTGCGGCCCTATAACGCCCTGGCATTCACCGGCCCGATCGCCGTGTTTGTCAGCGTGTTTTTGATGTACCCCTTGGGTCAATCTGGCTGGTTCTTTGCTCCCAGCTTTGGCGTCGCTGGCATCTTCCGGTTTATCCTCTTCTTACAAGGTTTCCACAACTGGACCCTCAACCCCTTCCATATGATGGGCGTGGCGGGGATTCTCGGTGGTGCCCTCCTGTGCGCCATCCACGGTGCCACGGTGGAAAATACCCTGTTCCAAGATGGTGAAGGTTCCAACACCTTCCGCGCCTTTGAACCCACCCAAGCCGAAGAAACCTACTCGATGGTGACGGCTAACCGCTTCTGGAGCCAAATTTTTGGGATTGCTTTCTCCAACAAGCGTTGGTTACACTTCTTTATGTTGTTTGTCCCCGTTACCGGCTTGTGGATGAGCGCGATCGGCATCGTCGGTCTGGCTCTGAACCTGCGGGCTTACGACTTCGTATCCCAAGAACTGCGGGCGGCTGAAGACCCCGAGTTTGAAACGTTCTACACCAAGAATATTCTACTCAACGAAGGTCTGCGCGCCTGGATGGCTCCGGCGGACCAACCCCACGAAAACTTCATCTTCCCCGAAGAAGTTCTGCCTCGTGGTAACGCTCTGTAATAATCTGTAATAATCTGATGAGATATCGAGTTTTGAGCCGGGAAATCCCCATCAACTCAAAACTCCCTTTCTCAAAACCCCTATTTGTTGTTTCCTTGAAGGCAAAAGAGGTTCTACCCCGTGCAAACGTCTTTTAATACAGCAATGATAGGCGGTCGTGACCAAGAATCTACCGGGTTTGCCTGGTGGGCTGGTAACGCTCGTCTCATCAACTTATCCGGTAAGCTGCTGGGGGCTCACGTCGCCCATGCTGGCCTGATCGTCTTCTGGGCTGGAGCCATGACCTTGTTTGAAGTGGCTCACTTCGTTCCCGAAAAACCCATGTACGAGCAGGGCTTAATCCTGCTGCCTCACCTAGCTACCCTCGGTTTCGGTGTGGGTCCTGGTGGTGAAGTGGTGGATACCTTCCCCTACTTCGTAGCGGGCGTTCTGCACTTGATTTCCTCCGCCGTGTTGGGCTTTGGCGGTATCTACCATGCCCTGCGCGGACCAGAAACCCTGGAGGAATACTCTTCCTTCTTCGGTTACGACTGGGCCGACAAAAACCAGATGACCAACATCATCGGCTACCACCTCATCCTCCTGGGATGCGGTGCCCTGCTGTTGGTGGCGAAAGCGATGGCTTTTGGTGGCGTCTATGACACCTGGGCTCCTGGTGGTGGTGATGTGCGGATTATCACTAACCCCACCCTCAACCCCGCCATCATCTTCGGCTATCTGCTGAAAGCTCCCTTCGGCGGCGAAGGCTGGATCATCTCCGTCAGCAACATGGAAGATATCATTGGCGGTCACATCTGGATCGGCCTGATCTGCATCGCTGGCGGTATCTGGCACATTTTGACTAAGCCTTTCCGCTGGGCTCGCCGCGCCCTGGTCTGGTCTGGAGAAGCTTACCTCTCCTACAGCTTGGCGGCTCTGGCTCTGATGGGCTTCGTCGCTGCTTCTTTCGTCTGGTTTAACAACACCGCTTATCCCAGCGAATTCTACGGCCCAACTAACGCCGAATCTTCTCAGGCACAAGCCATGACCTTCTTGGTGCGTGACCAACGCCTGGGTGCCAACATCGGTTCTGCTCAAGGCCCCACCGGTCTGGGTAAATACCTGATGCGCTCTCCCACCGGCGAAATCATCTTTGGTGGTGAAACCATGCGTTTCTGGGACTTCCGTGGTCCTTGGCTGGAGCCCCTGCGTGGCCCCAACGGTCTCGACCTCAAAAAGCTGAAAAATGATATTCAGCCTTGGCAAATTCGCCGCGCTGCTGAGTACATGACTCACGCTCCTAACGGTTCCATTAACTCCGTGGGTGGTATCATCACCGACGTTAACGGTTTCAACTACGTTAACCCACGCGCTTGGCTGGCTGGCTCTCACTTCATTCTCGCTTTCTTCTTCCTGGTGGGTCACTGGTGGCACTCGGGTCGCGCTCGCGCTGCTGCTGCTGGCTTTGAAAAGGGAATCGATCGCGAGAACGAGCCCGTGATGTTTATGGGCGATATCGACTAATTGGTAATGCCCTGCGAGTTTCCCTAGAAACTCGTCATTATTAACCAATCAATTTTACTAGACTCCTGCATCAAGCAGGAGTCTTTTTTCATCTGTTCTCATTCTTTGTTTATATTTATAGTCATTTCAAGTAAGAATGGGATTGACTCCGCCCTTACCCCCGTCCCCTCTCCATCCCCCCTACCCCCCTGTCAACAAAACATTTATTCCACTGACCCCCCCCTTTCAAAGGGGGGCGGGGGGGGGATAAAGGGGGGGGAGAGAGAAAAGGAGACGGGGGTGAGGGCAATCTCGATTGTTTCATTTTTATTTGAAATGACTATATTTAAAATAACTATAAATCCCTGAATGATAAAGTCAAGGCTATGGAAGAAATACTCACCCTGAAAGAATTATTGCTGCAAGGAGATATCGGCGGTGCCCTAGCAATTGTAGAAGAATTAGAAGAAATGACCAAAGATGATATTATTAATAATATTGGGAGTTATGGCATAATTTTGCTGCTGCATTTGATTAAGCAAGAAGTAGAGAATCGTCAGACTCGCTCCTGGGATGTATCGATTAGAAATTCGGTTTTGGCAATTAGAAAACTGAACAAAAGGCGTAAGGCTGGGGGAGTTTACTTGCCGCCAGAGGAGCTGCGTTTGGCTTTAGCGGAAGCATATGCAGAAGCAATTAACCAAGCCTCACTGGAAGTGGCAAATGGAATTTATGAAGTTGAGGAATTATCTAGGATGGTAGATGAAAATGTCATCATAGAGCGTGGTTTAGGTTTGATTTTAGCGGCTGAGTGATAAACTATTAATTATTTCAGATTTTTTGAAGCGTTGACCAAAGTGCTGTATATGTCTAATGCTGATTTCACGGATGAGCTGAAATGGATGCCGGAAGCTAAGGCGAAGCTGAAGAATATTCCCTATTTTGTCCGTTCCCAAGCTAGGCAGCGAATCGAGCAGCTAGCACGCCTGCAAGAGCTAGAGGTGGTGACACCAGATTTGGTAGAACAGGCTCGCTTGGAGTTTGGCCAGTGAGTGATTATTGAGACGGGGGGACGGGGGGACGGGGGGACCCAGACCCATCCTCCCGTCCTTCCCACTGTTCTGACTGTTCCAAACTCTCACATCATGGAGGGATGGGGGATATGATGTGATTGAGAAATAGGTATGAATATCTAAGCAAAAGCGGATGAGGGAAAATCATTTAGGCCGACCGATCGCGACGGTAGTGTTAGCGATGAGTGCGGATGGCAAGATATCTGATGCCACCCGATCGCCCACGTTATTCGGCTCAAGCGCCGATAAAGCCCACCTGGAAACCCAGGTGGCGCTAGCAGACGGGGTTTTGGGGGGTGCTGCTAGTCTGCGAGCTGGTGGCACGGCGATGAGGGTATCGACGCCGGAACTGCTGCAACAACGAACTGTTCAGGGTAAACCGCCGCAACCGGTACAAATCATCTGCTCCCGCAGCGGCAAAATCCCGCCGATGCTGCCTTTTTTCCGGCAAAATGTGCCCCGATGGTTGCTCACTACCAACGCTGGCGCCAAGGAATGGGAAGGTCAACCGGGATGGGAGCGGATTTTAGTCTTAGAAACCGCGCAAGGAGATGTGGACTTGCTGGCGGCGATGCACCAACTAGCAAAACTGGGTCTGGGACGGTTGGCGGTTTTGGGTGGGGGAGAATTAGTGGCGGGACTGCTGGCGGCGGGGTGTATTGATGAAATGTGGCTGACGGTTTGTCCCCTGGTGTTCGGCGGGAAGGAAGCGCCAACGCCGGTAGATGGGGGTGGTTTTTCTCTGCATCAGGCTCCACGTCTGCAATTGCAGGAAGTCAAGCGGGTAGAACAGGAGGTGTTTTTACACTATCGGGTGCAGCGATAAGGGGGAGTGGGGGAAAATCTGATGGTATCGATCGCCCAGACTGGACAGCCATCTAAATCTAAAATGATATTAAGGTAAAAAAGTACACCCTCAACCCTCAAGCTCTGGTAATGGCAGAACAGATCCGGACTCAAATAACCGTGGCTTGGATTAACCACATCCAAGAGGTGCCCCAAGCCCAGTGGGATGCACTGGCTAGCCCCCTAAAAACGCCTTTTTTAGAGTGGGATTGGCTGCATAATATGGAAATTTCCGGTAGCGCTACGGGGAAGGCGGGGTGGTTGCCAAATCATCTCACGGTGTGGCGGGGGAGCGAGTTGATTGCAGCGGCGCCGCTGTATTTGAAAAGTCATAGCTACGGCGAGTTTGTCTTTGATAATCAATGGGCTGATTTAGCCTACCGGTTGGGGATTCAGTATTATCCAAAAATGCTGGGGATGAGTCCATTTACTCCGGCGACGGGATATCGATTTCTCATCAGTGGGGGGGAAGATGAGGAGGCGCTGACGGGGTTGATGGTGCGGGCGATCGATGATTTCTGCGATCGTCACCACATTAGCTGCTGCAACTTTCTCTATGTGGATCCCCAATGGCAACCGGTTTTAGCGCGCCACGGTTTCACCCCCTGGCTCCACCATAGCTACATTTGGCAAAATCAAGGCTTTCAAACCTTTGACGACTACTTAGGGGTTTTCAACGCCAACCAACGCCGCAACATCAAGCGGGAGCGCAAAGCTGTCACCAGCGCCGGTTTAGAGCTAAAAATCCACCACGGCGAAGACACTCCCCATAGCCTTTTCCCCCAAATGTACCAATTTTATAGCGACCACTGTGATAAATTTGGTTGGTGGGGCAGTAAATATTTAACCAAGCGGTTTTTTGAGCAATTATATCACAATTACAAGCATCGGGTGTTATTCGTGGCGGCTTACAATGAGGGGGACGATCGGCATCCGGTGGCCATGTCTTTTTGTATTACCAAAGGCGACCAACTTTATGGCCGCTATTGGGGCACAAATACAGATATCGACTGTCTGCACTTTGATGCTTGTTACTATTCTCCCATTGAATGGGCTGTGCAGCATAACATCCAAACTTTTGATCCCGGCGCTGGTGGACGGCATAAAAAGCGGCGCGGCTTTCCGGCTACTCCTAACCATAGCATGCACCGCTTCTATGGCGAGCGTCTGGGCAAAATCCTCCGCCCTTACCTCCAAGAGGTAAACCAAATGGAACTGCAGCAAATCGAAGCCATCAACAATGATTTACCTTTCAAACAAACTATGCCTGAATTAAAGGTATAATTTGTTATTTGTCATTTGTCATTTGTCCTTTGTATTTGGTTTCTCCCCTTTCAAAGGGAAAACTAGGGGGAGATCAACGACTTGCGGACAAATGACAAAAGAAAAACAACAATTAACCAAATTAAAATTTAACATGGATAGTCAAGAAATCGGGAAATATATTGAGACCACAGGTGGCATATCTAAGCCGTGGTTGTTGCTGCAACTGCGATTAACGAAATTGCAGGAGCGGCGTCACGCCATATCGCCGGATCATTATGCAGTGGAACTGGCAGATATTCACGCAGATTTAATGAAATTAGGAGAATGGTGGGTGGGAAGAGAAGATGAAGTATTTTAAAGTGGGGTTTGGGGTTGGATAATTACTGAGGGGGGTAGGAAAACTAGCGCGGCGGGGGGTCATACCCCGTGGGCGGTCGCTACCCACCGTGGAAGCCGCCAGTAATTGTCCGATGTAAAGGAGTCAAATAATGACGATCGCGAAACAGACAAGTAAAACCGAAACGGAAGTCAATCTCCAGAACCCCCGCTACTACCTCAACCGAGAGCTGAGCTGGATCGAGTTCAACTATCGGGTATTGCATGAAGCAATGGACGATCGCACTCCCCTGCTAGAGCGGCTGAAATTTTTAGCCATCTTCAGTGCCAACCTAGATGAATTTTTCATGGTGCGGGTAGCTGGGTTAAAAGAGCAGGTGGAAGCGCAGGTAAGCGCTTTAACCGCCGATGGCATGACGCCGGAAGAACAACTCCTGGCGATCGGCGAAAAATTGCACCCAATGGTAGCCCAACAGCATCAGCACTTTCAGCAAGTGCTAAGACCCCTATTAGCCGCTCAAAACATCCATATTCTCGACTATATGGACTTAAACCAAGAAGAGCGGCTGTACCTGCGACAATACTTTGAAGCCCAAGTCTTCCCAGTGTTGACCCCGCTAGCGGTAGATCCGGGACACCCATTCCCCTACATATCTAACCTTAGCCTCAATCTGGCCGTAGTCGTCAAAGACCCGGAAGACGACGAAGAATATTTCGCCAGAGTCAAAGTGACCAAAGTCCTGCCCCGATTCGTTCCCCTCCCAGTGGAAACCAGCCACAAAAACGCCAATAACTGCTATCAATGCGTCCCCTTAGAGCAGGTGATTGCCCATAACCTAGAATATTTATTTCCGGGGATGAACATCCAGGAGTATCACCCATTTCGCATTACCCGCAATGCGGACTTAGAACTAGAAGAGGAGGAAGCCGATGATTTGCTCCTGGCGATCGAGCAGGAATTGCGCAAAAGGCGCTTTGGCGGTTCCGTCGTCCGCCTAGAAATCCAGTCCGATATGCCTTCCTCCGTTAGAGAAATGCTCACTCGGGAACTGAACCTCACAGAACAAGAGGTGTATGAAGTATCGGGACTGCTCAACCTCAAAGACTTAATGTGTTTGATGGACTTACCCCGTCCCGAACTCAAAGACCCAGTGTGGACTCCTGTCGTGCCACCCCGCTTGAAGCGACTGGGGGAGTTGCCACGAGGGCAAGATAATTCCGACGGGGAAGAGGGAGAGGATTTCTTTGCCATTATTCGGCAGCGAGATTTGCTCGTCCACCATCCCTATCAATCCTTTGCCAAAACTGTGCAGCGGTTTATCACCCAAGCGGCATTAGATCCGGCAGTGCTAGCGATTAAAATGACCCTTTACCGCACTTCCGGCGACTCCCCAATTATCAATGCTTTGATTACAGCGGCGGAAAACGGCAAGCAGGTAGCTGTATTAGTGGAATTGAAAGCCCGGTTTGATGAAGAGAATAACATCCAATGGGCGCGGAAGCTGGAAAAAGCCGGGGTTCATGTGGTGTATGGCTTGGTTGGACTGAAGACTCACACCAAAATCGCGATGGTCGTGCGCCGCGAAGACCAACGGATGCGGCGTTATGTGCATATTGGTACAGGGAATTATAATCCTAAGACGGCGCGGATTTATACCGATTTGGGACTGCTGAGCTGTCGCGATGATTTAGGGGCGGATTTGACAGATTTGTTTAATTTTTTGACCGGTTACTCCCGGCAAAAGTCTTACCGGAAGCTGCTGGTAGCCCCAGTGAATATGCGCGATCGTATGACTGCCATGATTGAGCGGGAGACTGAATACGCCAAAAATGGCCAATATGCCCGCATCGTGGCCAAAATGAACTCTCTGGTTGACCCGAAAATCATCGCTAAGTTATACAAAGCATCTCAGGCAGGGGTGAAAATTGACCTGATCGTGCGGGGGATCTGCTGTCTGCGACCGCAGATGCTCGGAGTCAGTGACAATATCCGAGTGGTGAGCATTGTGGGGCGGTATTTGGAGCATTCCCGGATTTTTTACTTTCACAATGGCGGTCAAGAAGAGGTGTTTATCGGTTCGGCTGACTGGATGCCTCGCAACTTGAACCGCCGGGTAGAGGCGATCGCTCCTGTAGAAGACCCCGAACTGGTCCGCGACCTGCAAGAAATCTTAGGCATTATGCTCGCCGACAATAGCCATGCCTGGGAATTACAGCCCGATGGTCGCTACATCCAACGCCGTCCCACCGACGGCAGCAGCGAGCAAAGCTCACAAAACATTTTAATGGAAATGAGCCTCCAATAGAGGACGAGGAGACGGGGGGACTAGGGGACGGGGGGACTAGGGGACGGGGGGAATGTTACTCCCCACAGTCCCCACCCTTCCCACCCACCCTAGTCTCCCCGGTGACTATTCCTGATCCGGGAAAGTGCGCTTAAATTCAGCAATCAAATCGTCCAGCTCTTCGAGGGCCTGATTTACATCCACTCTCAAAGTTCCTAAATTCGGTTTTTCCAGAAGGCGCAACAAATACTCCCGCTTGCTTTCCACAATCGTGATCCGCTCTTGCAATTGCTCTTTTTCCATAAGACTAAGGGTGTGTGTTGATACTGGTGTCTGCGTTCCGATCATACTTTACCCCCATCCACCACAGTGGCCAGAAAATGGTCATTGGTCTTTTGTCCTTGGGACAAGGGATATTGGAGCAATGACCAATGACCAACCTGGTTTCCTTCTGCCCCCGGAATTCCAGTAAAATTTGGACACGACCAAACTGGAGCGATGTCCCAAACATCATGAAGCAAAAAATTTCCCTGGCAACCATCGGTTTAGTGGTAGGCACCATCATCACCATAGTCGGCTTTACTGCATATGCTTTGGATAAACCGATCTTAAACTTAGCAGGCTTTTTCTACGGTATTCCCGTAGTGTTGATCGCCTTGGCTCTGAAAACTTCGGAACTAAAACCGGTGCCTTGGACTGTACCTACCTCGGCGGCGGTATTGGCAATGCGGGAAAAACAGGCCACGAAAACCCAAAATCAAATTCGTAAGGATGTAACCCGCTTTCGCTATGGCCAAGACCGCCATCTAGACGATGCTCTGGCACGCTTGGGGTTAGGGGCAAAAGAGGACGATCGACCCTTGCTGGTGGGGTTGCGGGAAGTAGATGCCGGGGGCTCCTATGCCTTAGTGCTAGAATTTGACTCCCCCAAAGTTCCCTTGGAAGTTTGGGAAAGCAAGCAGGAAAAAATGGAAAAATTCTTTGGGCCAAACGTGAGCGTGGAAATTAAACCCGCCAGCGCTGCCAATCCGCCAGAGCAGCGCCTTGAGGTGGCGATTATTACCCAAAATTAACAATTAACAATTGATAATTGATAATTATGAATTTCAATTATCAATTATCAATTGTTAATTATCAATTGTCAAATTATTTTTCCAACCGCACGGCATACCACTGTAAAGATTGGCCCGGAGCAATTTCTAATTGACAGTTATTATATAATAAATACTCGGCTTGTTCTGATAAATTAGTGAATTTTTGTAAATCTCTAGGCAATTCATCCTGGATATGAGATATAATATCTTGGAGCTTTTCTCTCAGTTCGGCAGCGGAAAAAAACTCCTCTGGTTGGTCGGGATAGAGGAGGACGAAGGTATCTTCGTCTTGATACATAATCGAATTAGGCATAGAATTTCTCAAAAATAGGTAAAATGGGAGACAACCGGTTGCTCAAGGAAAGCGCTCAGATTTACTGACTGGAGAGCCACTAGGTTTTTGATGGGGTGATAGGAGCCAGTCGCGGGGTTGACCGCCGCAGGCAAATCTGATTTGTGCAGATTATACAACAATTTGGGGCGTCACGGGATTGGTATGAGGGGCGAAGGTAACGATGGCGAACAGGGGGAGACTCGGACCCTTGGGCTTTTCGGCTCTTCGACGGACTCAGGACGAGAGACAGAGAGATGGGGAAATTTTTTCCCACCCTCTAGAACAGGGGGAGTTAGAAGCCCCCCTGCACAAGCGCACAAGCGCACAAGCACACCCCTGCCCCCTTGCCCCCCAGTCCCCAGGGAGGGTGCTGGCCACCTCCATTTACAAAATCAAAATCCAATCATTGAGGCATTAAAAATCGATTTCGCGTTGGGGGGATTGATGTCAGAATTAGTACAGAATTTTTGGCTATTAAACTTGATTTATGCCGGGGAATGCACTTTCAGGCAGTCCGGCTGGGTGTGGTTGCAAACCTTTTCTAATGGAATTATCGCCGTTTGTTATTATGTAATCGGCCTAATCTTACTCCAGTACATCCGCAATCATAAAAACCTCTCCCAAATCCTACTGGAGCTAGAAACCAATGCCCGGTGGATATTCGCGGGCTTATGTGCTTTCCTCCTGGCCAGCGGCACTACCCATGTGATAGAAATCTGGATGTTATCGCCGCCCCTAGGGGTGAATAGTAGTTACCCCTTGGCGGGTAGCATGAAAGCAATTACCGCCCTCATGGGGCTGTTGGCGGTAGTGGGGACAAAGTATGGTTTGTCCCTCGGTTGGATCAGGTTGTGCGATCGCCAGTCGTTGCGGGTGACAGAACAAAAGCCCACAGAAACAGAGAGCCTGAAATCACGAGCGCTGCTAGAAGCGCGAATGGAGGAAAGGTCAGCACAGCTAGAAGCCAATAACGAGATGCTGCTGCGGGAAATCGATCGCCGCCGCACTCACGAGCAAAGGTGGCGCACCATCATTGCCAATGCGCCGATTATCCTTTACGCCGCAGATAGAGAAGGGATGATTACCTTTGCGGAAGGCAAAGGACTAGAAGCTCTGGGACAGGCAATCCCGCAGGCAGGATTGACGAATTTAACGCAGCTTTTCAGCCCGCTTAACAGTAATGATAGCACTTACCCAGACAATCCAGACATCACAAACCAAATCGAAAAATGCTTGCTGGGTGAGGCGGCGGGGTGGCTCGCCCAAATCAATGGTCGGTTTTATGATAACCGCATTACCCCTGTAGAGGAGGGAGGGGTAATTACTGGCATTATTGGCGTGGCTACTGATATCACGGAGAGGATAGAGGCGGAAACTGCTTGGCGCAATAGCGAAGCTCGCTGGCATTTGGCAGTACAAGGGGCGAATGATGGGATTTGGGATTGGGATATGCAAAGTGATACGGTGTTTTTCTCCGATCGCTGGCATGAGATTGTCGGGTTATCGCCACAGGAGGGGAGTGGGGAATTAGAAACATGGACAAAACACATCCACCCGGAAGATTGGGAAAATGTGATGGGGGCAATTCAAGACCATTTGAACCACAAAACCAATCGCTATATGGTGGAGTACCGCATCCAGTGCGCTGATGGCAGCGCCAAGGTGGTGTCCGATCGAGGCGTGGCGCAGTGGAATGATGCTGGCGTAGCTGTGCGCATGGTAGTTGCCACCAACGACATCACAGAACGCAAACAAGCCGAAGCCACCTTGCGGCGTCAGGCGCTAGCATTTGAAAACCTTTACGATGGCGTCATCATTACCGATGTCACCGGCATAATATGGGACTGGAACGGTGGCGCGGAGCGCATCTTAGGTTACACCAAAGCCGCCGCCGTTGGCCAGAATATCGATATGTTGCTAGAGCCAGAAAATTTGGTTTTAACTCAGCAAATTCTCGCCACAGTGCTAACTCATGGCCGCTGGATGGGCAAAGTTACCTTTGTTCGCCAAGATGGTAGCCAATGCTTCTGTGAAAAATTAGTTTTGCCCCTGCGAGATGAAGCCGGGGAAATCGTGGGCACCATCGGGGTGAATCGGGACATCACCGAACAATCCCGGTTACAGCAGGAGCAAGAAAGATTTTTTCAACTCTCTTTAGAGATGCTATGTGTGGCGGGGTTTGACGGTTATTTCAAGCAAATAAACCCCGCTTGGGAAAGCACATTGGGCTATACCAAAGAAGAGCTGTTAGCCAAACCTTTTCTCGATTTCGTGCATCATGAAGACCTGGAATCTACCCTCGCTACTGCTGGAAAACTGGCAGCAGGACAGGCAGTTATTGCATTTGAAAATCGCTACCGTTGTCGCGATGGTTCTTATAAATGGTTGGTGTGGAATTCGGCATCTTTCCCGGAAGAAAACACGATTTATGCTGTGGCCCACGATATCACTTATATCAAAGAAGCTGCCAGTCATCGCGCCGAGCTAATCGCCAATTTACAAGAAATCAGCACTTTGCAAAAGGCGATTTTAGACAGCGCCAATTACACAATTATTTCCGCCACCCCTGACGGCATCATCCGCACTTTTAATAAAGCCGCCGAGCGACTGCTCGGATATAGCGCGGCTGATGTCATCGACAAAACCACTCCGGCGATGATTCACGACCTCTCCGAGGTGGTACAGCGAGCCCAAGAACTCTCAGAAGAGTTAGGGGAGACCATTGAGCCCGGATTTGAGGTATTTGTAACCAAGGCCCGACGGGGGGAGGTGGAAGAACGCCGGTGGTCTTATATCCGCGCTGATGGTAGCCGCTTCCCGGTGCTGCTGTCAATTACAGCACTGCGAGACGCCGAAAATCAGATTACTGGCTTTATGGGTATTGCCAGAGATATTACAGACCTGGTACAAGCTGAGACAGAAAAAGCCCGCTTGTTGGCGGAGCTGCAAGACCGAGAAGCGGGGATTCGGGAATTGTACGAATGCACGATCGTCCCTAGTCACTCGTCCCTCGTCCCTAGTCACTTGTCACTTGTTACCAAAGGACTTTGGACAAATGACCAAGGACAAATGACAAATGACCAAGGACGAAAGACCTTGGACTTTGGACAAAAATTAGAACGGATGCTGGAAATGGGCTGTCGTCGGTTCCATATGGAGATTGGGACTGTGGGCCATATTGTGGACGATCGCTATGAAGTCATCGCCGCCTGCTTCCCATCAGAACCGTTTAAGATTCTTCAGGGGGATGCTTTTGCCCTGCAGATGTTGTACGACGAGGCAGCATTCAATCAGGCGGAACCCTTGTGTATTAACGCGGCTGGGCTCCCCCTACCTGATGGTTCGCCCTCCTTATGGCAAAATCATCCGGCTTTGACTCGCAGGCAGCTACAATCTTACATCGGTGGTCGGGTGATGGTGGGTGGCTCGGCTTGGGGTACAGTGGGATTTGCTTCCCGATCGCCTCGCACGCGCAAACTCGAGGCCAAAGACCGGCAACTATTGCAACTCATGGCGCAGTGGGTGGGGGGAGAAATCGAGCGAGAGGAGGCTCGATCGGCTCTGGAGTACCAATTTGCCCGCAGTTTGCTATTGAGTCGAATTACCCAGGAAATCCGCCAAAGTCTGGATGCAGCCGAAATTTTCCGCACCGCAGCGGTTCAAATTGGTGAGGCTTTTGGGGTCGATCGCTGCCTGATTCACACTTACTTAACAGAGCCAGATCGGAAAGTGCCCATAGTAGCAGAGTATCTGCATTCCGGTACTCAGTCGATATTTGATTTAGATGTGCCCGTAGATGGTAATCCTCATATGGAGGCACTGCTGCGGGGGGATAATGCCATCGCCACTGATGATATATATACTGACCCCCTCCTAAAACCGGTTGCAGGGGCTGCATCTCAGGCTAGTCTGAAATCGATGCTGGCGATCCGAACTTCCTACCAGGGGGTGCCTAATGGCGTTATTGGACTGCACCAGTGCCACCGGAAACGCCGCTGGACACAAGATGAAATCGAACTACTCGAAGCCGTCGCCGCCCAAGTGGGTATCGCCCTCGCCCAAGCCCAACTCCTTGCCCAAGAAACTCGGGCTCGCGAAGCCCAAGAAGAAGCCCGAAGTGCCGCTGAAGCTGCCAACCGCGCCAAGAGCGATTTCTTAGCCACGATGAGCCATGAAATTAGAACCCCCATGAATGCGGTTATTGGTATGACCGGTTTGCTGCTCGATACCCCCCTTAACCCGATGCAGCGGGATTTTGTGGAAACCATCCGCACCAGCGGCGATGCCTTGCTGACCTTAATTAACGATATCCTCGACTTCTCCAAAATTGAGTCTGGCAAGTTGGAATTAGAGGTGCAGCCATTTCACCTGCGCACTTGCATTGAGGAATCTTTGGATTTGCTGGCCTCAAAAGCAGCACAAAAGGGGGTGGAGTTGGCTTATTTGATTCACTCAGATGTGCCCGCTCACATATCTGGCGATGTCACCCGGTTGCGGCAAGTTTTGGTAAATCTCCTCAGTAATGCCGTGAAGTTTACCGAAACTGGGGAAGTGGTGGTGGAAGTGGTGGCGAAACATCCCAATCAAATTCAAATCGCCGTTAAAGATACTGGCATTGGTATCCCCCCAGAGCGGATGAATCGCCTGTTTAAGTCCTTCAGCCAGGTTGATTCTTCCACGACGCGCAAATACGGCGGTACGGGTTTGGGTTTAGCTATCAGCAAGCGCCTGAGCGAACTCATGGGCGGAACGATGTGGGTGGTGAGCGGTTCTGCTGTGGCTGGGGAACCCCCAGAGGGATGGCAAATGCCCCGCCACAAGGGATCGGCCATACCGGGCGCGACTTTTTACTTTACTGTGGAAGCTACCGCAGTTGAAGGCGCTCTGATTCCGGAACTAGATGGGGAATTGCCACAACTGCTCGGTAAGCGGTTGTTAATTGTGGATGATAATGCCGCTAACCGGAAAATCCTCACTTTCCAAGCCCAGTCTTGGGGGATGCTGCCTCGGGCTGCGGTTTCTGGTGCGGAGGCTTTGGAATGGCTGCGCTCTGGGGCGGAATTTGATTTAGCGATTCTGGATATGCAAATGCCAGAAATGGATGGGATTGAGTTAGCCAGGGCAATTCGCCAACTGCCCGATTTTTCCTCAACCCTAGGGGATAAGTTACCTCTGGTGATGCTCACTTCTATTGGTGGGCAGCCAAAAGAGCTTTCTGATCTTAACTTTGCTGCTTTTTTGAGTAAACCAATTAAGCAATCCCAGTTACATGATGTTCTGGTGGGGGTTCTCAGTAGTCAACCTCGGGTAGTCCAGCCGGTTCATGTTGTAGGGACGATCGGTCAAGCGCCCGGAAGCTCTTTCCCGGCGGCAGATTATTCTAAACTCAAAATATTGCTGGCGGAAGATAATCCGGTTAATCAAAAAGTGGCTTTGCGAATGCTGGAGCGTCTTGGGTGTCGTGCAGAGGTGGCGAGTAATGGTTTGGAGGTGCTAGATGGACTGCATCGCCAGCCTTTTGATCTGGTATTGATGGATGTGCAGATGCCTGAGATGGACGGCTTTGAGGCAACGCGCCGCATTTTTCAGGAGTTTGGCACTCGGCGCCCCCAGATTATTGCCATGACCGCTAATGCCATGCAAGGAGATCGAGAGATGTGTTTGGCTGCTGGCATGGATGATTATATCAGCAAACCAATTCGCCTGGAAATGCTCGAAGAGGTGCTGAGCAAATGTGTGTCTCTGGGGGACCAGGGGAGTGTGGGGAGTGTGGGGAGTGTGGGGAGTGTGGGGAGTAATCTTCCCCCTCTTCCCCCTCTTCCCACCCCTCCCCCTCTTCCCCGTCTCCCCGTCTCCCAGTCTCCCCATCTCCCCGTTTCCCCGTCTCCCCATCCCCCCGTCTTAGATGTTGCGGCGTTTCAGGCTTTGCTGCGAATGTTAGGGGAGGATGACCAGGAGGCGATCGCGGAGACTATCTCTGTCTTCTTGGAAGATGCCCAGCAGCTCTTGCAAGACATCCAAACTGCTGTTGAGAATGGGAATGCGGCGGCTCTGGAGCTGGCGGCTCACTCTCTGAAATCTACCAGTGCCACTTTTGGTGCCCTCCATCTCGCCCAAATCTGCAAACATCTGGAAACGATCGGGCGCTCTCGCACTGTTGCTGGTGCTAGTGACATGCTCCCCCAGCTCGTCTCAGAAGTAGAAAAAGTTACAGCCGAATTGCAAAAGCTGTAAATTGTCATTGCAGCAGAAAGAACAAAGGACAAAGGACAAAGGACAAAGGACAAACATGATTTCCCTGAAGGATAAAATTGCGTTAGTAACGGGTGCTAGTTCGGGAATTGGCGCCGCCACTGCCCGCGCTTTCGCTGCGAATGGTGCTAAGTTAATTTTAACCGCTCGCCGTCAAGAACGGTTGCAGCAGTTGGCCGCAGAATTACAAGAGCAGTTTCACACAGAGACGCTGTTACTAACCTTTGATGTGCGCGCCAGAGAGTCGGTCATCTCTGAGTTATCAAATTTGCCTTTAGCTTGGCAAGCTGTGGATATTTTAGTGAATAATGCTGGTCTCAGTCGGGGTTTATCTAAACTCCATGAGGGCAGTATTGATGATTGGGAGGAAATGATTGATGCTAATGTTAAGGGGTTGCTTTACGTCACCAGGACGATTGTCCCGGGGATGGTGGCAAGGGGTCAAGGTCATGTGGTGAATATTGGCTCGATCGCAGGGCGCGCTGCCTATCCCGGCGGTAATGTTTACTGCGCTTCTAAAGCCGCCGTGCGAGCAATTTCTGAAGGTTTAAAACAAGATTTATTAGGCACACCAGTGCGCGTTACCGACATTCAACCGGGATTAGTAGAAACTGAATTCAGCATTGTGCGGTTTCACGGCGATGAACAGCGCGCCGGTAAAGTGTATGAAAACCTCACCCCCCTTACTGCTGCGGATGTGGCGGATGTGGTTTTATTTGTCGTCACCAGACCGCCTCATGTGAATATCTCAGAGCTATTATTGGTGCCCACAGACCAAGCCACTGCAACTTTAGTTCATCGTCATTAATAATTGATAATTGACAATTGATAATTGATAATTAATAATTGACAATTATCAATTATCAATTATTAATTATCAATTAAAATTGTAAACCGATGCCTCCTTGGAGAGAAACGGCAGTTTTGTCATCACGGCGGTAGGCGTCGAAAGCGATAATCGCATTGCCGAAGACGACTAAGGAACTATTGGGGATGGCATAATCGATACCGGGTTGAATGGCGAAACTGTTGCGATCGCCCACCGGTGTATCCCCAGTGACAAACGCCCCCCCAGCTCCCAAATAAACATCCGCTTGCCATGTGACGGGCAAATCATAAGAAATCGTGGGCACAAAAGCACTGCCATCCCCGCCAATCAAACCCTGAGCCCGCAGGGACACTGGCAAACGCAAAAACTTGTAGCGGGCGGCGATCACCACACCGTCAACAGTATCTTCTCCCCTAGCCTCTGTCAAGCCAAAAGAGCCGCCCACACCGATATAAGAGCCGTAAGCAGCTTGGGCATTGAGTGGTTTTTGAGGCAGAATACTGGCTGCTAAGCCGCAGACCAATAATGCTGACGCCGCACTTAGCTTGCTTCCTACCCCCAGATGACACAGTAAATTTGCTAAATTTTGCATTGAATTCACTCCTCACGCCTACTATCGCAACATAGACTGAATGTTTGTAGAAGAAACCGGTTTTCTGGCGACGCCATCGCCCTGCCATCGCCCGTATCCTAGCACAGACAAATCGTCAATTTGCGCCGGATGATTTCTTGGTTCCTGGGCTCTGCGGCGAAACGTCTGTAGGGGAGGGGGATATCTGTGTTGTTGGCGGACAGCTTGGGTGGAGACCGCCTTGGGCGCAGATAAAAGCTATCTGCTTAGGATCTAAGTTTCTCACAAGAGCAAAATCGGTGCCCTGAAACAAGCCGGTTGCCCCGGTTGGCGCAGTCTTTTGGATAAAACCATCTGTGGCTTTCGGCTGAGGAGGAACGAACACCACACCCTCGAAATCGGCATTGTGAACCACTGCACCGCGCATAGAGGCGCCGGTGAGATTGGTCTGTCGCCAGTTCCCATTTTGCAGGCGGGCGCCGTCTAAGTTAGCATTACTTAGGTCGGCACTGCTGAGGTTAGCGCCTTCGAGATTCGCTTGTGGGAAATTAGCCATGACGAGACTGGCGCCGATCGCCGAAGCGTTAGCCAAGTTAGCGCCGCTGAAACTGGCGGATTCGGCGATAGTTTGGTTAAGGCTAGCGTTAGTCAGGTCAGCCCGATCGAGCTTCGCTTCCCCCAAGTTGGCGCCGATGAAGTTGGCATTATTCAGGTTAGCGGAGCGCAAGTCAGCACCAACGAGCTGGGTACTGCTGAAATTGGCAGTTTGGAGGCGGGCACCAAACAAGTTGGCTTGATTCAAATTAGCGCGAGTAAAGTTAGTTTCAGCCGCCATACTCAGGTTGAGAAATGTTCCCCTCAAGTCGGCTTCTGTAAGGTCAGCCCCGGTCAAGTCGCCGATTTGGTCATCGCCCGTGTTCCAGCGCCCATCGGCACCAGCGCCACTAAACTGGCTGAAAGCTAATCTCGCTTTAGTGAGCCTTGCCAAGCGCAATTGCACCCCTGCCAGTGGGAGTTTTTCCAGCACTAAAGTGAACTGGCCGCCTCCGGTTTGTCCTAAGTCCGTACCACCCAAATTGATGCCAGATATCCCTGGACTATACAACCGCAACAGTTTGGCGATACTACGTTGAGATGCCATGAGTTTTAATGTCATAGCTTGCTGCATGGCGGCGTTGTTACCAAATCCCAGGGCATCTAAATCTGTCTTCAAGGCTTGATTTAATTGTCTCAGCTCTGGCATGGCTTCGGGTCCGGCGCTGACTAATGCCTGCCCAATGGCTTCGATGCGAGTGGGTTCGGTTTCTATGGCGAGCAAATTCGCCAGTAATTTAATATTTGTCTTGGGGTGATTGAGGCTACCCAGGCTAAGGATGGCGCCCTCGCGATCGTCCCGGGCAAATTTGCCGGTTAAAGCCATCAATTTCTGGTGTTCCTGTTCCTGTCGAAACCGATCGCTTTCCCGTTTTTCTACCGATGATTGATACCACCATACCATTGTCGGAATCACCGCCAGACACAGCAGAATTGCCCCTAGGATCGTGATACCGGGATAGCGTCGCACAAAGCGCCAAATCGGATCGGGAGATTCTGCTCTCACGGATAAGAGGATGGGGGGAGGTGGGGGAGGTGGAGATGGGGGTGTTGGGTTCATCATTCGTTGTTTCAGGGTCAA
>Ga0209172_10002669_pt1 | contig 30490 bp, 22 predicted proteins | sample LarsenN4metaG_FD_184113 | JGI IMG/M metagenome (GOLD analysis project Ga0209172, IMG submission 184113) | Hot spring sediment bacterial and archeal communities from British Columbia, Canada, to study Microbial Dark Matter (Phase II) - Larsen... ... | reverse complement strand
TGGCACGCCTGAGAGGATTCGAACCTCTGACCTACGGATTAGAAGTCCGTTGCTCTATCCAGCTGAGCTACAGGCGCAGAGATGGTCGGGGTGAGAGGATTCGAACCTCCGACCCCCTGCTCCCAAGGCAGGTGCGCTAGCCAGGCTGCGCTACACCCCGCAAGAAGTTGCATTAGTAGCACACCCGTTGAGAGCATGCAAGCTTTTTTTACACCGGACAGTTCTGCAGCAATTTCCCCTTCAGCATATCCAAGGCCTTGCCCCGGTGACTAAGGCTGTTTTTTCTTTCCAGGGGCAACTCTGCGAGGGTCAATCCCTCCTCCTCCACCAGAAACAGGGGGTCATAACCGAAACCTCCCGTTCCCCGGGGAGCGTCGAGGATTACCCCCCTGAGTTCCCCCGTAAAGGTTGTGCATGCGCCATCGGGGTGGCAAAGGGCAATCACACAGTGAAAAGCGGCTCCACGCCGTTCGCGCGGCACCCCGTCCAACTCGCTCAGGAGTCTTGCATTATTCATTGCATCAGTCGCATCCGGACCGGCATAGCGGGCAGAGTAAACACCAGGCCTGCCGCAAAGATAGTCAACCGCCAAGCCGGAATCATCCGCAAGTGCCGGAAGTCCGGCTAGTCTCGCGATAGTCGAAGCCTTCTTGACCGCATTCTGTTCAAACGTTGCACCATCCTCCTCAATCTCGGGAAGATCCGGAAAATCTTCAAGGGAGTAAATGTTACAGTCAACCCCCTCCAGGATCTTTCTGATCTCAAGGAGCTTCCCCCTGTTTCTCGTGGCGACGATCAGGCCGGTCACCGGGAAAGGGCCTCCTTCTGGATTCTGAAAAGCTGCCGAATGGCAGTCATGGCCGCTTTGCGCATCCCATCCATCTGCTCAACGGTAAACGGTTCCGATTCGGCAGTCCCCTGAACCTCCACAAACCGGTCAGAGGACGTCATAACAAAGTTCATGTCCACCTCCGCCGCCGAATCCTCAACGTAATTCAGATCCACCAGAATCTCCCCCTTGACGACACCAACACTGACCGCGGCAACAGCTTCCCTGATGGGAACTGACTGCAAGGCACCACGTTCAACCAGCAACTGCAGAGCGTCAACCAGAGCAACGTAGGCGCCGGTGATTGAAGCAGTCCTCGTCCCGCCATCGGCCTGCAGAACATCACAGTCGATGAGGATGCTCCTCTCCCCAAGGAGCGTCAAATCCGTGACGGCCCGCAACGAACGCCCGATGAGCCGCTGTATTTCATGGGTTCTTCCGCCGATTTTCCCTCTGGCGGCTTCACGGGGAGAACGGGTGTGCGTTGCGCGCGGCAGCATCGAGTATTCTGCCGTTACCCACCCCGTCCCTTTGCCCCGAAGGAATGGGGGAACGCTTTCCTCGACCGAGGCCGTACAGACGACTTTGGTGTCGCCAAATGCCACAAGCACCGAACCTTCAGCATGCTTGATGTAGTTCCTGGTAATGGTGATGTTTCTGAGGCTGTCCGCCCCACGGCCGTCCGAACGCATAACTCTCCCTTGGGTTCGCAATCTGAGCCATGTAAACTAAACGATAGACTCGGTGATGTCAATCATGCCTGAGCATTCCCCGCGAACTCCCGGGAAGCGAAATTCCCCCGCTCCCTGAGTTCAGACAGCGTGCGGCTGACAGTGCCTGACATCTGGAGTTCCGACAGGAGCCGTCTGACAAGAAAAGCTTCTGCGTCACGCATTGCATCCGGATTATCCGCCGCCATTTCAATCTTCCCCCCAGCCATCATCCCATGACCGCCGGCACACCCCCTTCCCTCCACAAGCCGCTGGATAAGGACGCCGGCATTCACGTCATGGCGAACCGTGCGCAGCGACAAGAGCATTTCACCGCCGTACTGTCCCATGGCGAGAACCAGCTCTATTCCTTCCAGCCTCAGAAAAACATCAGCCATTTCCGCAACCATCTCGGGGAAGCTGACCCTTTCAAGATTCGTTATCAATAGCTTCCCGAAAATTCTCGCATTCTCCAGGGCCCGACCAACCATGAGAAAGTACTCGACCGGAAGTTTCGGGTGAGTAATTTCATAGAGCAGTTTCTTGTTGGAAAGAGTGAAGAGCCTAAGGTAAGCATCCCGATCAGGCTTGGTTGCTTCCCGGCCAAGATCCTGGGTTTCGGACTTTATGGCATAGAAGATGGCTGTCGCCAGTTTGGTGCCGATATAGACATCTTGAGCCACGAGGTATTCATACAGTATGGTTGCTGTCACGCCGTAATCGTCACGGATATCCACCCAGCGGCACCCTCTGCTTGTCTCCCGCATGGGGTGATGATCAACAAGTATGTCCACCCTGATGTCGGGTGGCAGCGAATTGTTGCCGGTAGCCGGCTGCGTATCCAGCATGCAGATTACGGAGTATTCGCGAAAATCGACAATTCCCAGGGGGGTCAGGGGGATCTCAAGCTCCCTCGCCATGGCAAGGTTCTCGCTTCTGCCAATCATCCCTGAAAAAGCTACCGTTGCATCCCGATTGAGCTTCATGATGAAAAGATGGCGAAGTGCCATTGCCGATGCAAGACAATCAGGGTCTGGGTTGTCGTGGATGACTATCAGAATCTTGCCCCTCCCCCTGACCCAATTGAGCATCTCATCCGTGAAGCGCTTTGTATCCCGACTTCCTGATTCACGCACCATTGGACATCCCCTGCCAAAAACAAAAAAAGAGAGGAAAGACCTTGCTTTCCCCTCTTTGCATCCCCTCGGGAGATGATGCTAACCCAAGAAGAGGTTATGATTCCTTGCCCTGTTGGCAAGTATTGTCGGGTCGACAACTTCACCGCAACAGGTGCACTTCCAGGCATCAAACGACCTCACGAAATCGTAAAACTTCTCTGAGAACATTCTCCCCTTGCATTTCGGACATTTCATTTGAGCCCCCCCACTGCAGAGTATTTTGTGAGTGCACTGGGGGAATTCAGCATACGTGCCAAACAGGACAATTAATTAACCGCCAAATACCAAAATCACTCACACCGCACTAAAACTGAGTGAATTCGGCATGTTGTGCAGTTTTAAAAATACGACTCCAACCTCTTGACGGTGACTTTTCCAATTCCCGGAACTCGTTCCAGATCCTTTACAGACCTAAAACCGCCATTACATTGACGGTCACTTTCGATCTTGCGCGCCAAAGCAGGACCAATCCCGGGAAGAGACTCCCACTCCGCTCCCGTTATTGAAGAAATCTCCAGAGGAATTCCCAAAAGCATTCTTTCCTGCACGGGCATCATTTTCAAGGAAATCCTTGCCGGTTCCGACGCAGCCGCCTCTAATGCCACCCAATGGCCATCCTTGAGCCTCCGTTCGATGCCGGACAGTTTGCCGGGGTTGATCGCAGCCCCTCGAAGCGCCATATTTATGACGGTCCCCACATCTGTGCCGTGGGGGACGCAATAAATGCCTGACGTTCCCGGAATACCGCTCACCTTCACCCGAATGCCATGGGAAGTAGCCAGAAAAAAAACCGCGGATCCACCACTTGCTGGTGGCAACCCGCGGTCCTTCGCGATCAATACCATGCATGCCGATGCCGCAAGCAGCCAGAGCGCAAAAAGCTGCGCCCTGCCGTTCACTTCTTGACACCCTCCGCATCGTCGGCCCTGTGAAGCTTGTACTCGATGCTGTCGATCAGGGCCTGATAGGAGGCGTCGATGATATTTTCGGAAACCCCTACCGTGCCCCAGCGTGCCTCCTTGTCGCCCGACTCGATGAGCACACGGATGGACGATGCGGTCCCCTGTCCGGCCGGCAGGACTCGGACCTTGTAGTCGAGAAGCTTCACTTCCTTGAGCTTGGGATAGAACTTCTCCAGGGCCTTGCGCAGGGCGTTGTCGAGGGCGTTGACCGGACCGTTGCCTTCGGCCGCCGTATGCTCCACCTTGCCGCCGACCTTGACCATGATGGTTGCCTCGGAAAACGGCTTCTGGTCCTCGTGGCGCTTTTCATCAATGACCCGGAAGCCGATGACCGAGAAGAATTTCCGGTGGGAACCGAGGGCCCGCTTCATCAGCAGCTCGAAGGAAGCCTCTGCCCCCTCGAACTGATAGCCGCGATTCTCCATCTCCTTGATGTTGTCAAGGATCTCCAGGGTTACTGGATCCTTGCTGTCCATGTTGATATTGAACTCCTCGGCCTTGGCGAGGATATTGGAGCGGCCGGAGAGGTCGGAAATGAGGACCCGCGTCATGTTGCCCACCAGTTCCGGACGCATGTGCTCGTAGGTCTCGGGATGGCGCTGGATGGCGCTCACGTGGACCCCACCCTTGTGGGCAAAGGCCGAGTTCCCCACGTAGGGCTGGTGCTTGTTGGGGGAGAGATTGGCCAGTTCATAGACGAAGCGGGAGAGCTCCCGAAGCTTCCGCAACTGCTCGTCACTGATGCACTCATGCTTCATCTTGATCCGGAGGGCCGGAATGATGGAGCAGAGGTTGGCGTTGCCGCACCGCTCCCCAAAGCCGTTGATGGTCCCCTGAACCTGCACGATCCCCTCCTTGACCGCATGGAGGGAATTGGCAACGGCACACTCGGAGTCATTGTGGGTATGGATGCCCAGGGGCGCGGAAATGTGTTTGCGGACTTCCCTGATGATCTCCACCAGTTCGAACGGCATGGTGCCGCCGTTGGTGTCGCAGAGAACGATGCAGTCGGCCTTGGCATCCTGGGCAGCCTTGAGGGTCTTGATGGCGTAATCGGGGTTGGCCTTGTAGCCGTCGAAAAAGTGCTCGGCGTCGTAGAAGACCTCCGGCACCCGGGCCTTCAGGTATTCAAGGGAGTCGAAGATGAGCTCCAGGTTCTCCTCCAGGGAGATCCGAAGGGCTTCCCGCACATGAAAATCCCACGTCTTGCCGAAGATGGTGCAGACATCGGGCTCAGCCTGCACAAGGGTCTTCAGGTTGTGATCCTTGTCGGGGGTTATCTTGGCGCGACGGGTGGAACCGAAGGCGGCAATCTTCGCCTGGGAGAGCTTCTCCTTCTTGATGTCCTTGAAAAAGGCAACATCCTTGGGGTTGCTGCCGGGCCACCCCCCCTCGATGTAGTGGATGCCGATCTCATCGAGTTTGTGGGCGATGCGGATCTTGTCCTCCACAAGGAAAGAGACGTCCTCGGCCTGGGTGCCGTCACGAAGGGTGGTATCATACAGTTTCACAAGACTCATGGACTCACCTTTGAAATGAAGTGGTAGATACGCGTATAGCGTTTAGCGCACCGGCGGTGCCGGACACTAGACGCTATACACGAATACGCTGGAACTGGTCGGAAATTATTTGCCGGAAAGGCCGAAAGCGTCGTGGAGAACCCTTACGGCAAGCTCCGTGTACTTGGCGTCGATGACTACCGACACCTTGATTTCGGAGGTGGAAATCATCTGGATATTGATCCCTTCCTTGGCCAGGGTCTGGAACATCTTGGTGGCGACGCCGGCATGGCTCCGCATGCCGACGCCGACAATGGAAACCTTGGAGATGTTCTCGTCGGCAGCCACACCCGTTGCCTTGATTTCCGCGGCCACTTCCTTGGTGATGGCAAGGGCCCTCTTGAAATCGGCCTTGGTGACGGTGAAGGTGAAATCGGTGAGATCACCGCCGCTTACATTCTGCACAATCATATCGACCGAGATATTGGCATCGGAAAGGGACGACAAAATCTTGGCGGCAATCCCCGGCTTGTCCGGTACGCCCATGACGGCAATCTTGGCTTCGTTCTTGTCGTAGGCGATACCCGAAACGAGTACAGCTTCCATGTCCTTATCCTCCTTGGTGACCATAGTCCCTTGATTTTCATTGAAACTTGAGCGGACATGAATGTCCACGTTGTATTTCTTGGCAAACTCCACCGAGCGGATCTGGAGCACTTTGGCCCCGAGGCTTGCCAGCTCCAGCATCTCGTCATAGGAAATCTTGTCGATCTTGCGGGCATCCTCGCAGATGTTGGGGTCGGTGGTGTAGACACCGTCGACATCGGTGAAGATCTCACAAACATCGGCCTTCATGGCGGCAGCCATGGCCACGGCCGATGTGTCGGAACCGCCGCGCCCCAGAGTGGTTACGTTTCCGTCCCTGTCGATCCCCTGGAAGCCGGCAACAATGACAATGGTACCATCCTTGAGGTCCGCCCTCACCTTTGTGTCGGGAATCTCCTCGATGCGGGCCTTGCTGAAGACACTGTCGGTAATGATCGGCACCTGCCAGCCATGGTAGGATTTTGCCTTGTATCCCATGGACTTGAGGCACATTGCCAGAAGGGCGATCGAAACCTGCTCCCCCGAGGCCACCAGGACATCATATTCCCGGGCATCCGGAAACTCGCACACCTCATTGGCCAGCGCCACGAGCTTGTTGGTTTCCCCCGACATGGCCGAAACCACGACTATCATATCGTTGCCCGCGTCGTAGGTCTTGGCGACCCTTTTGGCAACATTGCGGATCCGCTCAATCGACCCCATTGAGGTGCCGCCGTATTTTTGGACCACCAGAGCCATCTACAGTTCCTCCTTTACGTATGGTCAGAGTACCGTTCCACTAATGAATACGCCCCTTCGCGTCGTCACTTAATAGCAGGAATCAGGGCGACGGTCAAAACATTTTTTTAATAAAGCCTCATGGTTGGGGCTTCGGGAAATAAAGTCAATGCGCCGTTCCGTATCCCCTGAATATTCGAACAGAATATCTATCCGCTCAGCAGGGAGATCAGACCCCAGCCGCTCGGCCCACTCCACAAGACAGACGCCGTTTCCGTAAAAGTATTCATCAAAGCCGAGTTCCGCTGCATCAGCGCCGCCGCTGAGACGGTAGAGGTCAAAGTGGTACAGCGTGAGCCGTCCCTGTCGGTATTCATTGAGCAGGGTAAATGTAGGACTCGTGACGGGCACTGTGCTGTCAATACCCAGACCGGTTGCAACCCCCCGGACGAACTGGGTCTTCCCGCTGCCGAGCTCTCCGGTCAGGGCGATAAAACTCCCCGGCACCAGAAGCCGACCGAGCCGTTCCCCCAAGGCAACGGTTTCCTCAACGCTGTGCGATTGGACTGAAATCACGGCGTGCTACTTGACGAGGGTCTTGATGAGGTCAATACGGGAGACGATTCCCACGAGCCGTTTCCCCTCCACGACCGGCAGGGCATGAAGCTTCTTGCTGCTCATAAGGTCGGCCACGTCGCTCACCGGGGTATCAGGCGTTACCGTCTCCACCTTATCGGTGCAGATGTCGCCCACGGTCTGGCCGGTCATCTTCTGGAGCTCCCTCTCGAACTTCTTCTCGCTCTCCAGGTAGATGACCCAGTCGAACAGGGAGATGACCGTCGGGATGTGAAGACTTTTGTCCTGCTCGATAAGATCCGATTCGGTCACGATCCCGACGAGATTGCCGCTGTCGTCCACGACCGGTACACTGCCGACCCTATGGGTCGTGAAGAGCTCGGCCAGCTCCCTGATGGTGGTTTCCCTTTTTACCGAGACAACGTCTGTCGTCATTATGTCGCGTACTTTCAGCATGCTTATGTCCTTTCGTTCCATCATGAAGTGAGAGTCTTGAATGCCCAGGGGAGTCTCTCCTGGACATCGACGGCAGACATGCCGATTTCTCCCTTGTCGGCTGCCACCAGATCCGCGGCGTGACCGTGGATGTACACGCCAAGGCGGCAGGCGTCGAAGGGAGTATAGCCTTGACCGAGGAGCGATGCCACAATCCCCGTAAGGACGTCGCCCATCCCCCCCGAAGCCATGCCCGGATTGCCGCTGCCGTTGACGGCGATTCGCCCGTCCGGAGCGGCAATGACCGTGCGGGCCCCCTTGAGAATCAGGTAAACGCCATACCGGCCGGCAAAGGACCGTGCCGCTCCGATCCGGTCCTCCTCCACGGCAGCGGTGGAGATGCCGGTCAGGCGTGCCATTTCGCCCGGATGGGGGGTCAGCACCAGGCAGCCGCATCGCTTGTGCCTCAGCACGGCAAGGTCTTCGGACAGGGCGTTGAGACCGTCGGCATCCATGACCAGGGGCGCCTCGACCGCTGTGACGAGACGGCGGACCAGCTTCGCTGTATCGGGGTGCCAGGAAATTCCCGGCCCCAAGGCAACTGCCGACTTGCCCCCAAGGGCCGCCAGAACCGCCGGCGCCGAGACATCGGTCAGGCGGCCGGTTCCGTCATCGGGGAGCGGGAGCGTCATGGCCTCGGTGGTCTTTACCTCCAGAATCGCATTGAGGCTGGCCGGAACCGCCAGCGTCACCAGCCCCGATCCCGTTCGGACCGCGCTGTTGGCCGCCAAGGCCGCGGCTCCGGTCTTGCCGATGGAGCCGGCAACAACGAGGCAATGGCCGAAGCTGCCCTTGTGGGCCCGCCTGTCCCGCGGCCTCACCAGCAGCCGGGCCGTTTCGCGGTCGACGAAATCAACCCCCTCGGCATCCGCGGCCACCTGGGACGGAATGCCTATATCCACCACCCTGAGCGCTCCGCAGTGCTCGGCGCCCGGATAGAGCACGTGGCCCAGCTTCGCCAGGGCAAAAGTGACCGTGAGCTCGGCCCTGACGGCACAACCGAGCACCCTGCCGCTTCCGGCATCGATTCCGGAGGGGATATCCACGGCAACCACCGGCTTGCCGGCGCCGTTCAGGAGTTCAATCGCCTCGGCCAGCCCCCCCCGCACCTCGCTCCTGAGGCCGGTGCCGAAAAGGGCGTCCACGATCACCGCTGACCGCTCCAGGAAGCGCCCGAAGGGGGCGAGACCCGCCGGAGGAGGAGAAAAGGAGACCGTTGCCGGGTCGAGGCGGTCGAGGTTCACCAGGGCATCACCCGCAATCTCGTCTCGGGACGCAAGTACAACGGTGTGCACCTCCCACCCCTCGTCACGCAACAGCCGGGCGATTACGTAGCCGTCACCGCCGTTGTTCCCCTTGCCGGCAACGATGAGCGCCATCCGGCCCGCAGCCGGTCCGAAATGCTCGCAAATGGCCTGTGCACACCCCCGGCCGGCATTTTCCATGAGGTGAACCCCCGCAATGCCGAATTCCTCGATGGCGCGCCGGTCCATCCGCTGCATGGTTTCGCCGGTGACAACCTTCATGCCCGCTCCAGAACCACCATGGCGACAGCGAAATTGCCGTCGTGGGAAAGGGATACGAACGTTCGGGAGAGATCCATATCGGTGAAGATCTGCAGGGCCTTGCCGTGGAGCCGCAGCTCCGGTTTGCCGAGGGTGTCGTTGACCACCTCCACGTCATGCCAGGTCAACCCTTCGCGCAGCCCCAGCCCGCAGGCCTTGAGAAAGGCCTCCTTGGCGGCGAAGCGCAGCGCATAGTGCTGGGCGCTTCGGGCCTTGCCCGCGCAGTACTCCTGCTCGTGGACGGTGAAGAGGCGCTCGAACAGCCGGACATTGCCCTCTTCCAGAAGGCGCTCGAAACGGGTTATGTCGACAATATCGATGCCGGTGCCGAAAATCACGGTCGCCTCACGCGTACTTGATGAGATCCACCATGTCACGCACCGCCCGGTCGAGCCCCACGAGGACCGCCCGGGAAATGATGGAATGGCCGATATTGAACTCCTCGATTCCTCCCAGGGCCGTAATCTTCCTGATGTTGGCGTAGTTGAGACCGTGACCGGCATTGATGCCGAGCCCCAGCTTGGCGCCAAGCTTCACGGCGTTGCCGATCCGCTCCAGCTCTGCCTGCTCCGCCTTCCAGTCCCTGGCCTCGGCAAAGGTGCCGGTGTGGATCTCGATGTAGTCGGCTCCCACCTTGCTGGAGGCCTTCACCTGGTCCGGGTCGGGATCCACGAAGAGGCTGACGGTGATGCCGCCATTCTGAAGCCGCTCCACCACCTCGGCGATGGACTGCATGGAGATACGGACGTCGAGGCCCCCCTCGGTGGTGAGCTCCTGGCGCTTTTCCGGGACCAGGGTGCACATGTCGGGCTTTACGGACAGGGCGATCTCGACCATCTCGGCTGTTGCCGCCATCTCAAGGTTGAGTTTTGTCTTCACCGTCTGGCGCAGGAGCTTCAGATCCCGATCCTGGATATGGCGGCGGTCCTCCCGCAGATGGATAGTGATGCCGTCGGCACCGGCCAGCTCCGCCAGAACGGCAGCCGCCACGGGATCGGGCTCCTCTCCGCCCCGCGCCTGCCTGATTGTTGCCACGTGGTCGATGTTCACGCCGAGTTTTGCCACCTACTTCCCTCCCATCTTCTTCTCAACCAGGTCGGCAATTTCCTTGGCCCACCCGGTAATCTGGTATTTGTCCTGCCCCTCCAGCATGATCCGCAGGAGCGGCTCGGTGCCGGAATAGCGGATCAGGATGCGCCCCTCGTCCTTCAGCTTTTCCTCCACCCCCCGGATGAGGGCGGCCACCTCTGGAATCGTCATGATATCCTTCTTCTCCGCCACCCGCACATTCACGAGAACCTGGGGAAGAGGGATCATTACTTCGGCCAGTTCAGAGAGGGTCCTGCCGCTGCGGCGCATGATGGCGAGCACCTGGAGGGCCGACAGCATCCCGTCCCCCGTGGTGTTATGGTCGATGAAGATCATGTGCCCCGACTGCTCGCCGCCGAGGCTGTACCCCCCCTTCAGCATCTCCTCCACCACGTAGCGGTCACCGACGGCGGTCTTGACCACCTTCCCCCCCGCCTTTTTCACCGCAATATCGAGCCCCATGTTGCTCATGACCGTGGCCACCAAGGTATTCTTGCGGAGTTTTTTGTGCTTGAGCATGTCGGTGGCGCAGATGGCCATGATGTGGTCGCCGTCCACCTCGTTGCCGAACTCGTCCACGAAGATTACCCGGTCGGCGTCTCCATCCAGGGCGATACCCAGGTCGGCCCGGTGCTCCTTGACCGCTTCGCTGATCACCTCGGGGTGGAGCGACCCGCAGCCGGCATTGATGTTCGTGCCGTTGGGCTTAACTCCAAAGGGTATCACCTCCGCCCCCAACTCCTCCAGGACCGCGGGCGCCACCTTGTAGGCAGCCCCGTTGGCGCAGTCAAGGACGATTTTCATACCCGTGAGATCCAGCTCCTTGGGAAACGTATTCTTGAGGAAGACCACATAGCGCCCCACTGCATCGTCGATCCGGTAGGCCTTCCCCACCTCGGTGGCGATGGGGCGCAACGAATCAATCTTTTTGGAAAAGATCAGGTCCTCGATCTTCAGCTCCATCTCGTCGGGGAGCTTGAAACCGTCCCGGGAGAAGAACTTGATGCCATTGTCCTGGAAGGCATTGTGGGATGCGGAGATGACCACCCCGGCGTCGGCCCGCATGGACGAGGTGATATTGGCAATGCCGGGAGTGGGAAGCGGTCCCACCACGAGAACATCGACCCCCATGGAGCAGATGCCGGCCACCAGGGCGTTCTCCAGCATGTAGCCGGAAAGGCGGGTATCCTTGCCGATGACAATCCGGTGCCGCCGGTTGCCGTTCTTGAACAGATAGGCGGCGGCGCGGCCAATCTGCATGGCCATTTCCGTCGTCATGGGGTAAACGTTCGCCACGCCGCGAACGCCGTCGGTTCCGAAGAGCTTCTTCATGAATCAACTCCTGTCAGAGAGAAAATTACGGTTTCTGAACGGTTGCGGAAGGAGCCAGCCTGACCTCGATTGCCGCGGGGTAAATCCGGGTGACCGTCACCCTGCGGGGAAGCTTCAAGCGCTGGTCAAGCCCAGTGAACAGGATGGTTCCCTCCCCCGCCCCCCGTGCGTCGAGCGGAATGATAATCCTTTCACCACGGAGCTTCAACAAAAGAATTTGCGGTCCGGATACGGTTATTTCAACCTTGGAGGGAACAGGACCAGCCACAGAGAGGCCAGGAGGAAGGGCGGAGATTTCAACTGGCGCCGTGAGTTGAACCTCGGCGGTGCGCCCGCCGGTAACGCCGCACCAGACAATCACCGCAAGCACGAGGGACAGAAGCTTGAGATCCCAGTTTTTGCCCATGCCTCGCCGTTTCATGATACCAGCCACCGGGGCTCGATGAGCCGCTTGAGGGTCTTGCGGAGAGTTGCGGCATCGGGCATGGGCATGAGCTTGCCGCCGCAGACCACCGACATCTGCCCCGTCTCCTCCGAAACCACAAGAGCGACGGCATCAACCACCTCGGTAAGCCCCAGGGCTGCCCGGTGACGGGTGCCGAGACTCTTGCTGATGGCCGGGTTCTGGGAAAGGGGGAGAAAACACCCCGCCCTTGTCAGCTTGCCGCGCTGGATAACGACCGCTCCATCGTGAATGGGCGAATAGGGAAGAAATATCGACGTGAGAATCTCGCTCGTAATCTTGGCATCGATCTCGGTGCCGGTCTGAAGGTGGGCCGAGACCCCCATCTCCCGCTCGATCACGATGAGGGCGCCATGTCGGCGGGCAGAGAGATCGGCCATGGCTGTGGTGAGACCATCAATGGCTTCGGATGCCTCCTCTACCTCGTACCGTATTTCTCCGCCGCTTCGCCCCAGACTGACCAGTGCCCGGCGCAGGTCGTGCTGGAAAATTATGACGACGATAATGATGAATGAGCCGAACAGAGACTTCAGAATCCAGTGGAGTGTATCGAGGCCTGCAAAACCGGTAAGAAAATAGAGGGCGCCAAGGGTGGCAAGAATAAAGAGCAGACGCGCGGCAACCTTTCCCTTCAGAAGAAGAGTTACCCGGTAGATGACGAAGGCGACGAGCGTGATATCCACCAGGTCTCGCCACCCGAACAACTGAAGAAAATCGTGCATCGTGGGCACCAGACCGCGGGGATTGGGCGGAACTACGACTCAGGAAGGCTCGCAAAAGTGATCAGCACGCGCCGGAATGCAGCACGGCATGGGTCATGTCTGCCACATCACGCATCTCACGCACGTCGTGAACCCGAATGATGGAGGCGCCGTTGGCAACGGCAAGGGATACCGTTGCTGCTGTGCCGAAGAGACGTTCATCCACGTCGCGGCCAAGAACGGAGCCGATGAACGACTTGCGCGAAGTCCCGATGAGAAGAGGCAGCTGCAGTACGGCAAACTCCCGAAGCCGCCGGAGGATCTCCAGATTGCCCTGCACGCTCTTGGCGAACCCGATTCCCGGGTCGACAACAATACGGTCCCTGGCAACGCCGGCGCCCTCAGCAGCCGACACGGACCGGCGAAGGGAATCGAGCACCTCGGCAATCAGGTTGCCGTAAGCGGTATTCTGCTGCATGGTGTCGGGCCTGCCGCGGGTATGCATCACCACCAGCCCCGCGGCAGCCTCCGCCACCACGGCAGCCATGGCCGGATCAAAGGTAAGGCCGCTGATGTCGTTCACGATCTCGGCACCGGCCCCCAGCGCCTCCCGGGCCACTACCGCCTTGTAGGTATCCACCGAAACCGGCACCGGAATTCGCCCGGCAAGCCGCTCCACCAGAGGAATGACGCGCCTCAGCTCCTCTTCCGCATCCACCGGGGCGGTATTGGGACGGGTACTCTCCCCTCCGATATCGATGATGTCCGCCCCCTCCTCCACCATCTGAAAGGCGCGCTCTTCTGCCCGGTCAAGATCAAGGAACCGGCTGCCGTCGGAAAAGGAGTCGGGGGTGACGTTCAGTATCCCCATGATGCAGGGACGCCGGGATAGGTCAACTGACCTCTCAGCCAGCTTCCAGCAGGACGGCACCGGAAAGTCGACCGATTGTTCCATCAGGCGGCGGAAGCCCCACCGGGCAGCGGCTCGGAAGGTCTGGCCGAGCGGATAATCTGCTCGACTTCGTCGCCGGTCAGGTTCTCTTTCTCGATGAGCTCCTGGGAAAGCTTGTGAAGGATATCGATATTGTCCCTGAGGAGCGTGGTGACCCGGCTGTAGCTCTCCTCGACGATCCGGCGGATCTCACCGTCGATCTCCACGGCCGTCGCCTCGCTGTAGTTCTTGTGCATGGACATGTCGCGTCCCAGGAAGATCGACTCCTCCTTCTTGCCGAAGGATACCGGTCCCATCTTGTCGCTCATGCCCCATTCGCAGACCATCTTGCGGGCCAGGTCCGTGGCCCGCTCGATATCGTTGCCGGCGCCGGTGGTAAGACTGTTGAAGATGATCTCCTCGGCGGCGCGTCCACCCATGAGGACCGCGATGCGGTTGAGAAGGGCCTCTTTCGAGTAGCTGTGCTTGTCCTCGCTGGGGAGCTGCATGGTGATGCCCAGTGCCCGGCCGCGGGGGATAATGGAGACCTTGTGGACCGGGTCGGAACCGGGAATGAGCTTGGCCACCAGGGTATGGCCCGCCTCGTGGTAGGCGGTGTTCTTCTTCTCGTCCTCGGAGATGACCATGCTGCGGCGCTCGACCCCCATGAGGACCTTGTCCTTGGCGTCGTCGAAATCCCGCATGTCCACCAGGCTTTTGTCCTTGCGGGCGGCAAGGAGCGCCGCCTCGTTCACCACGTTGGCCAGATCGGCGCCGGAGAAACCGGGGGTGCCGCGGGCAATGATCCCCAGATCCACATCGGGTGCAAGGGGGGTCTTCTTGGTATGGACCTTGAGGATCATCTCCCGCCCCTTCACATCGGGCTGGGGAACCACCACCTGGCGGTCGAAGCGGCCCGGACGAAGCAGTGCCGGATCCAGGACATCGGGGCGGTTGGTGGCGGCGATGAGGATGACCCCCTCGTTGGACTCGAAGCCATCCATCTCCACCAGGAGCTGGTTGAGGGTCTGCTCCCGCTCGTCGTGTCCGCCGCCGAGGCCGGCACCGCGATGGCGGCCGACGGCGTCGATCTCGTCGATGAAGATGATGCACGGAGCATTCTTCTTCCCCTGGACAAAAAGATCACGCACCCGGGAGGCGCCGACCCCCACGAACATCTCAACGAAGTCCGAACCGGAGATGGAGAAGAAGGGAACGCCCGCCTCGCCGGCCACGGCCCGGGCCAGGAGTGTCTTGCCGGTTCCCGGAGGGCCCACAAGGAGCACCCCCTTGGGGATGCGGCCGCCGAGCTTGGTGAACTTCTTCGGGTCCTTCAGAAACTGGATGATCTCCTCCAGCTCCTCCTTGGCCTCGTCGACACCTGCCACATCCTCGAAGGTAAGCCGGCCCTGGGCCTCGGTAAGGAGCTTCGCCCGGCTCTTGCCGAAGGCCATGGCCTTGCCGCCCCCCCCCTGCATCTGGCGCATGAAGAAGATCCACACCCCGACGAGGAAGAGAAGCGGGAACCAGGAGATGAAGATGGAGAACCAGGAAACCTTCTCCTCCTCCGGTTTGGCGGAGATGCTGATCTTCTTTTCGAGCAGCTTGTCCGAGAGCGTGGCGTCCATGGGCTTATAGCTCCTGAACTCCTTGCCGTCGGCAAACTTGCCGATGATCTCGCTCCCCTGGATGGTGACAGCATTGACCTTCCCCGCGTCGACCGCCGCGATGAAGTCGCTGTAACTCAACCGTTCGTGGGTGGTGCGCGGCTTGTTGAAAAGGTTGAAGAGAAGAATCATCATCAAGCTGATCACAAGCCAGAGCGCCAGGTTTTTGTAGAACTGGTTCAAGGATTCCCTCCAAGGATGCGTCCTGAGGCCTTTTGGCCATTGTATGTGTGATGTATCTAACTAATTGAAAAAAGCTATCATAACCCTTGACCGTTGACAAGTCATTTAAGGGCAATTCCCGTGCCGGGGCGAACCTCCGCAAGCACGGCGCGTACGGTCTTTTCGGTGATGCGGACCGAGTGGCCGGTACGGTGGCCGCAGACCCAGACAAGTTCGCCGCCGCTGAAAACCAGGGGGACCGTGCGCCGTTGCGTCTGCGGCACTTTTTCGTCGATAAAGATATCCTTCACCTTCCTCGTCCCCACCATCCCCAGGGGCCTGATCCGGTCGCCCGGACGGACCCCCCTCACCACCCATGGAAACGGCGCCCTATCCAGATCAAAACATGCCTTCTCCGGCGGAAGCGCGCCAACATCTGCCGGAGGCGGCGCGACTGTCACCACCAGTTCGCGCCCCCCGGGAAGGGAGTAGCACCCCGGCCCTTCGATGACGATCTCATCGTCCCACGACGCATCCTTCGCCCCGATTCCGAAGGTCACCAGCCCGTAGGCCCGTGTAATCGCCACCCCTCCGGGAACACGGATGCCGAGATTCGGCTTTGACGAGCGGGCAAGCTCGTCAATCTGCAAGACATGCTTGTAGGTGAGGCCCCGCAGTGTTCCCGCCACGAGTGAAACGGCCCGGCGATAGAGCCGGTAGCGTATCCCCCGCGGCTCACGAAGAAGCGCGGACAGATCGAGAATTACGCTCTCATCGGCACGCTCCCGCAGCGCCCGCTTCAGGGCGGCATCCACGGCAGCTTCCAGCACCTCCTCGTCGGCGGCCAGGAGATCGGCGGTTACCGCAAGGCGGCGGGAAATCTCGGGATTGATCCGGGCAAGATGGGGAATCAGTTCGTGCCGAATGCGGTTGCGCAGAAAAGCCGTGTCGGCATTGGACGTGTCTACCCGAAACGAAAGTCCCCGGGAGCGGAGATACCCCTCGATCTCCGCGCGTGAAATGGCCAGAAGCGGCCGCACGAACCGGCCGCCCCGGCGTGGAGACATGGCTGAAAGGCCCGTGACCCCGGCACCCCGAAGGAGTCTCAGGAGGAGGGTTTCGGCCTGGTCGTCGGCATGGTGGGCAAGGGCCACGGAACTGGCGCCGCACTGTTCCGCCAACCGGTCGAAAAATTCATAGCGGGCGCGGCGGCCGGCATCCTCCAGGGAGAGGCGCTCCCTGAGGCTCAAGGCCCGCACATCCACCCTTTCACAGACGAAGGAAAGTCCGCGTGATGCGGCGAGTTCAGCGACAAACCGCTCATCCTCGTCGGACTCGGCACCGCGCAGGGAGTGGTTCAGGTGGGCTACAACCAGGTGCAATCGAAGGTCTGGCAGAAAGGCGAGAATGTCAAGGAGGGCAACGGAATCGGCACCGCCGGAAACGGCGACGACCACCCTGTCGCCGGGGGTGAAGAGGGAATGCTCGCCGGAAAAGGCGAGGACTTTTGCGAGGACCGATCGCACCGGTTCACTCCAGCGCCACCAGTACTGCGGAGAGCGCAAACGAAAAAAACCCCTCCTTGTTAAAGAGGGGTCGGTTGGTAAATGGTGGCGGTGCAGGGACTTGAACCCCGGACACTACGGATATGAGCCGTATGCTCTAACCAGCTGAGCTACACCGCCGCAAGAGAGACGTGACAAATACCCCATCTTTATTGCGGTGTCAAGAAAAAACTCTCCCGACATATCCCTTACTTCCCCAGGGCCTTCCGCAGCCCCGATCTCCGTTGGACCCGACGGGCAACGGCGGAACGAAGAACCGCTTCCCCGCACCAGAGTCCGGCCGCCGTGCGGGCGCGGGTAATGCCGGTGTAGAGAAGTTCCCGGGTCAGCACCGGGCTCTCGACGGGGGGAATCACCATCAGAACCCTGTCGAACTCGCTCCCCTGGCTCTTGTGGACCGTCATGGCAAAGACCGTTTCGTGGGACGGCAAGCGCAGGGGCGACACCTTCCGGACTCCATCGGTGGCGCAGGGAAAGAAAACCGCAAGACCGCCGGGATTGTCGGGGTCGGCAAGGGTGATCCCGACATCGCCGTTAAAGAGCCGCAGGGCGTAATCGTTGACGGTCACCATGACCGGCCGTCCCCGGTACCAGCGCCGGTTCGGGGAGATGATCCCCCCGGCGGCGAGTATCCGCTCGATCGCACCGTTCAGGCCGGCAACACCATATCTTCCCTCCCGCACGGCACAGAGCACCCGGAACCGGTCGAAGGCAGCCAGGACCGCGGCGGGATCGTCCTGGGCAAGGTAGTCGCCGTATCCAGACAGAACCTCCGGCGCCAGGGCCTGCTCCAGTGCCTCGACGGACGGGGTTTCGCGCCAGGTCACGCCGGAGCCCCCCCCTTCACGGAGAAGCGCCAGGGCACCGTCACCGTCACCGCCGTTGACGGCACGGCTAAGGCTGCCAATGCCGCTGCCGGCGCCGAAACGGTAGTTTTTGCGGAGGATGACGAGGGAATCGGCAAGGGGCGAGGGTGGTTCATCAGCGGCGTCCCGTTCCAGCCGCTTGCCGGTGGTCTCCTCGACAAAGCGACGGAACTCCGGTGAATACAGAGGGACATCACCAGTATCGCAGATGTCGCCCAGGACGGCGCCTGCCTCCACCGACGCCAGCTGGTCCCGATCCCCCAGGAGAATGAGCCGAGCCTTGGGCGCCATTGCCTCCACCAGGCGGGCCAGAAGGGGGAGCGCCACCATGGAGGCCTCATCGACCACCACCACATCATGGGGGAGTAGGTTCCCCCGGTGATGCCGGAAACGGTTGGAGCCCGGTATCACCCCCAGGAGCCGGTGGATGGTCGTCACGTCGTCGGGAATCCGGTGCTGCACCGGCGTCAAGCCGGCAAGCCCCTCCCTGGACCCGCGGAGCGCATCCTTGAGCCGCGCGGCGGCCTTGCCCGTGGGCGCCGTGAGGGCAACGCGCAAACAGTCGCCGCCGGGCTGCTCCAGGAGCAGGGCGATAATCTTGACGACAGTGGAGGTCTTGCCGGTTCCCGGCCCGCCGGAGATGACCGTGAAGCCGCTGCGCAGGGCCGCTGCGGCCGCCACCCGCTGCCAGTCGGTCTCCCCATCGGCGGGAGAACCGAAGAGCCGCGCCATCCCATCCCGGAGGAGAAGCCCGTCCACCGGATACGAACTCGCGGCTTTTTTCATTATTTTTTCTGCGAGTTCGGTTTCATATTTCCAGTAACGGTAGAGGTAGAGCCGATCATCGTCGATGACCAGCGGGGCAAACTCGCCGGGAGCCCCCACGACGCCGGAGGAGCGCAGGGCAGCGACGAACCGGGCGCGCTCCTCCCCCTCCTCCACTTCGGCGGCGAGATCAAGACAGATGTGCCCCTGCCCCACCGCACTGCTGACCCGGAGGGCTGCCCGGCGCAGCTCTTCGCCCCCGTTGGGGGCAAGGCGGCAGAGGAAATCGGCGAAACGGAAGTCTATGTCGCGGTAGTCGGTCGGTTCAGACGCCATCATGGTGCTCCTTGCAGTGCCACGAGGCAGGAGGTCAGCTCGTCGATGAGCCCCTTGGGGGGGACGTCACGATAGATGCCGCAGCCGGGGCGCGCGGGATCCACCCCGCGGAGGAAGAGGTAATAAACGCCGCCGAAGTGGGTTTCATACCGGTACCCGGGAACCCGCTGCATGAGGTGGAGATTGAGGGCCACCGTGTAGAGGAGGTACTGGAGCGGATAGAGCTTGCGCTCCATCTCCCGGCCCAGACTCTCGCGGCCGTAATCGTCGGGCCGGTTGCCGAGATGGTTCGACTTCCAGTCGATCAGATAGTATTTGCCCCGGTGCTGAAACACCATATCCATGAAGCCGCGCACCATCCCCTGCACCGGAGCGAAATCGAGCCGTGCGGCCACCTCGGCCAGATTGACGCCGTTGGGAAGAATACCCCAGCTGCGCAGCACCGCCGCCGCCTGTTCGGAGCCCACGAACCGGAGTGGAAAGAAGAATTCCATTTCGGCACGCCAGCTGTTCGGCGCCAGGTCGGCCAGCCTGAAGGCCTCGGGCCCGTCTCCCAGGGGAGCGTGCAGGACGTTGCGGACCAGGGCGCAGACCGCCCCGTGCCACTGGTCGCCGAAGCCGTGGCGCGCCAGTTCCTGGGCCACGACGCTTCCCACCTTTGCATCGGCAAAATCAAGGTGCTCGAAAACGGCGTGGAGGACAATCCCCGCCCTCGATCCCCGGGGGAAGGCGAAGATGCTCCCCTCTGCCGCCAGGACCTCCTCGGCGATCGCTTCGGACTCGACAGCGAGGGCGGCGGGCTGATCCCGGTCGGGAAGTTCCTCCTCGGGACGGGGCCGGGCCGCAAAGGAGGTGAAGCTTGCCACCCGCCAGTCGCTTTCGATCCTTCTGCCGAAGGGGGGGCAGACGGGAGCTGCCTCCCCCCCCGGTCCGGCCCGGAAGCGTGGAGCTTCGGGCGCGGGGTCGACGGTGACCGCGATGGCCCCTCTCCCCTCCTCCTTCAGGACGATGAGACGCTCCAGGAGCTCCTTGTCGGAGATGCCCTTCATCACCTCGCCGACCGTCGCCGCAATGTCGCCTTCGCGGCTGTCGGCAGGATGGTGGAGGAGATAGGCCAGGGCCGAGGTCTCCGCGTGGCGGAACTTCCCCCAGACCAGGTAGCAGCGGTGCCTGGCCCGGGTGAGGGCCACATAGAGGAGCCGGACATTTTCGGCCAGGGCCTCGGTGCGCGCCTTCAGGCGGCGTGCCCCGTAGTCGTCGGAGCCGAAATCGGCCACCATCCGGTAGCCCTCGTGGCACACGGCCGTATCGCCGTCATCCTGGACGCCCCCCCAGGTGAAGGGGCAGAAGACGATGGGGTATTCGAGCCCCTTGCTCACATGCACGGTCACAATCCGCACCGCCTTTTCGTCCGATTCGAGCCTGATCTGGTACTCCTCGCTGGGTGGGGGCGAATTCACCCGCTCGCCGAACCAGGCGCAGAGGGGGGCCACGCCGAGGCTCCCCTCCACGGCGGCCCCATGGATCACCTCGCCGCAGTGGAGGACGTTAGTGAGCCGCCGCTCCCCGTCCACGAGGGGGAGGAGCCGCCCCCGCACCCCCTCCCGGGCCAGGAGGGTCCGGAACATGGTCATGAAGCCCCGTCCCTGCCAGAGTTCGTGGTACTCCCGGAACGCCTCAAGGCGCTCCTCCCATCCCCGCTCGTCCTCCAGGAGGCGGGCGATGCCGTTGCCCGACACGCCGAGAATGGTCGTGGCGAGGGCGGCCCGTACCCTGGTCTCGCTGGACGGTTCGGCGGCGGCCTCCAGTATCAGGCGGATTTCCCGGGCCTCTGCCGTGGCAAAGAGGCTCATGGCGCTCTGGACCACCGACGGGATGCCGCGCCCCCGCAGCCCTTCCTGCACGAGGGCAGCCTCCTTGTGGCTCCGGACGATGACGGCGATATCCTCGGGCACCACCCCCCTGCCGTCGATGGTTGCCCGCCCCTGCCGGCCGTCGGCCAGAAGCCCGGCAATCTCGGCCCCCACCGCCGTCACGATCCTTTCCCGGGCCGGCCCCAGGGAGATACTGGCGCCGTCCTCGGGGGTCCGTGCCATGAACCAGAGCTGAAGGGGAGCCGGGTCGCGCCCTTCGAGAACGAGGGGCTCCTCCCGTTTGGCCGCCGTCACCTCCGGGTAACCGATGGCTTCCACCACAAAGGGGGCCTCCCGCTTCTGCCGGAACAGGGTGTTCACCCCCTCCACCATGGGGGGGGTGGAGCGCCAGTTTTGCCCCATGGTGAAGCGGGCTGCCGCGGAGACGTCGTCCCGGGCCTCAAGGTAGGCAAAGATGTCGGCCCCGCGGAAGCTGTAGATGGCCTGCTTCGGGTCGCCGATGAGGAACAGGGGAGTGGCCGCGTCCCGGTAAATCTCCCTGAAGATCCGGTACTGGACCGGATCGGTGTCCTGGAACTCGTCGATGAGGGCCGCCCGGCAGCGGCTTCGGAGCCGCTCGGCCAGGTCGGCCCCGGTGGGCCCCATGAGGGCCCGGTAGAGGTCCGCCAGAAGGTCGTCGTAGGAGCGGACGGCCCGCTCGGCCTTGAGCTGTGACAGCCGCTCCCGGGCAAAGGTGTAGAGGCTCCCCCGCAGGGCCAGAAAGCGCTTTTCCACGAGCCGGAGTATCCGGTCGCAGAGGTCGAAGAAGGGGTGTTGCGGCGGCTCGTTTTTTTTCAGGGCCTGGCCCAGGATGAAGCCGGCGGTGAACTTCTCGAATCCCGGGCAGAGATCCCACGGATTCCCTGAGGCTGCGTATTCCGTCATTCCCTCCAGAAGCCCGGGAACCAGCTCAGGGTGATAGTTCTTCTGGGCTCGGCTCAGCCCCTTGTGGGTCGTAATGATCTCCGCGATCTCTCCCCGCTTCGCCTCCCACAGGCGGACCAGCTCGCCGTAGAGGGCCTCGCACTCCCGCCCAATGGACTCCGCCTCTTCGTCACCGTAGAGGGGGACCACCAGCAGCTCCGGATTGCCCAGCTTCCCACGAAGGAACCGGACGAGTCCTTCGGGGGACCACTTGAGCCGCAGGGCCTGGGGGAGGAGCGGCGCCTCGGCGCCGAAGAAGGTACGGCGCCAGAAGTCGTCCACGATCTCCTGAATCAAGGGGGTCTGGTCGGCCACAAGCTCCGTGTCGTAGAGGGAGCCGCTCTCGAAGGCGTTTTCCTGCAGGGCCCGGGAGCAGAAGCCGTGGATGGTGGAGATGGCGGCGCAGTCGAAGGTCCGCAGGGCCAGGTCAAGGCGCCGGAGGGCCTCTTCCGTTCCCGGCCATTCCGGGCGGCCGGAGTCGGCCAGGTTCAGCAGGAACTCATCGGTGGTCCCCCCCCCGGCAAAGGCATCGCGGGCCTCCCGCAGCCGCTCCCGGATCCGGGAGCGGAGCTCCTTGGTGGCCGCCTCCGTGAAGGTGACCACGAGGATTTCCTCGGGCTTGAGCCCCTTTTCCAGAACAAGGCGAAGATAGAGGCAGGCGATGGCGTAGGTCTTGCCGGTTCCGGCGCTGGCCTCGATGAGGTTGCGCCCGGCAAGGTCTATTGTGAGGTTGTTGTAGGTCTTCATCATCGTATCCATGGCAAAAGCCGATCAAAACCACTAACCACAGAGGTCACGGAGGGTAAGGAAGATCAATGCTTACCAGCACTACGCTCTCTTCAGCTTTTCCTCAAGGGTGCTCCTCTGCGGCCTCGATGGTTCATGCCTTTTCTGTTTTCATATGCGCAGCCAACGGTCCGAATACGGCGCGGGCAATCCGCTCGAACTCCCCATCCAGGGGATCGACGGCACCGAAACAGAGCCGGTAGTAAGGGTCGTTCCCCTCGGGAAAGAACTCTCCCTCCCAGGCGGTGCGGGCTGCGGAGAGTTCTCCCTTCCGTGCATAGGCGGCCGCCGTGCGGGGGAAGAACCGGAGCGGCTCCCGAAGCCCTTCCCCGTAGAGGTCCAGGAGCGCTGCGAGATGCCCGAGGGGTTCCTCCACCGGTCCGAAACTCAGGGTGGCATCGGTGGCAACGAGGATGCTCGCGGCCGGGTACCCCTCCCGGGCGAGGGAGTTCAGCACCAGGTGTTCGATCCAGAGCCGCACCTGGTCCCGGCCCGAGAGCTTCCCCCCCCGGTGGCGCAGGAGAGCATCGGGCCAGATCCCCCCCAGGATGCCGTTTATGCGGCAGGGGCCGATCTCCAGGTCAACGGGGAGAGAGTCCAGGGGAGCCCTTCCCCCCGTCAGCCCCCTGACCCTCTCGGCCAGTTCCCGAACCCCGGCGCCGAGTCCCCGGAACATGAGCTCCCCCTGGCGGGCCGGCGGCAGTATCCCCCTGGCCCGGGCCACGGGGAAGATATCCAGGGGGTCCTGACCGTCAAGGGCCAGATCGAGCATCTCCCCCCTGAGCCTGAAGGCGTCAAGGGAGTCAAGGGCAAAGGGCTCCCGATCATCCAGGGGGGGCGGAAGTTCATCGAGCCGGATGCCGAGCCGGGTCCGCGCAAAGTAGCGGGCCGGGTTGTCGAAGAAGGAAAGGAGGCCGGCGAGGGAGACCGTCAGCAGCTCCTCGGGGGGCTCCGGCAGGGGCTCCGTCATGAAGGACGGCACCGGCGCGGCACCCTTCTGGCGCTGCGCGGCGGCCCGGCGGTTCTCCTCCGAGTAGCTGAAGAGCGTGCCGGCGCCGGTGAAGTAGGCCGGACTGAAGGGCTGGAGCCGGTGCCTGGTCACGAGGGACGCCGGAAAGTCCGGGGAGCCGTCCGTGAAGCGGCGCCCCAGGTAGTCCAGAAACTCCTCCACGAGGACCGACGGGGGGAGCGTGCTGTTGTCCCGGATGCTCTGCCCCGTGTAGCTGATGATGAAATGCCGCCGGGCCGACAGGAGGGCCTCCAGAAAGAGGTAGCGGTCCTCGTCCCGCAGGGAGCGATCCCCCCGCCGCCGGTCCCGGGCGATGAGGTCGAAGCCGGGGGGACGGTTCTGGCGGGGAAAGGCCCCGTCGTTCATCCCCAGGAGGGCAATGACTGCAAAGGGGATGCTCCGCATGGGGAGCATGGCGCAGAAGGTGACCCCGCCGGTCATGAAGCCGAGCCCCGGCGCCTCCCGATCGAGCCTCCCCCGAAGCCAGGCCCGGATCACCGGCAGTCCCACCGCGCCGCCGAACCCCGCACCGTCCCCCACCCCCTCAAGCTCGGCGAGGATGCCGTTCAGGGCGGCCAGATCGAAGGCTCCATCCTCCCCCGGGGCGAAGAAGCCATCAAGAATCCGCCGGCAGAGCCGCACCCACTCCGTGAGGGTACGGGGGCGGTCCAGTTCGGCCACCAGAAGATGGAGCTCTTCCACAAAGCCGGTGAAACGGCCGAGGACCTCTGGTCCCTCCCCTTCCATGGCGTCGAAGGGGAGAATCCCCTCCACCATCCGGCCATCCTCCTCGGGCATGGCGTATCCCAGCAGGAGCCGGTCCAGGCCGGCCCGCCAGCTGTGCTCCCGGTAGGGGGGGAAGCCGGCCCGGCGCCGCTCTTCCTCGTCCATCCCCCACCGGATGCGGGTCTCCTCCAGCCAGGTGCGGATCAGCTCCAGATCGCCGCCATCGAGGCCGAACCGGGCGTGGACCGGCGGAGAGGCCAAAATCTCCATGACCGCGGTCACCGGGAACCGCCTGCCGGGAAGGTCGAGGATCGCCAGAAAGGTCTCCGCCAGCCCCCCTTCCCTCCGGATGCTCCGGTCGGCGATGGAGTAGGGAATCTTCAGCCGCTGGTCCTGGCACCCGTCGAACACGGCGGAGATGTAGGGGGCGTAGGTCTCGATGTCCGGCGTCATGACGAGGATGTCGCGGGGGGTGAGGTCGTCCGACGATGCGAAGAGATTCAGGAGGGTATCGTGAAGCACCTCCACCTCCCGCATGGGGCTGTGGCAGGAAGAGAGCAGAACGGAGCGGTCCGACCCCTTCACGGGCCGCTTCCCGCCGCCGCTCCCCTCCAGGCGGAGGATGTCGTTCTGCACCATGCCGAGAAGCGTGGTATCGGGAGCCTCGCCGTAGAGGTCGGTGTCGCCGCCGGCCGTGGCCCCCAGCTCCACGAGGGTGTCCGAAAACTCCTTTCCCAGGAGCCCCAGGGAAGCCAGGAGGGGGTTCCCCTCGATCCGCGCCTCCCGCTCCCGCGGAGAAAGCCGGGCAATGATCCGTTCGGGAAGAATGTCGGCCCAGTACTCCCGGCAAGGGCCCATGACGAAGAGATTCACCTCGGTGAAGTCGGCGAGACGTCGAAAGACGTCCAGGTGGAACTGGGGAAGGTACGAGATGCCGAAGACGGTGATCCGCTCCGGGAAAAGGGCCGTGTCCGCCTCTCCCCGGGCCAGGCGCCGGAAGAACTCCCGTCGGACCGCCTCCCGGTGGAGTCCCAGCCCCTCCCCCGCCAGTTCCCGCCAGAGGATGGCCTGCCAGTGGCTCTCGCCCCCCCTTTCCCAGCGGGCGATCATGTCGGGGCGGAAGATGGTGTACTGGTCGAAGGTATCGGCGATCTTGCCGGCAAGCTGGTAGAGCTTCAGCTCCCGCTGCCCCCCGGCCAGGTACCCCGCCAGGGGGGCAAAGGCCGGTTGGTCCAGCAAACCGGGAAGAAGCCCCATGACCCGCCACGACAGCACCGCCGGATCAAAGGGGGATGCGGCGGGGAGCTCCGGCAGGACCTTCCGGAACAGATCCCAGACAAAGGCATTGGGAAAGGGAAAGACGCCGTTGGCCCAGACGCCGGCCTCCCTTGCCAGCTCCATGGAAAGCCAGCGCTGCATCCCCTTGCTCTGGACCACGATCACCTCCGGTGCCAGGGGATCGGCCAGGGGGCGCCGCAACACCTCGGCAAGACGGTTCACGAGGTGTTCCATCCGATTGCTGGAGTAAAGGGAAAGGGGCATGGGGGGCTCCGTGAATGGGAATCTGCTCAAGGTGCATCGTAGGAAAACGATGCGTCATAATACGTCTTATTACCCCGGATTTCCCATTGGGACACGAGATGCTGCTGTGATGAATTCCGAGCAGATTTTCCCCCGCTTGACAAGCCAATAGCAGGGACTATTGGTGCGGAAAACGGGGGGAAAGATGCCGGAATGCATCCGGCAGGGCTTGTGTAGGCGCTTCGCGCCGCCTAATGGAATATCCGGGATTAACCTTGATCCTGCTTTTTACCACGCGGGAGTGCCCGTCGTCATCAGGATAGCCCATTGTCCCCCTGTTTCCTCCCCTGAGACATGCCCCATGCCCGTTCAGCCCCGCGGAACAGAGCTGGAAGCCGGAGATCTGATGGTGAAATAGAATGTCGCGCCGCTTCCCACTTCCCCTTCGGCCCAGATTTTTCCGCCATGCCGGGAGATGATCCGCTGTACCGAGGCCAGCCCAACCCCCGTCCCTTCGTACTCGTCAATGCCATGCAGCCTCTGAAACGGCAGGAACAGTTTGTGGGCGTAGGCCATATCGAAACCGATGCCGTTATCACGAACATAGTAGACCCGTTCCCCGTTGGCGATGGAGGACCCGAACTCGATGCAGGGCCGTGATACGCCGGCGGTATACTTCCAGGCGTTGCCAAGCAGGTTTTCCAGGGCGAGCCGGATCAGTATCGGGTCTCCTTCGTCCTGAAGCTGTTCGGCTATGATGAATTCTCCTTGCCGCCCGGGATCACGCCGCCTCAGTTCCCGGGCAATGCCATGGACAAGATGTGAGAGGTCGATCGTTTCCCGGTGCAGTTCCCTGCGCGTGACCCGGGAGAGTTCAAGCAGGTCGTTGATGAGTTGTCCCATCCTCGCTGCCGCACCGCCAATGCGGACGAGGTAACCCTTGGCAGCATCATCGAGCTTGCCGGCATACTCCTCAAGGAGAATGGTGCTGAAGCCGTGTATGCCCCGCAGGGGGGTGCTCAAATCATGGGCAACAGAATAGCAGAAGGCCTCCAGTTCACGGTTGGAGGCCTCAAGCTCGGCGGTGCGGTCGGCCACACGCCGCTCCAGTTCGCTGTTCAGCCGGCGGATCAGTTCGTTCTGGGCCTTGACCTGGCGTTCGTGACTGATTCGGACGACACAGTCGTCAACGGCCTCAAGGAGCATCCTGTGGTCGACCGGTTTCAGCACATACCTGCTGATGCCCATCCTGATAGCCTCAAGCAGATAGTCTGTTTCACTGGAGGCTGAAATGACGACGATGCTTGCCGTCGGATCCTCGGCCCGAATCTGACGGGACATCTGGATACCGTCCATGACCGGCATGCGGATATCGGTCAGGACGATGTCGGGGCGGAGCTCCCGGAACAGCTCGAGCCCCGCCATGCCGTTTTCCGCGACATGGATCTCCTGGTCGGGGAACTTCCTGGTCAGCACGGTGCAGAGCAGCTTCCTGACTTCCGGTTCATCTTCCACGTACAGAAGCGACAGACGAGGGTCGGATTCAAGTACCTGATCCATTTCAGACCTCTATCCTGAACTCGGCACCTTTGCCGACATTGCGGGCGGTAAGCGTACCGTTCATGTTTTTTTCGATGATGGTTTTCGCAATAAAGAGCCCAAGCCCCGTCCCGGTGCTCGGCCCCTTCGAGGTAAAATACGGATCGAATACCTTGCCGATAATCGCCTCGTCGATGCCGCCGGCGTTATCGGCAATGGTGACCGCCACCCGGCTGTCTTCCTCGAACAGTCTCACCGTTATCCGCGGATCGTCCACCTTCCGCTCCTCGAGGACATCCCGGGCATTCAAGAGAATATTGAGGATTGCCTGGGAAAACTCATTGGGATAACCCTGGGTTGTCATGTCCGCCTCGCATTCGAAGGAAACCTGTATCCCGAGGCTCCCGAAGTTGTCCCCGATGAGGGAAAGGGCGTTGCTTATCACCTGCTTCACGTCGAAGCGAACCTTTTCCTTGTCCGGCCTGAAGAAGTTCCTGAAGTCATCGATGGTCTGCGACATGTGAAAAATCAGCTGCATGGCCCTGCCTACCCGTTCGTTCAGGTATTCCCGGGTCAATTCCCCCGACTCCATGCTCATGGGAAACCCCTGAATGATGAGCCCCAGGGTATTCAACGGCTGACGCCACTGATGCGCAATATTGCCGATCATCTCCCCCATGGCGGCAAGGCGCCCCTGATGGATGAGGAGCCGCTCCTGCTCGCGGAGCGCCTCCAGGGTGCGAATGCGGTCCATGCTTTCCCTTCGCAGTTCATTCAGGGCACCGGCAAGCTCTCGGGTCCGCTCCGCGACCTTTTGCTCCAGATCGTCGTGGGCCGACTGCAAGGCTGCCACGGCCCTCTTGGCGTCGGTAATGTCCCTGGCGATGCCGGTCGTGCCGATGACTGCGCCGTTCTGATCGAACCGGGGCGATTTGAAGGTCTCAAACCACCTGTCCTCGCCATGCTCAACAATGTGCTGCTCAAACAGGGTTCTCCTGCCGCTCGTCATGACTTCCTGGTCGGTGGCGCGGTATGCCTCTGCCCTGTCCGCCGGCCAGAGGTCCAGGTCCGTTTTCCCGACAACCTCTTTGGGCGACGCGAACCCGCAAAGCTCGGCAAAGTGGACGTTCACCGTCACGTACCGGCCTTCGGTGTCCTTGAGCCAGGCACTGAAGGGGATGTTGTCGAGGATGGCATACACGTCGAGCTGGCTTTTGATCAATACCTTCTCCAGCTCCTTACGCTCGGTGATATCCATGAAGGCGCCAACGGCACCACAGGGCTTCCCTTCGGGATCCCGCAGCGTTGCCGCGCAGCAGTAGAGATTCAGGAGGGTCCCGTCCTCCCGCACAATGTCAAGGGTCTCTCCGGCGGTCTCTTCACCCCGGACCGCCCGCTGCATCGGCAATTCCCGGGGGGCAAGCTCGGTCCCGTCCCTGAAGACCCGGTACCGGGCCGAGTTCTGGCTGTTTTTGGAGAGCTCCCCGCCGGCCGGCACCCCCACCAGCCTCTCCAGGGCCGGGTTGCCCCGGATGGCGGCACCCTCGGGATCGTGGGTAATGGCAAGACCGATGGGCGACGTGTCGAGGATCAGCTGCAATTCCGCTACCCGCTGCTCCAGCTCCCGGTTCAGCTGCAGGATTCTTTCCTCGGCCTTCTTGCTCTCGGAAATGTCCTCGGAAAAAATGACAATGCCCCCCACCTGTCCGGACGAGTCGTGCCAGGGATGAATTTCCCACCGCACCCACTGCATCGACCCGTCGGCCCGCGGGAAGAGGTCGGCTTCGGCCCGCAGCGCCTCTCCCGCCAAGCCCCGGCGATGGGCCTCTTTCCATGCCTCGCCGATCTCCGGGAAAACCTCGTAGTGGCACCTTCCCGTCAGGTCACGGCCTTCGAGACCATAATCCCTCAGCCAGCGGCGACTGACGCTAAGGTAGCGCATGTCGCGATCAAACATGGCCAGACCAGCGGGGGCATGCTCGATGAAGAGCCTTAGCCGTTCTTCGTTTTCCCGCAGGGACTTCTCGGCCTGCCTGATATCGGTGATATCGTGGACATAGATGCGCACGATGGTGTACCGGGGGGTCAGGAATATGTTTTCGCGAAAGACCCTCGTCCCCAGGGAAATCTCGCGGAACAGGGTAGACTCGCTTTTCCCGTCCCAGGCGCCCAGGATGTCCTTCAGGTCGGCGGGGACAAAGAGTCCGGCATCGCCCCCGATGCCCATCCCCTCAAGGATGCGGGACGTGGCCGGATTGGAGAAGGTGACATTGCCGAGGTAATCGGTCTCGATGATGGGGTTCGGATTGAACTGCGGAAAGTAGGACAGATGCTGTAACCGCTCATCGATCCTCTTGCGCTCGGTTATATCGGTTACGAAGGAGTAGTAGTAGAGGGGCCGGCCGCTTTCATCCCGTTTCAGGTACACCAGGAGCTCAACGGGAACCCGCGAGCCATCCTTGCGGATATACTCCTTCTCATAGCTTACGGATGTGCCGGTGCGGCAGAGCTCCTCGCGAATGGCCCGCTCCATCACGAGCCATTCGGGAGGGGTAAGGTCCAAAGCCCGTTCCATGGACCGCAATTCCTCGCAGCTGTACCCCGTAAGCCGCTCGAAGGCACCGTTGACATAGTCGATTTTCCCATCCGGGGCGCTGATGCAGAAGGGCTTGCCGGAGTCTTCGAACAGCTCCGCGAGGATGCGCCTCCCCTGCCCGGCATCCTCTTCGCCCCCTCCCCGCTGGGTGGTTCGTCCCTCGAACCGGGTTTCATCAGCCATAGTCGGAATGCTTCCTTTCCCAGACATGTGTCAGACTGAAGACGACACTATACAGTATCCTGATATTGTTAAAGTTCAAGGTAAAGCCACACGACGGACTCCGCACCGCAAACCGTCGTGGTGCATGCCCGGAATACAGGCGGGGTACCGCAATCGGGTAGGAGGCGGGGTCACCCCCGCCGTCCTCCCACACCACCGTGCGTACGGTTCCGTACACGGCGGTTCATGTAGCACTCTGGAGGCGGTGTAGCTGGGCCATCAGACTCACCAGACCCAGTT
>Ga0209172_10002668_pt1 | contig 30499 bp, 32 predicted proteins | sample LarsenN4metaG_FD_184113 | JGI IMG/M metagenome (GOLD analysis project Ga0209172, IMG submission 184113) | Hot spring sediment bacterial and archeal communities from British Columbia, Canada, to study Microbial Dark Matter (Phase II) - Larsen... ... | reverse complement strand
AAGGCGCCGGAGGAGAAAATGAAGCGCAGGCTCTCGTAGGCGGTGGAGAGGGCCGATTTCGCGAGCCGCCGGCGAACGCGCCCCGATTCCGCGTCGGCGAGCCAAAGATCGACGAACAGGTTGTTGAGGTAGCCGTTGTAGATCGAGGTCAACAGCGAGAGCGTGGCAATGAACATCGGAAAGTAGCTCATCAACACGTTGCGGAGCCGAGAATCGGTGGTGCTGTTGGCGGTGGCGGACATCGTTGGGCCTCGTGCAGCGGGCCGGCGGGCTCACGGTTTGGGTCCGCCAACCGCAACGCGCCGGCGCAGGATGCGCGCCCTGATATAGCACTCGACGGCGGCCGCCACGACCAGCAATCCGACGCCGGCCGACGCCAGCGTCGCCCAGAACGACCACAGCAGGTCGGTGGCCGATTGCGTGAGCGCGGCCGCCATGACCGCAAGACCGAACGGGTTGAGGATCGCAAAGCCCGCCAATGTCGTCGTCACCCACGGCCACAGCGTTAGGTCCTCATCGCCCATCGTGCGCAGCCAGCGGCGCCGCACGAGCCCCCACTGCACCAGCACCGCGATCAGCGTGGACACCAGGATTTCCAGCGTGATCTCCGTCTCCTGCCGGCGGGCCGTTCGGAACGGGTCGCCGGCGCCGGCGGCGATCCAATCGCGCAAATGAGGCGAGGAAACGAGCATCAGCGCGATCAAGACCAGCACCACGGCCGCCAGATTGAACGTTCTGGCGCGGTGGGCCACGGCGTAGACGAACGCAAGCAAGGCCATCGAATAGATCGCGAAACTTGCGATCACGAACGCAACGCGCGCGAACTTGTCGTTCGCGCCGAAAAAGTCGGCAAGTTGCAACGCCGCCAGCAGCGCCACCACCAGCGACACCAGCAGCATGCCGAGAAACGCAACGACGGCGCCCATCGCGACCGACCCGTGTCCGGACGCAACCTGGCCCCGCCGCACGGTCGATGCAAGCCGGGGCGCGGCTCGCGCGGCTATGGCACGACGAGCTTGAGTTCCTCGATCACCGGGCGGACCTGGGCGATCTGCTTGCTCAGCATCTCGCGCATTTCCGCCTGGCTCGAGCCGGAGGGTTCCGCGCCGACGTCGAGCATGCGCCTGTTGACCTCGGGATGCTTGACCGCGGCGGCGACCGCCTCCTGGATGCGCGCGACCACGGCGTCCGGCGTGCCCTTGGGGGCGAGGAAGCCGTTCCAGCCCTGCAGCTCCAGGTTCGGATAACCGAGTTCGCGCACGGTCGGCACGTTCGGCAGCGCCGCCGACTTGGTGGCGACGGCGAGTGCCTTGAGCTGGCCCGTGCGCACGCGCTCGAGCGAGCTCGACAGCTGGTCGCCGCCGAAGTGGATGCGCCCGGCGAGCAGCTCGGTCACGAGCGGGGCTGCGCCGCGATAGGGAACATGATCCATCTTGATGCCGGTGTCGCGTTTGAGCACCTCCGCCATCAGATGCAGGATGCTCCCCGGCCCGGTCGTGCCATAGAGCAGCGGCGTCGGCGACTTGCGCGCGTATTCGACGAATTCCTTGAGATTGGCGACCGGCAGCGAGGGATGGGTGAGCAACAGCAGCGGCACATAGGCGCCGACCGACACCGGAATGAAATCGTCGAAGGTGTGGCGGGCGCGGCCGGCGTACATGAGCGACGAGGTGGTGGTGGTGAACGTGATATTGCCGAACAGGAGCGTATGCCCGTCCGCTGCGGCCTTCGCCACCTGATCGGCGCCAAGCGAGCCGCCGGCGCCGCCGACGTTCTCGACCACGGTCTGGCCGAGCGTGGTGTTGAGCTGATTGGCGATCAGCCGCGCCAGCATGTCGGTGGTGGCACCGGCCGGGAACGGCACGATGATGCGGATGGTGCGGGAGGGAAATGCCGCCTGGCCGACGGCAGGCGGCGCAAACAGCGCGCCGACGGCGGCCGCGGCGCCACTGCGCAGAATGTCACGTCTCGTCACGGTCATGTGTCGCTCCCCGGTCGTCATTGCGCCGGCGTCGATCGCCGGCCCGGGCGCGATCTTAGCGGATTATGGGCGTGGCGAAACGAGCGCTTCAAACCACCATCATCACCGGATTCTCGATCAGCGCCTTGAAGGCTCCGATCAGCTCGGCGCCGAGCGCGCCGTCCACCGCGCGATGATCGCAGGACAGCGTCACCGTCATCATCCATGCCGCCTCGATCCGTCCGTTCCTGGCAACCGCACGCTCCTCGCCCGCGCCGACGGCGAGAATGGTCGCATGCGGGGGATTGATCACGGCGGTGAACTCCTTGATCCCGTACATGCCGAGGTTGGAGACCGCCGAGGTGCCGCCCTGGAATTCGTGCGGCTTGAGTTTGCGCGCCCGCGCCCGTGCCGCGAGATCCTTCGCCTCGTTGGCGATCACGGACAGCGACTTGGTCTCCGCCTTGCGCACGATCGGCGTGATCAGGCCGCCCGGCAGCGCCACGGCGACGCCGATGTCGGAATGCTTGTGTTTGAGCATGCCGGCTTCGGTCCAGCTCACGTTGGCGTCGGGCACGCGCTGCAAGGCGAGCGCCAGCGCCTTGATGACGAAGTCGTTGACCGACAGCTTGTAGGCGGGCTTGCCGTCCTTGTCCTTGGGGGCGCCGGCGTTGATCTCCTCGCGCGCCGCAAGCAGCCGGCCGATGTTGCATTCGACCGTCAGATAGAAATGCGGGATCGTCTGGGTCGACTGCAGCAGGCGCTGGGCGATGATGCGCCGCATGTTGTCGTGCGGCACGATCTCGTAGCTGCCCTCCTCGTAGAGCGCGCGCACCTGGGCGTCCGAAGGCGCAGGCGCCATGGCCGGTGCCGCCGCCACGGCGGGCGCGGCCGCAGGCGCCGGGCGCAAGGCCTGTCCCGACCGTGCCGCCTCCACGTCGCGGGCGATGATGCGCCCGTGCGGGCCGGAGCCGAGAATGCGGGCGACGTCGATTCCGGCTTCCCTCGCCAGCCGCCGCGCCAGCGGCGAGGCAAACACGCGCTGGGCGCCGTCGCCTCGGCCCGTTTCGCCCGCCGGCAACGGCGGCGTTTTCTGCGCTTGCGGTAGGGGCAAAGGGGACTGCGCCCGTGGCGCCGGCTTGCCCGCACCCTCTCCTTGGCCGGGCGCGGCCGGTGGCGTGGCGGCGAGCGGCGTCGCCGGCCTGGCCGGTGTCGCGGCGGGCTTCGCCGTCGCCGCCGCTGCCGCCGCCGCCTTTACGTCCTCGCCGGCGCTGGCCAGAACCGCGATCACCTGGTTGACCGGCACATCGGCGGTGCCCTCGGGCACGAGGATCTTGGCGAGCGTGCCCTCGTCCGCCGCTTCGACCTCCATCGTCGCCTTGTCGGTCTCGATCTCCGCGATCAGATCGCCGGGCTTGACGCTGTCACCCTCGCGCTTGAGCCATTTGGCGAGATTGCCCTTTTCCATCGTCGGCGACAGCGCCGGCATGAGGATGTTGATCGGCATGTCAGTGGCCCTGCCCGCGCGGCGTGGTCATGCCCCGGTCGGTCGCCCGCGCAAGCTCGCTTTCGAACATGTCGACGATGCGGGCGAGCGCCTCCTGCTCGGAGCACACGCCCTCGCGCTCGAACACGCGCGCGGCATGGCGGGCGATGTCCACGAGCAGCATGCCCCATACGTCGGGCTCCTCGAATGCGCGCATGAAGGCAATCGACAGCCCGCCGTCGACGACGAAGGCGCGCAGCACCTCGACCGCGTCTTCCCGCCCGACCACATCGGGCGGCAACGCCTGTTCCTTGGGTGCGCCGCTCATCGGATTCGCTCGCTCTATCGATAGCAGACGGCTTTCGCCGCCTCGACCACTTCGGCGACCGACGGCAGCGCAAGCTTTTCCAGATTGGCTGCGTAGGGCATGGGCACGTCCTTGCCGGTGACGCGCGCAACCGGCGCATCGAGATAGTCGAAGGCTTCCGCCATCACGCGCGCGGCGATCTCGGCGCCGATGCCCGACTGCGGCCAGCCTTCCTCGACCGTGACGATGCGGCCGGTCTTCTTCACCGACTCGATTACCGCAGCGGAGTCCATCGGGCGCAGCGTGCGCAGATCGATCACCTCGGCGTCGATGCCTTCCTTGGCCAGTTCGTCAGCAGCCTTCATCGCATAGGTCATGCCGATCGAGAACGAGACAAGCGTGACGTCGCGGCCGGCGCGCGCGATGCGCGCCTTGCCGATCGGCAGCACGAAATCGTCGAGCTTCGGCACCGGGAAGCTCTGGCCGTAGAGGATTTCATTCTCCAGGAACACCACCGGATTGGGATCGCGGATTGCGGCCTTGAGCAGGCCCTTGGCGTCGGCGGCCGTATAGGGGGCAATCACGATCAGTCCGGGAATGTGCGAATACCAGGCGGAAAAGTCCTGGCTGTGCTGCGCGGCAACGCGGGCGGCCGCGCCGTTCGGGCCGCGGAAGACGATCGACGGACCGATCTGACCGCCCGACATGTAGCGCGTCTTGGCGGCGGAGTTGATGATCTGGTCCATCGCCTGCATGGCGAAGTTGAATGTCATGAATTCAACGATCGGTCGCAGCCCGGCGAGCGCCGCGCCGACGCCAAGCCCGGCGAAGCCGTGCTCGGTGATGGGCGTATCGACCACGCGCTTGGCGCCGAACTCCTGCAGCAGGCCCTGCGTGACCTTGTAGGCGCCCTGATATTCGGCCACCTCCTCGCCCATGATGAAGACGGTTTCGTCGCGCCGCATCTCCTCGGCCATGGCGTCGCGCAACGCCTCGCGCACCGTCATCATCACCATTTCGGTGCCGGGAGGGACTTCGGGTGCGGCAACGGGCTCGGGCCGTGGCGCGACCGCCGCCGCAGCGACGGCAGGCGCCTCGGAGCGTGCGATCGGCGTGACAATGGGCGGCGCGGTCTGTCCGGCCCTCGGCGACGAGGCGGGACGCACGGCATCGTTGACCGCGGACGCATCCTCGCCCTCGCCCAGGATCACGGCGATCGGCGTGTTCACCGCGACGTCGGCGGTGCCTTCGGGAACGAGGATCTTTCCGAGCGTGCCTTCGTCCGCGGCCTCGACCTCCATCGTGGCCTTGTCGGTCTCGATCTCGGCGATCACGTCGCCGGCCTTGACCTTGTCGCCCTCATGCTTGAGCCACTTGGCAAGGTTGCCCTTCTCCATCGTGGGCGACAACGCGGGCATCAACACTTGGATCGGCATGGAAGACGGGCCTAGCGGGAATAGCGCGACAGGTTGGTCGTCGCCGACGTGGCGGCGAACGCGAGCAACAGACAGGCGACGAAGGCCACCAACGCCTTGTTCATCCGGGCCGCGTGATGGGCCGGCAACGGTTTGACCGCGAACGGCCAGGCCAGGATCGCGAGGAGCCGCAGCGGTCCCCGGCCGGCGCCCGAAATGGTCCGCGTGGTGCGCAGATGGAGCACCACCGCCACGATCCAGCTTGCAGCCGCGCCGGCGGCGGCGAGAACCAGGATGACGATTGCGAAGGCTCTCATTGCAGGCTCACCGCGCCGCCTCGGCATAAACGTCGGTGTAAAGCTCGGACGGATCGGGCTCGGGATCGTTGCTGGCAAATTCCGCCGCCTCGTTGACGATCTCGCGCACCTTGGCGTCGATTCGCTTGAGCTCGTCCTCGCTGGCGAGCTTGTTGGCGATGACGCGGCGGCGCACCTGTTCGATCGGGTCGTGCTCGGTGCGCACCTTCTCGACCTCCTCGCGGGTGCGGTACTTGGCCGGGTCCGACATCGAGTGGCCGCGATAGCGGTAGGTCAGCATTTCCAGGATGATCGGGCCGCGGCCGGCGCGGCACCAGCCGACCGCCCGGTCGCCGGCAGCCTTCACCGCGCGCACGTCCATGCCGTCCACCTGCTCGCCGGGAATGCCGTGCGCGGCGCCCCGCTGCGACAGATCGGTGGTGGCCGAAGCGCGCGCAACCGAGGTGCCCATGCCGTATTGATTGTTCTCGATGATGTAGACCACCGGGAGATTCCAGAGCTTGGCCATGTTGAAGCTCTCGTAGACCTGGCCCTGGTTGGCGGCGCCGTCGCCGAAATAGGTAAGCGAGACGCTGTCCGTTCCGCGGTACTTGCTGGCGAAGGCGAGGCCGGTGCCGAGCGGGACCTGGGCGCCAACGATGCCGTGGCCGCCGTAGAAACCCTTCTCGGCCGAAAACATGTGCATGGAACCGCCCTTGCCCTTGGAATAGCCGTGGGCGCGGCCGGTCAGCTCCGCCATCACCCCCTTGGGGTCCATGCCGCAGGCCAGCATATGACCGTGGTCGCGGTAGCCGGTGATGACCGCATCACCCGGTTTCAGCGCCATCTGCATGCCGACCACCACTGCTTCCTGGCCGATGTAGAGATGGCAGAAACCGCCGATCAGCCCCATGCCGTACATCTGTCCAGCCTTCTCCTCAAAGCGGCGGATCAGAAGCATCAGCCGGTAGGCTTCGAGCTCCTGTTCCCGGCTGAGTTCGGCCGGCGCAGGGGTTGCGGGCTCGACGGCATCGGCAGACGAAGGGCGCGGGGCGCGCGGGTGCGCCTTGTCCTTGGCGGCGGCCATGGCACTCCTCGGCAAACTGGCCGTCGACCGACGGCCGCCATCCCATAGCGCAAATCCGGGAACGGCGGAAGCGCGCGCCGTGGTCGCGGCGGCGGTGCAATTGTTGCGCACAAACGCCTGCGGCGAAAACAAAATTTCTTGCGGAGCAACGTTGCTCAGCGCGGCGCGAGCATGAACGTGATTTCGCGCGGCTCAAGGTAGTGAAGCACCATGCGCGCCCGTTCGTCGAGCATGTCGGGATCGATGCTTTCCGATTTCAGCAGGTTGACGCGATGCTGCCATGCGGCGCGCTCACGCTTGAGCTCGGTAAGCTCCTCGCTCAAAGCGGCGTACTGACGATCGAGGTCCTGCTTGGCGCGCAGCCCGAGCCGCCCGGTGTAGGCGTTGACGCCGAAATAGCCGATGATCAGCGCGCCGCCCACGTAGAGGCCGAGCGTGGTGAGCACCGATCGCAATCGCCGCCGGGAAACCATGCGGCCTTGTGCGGTGATCCGCGTTAACGCAGCGTTACCGGCGCGCCCGCGGCGACGGCGGGCGAATGGCTAGCGCAACGCTTTCAGCGCCGCCTTGCCCAGGTATTTCGCCTGCGGTCCGAGTTCCTGCTCGATGCGCAGGAGCTGGTTGTACTTGGCGGTGCGGTCCGCGCGCGCCACCGAGCCGGTCTTGATCTGGCCGCAGTTGGTGGCGACGGCGAGGTCGGCGATGGTCGAATCCTCGGTCTCGCCGGAACGGTGCGACATCACGGCCGCGTAGCCCGCCTTGTGGGCGGTTTCGACCGCCGCCAGCGCCTCGGTGAGCGTGCCGATCTGATTGACCTTGACCAGGATCGCGTTGGCGATGCCGCGCTTGATGCAGTCGGTGAGGCGGGCGACGTTGGTCACCATGAGATCGTCGCCGACGAGCTGGCACTTGTGTCCGATCAGGTCGGTGAGGCGCTTCCACCCCTCGAAATCATCCTCGGCCATGCCGTCCTCGACCGAGACGATGGGGTAGCGGCCGACCAGCTCGGCGAGGTAGGCGGCCTGCTCTTCCTTGGAGCGCGTTTTCCCCTCGCCTTCATATACATAGGCGCCATCCTTGAAGAATTCGGTTGAGGCGGGATCGAGCGCCAGGACGACGTCCTCGCCGGGCCTGTAGCCCGCGCTCTCGATCGCCTTCATGACGACGTCGAGCGCCGCTTCGGCCGATTGCAGGTTCGGGGCAAAGCCGCCCTCGTCGCCCACATTGGTGTTGAGCCCCGCATCGTGCAGCTGCCGCTTGAGTGTCTGGAACACCTCGCAGCCGATCCGCAGACCCTCCGCAAAGCTGTCGGCGCCGACCGGCATGACCATGAATTCCTGGAAGTCGATCGGATTGTCGGCATGCACGCCGCCGTTGACGATATTCATCATCGGCACGGGCAAGACGCGCGCCTGCGTGCCGCCGACATAGCGATAGAGCGGCAATCCATTGGCCGCGGCCGCAGCCTTGGCAACCGCAAGCGAGACGCCAAGGATGGCGTTGGCGCCGAGCCGGCTCTTGTTGGGCGTGCCGTCAAGCGCGATCAGCGTCTCATCGATCTTGGCCTGCGCCTCGGCTTCGAGGCCGCCGAGGGCGTCGAAGATCTCCCCCTCGACCGCGGCGACCGCCTTGCGTACGCCCTTGCCGAAATAGCGGGTCTTGTCGCCGTCGCGCAGCTCCACCGCCTCGTGCGCCCCGGTCGAAGCGCCCGAGGGCACCGCCGCGCGGCCGATCGAGCCGTCCTCCAGCATCACGTCCACTTCGACGGTCGGGTTGCCGCGGCTGTCGAGGATTTCACGGCCGATGATGTCGATGATTGCGGTCATGGGGCACACTTTGTCATTGGCTTGGTGGACGCCCCGGTCGTTGCACCGCGTGCCGCGTTGCCGGGGTGGCGCGATGGGCGCGCCGGTTCTAGCGGATCGCCGACACCCTTGTCATGCCCGCCGGCTTGGCCCATGAGAGGCCATGTCCCGCAGACTGCGCCAGCTTGGCCGCCCGGTGCCGCTGCCTGCCTCGCCCGACAAGGCGACGCTTGAGCGCGTGCCCAACCCGCATCCCGACACCGACTACGTCGCCCGCTTCACCGCGCCGGAATTCACCTGCCTGTGCCCGATCACGGGTCAGCCCGATTTCGCCCATTTCGTCATCGACTATGTGCCCGGCCGCTGGCTTGTGGAATCGAAGTCGTTGAAGCTGTATCTCGGCAGCTTCCGCAACCACGGCGCCTTTCACGAGGACTGCACGGTCGGGATCGGCAAGAGGCTCGCGGCGCTGATCAGGCCGAAGTTCCTGCGTATCGGCGGCTACTGGTATCCGCGCGGCGGAATTCCGATCGACGTGTTCTGGCAGACCGGCCGGCTGCCGAAGGGCGTGTGGCTGCCGGAGACCGGGGTGGCGCCCTACCGCGGCCGGGGCTGAAGGCGGCCTTCGCGACGTCAGCCCGCCGGCACACCCGGCCGGCGCAACAGCCGCGCGCAGGCAAGGCCGATGGCGAGCACCACGACGCCGCCGACAACGAGCGTCGGCTCGGGGCCGCCGTGGGCGAAGCCGAAGCCGTAAATGACCGGCCCGATCGCCTGGCCGAGATAGAAGGAGGAGGAATGCAGCGAGGCCGCCGCTCCGCGCGCCGTCTGCGACAGGTCGGTGACATGGAGCTGGATGCACCCGTGCAGCAGGTAGAAGCCAAGCCCGAACACGACGAACACGGCGATCTGCGCCTGCCAGGGGAAATGCAGCGCGGTCAGGACAAGGCAGCCGCCGGCGAGCGCGCCGCCGATGCGCATCAGATTGCCCTCGGCCACGCGCGCGACGAGATAGGAAATGCCGAGCGAATAGATGACGCCGCCGACGGCGAAGCAGGCGATCAACAGCCCCGCGATCGAGGCGCGGGCCTCGCCGATGCCGAGCAGCAACAACCCGACGAAGGGGAACAGCCCGTGGATGAAAATCGCCTCGAAGAACACCGAGGCAAAGCAGACCTTGGCGCGCGGATCGGCAAAAATGCCGCGGAAGTTGGCAACCACGGCGCTGCGGTTGAACGGCTGCGGCGGCGGCAGTTCCACCTTACGGAAGGCGAAATAGGCCAGCGTCGCCGCACCGAGCGCAAACAGGCCGAGCGTGAGAAACACCCCGCGCCAGCCGAACAGATCGCCAATCACGCCGGCGACGGAGGCGCCGAGCACGTTGGCGGTCAGCGCAACACCGAGCAGGCGGGCGATCGCCACCTGCCGGCGATGGAGCGGAACGAGATCGCCGATCAGCGCCATCGCCACCGGAAACACGCCGCCGGCGACGAGGCCCGCTGCGACCCGCATGGCCACAAGCAGGGTAAAGCTGTCCGCCACCGCGCAGATCAGCGAGGAGATCGCCACCACGAACACGCAGAGGTTCATCAGCCGCGTCTTGCCGAAGAAATCTCCGGTCACCCCGAGGATCGGCTGCACCAGCGCGTAGGGAAAGGTGAACGCGGTCGACAGAAGGGCTGCGGTCTGCACCTCGATCGCCAGATCGAGCGCGATCTTCGGAATGACGGGGTCGACCGCGCGCGTGAACAGCGTCTGCGCGAACACCACGAGAGCGACGATTTTCAACAGATGCGGAATGGTCCGCCTCGCAGGATGGTTCAATCCCCGTCGGCCGTCTTGGCCAAGCGGTCGAACGCGATCAGCCGGCGCAGCAGCGGCTCCATCTCGCGCAGCGGCAGCATGTTCGGGCCGTCGGACGGCGCCCGGTCCGGGTCCTGATGGGTCTCGATGAAGATGCCGGCAACCCCGACGGCGACGGCGGCACGCGCCAGCACCGGCACGAACTCGCGCTCGCCGCCGGAGGAGGTGCCGCGTCCGCCCGGCTGCTGCACCGAATGGGTGGCGTCGAAGATCACCGGCGCGCCGGTCTCGCGCGCGAGGATGGGCAGCGCGCGCATGTCGGAGACGAGCGTGTTGTAGCCGAACGAGGCGCCGCGCTCGGTCACCAGCACGTTGCGGTTGCCGGCGCCGGTGACCTTGGCCACGACGTTCCGCATGTCCCAGGGGGCAAGGAACTGCCCCTTTTTCACGTTGACCGCGCGGCCGGTCCTGGCCGCCGCCACCAGGAGATCAGTCTGCCGGCACAGGAAGGCGGGAATCTGCAGCACGTCGACCGCTTCCGCCACGCGCGCGCACTGGGTGGTCTCGTGCACGTCGGTGACCACGGGCACGCCCAGCATCTCCCGGATGTCGGCGAAGATCGGCAATGCCTGTTCGAGGCCAAGGCCGCGCGCGCTGGCGCCGGAGGTGCGGTTGGCCTTGTCGAAGGAGGTCTTGTAGACGAAGCCGATGTCGAGCCGCCGGGCGATGTCCTTGAGCGCCTCCGCCATTTCCAGCGCATGCGCGCGACTTTCCAGCGCGCAGGGACCCGCGATCAGCGCCAGCGGCAGCCGGTTGCCGAAGCGCGCGGAACCGATCTCGACGATGGCGTTGGGGATCAGGTCGGCGTCCATGCGAGTCCTCGCGTTCGGACCATGGCGAGCCGGAACGGCGGGGTCAACCGGCCGGCTCGAACACCAGCGTTGCGCCCATGGCCGCTTCGGGCGGGACGACGATCCGGCCAAGCCGCTCGCGCGCCCCGCACTGCGCCGACTGCAGGGCCGCGCGCGCCTTGGCAGGCTCGCGCAGCGAAAAGCGGACCGCAGCAAGGCGCGCGCCGCGCGCAAGGTCCGGGGGCGCCGCGCCGAAGCGATCGGCCAAGGCGGCAGGCGTCACCACCTCAATCTCGCCGCGGGCGGTCTTGAGCGAAATTCCACTCGATGTCGCGCGCAATTCGCGTTCGCCGGTGAAGGCGGAGAGGAAAATGTGGTGATCGCTCGGGTTCTCCGCGACGAGGACCACGCCGGCGACGCCCGCCGCCGTGTTCGGATGTGCCTGGTATGCCGCGTCCCAGAAATTCTCCGGGTGATGATGTCGACAGGCGAAGAAGCCGATGTCGGGGGCGGCCGGATCGCACGCAAAGGCGAGCGAGAAGGCGACCGTCGCGCTGCTTCCGTCGGGGCGTCGCGCCGCGCGCTGGAAATGAAACGGCGTGAAGTCTCCAATCCCGAGTTCGCGATAGCGCTCGGCGCAGTCTGCGGCCTCGTCGGTGCCTTGGAGCGCCAGCATGGACAGCCCCTCCCCGCGCGCGAGGAAGTCGCGGTTGAAGGCGCCGAAGGAAAAATGACCCTGGCTGTGCGGCACCGTCTGCGAACTGTCGGCAACCGCCAGCAGTTCGACGAACGTGCCGGGGAACTGGACGATGCGGTTGTGCGTGCCCCAGGACGGCGGATGGACGTTGCGCGCCCCAACGGTGAAGCCGAGCCGGCGGTAGAGCGCGGCCGCGGCCTCAAGGTCGCGCACCGCATGCACCACATGGTCGATGCCGGGTGCCACGATGCCACCCGCCCGCAGGCTATTGCACCGAGGAGAACGTCGTCGGCCGCAAGAAGGCGCTCTTGATGTTGGCGATCAGCGGACCGTCTCTCTCGCTTTCATCGCGCGCCCTGTGCCAGGCGGGATCGGCCTGGAATGCCGCCCATTTCTGCTCGCGCTCGGCCAGCGATTCCCACGCCAGCATGTAGTGTAGGTCATTGTTGCCGTCGCCGACGAGCACGGTCCAGAAGCCGGCCGGCCGGATGCCGTGCTTCTGCCAGATCCCGAGCGTGTGTTGTTCGAAGCGCTTGAGCAGCGAAGGCAGCTTGCCCGGAATGCAGGAATAGACGCGCAGTTCGTAGATCATCCGATCCTCCTTGAAACGAAGCACGTCTGTTTCGCCGCAACGGGCGGTGCACGTCAATCCGCCGGACCGGGGGCATGGTGAACGGTAACGCCTGCTTGCGGCGGGGCGATAAAAGCGTGAACATCAGCCTCGAAACGCATTGATTTCCCCCGACCGGCCAGGCCGTCGCCGGAGCATAACGATAGACGGCCGAGGGAGGCATCATGACGTTCGCTCGCTCGCTCGCAGCTCTGTTTGTCGCAGCAAGTCTCGCCGCCGTCGGCGGCGCATCGGCCCAGACCTATCCCAGCCGGCCGGTCACGCTGATCGTGCCCTATCCGCCCGGCGGCGCCACCGATGCGATCTCCCGCATCATCCAGGACAGCATGTCGAGGTCCCTGGGCCAGCAGCTCGTCATCGAGAACATCGGCGGTGCCGGCGGCATGATCGCCGCGACCAAGGCCGCGCGCGCCGCGCCCGACGGGCACACCATCCTCATTCACCAGGTGGCGCTCGCGGCCGGCATGTCGCTATACAAGAATCTTGCGTTCGAAGCCGAGCGCGACTTCATCCCGATCGGTCTCATCAACACCGCCGCCTCCACCTGGGCGGCGCGGCCGGACTTGCCGCCCAACACCATGGCCGAGTTGGTGCGCTGGATGAAGGAGCCGGGCCGCAGCGCCAAGGTGGCGCATCCGGGCGTCGGTTCTTTCGGCCATCTTGCCGGCGTCCTGGTGGCGCAGGAGCTTGGCGCGACCGTCACGCAGGTGCCCTACCGCGGCGCGGGTCCCGCGCTCAACGATCTGCTCGCAAGCCAGGTCGATCTCAGTTCGCAATCGGCGGTTCAGGCGGGGCCGCTGATCAAGACCGGACGGCTCAAGGCCTATGCCATCATCGGACGGACGCGGTTTCGCGGTCTGCCCGATCTGCCGACCATGGGTGAGCTCGGCTACAAGAAGCTCGATCTCGATTTCTGGCACATGCTGCTTGCACCCGCGGGCACCCCGCGCCCAGTGATCGACCGCCTGAACGCGGCGCTGCGCTTTGCGCTCGCCGACGCGAGAGTCAAGACCACGTTCGCCGAGGGCGGCATGGACCCGTTCCCGCCGGGCGAGGAGACGCCGGAGGCGGCGGCCGCCTTGCTCAAGCGGGAGATCAAGCTCTGGGGCGAGGTTATCCGCGCCAACAATATCGCGCCCCAGTAGCGGGCATTGCGCAGCGGGCGTTCGCGCTGCATAGGCCGCAGCCCGTCGTCGCGGGGACGGCCGGCCGCCGGGCGCGACGGCCGAGAGGGGATCAGCCCGCCGCGGCGGCGTCGGCCAGCGGCTGCTTCTCATTGGTGCCGGACTCCGGCACCAGCGCCGCGGCCTTGAGCCCGTCGTAGACCTTGGGCACGGTGGCGGCGACGTCGGTGATCGGCAGGCCGTGCGTGGGCGCGATGGTCTTCACGCCGAGCCGTTCGATCAGTTGCGCAAGCCGCTCGCAGTAGGCGTTCATGTCGGCGAACTTGGTCCAGAACAGCGCGAGATCCGCAAACACGGCCGACACGTCCGGCAGGTCGAGCGAGGTCGCCTCCTCGGCGACGAGCCCACAGTGGCCGTCCTCGTGATAATGGCTGTAGGCAAATCCGTCGCCCGGGAACAGCACGCGCTCGCGCGTGTCGAAGCCCCACCAGGTCGTGCGCAGGTCACGGATCACGGGCTCGACCGCCATCAGCGTGCGCCCGCCGAGGTCGATCTCGTCGCCCTCCCGCATCCAGCGCATGCGGTGTTCGTATTGCGGGAAGGCAAGGTGGTAGTCGCTGACGTCGCCCACCAACAGCGCATCCGGAAACGTCTTGAGCACGCGCCCAAGACCGCCGCAATGCGGCGTCTCCTGGTGGGTGACGAACAGGTACTTCAGCGGCGGCACCCCGCGCGCGAAAAGCTTGTTCATGTGCCGCTGGATGACGGGGAAATCCTTGGGATGGCCGGTTTCCACGAGGCAGGAGGCGCGCTCGCCCGCGATCAGGAAGGCGGCGTTGTAGCCGTGGTAGACCTTGCCCCTGTGGCGCTGGGCGAGACAATCGCCGATCCAGAACACGCCGGGCGCGATCTCGCGCGGCATCCGCTGCGCCACGGGCATATCGACCATGGACTTGGGCCGGTCCAGCATCTTCAGCGCTCCTCATCGCGGCCGACATAGCGCGACAGCGCCACGCTCTTGTCGCAGGCTTTGAGCACGTCGTCGAGCATCTGGTAGTGGCGCGCCACAACCGTGCGGCCGTGCAGGATGCATCCGTAGCCGGGCGCAATCGTCTCGATGTCGTGCTTGTCGAAGATCTCCGCGATGCCGCGCCGCATCACATCGGTCGGTGCGCCCTCCAGCCACCAGTAGCGCGTGTTGAGCAAAAACGAGCGCACGTCCTGCGTGGAGGTCGGATCGTTGTCGGCTTCGGTGACGATCCAGGGGCCCTGCGGACCGTCGCGCCAGACATGGGTGAACATGTCGGACGAGAACAGCGTCCGGGTCGCGCGATCGTAGAGCCAGCGGGTGGCGATCAGGCGGATCGGCGCCTGCATGACGTCGATCGCCCGTCCCTGCCGGCCGAGCTCGATCGTGTCCGCGCGCGTCACCGCGACCACCTTCATCGATGCGAGGATGTCGCGCCCGTCGGCCTTGGCGCCGAAATCGAACCAGAGCGCCGCGTCGACGTTGCTGGTGTAGCATTGCTCGACGTTGAAGTGGCCGGCGAAGCTCTCGACGTTGTTGATCGACATGAATTCGTTGAGCCGCAGCGGAAACAGCGACAGCGGCAAACCGGGAGCGACCAGCGACTCGATCTGGCGGCGGATCGCCGGCTCGTCCTTGCCGAAGCCGGTGTCGATCAGCATGGCGGCATCGCTCTGCGTGAGCAGGTAGCAGTTCGCGACGGAAAATCCGCGTGCGCTCGCAGGGTACGAACTGACGCGACCGTCGAGCGGATAGGGATGCTGCAACGCGTAGAGCTGGCCGTCGGCGAGCGCTGCGATCATCCCGTGGGCGGCGCCGTGCGTCGCGCGGGCGTGTGCTTGTGCGTGCAAGGTCGATGGGGACATGGCGCCAGGACCTTATCGGTCCCGCGCGGCAAAGGGAACGGGTCTAGCCGGCCGCGACCGCCGCAGGCGGCCGAAGCGCCGAGCAAGGGGCGGTCGCAACCGTGGCGGCCCGGTGGCCGCGGAAGCCGCCCCAGCGCGCGGCAGGCGCGGTCCGCTGCTTCGGCTAGGTCTTGGGGGTGACGCGGGTGGCGTGGTTGGCGCGGCTGACGTGGACGGCCATGTCGGGATGCCGGTCCTGCGGGATGTTCACCGCAAGGTTGACGGGCCATTCCGCAAGCTCGCGCAGCTCGCCCACGGTCTTTGCCGACAGCCCGACGTCCGGATCGACCTCGACCGGCGTCTGATTGGGCAATCCGGCGAGCGCAATGTCGAGCGCCGCGATGCTCTTCGGTTTGAATCGCATGATCGCCTCCCTTCCGTCCGCGGCAGCTCCGGGTCGGCGTCTCATCGCAAGGGTGGCAGACTTGTCTTTGAATTTCCGCTGCTTTCTGCCCTGCTCGATTCCCTCCGGCCCGTCAGCAACCGCGACACCGGGCATGCGACCGCGGGCTGCCGGCTGAAAGATCGAGCTAGGTGGGCGGATGGCGTTGTCAAGATCGATCGCGGCGGCGGCACGTCGCGCATCTGACGCGGCTCGCTCCGGCCCTCAACCCCGCGCGGTCATCGCTGCAGCATGCGGCCGGCGGCGATCGTCGGCCGGACGGTTGCTCACCTGCCGCATTAGGCCGATCCCTGGATGTAATGTTCGAGCTGGTCGATGATGAAGCGCTGCTCGCCGATGATGCTCTTCACAAGGTCGCCGATCGAAATGATGCCGATCACCTTTTTCCCTTCGAGGACCGGCAGATGGCGCACGCGCTTCTGGCTCATGATGGCCATGCATTGTTCGACCGTCTGGTCCGGGCGCGCGCATATGACGCGCCGCTCCATCACATCGCGAACCGGCGTCGTCGGCGAGGCCTTGCCTTTCAGCACCACGTTGCGGGCGTAGTGCCGCTCGGTGATGATGCCCACGAGTTTTTCGCCGTCCATGACGACCAGCGATCCGATGTCGTGTTCGGCCATTTTCGCGATGGCGTCATAGACCGTGTCGTTCGGTCCAATAGTGTGGACCACCGGCGGCTTCTGCTGCAGCAGTTGGCGCACGATCGTCATGGATGGTCTCGCTCGGCGTCGACCTCCCGCATCCTTGCCAGAACGGTTCGCGCCGCCGCCGCAGCGACGGCGGCGGCGGCCACCAGATACTAAAGATGAAATGCCCGTAACGGCGGCATTGACATGGATCAACACAAGGGCAAGCGGCGGGTTCCCTCGAGGAAGCTTCGCCGCGTCGGGCCGCGATTTCAGCTCAGGATGGAATTGCACGCTGATGAACCAGGGGCGGTGGACGGATGCGATGATCTTCGGCTGATCTCGTCACTGGCGCGCAATGCACATCGTCGATGCTCACGGACCGGATGGGACGACAACGATATCAGTCTCCGCGAAATCGTTCCCCTTGCACAGCAAGGGCGCATCGAGCGTCTTGGCCAATGCATAGGCAAAGCAGTCGCCGTAGTTCAGCGCCGCCGCATGGCCTGTGCCCTTACCAAATCGCACGTGCGCCAAGCGGGCCGCGCGCGCGTGTTCTGGAGTCACAGACTCGATACGGATGCCGGCCGTTGCGATGAAATCATCCAGCCAGCGCTCGGCCCGCGCCGGCAGAACTCTTTTCAATCCGCGCAACACGATCGAAGTTTCCAACACATTGGCCGCAGACATGACCGGCTCGTCGTCGGAGGCAATGCGTCGCGCAAAATGTGCGGCATCGGCTTCCTGCCGGAAAATGGCCAGCACCGCGGAAGTGTCGAGCACGATCACGTCGGCATCCCCTGCGCGTCGTACCCGAGGATTTCATCCGGGCTTCGTCCGGTGTCCGGCAGCGCGGCGTAGCTACGGCCGATCCGCATCAGCCCCGCCGCGATCCTGTCGGCCCGTCGGCGGCGCCGCTCGCGCGTCAGCCGCTCGCGCAATGCCAGCGTCACGGCCGCGGTAAGACTTTCGCCCGTGAGGCGGGACAGCTCGGTGGCGAGTTTATGGGCCTCGTCGTTCTTGATGTTCAGGTGCATGTCTCGATCCGAGGTTACGTGGTAGAATTGTATTGAAATTCTACCATGCTGACAAGGATACATGGCGCAAGGCGTATGGCGCCGCTGTGGGCGCCCGGCTTCTGCCAACGATGCGCCCTGCCGCTACACCAGCCGGCTCTGCTCCACGGCCGCCCCGATGAAGGAGGCGAACAAGGGATGCGGCGCGAACGGCCGTGATTTCAGTTCGGGATGGAACTGCACGCCGATGAACCAGGGATGGTCCGCGTATTCGATGATCTCGGGCAGCACGCCGTCCGGCGACATGCCGGAGAAGCGCATGCCGTGCTGCTCGAGCCGGTCCTTGTAGGCGGTGTTGACCTCGTAGCGGTGGCGGTGGCGCTCGGAGATTTCCGTCGTGCCGTAGATCTCGGCGACGCGGCTGCCGCGCATGAGGATCGCCGGGTAGGCGCCGAGCCGCATGGTGCCGCCGAGGTCGCCGCCGGCGGAGCGCTTCTGCAACTCGTTGCCTTTCAGCCATTCGGTCATCAGCCCCACCACGGGCTCGGGCGTCGGCGCGAACTCGGTGGAATTGGCCTCCGGTATGCCGCACAGATTGCGCGCGGCCTCGATCACCGCCATCTGCATGCCGAAGCAGATGCCGAAATAGGGTACGCGCCGCTCGCGCGCGAACCGCGCGGCGCGAATCTTGCCCTCGGCGCCGCGCTGGCCGAAGCCGCCGGGCACCAGGATGCCGTCCACGTGTTCGAGGAACGGCGCCGGGTCCTCCTTCTCGAACACTTCCGATTCGATCCAGTCGAGATTGACCTTCACCTTGTTGGCAATGCCGCCATGCGAGAGCGCCTCGATCAAGGATTTGTAGGCGTCCTTCATGCCGGTGTACTTGCCGACGATGGCGATGGTGACGTCGCCCTCCGGATTGCGGATGCGCTCGTTGATGGTGCGCCAGCGCGACAGGTCGGGCGGGGGCGCGTTCTCGATGCCGAAGGCGGCGAGCACCTCGCCGTCGAGGCCCTCGGCCGAATAGGCTTCGGGCACGGCATAGATGTTGTCCACGTCGCGCGCCTCGATCACCGCGCTCTGGCGCACGTTGCAGAACAGCGACAGCTTGCGCCGCTCCTCCTTCGGGATCGGGCGATCGGTGCGGCAGAGCAGGATGTCGGGCTGAATGCCGATGGAGAGGAGTTCCTTCACCGAGTGCTGCGTAGGCTTGGTCTTGAGCTCTCCCGCACTCGGGATGTAGGGCATCAGCGTAAGATGGATGTAGACCACGTGCCGGTGCGGCAGTTCGTTGCCGAGTTGCCGGATCGCTTCCAGGAACGGCAGGCTTTCGATGTCGCCGACCGTGCCGCCGATCTCCACCAGCACGAAATCGAAACCCTCGTTGCCGTCGAGGATGAACTCCTTGATCGCGTTGGTGACGTGCGGAATGACCTGGATGGTGGCGCCGAGATAGTCGCCGCGCCGCTCCTTCAAAAGGATTTCCTGGTAGATGCGGCCGGTGGTGATGTTGTCATGGCGCGTCGCGGGGCGGCCGGTGAAGCGCTCGTAGTGGCCGAGATCGAGATCGGTCTCGGCGCCGTCGTCGGTGACGAACACCTCGCCGTGCTGATAGGGCGACATGGTGCCCGGATCGACGTTGAGGTACGGATCGAGCTTGCGCAGGCGCACGCTGAATCCGCGCGCCTGCAGCAGCGCGCCCAGCGCCGCCGATGCCAGACCCTTGCCGAGGGAGGAGACCACGCCGCCGGTGATGAAGACGTACCGCGCCATGGGGCTCAACCTTTAACCCGCGGGAATCGATTCGACGAGCGCGTCGGCGCCAGAGCCAGCCGGCCGGCCCTGCGCGGCTGTGGACAAGGCGGCCGACGCCGTCGAAGTGCGGATGTCTGCGCGAGGCTCATGGAACTTCGCCTGGCTGGCAGGCCCTCGATTTTACAACTTCGGCATGCGTCGGCATGCGGCACCTGGGTTATGCGCAGCACCTGGGCGGCAGCACCTGGGCAAATGCGAAGGGCCGGTTGCCCGGCCCTTGCCAACTCTCCTATTGCGAGCGCGGCACCTGCGGTCCTGCCGGCGCCTGTTCGGGCGCTCCGCCCCGGAGCTGATCGAGCAGGCCGCCGCCCGGAGCCGGGGCGCTGGGCGCGGCCGGCGTGCCGGCCGCTCCGCTGTCGAGGATCGAGCGCGGCTTTCGCTCCATGCCGGCGAGGATCGACAGAAACAGGCTCGTGGCAAAGAACAGCGCCGCCAGCACCGCGGTGCTGCGCGTCAGAACGTTCGCCGTACCGCGGCTCGACAGGAACCCGCCCGCTCCGCCGCCGCCCATACCGAGCCCGCCGCCCTCGGACTTCTGCAACAGCACGAGCCCGACCATGGCGAGCACGATCATGAGGTGGATCAGGATGACGACGGTCTGCATCGGCGGTCCGCTCAAGCACCAGCCGGGCCGACGGGCCCGGTACGACTTGGCTCATATGGGAATTCGAGCGGGTCTGTACACGATCCCCCGCGCCATTTCCACCCTGCCCGCCCAGCATCAACCGCGGCGGCGGCACGGGACCGCTACCGGCCGCGCGCCTGGCAGGCCGCGGCGATCGGCAGGAACTCCTCGGCTTTCAGGCTGGCGCCGCCGACCAGCGCCCCGTCCACGTGATCGGCCCCCATCAGTTCGGCGGCATTCGTCGGTTTGACCGATCCGCCATAGAGGATGCGGATGCCTGAGGCCGCCACGGCCCCAAAGCGCAGCGCGATGCGCTCGCGGATGAAGCGATGCGCCACGGCCACATCGGCCGTGGTGGGTGTAAGCCCGGTTCCGATCGCCCAGACTGGCTCGTAGGCAATCACCAGGTTGGCCGGGGTTGCCCCTTCCGGCAGCGATCCGTCGAGCTGGCGACCGAGCACGGCGAGCGTCTGGCCCGCCTCCCGCTCGGCGCGCGTTTCGCCGACGCAGACGATGGCGGCGAGGCCGGCGCGCCAGGCGGCGGCGGCCTTGGCGCGCACCTCGGCATCGCTCTCCCCGTGCAGGGTTCGCCGCTCGGAATGACCGACGATCACGGCCACGGCCCCGGCGTCGGCCAGCATTTCCGCCGACAGATCGCCGGTATACGCGCCCGCAGGCTCTGCATGGCAGTCCTGGGCACCGATGCTGACGCAAGATCCCCGCGCCCGTTCGGCAAACGACATCAGCAGCGTCGCAGGCGGGCAAACCATCACATCGACGGCCGCAGCAAGGCTGCCGCCGCCGGCAATGATGGCGTCGAGTACGGCCACCGAGCGGCGGAGGCCGTTCATCTTCCAATTGCCCGCAACCAGCGGGCGGCGCTGCGTGTCGACCATGATGCGTCCTCGCGCGAGGCGTTAGCAGAGGCCCGGCGACGACGAAAGGGGCTCGGCTTGCCGGCTTCAAGTTGCGGGGGCTTGGCGCGGTCCGTATATTCCGCCCGCGGCTTCAAGGCTCGGCCGCCTCAATCCACCCACGACGTACAGGTCCATGCTCCGGGGTATCCAGAAAGCCTCCGCCAATTGGCTCGGCCGCGCCGTCATGGGCGTCGTCATGGGCCTGATCGCGATCAGCTTCGCCATCTGGGGCATCGGCGACATCTTCCGCGGCTTTGGGCAGTCGACCGTGGCAAAGATCGGCGGCACCGAGATTCGCATCGAGCAGTTCCGCCAGCTCTACCAGGATCGGCTGCAGCAGCTCGGCCGCTCGCTCGGCCGCCCGGTCCTGCCGGACCAAGCGCGCGCGCTCGGCGTCGACCGGCAATTGCTCGCCCAACTCATTGCCGAGACGGTGGCGGACGAACAGGCGCGCAAGCTCGGACTCGGCGTGACCGACGCCGAGGTCGCCCGCCGCATCACCGAGGATGAGACCTTCAAATCCATCACCGGCCAGTTCGATCGCACCCGCTTCGAGCAGATCCTGCGCAACATCGGCTACACCGAGGCGCGCTTCCTGGCCGAACAGCGCCGTGCCCTTTTGCGCCAGCAGTTGATCGGCACGATCGGCGGCGAGATCACCCCACCGAAGACCGCGCTCGAGGCGCTCCATCGCTATCAGAACGAACAGCGCAGCATCGAGTATGTCACGCTCGGTCGCGCGCAGGCGGGCGACATCGCGCCGCCCGCGCCTGAGGCCCTTGCCAAGTTTTTCGAAGAACGCAAGGTCCTGTTCCGCACGCCGGAGTACCGCACGGTGACGCTTTTGACGCTGACGCCCGCCGATCTCGCCGAGTCGATCGAGGTGTCGGATGCCGACGTCAAGCGCTACTACGAGGACCGCAAGGCGCGCTACGAAATCCCCGAACGCCGGCACGTGCTGCAGATCGTCTTTCCCAGCATGGAGGAGGCGCGCGCGGGCGCCGACAAGATCGCCAAGGGCATGACGTTCGCGCAGCTTGCCGCCGAGCGCGGTCTCAAGGAATCCGACATCGACCTTGGCACAATCGCCAAGACCGCCATCGTCGATCGGGCCGTGGGCGAAGCCGCGTTCGCGCTCAAGGCCGGCGAAGTCAGCGCACCGATCGAGGGGCGCTTCGGCGCGGCTCTCGTGCAGGTGCTCAAGATCGAACCGGCACAGACCAAGTCGCTCGCCGAAGTTGCCGACGAGATCAAGCGCGAGATCGCCATCGACCGCGCCCGCAACGAAGTGATCAACGTGCAGGAGAAGATCGAGGACGAGCGCCTGAGCGGCACCTCGCTCGCCGACGCCGGCCGCAAATTCGGCCTCAAACCGCGCACCATTGCGGCGATCGACCGCTCCGGCCGCGCGCCCGACGGCACGCCGGTCGCCGACCTGCCGCAGGCCGCGGACCTGCTGCCGGCGATTTTCGCAGCCGAGATCGGCGGCGACAATGAGCCGTTGCGCATCGCCGGCAACGGCTACGTCTGGTTCGACGTTGCCGAGATCAAACGCTCGCGCGAGCGCACGCTGGACGAGGTGAAGTCGGAGGTGGAGGCGCTCTGGCGCGACGAGGAGATCGCCGCGCGCCTGAAGTCGAAGGCCGCTTTCATGATCGATCGGATCAAGGCGGGCAAGACCTTCGCCGAGGTGGCCGCGGCGGAGAAGCTGAAGGTGGAATGGCGGCCGGGTCTCAAGCGCGGCAATCCGCCGCCCGGCCTCTCTGCCGCCGCCGTCGAGGAGGTCTTCCGCACGGCCAAGGATGGCGTGGCGAGCGTCGAGGGCAGCGCTCCCACTGAGCGGATCGTGTTCCGCGTCACCGAAATGACCCTGCCGCCGCTGGATCCGGAGGCGTCGGATGCCAAGAAGATCGACGAAGCGGTGCGACGCGCGATCGCCGATGATCTGGTCAGCCAATACATCGTGCATTTGCAAAACCAGATCGGCGTGAGCATCAACCAGAGCGCGTTGAGCCAGGTGACCGGCGGCGGTGCGAACTGATCGAGCCATGCAGGTCGAGCCGTCGGAAGAGGTGTTCGCCGCGCGCTACGGGCGCGGCGAGGCGCAGGTCGTCTGGTGCACGCTGGTCGCCGATCTGGAAACGCCCGTCTCCGCGTTCCTGAAGATTGCCGGCGACCGGCCGATGAGCTTCCTTCTGGAATCGGTGGAAGGGGGCGCGGTACGCGGCCGCTATTCGGTCATCGGCCTCGATCCCGATCTGATCTGGCGCACCCGCAACGGGCAGGCGGAGGTCAATCGCACCGCTCGCCTCGATCGCGACCGCTTTGCGCCGTGTGCGCAGCCGCCGCTTGCGGCGCTGCGGGCGCTGATCGCGGAAAGCCGCATCGCGCTGCCGGACGACCTGCCGCCGATGGCGGCCGGGCTGTTCGGCTACCTCGGCTACGACATGGTGCGCCAGATCGAGGAGCTTGGCCCGGCCAAGCCCGACCCGATCGGCATCCCCGATGCGGTGCTGGTGCGCCCGATGCTGGTCGTGGTGTTCGACGCGGTCAAGGACACGATCACGGTGGTCACCCCGGTGCGGCCGGAGGCGGGCGTGTCGGCCAAGGCGGCGCTGACGCGGGCGCGCGAGCGCCTGGCGACCGTGCTCGAGGCGCTCGACCGGCCGCTCGACAAGGCCGCCGCCGGCGGCCACGGCGGGCCGCTCGAGGTCGCGGCGAAATCCAACACCACGGCCGAGGAATTCCGCGCCATGGTGCTGCGCGCCAAGGAGTACATCCTGGCCGGCGACATCTTCCAGGTGGTGCTGTCGCAGCGGTTCGAGGCGCCGTTTACGCTCGCACCGTTCTCGCTCTACCGGGCGCTGCGCCGGGTCAATCCGGCGCCGTTTCTCTATTTCCTTGAGTTCGGCGATTTCGCGGTCGCAGGATCAAGTCCGGAAATCCTGGTGCGCCTGCGCGGCGACACGGTGACCATCCGGCCGATCGCCGGCACACGTCCGCGCGGGGCCACCCCGCACGAGGACCAGGCGCTGGAAGCCGAATTGCTCGCCGATCCGAAGGAGCGCGCCGAACATCTGATGCTGCTCGATCTCGGCCGCAACGACGTCGGCCGGGTGGCGCGGATCGGCAGCGTCACCGTGACCGACCAGTTCTTCGTCGAGCGCTACAGCCACGTGATGCATATCGTCTCCAACGTCGAAGGTGCGCTGGCCGAGGATCGCGACGCGCTCGATGCGTTGTCTGCCGGCTTTCCCGCCGGCACGGTCTCCGGCGCGCCCAAGGTGCGCGCCATGCAGATCATCGACGAGTTGGAGAAGGAGAAGCGCGGCCTCTACGCCGGGGGCGTCGGCTATTTCTCCGCCGCCGGGGAGATGGACTCCTGCATCGTGCTGCGCACGGCGCTGATCAAGGACGGGATGATGTATGTGCAGGCCGGGGCCGGCATCGTCGCCGATTCCGTTCCGGAGCACGAGCAGGCCGAATGCATCAACAAGGCCAAGGCGCTGTTCCGCGCCGCCGAGGAGGCGCGCCGCTTCGCCAGCGCGGCCGGTCGCGGGCAATAGTCGCGATCCGTGCAGGGCAGGCTTCTTGCCTCCAAAGACCTGAAACATGCTAGAAAAACCGCTGCCATGATCGTCCTGATCGACAATTACGACAGCTTTACCTTCAACCTCGTCCATTATCTCGGCGAGCTGGGCCAGGACGTGCGCGTCCACCGCAACGACAAGGTGGCGGTTGCGGACGTGCTTGCGGCGGATCCTGAGGCCATCGTGCTCTCGCCCGGTCCCTGCACGCCGAGCGAGGCCGGCATCTGCCTCGATCTGATCGCGCAGGCCGGCTCGCAGGTGCCGATGCTCGGCGTCTGCCTTGGCCATCAGGCCATCGGGCAGGCCTTCGGCGGCCGCGTGGTGCGGGCGCCGGTTCCGGTGCACGGCAAGCTGAGCGAAGTGCGGCACGCGGGCCAAGGCGTTTTCCGCGGGATCAACGGTCCGTTCAAGGCCACGCGCTATCATTCGCTTGTGGTCGAGCGCGCGAGCCTGCCGGGATGCCTGAGCGTGACCGCGCAAACCACCGACGGGCTGGTGATGGGGCTGTCGCACCATGCGCTGCCGCTGCACGGGGTGCAATTCCATCCCGAGAGCATCGCTTCCGAGCATGGCCATCTGATCCTGAAGAACTTTCTCGATCTTGCCGCGCAATGGAACGCCGCCCGCGGTCGTCCCGCGGCACCTGCGGCCTTGCGGCCGACGATTCATTGAGGAGGCGGGATTGAGCGACGATTTCAAGGGGCTCATCGCCAAGGTTGCCTCGGGCGCCACGCTGTCGCGCGAGGAGGCGGCGCGCGCCTTTGATCGCATGATGTCGGGCGAGGCGACGCCCTCGCAGATGGGCGGGCTGTTGATGGCCCTGCGCGTGCGCGGGGAGACGGTGGACGAGATCACCGGCGCCGTCAGCACCATGCGGGCGAAGATGCAGAGGGTCGCGGCTCCACCCGACGCCATCGACGTGGTGGGCACGGGCGGCGATGCCTCCGGCTCCTACAATGTTTCGACCTGCGCCGCCCTGATCGTGGCGGGCGCGGGCGTGCCGGTCGCCAAGCACGGCAACCGCGCGCTGTCGTCGCGCTCCGGCGCCGCCGACGTGCTGAGCGCGCTCGGCGTCAAGATCGATCTGCGCCCCGACGAGATCACGCGCTGCATCTACGAGGCCGGGATCGGCTTCATGTTTGCCCCGGCGCATCATCCGGCGACCAAGAACGTCGCCGCCACGCGCGTGGAGCTTGGCACGCGCACCATCTTCAATCTGCTTGGACCGCTCTCCAATCCGGCCGGCGTCAAACGGCAGATGATCGGCGTGTTCTCGCGGCAATGGATCGAGCCGATGGCGCATGTGCTGCAGAATCTCGGCTCCGAGTGCGTCTGGGTGGCGCACGGCTCCGACGGACTCGACGAGATCACCATCTGCGGGCCGAGCTATGTGGCGGCGCTCGAGAACGGCAAGGTGCGCACCTTTGAGATCAACCCGGAGGATATCGGGCTCGAACGGGCGAAGCCCGAGAGCCTGCGCGGCGGGGACGCCGAAACCAATGCAGCCGCGCTGATGGGCGTGCTCAAGGGGGCGAAGGGGCCGTTCCGCGACATCGCGATACTCAATGCGGCGGCGGCCCTGATCGTGGCCGGTCGCGCCAAGGACCTCAAGGAAGGGGCGGCGCTTGCAACCAAGTCGCTTGATTCGGGTGAGGCCGAAGGGCGGCTCGACCGGCTGATCGCCGTCTCGAACGCCCCATGACCAGAGCGCCATGACCGACATCCTGCGCAAGATCGAGGCTTACAAGCGCGAGGAGATCGCGGCCGCCAAACGCGCGCAGCCCCCGGCCGAGGTCGAGGCCGAGGCCAGGGCGGCACCCGCCCCGCGCGGCTTTCTGCGCGCGATCGAGCGGCGGCTTGCCGGGGTCGGCTATGCGCTGATTGCCGAGATCAAGAAGGCGAGCCCGTCGGCGGGGCTGATCCGCGCCGACTTCGATCCGCCGGCGCTGGCGCGCGCCTATGCCGCCGGCGGCGCCGCCTGCCTCTCGGTGCTGACCGATGCGCCGTCGTTCCAGGGCAGCCTCGAGCACCTGCGCGCGGCGCGCGCGGCGGTCGATCTGCCGGTGCTGCGCAAGGACTTCCTGTTCGATCCCTATCAGGTCGCGCAATCGCGCGCCTGTGGCGCCGACTGCATCCTGATCATCATGGCAGCGGTCGACGACGCCTGCGCGCGGGACCTGGAGGACGCGGCGCTTGCGCTTGGCATGGATGTCCTGGTCGAGGTGCACGAGGAGGCCGAGCTGGAGCGCGCCCTGCGGCTTCGCTCGCGCCTGATCGGCATCAACAACCGCGACCTGAAGGTGTTCAGAACCTCGCTTGCCGTCAGCGAGCGGCTCGCTCCGCTGGTGCCGCCCGGCAAGGTCATCGTCGGCGAAAGCGGCATTCATGCGCCGCTCGACCTGGCGCGGCTGGCACGCGTCGGCATTCGCTCCTTCCTCGTGGGCGAAAGCCTGATGCGACAGAGCGACGTCGCTGGCGCCACGCGCGCGCTGCTGGCGAGCGAGCCCGCCGTTGCCGCCGGGAGCTGACGCTTGGCCAAGGAACTTACCCATCTTGGCAAAGGGGGCGAGGCGCACATGGTGGATGTGTCGGCCAAGCCCGCAACCGAGCGCACGGCGGTGGCCGAGGGTCGCATCGTCATGCAGACGAAGACCCTCGACGTGGTGCTGGCCGGCAATGCGGTCAAGGGCGATGTGCTCGGCGCCGCGCGCATCGCCGGCATCATGGCGGCCAAGCGCACGCATCAGCTCATTCCGCTGTGCCATCCCCTGCCCATCACCAAGGTGGCGGTCGATATCGAACCCGACCATCGCCTGCCGGGCTTTGTGGTGCAGGCAACCGTCAAGGTCACCGGCCAGACCGGCGTGGAAATGGAGGCGTTGACGGCGGTGTCGATCGCCTGCCTTACGATCTACGACATGGTCAAGGCGATCGAACGCGGCATGCGGATCGAGGGCATTCGCCTCTTGGAAAAGCAGGGCGGCAAATCCGGTCATTATCGCGCCGACGAGGCCGGGCCGGATGCGGCCAAGGGGTAGGCATGGCATTGCTGTCGGTGGCCGATGCGCTCGCCCGCGTCCTGCAAAGAGCGGCGCCGCTGCCGCGCGACGACGCCCCCCTCACCGAGGCGTTCGGCCGGGTGCTGACGGACGATGTGGCGGCGCTGCGCACGCAGCCTCCGCAGGATCTCTCCGCCATGGACGGCTATGCGGTGCGGTCCGCCGACGTTGCGACGGCGCCGGTCACGCTCAGACTCGTCGGCGAGGTCGCGGCCGGCCATCCGTTCGCCGGCGTGGTCGGGCCGGGCGAGGCCGCCCGTATCTTCACCGGCGGCGTGGTGCCGCCGGGGGCCGACACCATCGTCATCCAGGAGAACACCAAGCGCGACGGCGAGCGCGTCGTGGTGCTCGCCCCCTCCCCCGCCGGGCGCCATATTCGGCCGGCGGGGCTCGACTTTCGCGCCGGCGAGGTGCTGCTGCCGCGCGGCCATCGCTTGACCGACCGCGACCTGATGCTGGCAGCGGCGATGAACCACCCGCGCCTGCCGGTGCATCGGCGGCCGCGCATTGCGGTGCTCGGCACCGGCGACGAGCTCAAGCCGCCGGGATCGACGCCGGGCCCGGGCGAGATCATCTATTCCAACGGTTTTGCGCTGATGGCGCTCGCGCGCGCCGAAGGCGCCGAGGTCACCGATCTCGGCGTGGTGCGCGACGAGGTGGAAGCGACGATCGCCGCGGTGCGGCGCGCGCGCGAAAGCCGTGCCGATATCCTGCTGACCACAGGTGGGGCCTCGGTCGGCGATTACGACCTCGTGCAGCGCGGACTTGCGGCCGAAGGTCTCGCGCTGTCGTTCTGGAAGGTGGCGCTGCGGCCGGGGCGGCCGCTGATGCACGGCCATCTCGGCCCGATGCATGTGCTCGGCCTGCCGGGCAACCCGGTCTCGGCCTATGTCTGCGCGGTGCTGTTCCTGGTGCCGCTGATCAGGCGGCTCTGCGGCCGCGCGGATGTGGAGCCCTCAACCGAATCGGCGGTGCTCGGAGTCGATCTGCCCGAGAACGACGAGCGCGCCGATTATCTGCGCGCCACCCTTGCGGTGCGGCCCGATGGAACCCTGGTCGCCACCCCCGTGCCGGTGCAGGATTCCTCGATGATGGCGGCGCTTGCCAAGGCCGATTGCCTGCTTATTCGGCCGCCGCACGCCGCACGCGCCGCGGCCGGCAGCCGTTGCGTGATCCTTAGGCTTACGCGGCCGTTCTAGCGGTCGATCGACTTGTTCACGCCAAATTAAAGGGTTGCGGAACACACCTAGAACATATAGTGTCCGTTCATGCTTTGTTTTCGGCGGCGTCGGCGGCCGAAGACCGGGAGAAAACCAGCAATGCTCACGCGCAAACAGTTCGAGCTCCTGCGCTTCATCCACGAGCGGTTGAAGGAATCGGGGGTGCCCCCCTCATTCGACGAGATGAAGGACGCGCTCGATCTGCGCTCCAAATCGGGCATTCACCGGCTGATCACAGCGCTCGAAGAACGCGGCTTCATCCGAAGGCTGCCGAATCGCGCGCGCGCGATCGAAGTGATCAAACTGCCCGAGCCGGTCGGCCAGGGCATCGGCCGCCGCGGATTTACTCCGAGCGTGATCGAAGGAAATCTTGGGCGGGTGCGCGCGGCCTCCGAGGATGACGGCGGCCGCCCGGTTGCCGTTCCGGTCATGGGGCGCATTGCCGCCGGCACGCCGATCGAGGCGATCCAGACCAAGAGCCACGTCATCAACATGCCGCCGGACATGCTCGGCTCGGGCGAGCATTTCGCGCTCGAAGTGCGCGGCGATTCGATGATCGAGGCCGGCATTCTCGAAGGCGACACGGTGCTGATCAAGAAGACCGAGACGGCCGAGACCGGCGACATCGTCGTGGCGCTGATCGACGAGGAGGAAGCCACGCTCAAGCGCTTCCGCCGGCGCGGCGCCTCGATCGCGCTCGAACCCGCCAATGCCGCCTATGAGGTGCGCATCCTGCCGCCGACGCGGGTGCGCATTCAGGGCAAGATGGTGGGGCTGTTCCGCCGCTACTGAGCGGGGTCGCGGGACGCAGGTTCAGTCTCCCGCCTCGAGCGCTTCCAGCGGCGGAGTGGCGTCGCGCAAGGAGGGCCGCGCGACGCCGGCTGCGCTGTCGACGGACCGTAGGCGTTGCCGCGCCCAGGGCCGTTCCTCGCCCGGCGGCCGGGCCGCGTCGAGCCGCCAGTCGTTGCCCTCCCGCCGCAGCGCGATGGCTCCGTGCGTGCGCAGGAACGCGCGATCGATCACCCGGGCCGCGCAATCGGGCGGCGCCTCCCGCGGTGTGACGACAATGGCCGCCCGCTCGCAGTCCTCCCGGAACGCCTCGGGGGCGAAGGCATGGGCGACGAGGAGGTTGTCGCGAAGCCTGCCGATGCAGCCCGATGGGTCGCAGGCGAACCCCGCTGCGAGCGCGGGATCACTGGCCGTGCGGGCATCCCCGTCAGCGGCAAGCCAGTCGCGCACGCTGAAGGCATCGCGACCGGCGCGATGAATCGCGAGTGCGCCGGCGGCGCCGCGCACGGCCAGCGTCTGGCCGTCGGCCGCGATCAGCACGTCGGGCAACGGCGTGCGCAGCGCCCACAAGCTTGCCGCGATGATCAGCCCCGCGCCGCACCAGCGCAACGGCGTTCGCAACAGGCAGACAAGCACGAGGCCGGCGCTGGCCAGCGCGAGCGGGCCGATGCCGAAGGCCGGGATTCGCCCGACCGCACCGGGCAGGCTCGCAACCCACGTTGCGACGGCAATCATCCAGCCGATGCCCTCGCCCATCAGCCGCCAGAGCGGGCCGTCGAAGCCGAGCGGAATGACCGCGAGGGCGACGAGGCCGGTCGGCATCACCCAGGCCGACACGATCGGCATGGCGGCGAGGTTGGCGAGCACGCCATAGGGGGCGAGCCGGTGAAAATGGAAGGCCGCGAATGGCGTGGTGGCCAGACCCGCAACCAGCGACGCCAGCACGAGGCTCGCGACCTGGCGTCCGCCCCAGAGCGCGATTCGCGCGCCGAGGTTGCTGTCGGCATGGCCGTCGAAGCGCATCGCGCGCTCGTAGGCGGCC
>Ga0209172_10002667_pt1 | contig 30502 bp, 19 predicted proteins | sample LarsenN4metaG_FD_184113 | JGI IMG/M metagenome (GOLD analysis project Ga0209172, IMG submission 184113) | Hot spring sediment bacterial and archeal communities from British Columbia, Canada, to study Microbial Dark Matter (Phase II) - Larsen... ... | reverse complement strand
CGGCTAGAGAGAACTCACGGAAGATGCGCGATGGCCGACTCCGCTGTCTACTCGGGCGGCCTTACTGAATTTCCACCACGTGCTGGGACTCTAACTCTTTGCCATCGTGGGGGCGGTATTCGGGACCTACAAAACGATTGAGGTGTTCGATTTGTCGGCACACGGATTCATGGGGGGCGTCCGTGTCAACAGCCGAGCGAATGCGCGCGTGGTGCCATTCGGTGAGATCCTCGGTGGTGCCGTTCGCTCGAGCACGGACGGCAGCGGTCTGGATGAGTCCGAAACGGACGGCCTTCTGCAGCTCGGGGGCGGCGTGAACCTGATGGCGCGGCCGAATCTCGGCGTGCGTCTGAGCGCCGACTACCTGCGCGTGTTTGAGGAAGACGAAGGGAGCAACGTCTTTCGGTTCGGTGCCGGCATCGTGCTGGGATTTGGCGCCAGGTAAGTGGCGCGCAGTGACCTGAACATAGGTGATTTTCGGCAGGACAGGGGCTCGATTATGCGTTTCGTATCCCAGTGGAAAAACCGAAGCGCGACATTGGGTCCGGCTGATGGGTCCGGCTAAAGCCGGACACTACGTATGATTTCCGTCGAGGGCAAGGCGAAGCGCCTGCGCGACGTGGATGGCGCGGCGGCCCGCCAGCTGCGCGATCTGCTCCTGACAGCTGAACCCGTCGGCGACGATGAGCGTGTCGTCGGACGCCTGGCGCACCGCCGGCAAGAGGACCCGCTCGCCGACCTTCTTCGATACGTCGATCTTTTCCGCCGAGAAGCCGAACGGTCCCGCCATCCCGCAGCAGCCGGTGTCGGGCACGTGTACCTCCGCGCCGGTCTTCTGGAGCAGCGTCACTTCGTGGTCCATCTTCATGATCGCCTTCTGGTGGCAGTGGCCGTGCAGGAGCACCTTGCGGCGCAAGGCCGGCGCGAAGTCCGGCGCGTGCTTCGTCAGGAACTCGCTGAGGACGAATGTCTGGTTCCGCAGCCGCCCGGCCCGCGGGTCGTCCGGAAACAGGTTGCGTAATTCGTCGCGGAACACCGACGCGCAGCTCGGTTCCAGGACGACGACCGGAATGCCCGCGTCGATCTCGCGGCCGATGACGTCCATGACGGTACGCAGGTACGTCTTGGCGCGATCGAGCATGCCGAAGTCGTAGAGCGGCCGTCCGCAGCAGAGATGTCCCGCCGGAACGCGCACCGCGAATCCGGCCGCGCCGAGCACCTCGTACGCGGCCACCGCCGCGTCGGGGTGGAAGTAGTTGTTGAAGGTGTCGGCCCAGAGGATCACGTCGCGCCCGGAGCCGGCCGTCGGCCGGCCGTTCCCCGCGGCTGCGACACCGTGCCGCCGCGCCCACCGCCGGAACGGCGTTGTCGCAAAGCGGGGAAGGTCGCGCTCGGGCGCCAGATGCAGCGCGCGCCGGATGAGCGTGCTCAGGCCCGGCAGTCGCGGGCCGGCGTTGGCGAGGCGGGGAAACGCGGACGCCAGCCGCGCCCACCGGTCGATCAGCCCGAAGGCATAGGCCTCGAGCGGCCGCCGATGCGACTCGTAGTAGTGCGACAGGAACTCCGACCGGTAGGTCGCCAGGTCGACGTTCGCCGGACACTCCGACTTGCACGCCTTGCACGACAGGCACAGGTCGAGCGAGCGCTTCACGTCCTCGTTGTTCCAGGCGTCCTTCAGCACTTCGCCCTGGAGCACCTCGAAGAACATGTGCGCGCGCCCGCGCGTGCTGTGCTCTTCCTCGAGCGTCGCCATGTAGCTCGGGCACATGGTGCCGTAGTCGTGCTTGCGGCACTCGCCCACGCCGATGCACCGAAGCGCCGCCTTGGCGAACGAGCCGTTGTCGTCGGGGAAGCGGAAGTGCGTCGGGGGATTCTCGGGCTTGTAGTCGGCGCCGAGCCGCAGGTTCTCGGTCGGCGGAAACGCGTCAATCACCTTCCCGGGATTCATCTTCCAGTCGGGATCCCAGACCGACTTGAACTCGCGGAGCGCCTGCATCAGCTCCGGGCCGAACATCTTCGGCAGCAGCGCCCCGCGCGATTGGCCGTCGCCGTGCTCGCCGGAGATCGATCCGCCGTACCGGACCACCAGGTCGGCCGCGCGCTCGACGAACTCGCCGTATGTGCGGACGCCTGGCTCGCTCCGCAGGTCGAAGCTGATCTGCATGTGGATGCAGGCGTGTCCGAAGTGGCCGTAGTAGACCGCCTGGTAGTTGTATTCGTTCAGAAGCGCGCGGAGATCGCGCAGATAGCCGCCCAGCTTTGCCGGCGGCACCGCCGAGTCGTCCCACCCTTCGTAACGCGGCGGCGCGCCCGGCGCGGAAATCGCTGCGCGCGGGCCCGATTCCCGGATGCGCCACACGGCTTTCGCTTCGGCCCGTGTGTACACGCGCACGTTCGGCGCGCCCGATCCCCGTCGCAGTTTCTCGACCAACCGCTCTGCCGCGGCATCGGCGGCTGCAGCATTGTCGGCGCCGAACTCGACGAGCAGGTAGCCGCCGCCCTCGGGCATGAGCTCCACATTGGGCGCGCCCTTGCGGCGGAGCGCCTCCACCATCACACCTTCAAAGCCCTCGAGGCCAATCGGCTCGAGTTCGAGGATGGCAGGAACGGCGTCGGCCGCCTCGTAGACGTCGCGGTAGCCGAGGCCGACGAGCGACCGATGCTGCGGGCTCGGAATAAGGCGCGTCCGCGCCTCGAGCACCACGGCGCAGGTGCCTTCGCTGCCGACCAGCGCCCCGGCGACGTTGAAGCCGTTCTCGGGCAGCAGCTGATCGAGGTTATAGCCGGACACGCGCCGCGGAATATCGGGGTACCGCTCGCGGATGAGCGAGGCATAGCGGTCGCGAATTGCCTTCAGCCGCCCGTAGATCTCGCCGCGCCGGCCGCCCGCGCGGACGATCGCCTCGAGCTCCGCGTCGCTCGTGCGCCCGACGGTCAGCCGCGTGCCGTCGTAGAGCGCGACGCGCAGCGACTCGATGTTGTCGACGGTCTTGCCCGCGAAGAGCGAATGCGTGCCGCAAGAGTTGTTGCCAATCATGCCGCCCAGCGTGCAGCGACTGTGCGTGGACGGGTCCGGACCCCAGGTGAGCTGATGGCGTTCGGCGGCGTTCCGCAGCGCGTCGCACACGACGCCTGGCTGGATGCGCGCCGCCCGGCTGGCCGGATCCAGCTCGAGGATCCGGTTCATGTACTTCGAGAAGTCGAGGACGACGGCGACGTTGCAGCACTGGCCGGCGAGGCTCGTGCCCGCGCCCCGTGGCAGGACGGGCGCGCCGTACGTCCGGCACCGCTCGATCGTGGTGATCACATCCTCGTCGTCACGCGGCACCACGAGACCGATTGGAATCTGGCGGTAGTTCGAGGCGTCGGAGGCGTAGAGGGCGCGGCTGCCGCGGTCGAACCGCACCTCGCCGCGGACGACCTGCCGGAGCTCGCGTTCGAGCTCGGCCGCGCGGGCGAAGCTGTCGACCGGTTTCGCGTGGGAACTGGGGGGCAGCGGGGCCAGGGTCAGCACGACTCAGGACATCACGGGTTCAGCCACCGGTGCGCTCAGCACGTCGAGCGCCGCCATCACGCCGCCCGCCTTGTGCGGCACGCCGGCCAGACGCAGCCCCATTTCGACCCCCGCGAGCGTTCCGGCCAGCATCAGATCGTTGAACGATCCGAGGTGGCCGATGCGGAACGCCTTGCCCGCCAGCTTGCCGAGACCCGTGCCGAGCGACATGTCGTACGTGTCGAGGATGACGTTCCGCACACGGTCCGCGTCGTGCCCCTCCGGCGTGAAGATCGCCGTCAGCGAGTTCGAGTACTCGCGCGGCTCCTCGCAGACGATCTCGAGTGCCCACGCGCGCACCGCCGCCCGCGTGGCTTCGGCGTGCCGCTGATGGCGGCGGAACACGTTCGCCATCCCTTCCTCGTGGAGCATGTCCAGCGCCTCGCGCAAGCCGTAGAGAAGGTTGGTCGCGGGCGTGTACGGGAAGAAGCCGGAGGCGTTGTTCTTCAGGATCGCCTCCCAGTCCCAGTACGACCGCGGCATTCTCGCCGTCTTGCTCGCCGCGAGCGCCTTCTCCGAGATCGCGTTGAAGCCGAGTCCCGGCGGCAGCATCAGTCCCTTCTGCGAGCCGGCCACGGTGACGTCGACTTCCCATTCATCGTGGCGATAGTCGATCGAGGCGAGCGACGAGATCGTGTCGACGATCAGGAGTGCCGGATGACGTGCGCTGTTCATTGCCTTCCGCACGTCGCGGATTCGGCTGGTCACGCCGGTCGACGTTTCGTTGTGTACGACGACGACCGCTTTGATCGCGTGCGCCGTGTCGGCGCGCAGCCGCTCTTCGATCTCCTCCGGCGAGGCGCCGCGCCGCCAGGTGCCGGGCGCATAGTCGACCTGCAGGCCGAGCTTCTCCGCCTGGTGCCGCCACGCAATGTGCGAGAACCAGCCGGTCTCCATGATGAGGAGGCGGTCGCCGGGCGACAGCGTGTTCATCATCGCCGCCTCGCACGCGCCGGTTCCGGACGAGGGGAAGATGACCACGGCGCCGCGCGTCTGGAAGATGGGCTTGAGCCGCTCCAGCACGTCGTGCGTCAGCCGCGCGAAGTCGGGCCCGCGGTGGTCGATGGTGGGGGAGTCCATCGCGCGGAGCACGCGGTCCGGCACGTTGGTCGGGCCGGGAATCTGCAGGAAGTGGCGGCCTGAACGCGTCATCTCTCAACTCCCAATTCCCAACTCCGCAACTCCCAAGCGTTGGGAGTTGGCGTCTGGAGTTGGGAGTTGTCATCTTACTCCAGGGGCTGGAGCGTCGGCCCCCCGGGTTCGGGCGGCGTGCGCGCCGTATTCAGGATCATTGCGAGCATCGAGTAATAGCCGACCGTGGCGACCGCCTCGACGATGCCCTGTTCGCCGAACGCCGCGAGCGCCCGCGCGTAGACCGCGTCGCTCACGCCCTGCGTCCGAAGCAGATCGGTGCAGAAGTCGTAGAGGAGTTCCTGCTCCGGCGACATGTTCGCCGGACGCCGGCCCGCGGCAATGGCATCCGCGATGGCCGGGTCGACGCCCGCGCGGACCGCAATCGGGCAGTGCAGCGACCATTCGTACTGCTGCGTCCAGTGCCGCGCCGCGATCAGAATCATGAATTCACTGAGCTGGCGCGGAAAGACGCTGCGCTCGCGGAGGTATTCGCCGAGCGCCGCCGTGCGCATCATGACCTCGGGACTCCACAGCAGCGGAACGAACGGACCGAACAGGTCGATCCGCCTCGACGCCCTGAACGCGGCGATCGCCCGCTGGTGCTCGGGCGTCAGTCGTTCGGCGGGCACCGCGCCAAGTCGCTCGGGACCAAACGTGTGTGCGGACATCGACGCCCAGCATATGATGTTTTTCATGACGAGGTGCGACACGCTGCTGATCATGGGTGGCGGCGTCATGGGACAGGGCATGGCACGCCTGTTTTCCCGGGCGGGCATGCGCGTGACGCTGGTGGAGCCGCGCGAGATTCCGTTCACGCATCCGGGTGTGACGGTGGCGCGCGAAGCGCCGGCAGACCTGATGCCGGACCTCGTCATCGAGGCGGTCTTCGAGGTGCGCGAGGTCAAGCAGTTGGTGTACGCGACGATTGAAAAGACGTATGGCGGGCGGCCGGTCCTCGCGACCAATACCTCGGGCCTGCCGTTGAACGACCTTGGCGCCCCGCTGAAGTACCCGCACCGGTTTCTGGCCATGCACTTCTTTCAGCCGGCCGACGTGTTCCCGATGATCGAGGTTGTGCGGGCCGACCACACGGAAGACGCCGCGATGGACGTGGCGGTCGCCACGGTCAAACGGGCGGGGCGCGAGCCGATCGTGCTCCAGCGCGCCGTCAACGGCTACCTTATCAACCGGCTGCAGCACTCGATCCTGCACGAGGCCTATCACATTCTCGAATCGGGCATCGCCGACGCGGAGATGATCGACAAGGTGGCGAAGTTCCTGCTCGGGCCGCGCATGTGCATCACGGGGCTGCTCGAGCAGAAGGACCTGGCCGGCCTCGAGATGCACGCGCAGGCGCAGCGGTCGATCGTGCCGACGCTCTCGCACACCAACGTGCCGTCGCCGTACCTCCAGGACATGGTGGCGCGCGGCGACGTCGGCATCCGCAGCGGCAAGGGGTTCTACGACTGGCGCGGCCGCGACGGCGCCGCCACCGCCCGCCGTGCGGCCGAGCGGCTCGCGCGGCTGCTCGCCTACCTGGAGCAGGACGCGAAGGCATGAGCCGCACGACGGGCCTCGACGCGCGGCTGACGCACTACGGCGACCCGGACTTCGCCCGGTACCTGCGGCGGTCGTTCGCCAAGTCGATGGGCTACTCGAGCGAGATGCTCAATCGGCCCATCGTCGGGATCGCCACGTCGGCGAGCGGCTTCAACAACTGCCATCGACTGGTGCCGGAGCTGACCGACGCGGTCAAGCGCGGCGTCCTCGGCGCCGGCGCCCTGCCGCTGGAGTTTCCGACGATCTCGCTCGGCGAGGTGTTCCTGAATCCGACGAGCCTCGTCTTCCGGAACCTGATGGCAATGGACGTCGAGGAGATGATCCGCGCCCAGCCGATGAGCGCCGTCGTCCTGGTTGGCGGGTGCGACAAGACGGTCCCCGCCCAGCTCATGGGCGCGCTGTCGGCCGGCATTCCGGCGATCCAGCTCGTCGTCGGCCCGATGATGACCGGCCGCTACCGGGGCGAGCGTCTTGGCGCCTGCACCGATTGCCGCCGCTTCTGGGCGCGCTACCGATCGGGCGACGTGAGCGCGGAGGAGATCGCCGCCGTCGAAGATACGCTGGCGGTCACGGCGGGGACCTGCGCCGTGATGGGGACGGCGAGCACCATGGCGTGTCTCACGGAGACGCTTGGCATGAGCCTGCCGGGCAGCGCCGCGACGCCCGCGGTCCATGCCGATCGGCTGCGCATCGCCGAGGCGACGGGCGCGGAGGCCGTCAGGCTGTCGTCCAACGGGACCGCACCCGATCAGATCGTCACGCGCGACTCGATCTCGAACGCGATTCGCGTGCTCCTGGCGATCGGTGGATCGACGAACGCCGTGATCCACCTGGCGGCAATTGCCGGACGCGTTGGCCTGACTGTCGATTTGAAGCGTCTCAATGAGCTGAGCGACTCGACGCCGGTGCTCGTCGACCTGAAGCCGACGGGGCAGCACTACATGGAGGACTTCCATGCGGCCGGCGGCGTCGGGGCCGTGCTCCGTGAGCTGAAGCTGCTGCTCAATCTCCAGTGCCGGTCGGTGACCGGGCAGACGCTCGAGGACCGGCTGCGCGACCGCTCGGCGTTCGTCGATCGCACGGTGATTCGCTCCATCGACGAGCCGTTCCAGCGGACCGGGGGCCTGCTCGCGCTCTTTGGCAACCTGGCGCCGAACGGGGCGATCCTCAAGCGCTCGGCAGCCGACGAACGCCTCTTCGAGCACGAGGGGCGCGCCGTCGTGTTCACCGGACTCGAGGATCTCGCGGCGCGCATTGACGATCCCACTCTCGACGTCACGCCGGACGACGTGCTCGTGCTGCAGAATGCGGGGCCGATTGGCGCCGGGATGCCGGAAGCCGGGTATCTGCCGATTCCGGCGAAGCTCGCGCGCGCCGGCGTGAAGGACATGCTGCGGATCTCCGACGCGCGGATGAGCGGAACGGCGTTCGGCACCGTCGTCCTGCACGTGTCGCCCGAGTGCGCCATCGGCGGGCCGCTCGGCCTCGTGCGCTCGGGCGATCGCATCCGCGTCAGCGTGAAGGAGCGCCGCCTCGACGTGCTCGTGCCGGATCGCGAGCTGGAGAGTCGACGCTCGCAGGTCGCGCGTCCGCCGTTGCCCCCGCGCGGCTACGCGCGTCTCTACGCGCAGTCCGTGCTCGGCCCCGAGCTCGGATGCGATTTCGATTTCCTGCGGAAGGCCCGAATCGAGAACACGTAGACCTATCGACCAACGTTCTGCTGAATAGCAGCCTCCATGTTTGAAATCATCGGGGACATCACGGATGTCCAGGTGATCGCGACCGGGCGCTCCATCCGACGTCTGAAGAATCTGCGAAACCGACATGGCGGGCGGCGCTGGCGGAAGGCGATACGACCGTTCGATTAGTGACGGATCGGTGCGTCGTGCCGAGATCCATGGTAGGAGGCGCACGGAGTAGGCAAGAAGGGCCTCAAAATCAAACGATTCCTGGACTGACGCCATGAGAGCTCAGCAACCAGTCGGTTCATTCGTGCGTTGCCTGGAAAATGGCGGCATAGAGGATCTTGAAGCTCGCAAGCTATATCACGTGGTCCCCGACGCTGACGCTGCGCGGGAGCGTTGCATTCGTGTCGTCGACGAATCCGGTGAGGACGACATTTACCCTTCTGAATTATTCGCGCGTGTGAGACTGCCCGCGACGGTTGTCAGGCGCTTAAGATTAAGTGGATCTGCTCGATCACGGTCGACGACTCGGCGGCGCCTGATTCGACGGCCGCGGCCGAGGTGACGTGGCCGCTTCAAACCGACACGGCTGAACGGTCGGACGGCTAGGCGCGCGTCGTGGCGTCCAGGTATCGCCTACCGACTACCAGCTAGTTCGATCGCGGGCTCGGGCCGCGTGACCCAGCCGGCGCGAAGCGCGGTGTATGCCGCGACGGCGAGAATCGCCATGACGGCCATGCCAACGACGCCGGAGAGCCAGATGCCGCGGTACTCGGTGAGGGCGTTGCCGGGCTGCGCGTTCAGCGAGATCCCGACATAGCCGCTGACCGCCAGCGCCGTGGCGCCGGAGAGCTGCGCCATCGTGTTGCAGAAAGAGGCGAACGATGCGGTGCGCTGCGGCCCGAACGTGTCCGAGATCGCCGCGGGGACGAGCGAAAAGAGATTGACGGAGGTACCGAGGAGCGCCGCGATGATCGCGAGCGCCCAGATCGCGGTGACGCCCATCGAGAGAACCTGCAGAAGCGCCATCCCGAACACGAGCCAGCCGATGAGCACCGCGGTCCGCGAGATGCCCCAGTGGACGCACAGGTCGGAGAAGCGCCCGGCGAGCGGGCAGCCGGCCGCGCGCCCGATCAGCGAGTAGGCGACGAGCGCCAGGACGCCGCCGGCCACGACGGCTTCATTCAGCGGCCGGCCCCCCGAGAGATAGACGTCGGCCGCATACACCGCAATCCAGATCTGCGTGATGCGAATGCCGATCACGAAGCCCGACCAGAGGAACGCGTAGCACCAGAGCTGCAGGTCGCGCAGCTGCCGCCACTCGAACGGCCTTCGCGTGGTCGCGGCCTCGCCCGGAGGCGCGGATCGGAACAGCATGAGGCAGAGCAGCCCGATGAGCGCGATGGCGGCCGCGATCATGTGCATGCCCTGCCGCCAGCCGGACGCAAAGTAGATCGACAGGATCGGCAGCAGCGCGTAGGCGGCGCCTTCGCCGAGCGCCCCGCCGACGCCGCCCGCCGTCCCCTGGCTCAAGCCGCGCTCGCGCGTCGAAAACCAGCGCGCGATGCCGCCGGTCAGCGGCACGTATACCGCGGCCGCCGCCACACCGCTCATGATCCGCCAGAACACGAGCGACCCGGTCGTGTCGCCCGTGGCAAACGCCGACATCGTCACCGCCGTGAGCAGGATGCCGAGCCCAATCACCCACCGGCTGCCGAAGCGATCGGCGGCGACGCCGCTCGGCATCTGAAACAGCGCGTACGAATAGAAGAACGCGGAGCCCATCAGCCCGAGCGCGCCGCGATCGAGGCTCAGGTCCTCCGCGATGAACTTCTGCACACCAGCGTAGTTCTGCCGCGAGAACTGGCTGGTGCCGTACGCGAGGATGCCGATCCCGAGAATGACCCAGCGGTAGGGCGACGACGTGTTGGCCATCGCAAGCTCTCACTGCCAGTTGTCGGTTGTCAGTTGCCAGGGCCTGACAACTGACAACTACGTCAGAACAAGAACCGCACACCGAGCTGCGCCTGGCGCGGATAGCCGATGCCCGGCACGAAGCCGTTCGGCTGCCGGAACGCCGAGCTGCGCCCGTTGCCGGTGTACGCGTTGCCGAAGTTCGCGGTGTTGAACAGGTTGAACCCTTCGACGAACACTCCCAGCCGGCGGTCTCCCCCGAGCTCGAAGAACTTCGTCGTCCGGAGATCGAACACGAACGTGCTGTCGCCGCGGCCGGCGTTGATGTGCACCTGCTGACCGGTCGCCGGATCGACCCAGCGGTCGTTGTTGTTGCCGTCGCGGTTCAGGTCGGAGCCCGCGGTCAGGTTGTAGGGGCGCGCGCTCGCCGCCTGGAACACCGGCGAGAGCTGAATCCCGTAGCCGACCTCGAACACGCCCATGGCGACGAGGCGGTGCCGCTCGTCGGTCGCCGTCGGCCCCCACTCACTCTCGGCGAACGGATCGAACGCGTCCTGCGGGATCGGCGCCGCGCCGCGGGCGGCAATCGAGCCGCCGTAGGCGAATGCGCCCGCGATCGTGTAGTGCGCCTGCAGGTTTGCCCGCGGGAGGCGCCGCTGCACCTTGAAGGTGAGCGCGTCGTACCGCGACCTGTTGTTCGACGACAGGATCCGCACGTCGCTCAGGTAGTTCGGATTGCCGAACACCCGCTGGAAGTCGTCGGCGAGTACCCGCCGGCCGTTGACGATGGGATTGATGTTCATCGTCCGGAGCTCGTTGCGCCCCTCCACGTGCGTGTAGTCGATCGACACGCTCGTGTTGTCGGCGAGCTGATGCGCGTACCCGACGTGCCCCTGGTAGTTGCGCGGGTTCACGAGCTCGGGGTCGAGCCACTCGCCGCGCGACCCGACCTGCAGCGTATTCGACCGCCCGGGACCAGACGGCAGCGGATCGATGCCGAAGCGGAAGGTCGCGAGCTGACCGACGCCGAAGTTCGTGTTCGTCAGCGTCGCCAGCACGTTCAGCGGCCGCTTGTTCTGCGAGAAGATGTCCGAGACGTTGCCGCCGTTGATGTTGAACTGGTCGAAGTAGACGCCGCCGCCGCCGCGCAGCACCCGCCGGCCGTCGCCCGACAGGTCGTAGGCGAACCCGAAGCGCGGGGAGACGCTGCCGTAGGGCGTGTCCGGCGCCTTCGCATACGGACTGCCGATGGCCTCGAGCACCAGGCGCGTGGCGTTATTGGCGCTGTGCGACTGGTGGTAGAAGTTCACATCGATGTCGTAGCGCAGCCCGAGGTTCAGCGTCAGCCGCGGCGTGAGCCGCCAGTCGTCCTGAATCCACGTCGCGATCTGGTGCGCATCGAGCAGCGAGTCGGCCAGGTCCGGGTTGGCGCGCTCCCACTGCCGCACGATTCCCGGCGTCTGGAACCCCTGCGGGTAGCGCCCGTTGCTGTTGCTCAGGATGACGGACGGATCGTCGAAGAACGTGAGAATGCCGTAGAGCGCGTTCCCGTTCAGCAGGCCGATGTCGTTCAGGAAGTTGTAGTTCACGCCGAACTTGAGCGCGTGCGTGCCGGTCTGAATCGACACCTCGTCCTTGAGCTGGAAGAGCTGCGTGTCGGTGATCGACCCGGCCTGGCCGCCCGCGCCGGTGTTCACCGACGGGTAGGCGAGCCGCAGGGGGAAGAGCGGCACGTTCGGGTAGTTGCGCATGAACTGCTCGCCGGTGATCTGGCTCACCGTGTCGCTCAGACGGGTGAGACTGTTCGCCTGCACGACGATCTGATTGAGGCCCCGGTTGCCGAGCACCCAGTTGTGCTGGCCGACGACGCTCCACATCGAGATGTCGGTGTTTTCCGGCTCGCGGTTGTCGTTGGCCGCGGTGAACGTCGCGGCGCCCTTGTAATCCTCGTGGCCGGCGTAGCGCACCATGAGGCCGTGCGCATTGGTGAGCTGCAGGTTCACCTTCGCCGTCGAGAGCAGCACGCGGGCGGGCTGCGCCACCGACGTCGGGTTGTTCGGGTTCACGAAGCCCTGCGGGATCAGACCGCGGGCCTGCGCGTCGACGAGCAGCTGCTTCTCACGGAACAGGTTCGTCGGCACCGGCACTTCCGAGTTCTCGCGAATGCGCTCGACCGCGCCGAAGAAGAAGGCGCGATTGCGGAGAATCGGGCCGCCGGCCGACCCGCCGAACTGCTGCCGGTCGTACGGGATCTTGTCGCGGTTCGCCTCGCGCGTGAAGAAGTCCTTCGCGGCGAGCTGGTCGCTCCGGCCGAAGCCGAACAGGGTTCCATGCAGCACGTTGGTCCCCGACTTGGTGACCATCGTCAGCGCGGCGCCGCCGGTGCGGCCGTCGGCCGCATTGAACTGGCTCGTCGCGAGCTGGAACTGTTCGAGCGCTTCGGTCGAGAAGGCGAGCAGCGGACCGCCGAACTGGTTGTCGCGGTTGTCGGCGCCGTCGACCGACGGGATCACATTCGTGCCCGCCGAGCCGCCGTACGACACGCTGCCGACGTTCGTCTTGCTGCGATGGGTCGGCTCGATCTGCACGGCGCCGGGCAAGAGCGCGAGCATGCCGCTGATGGTGCGCGTGCTCATCGGCAGGTTCTGCAGCTCGGTCGTCTCGATGCTGGAGGCGACCTTCGACTGCGTGACTTCGATGAGCGGCGCCTCGCCGGTGACCGTCAGCGTTTCCTGGAGCCCCGCCACCTGCATCCTGAAGTCGATCGTGAGGGTGGCGTTGACGCCGAGCACCACGTCGTTCCGCGCCCCGGCCGCGAAGCCCTGCAGATCGGTCGTGACGTTATAAGTACCGGGATCGAGCCCGGGCATGAAATAAATGCCTTCTTCGTTCGTGACGGTCGTGCGCACGACGCCGGTCGCCTGGTTGGTCACCGTGATCGTGACGCCAGGGAGCACGGCGTCGCCCTGATCGAGCACGCGTCCGTTGATCGTGGCGGACGCCTGGGCGAACGCCAGCCCGGTGCTGGTCAGCACCAGCACGGCCGCCAGACGCCAGACGAGGCCCAGAAACCGCATAGATAATCCTCCTTGCAAACGAGACACGAAACCTGAGGGAGCGACGATAGCGCCCAGGTTGGAAGGGTGTCAAACCTGGCCGGTAGCCGGTAGGGGGTAGGCCTGATCGAAATCTGTAGTTGACAGTTGACAGTTGACGGTCGCCGCGGCGCCGGCCGTCAACGGCCCACTGTCAACTACAGAGTTGCTTCAGAACAAGAACCGCGCGCCGAGCTGGAGCTGACGGGGATAGCCGATGCTCTGGATGTACCCCGTCGGCTGCCGGAAGGTCGCCGCCCGCGCGTTGCCGTTATACAGGTTGCCGTGGTTCACGGTGTTGAGCACGTTGAACAGCTCCACGAACAGGCCGAGCCGCCGGTCGCCGCCGAACGAGACGAACTTGGTCGTCCGGAGGTCGAAGAGGAACGTCGGGTCGCCGCGCCCGGCGTTGACGTGCACCTGCTGTCCCGTGTTCGGGTCGATGTAGCGGTCGTTGTTCAGACCGTCGCGGTTCAGGTCGGTGCCGGCAATCAGGTTGTACGGGCGGGCGCTCGCGGCCTGAATGACCGGCGAGAGCTGGATGCCCAGCGGCATCTCGAAGACGCCGAAGAAGACGAACCGGTGCCGCTCGTCGGTCTGGGCCGGTCCCCACTCGTTGTCCGTGTTCGGCTGGTCCCAGATCATCGGCCGCGACGATCCGCCGCCGGAGTTGTTGCCGCCGCCCGTGAAGTTGGCGAACGTGCCGCCGTAGGCGAACGCGCCCGACAGCGTGTAGTGCGCCTGCAGGGTCGCCCGCGGCGTACGGCGCTGCACCAGCAAGGTCAGCGCATCGTAGCGCGCCTCGTTGATGGGGGCCAGAATGATCACGTTCGACAGACGATCGGGATTCCCGAAGACCCGCTGGAAGTCCGGCGCGAGCCGCCGCTGGCCGTTGAGAATCGGGTTGATGTTGATCTGCCGCTTCTCCCGGCGCACCTCGTGGTGCGAGTAGTCGATCGACAGCGTCGTGTTGGCCCACAGCTCGTGCGCGTACCCGACATGGATCTGATGCGCAAGCGGATCGACCATCGCCGGGTCGATCCATTGCCCCTCGGATCCCTCCGGCAACTCGTTGCCTTCCGTGGGCTGCGCCGGCAGCGGATCGATCCCGAACCGGTACCGTGCCAGCTCGCCGACGCCGAACGCGGTGTTGGTCAGCGTGGCAAGCGCGTTGAGCGGCCGGCGGGCCTGCGACGTGATGTCGCCGGCAGACGCGCCCGTGTTGTACTGGTCGAAGTAGAGACCGTAGCCCCCGCGCAGCACCCGCCGCCCCTCGCCCGTGAGGTCGTACGCGAAGCCGATCCGCGGCGAGATGTCCTTGGTCGGCGTTTCCGGGTAGCCGCCGTACGGATTCCCGATCGCCTCGAGGATCTGCCGCGTGGCGTTCATCGAGAAGTGCTTCTGGTCCATCATCTCGAGGTCGAGGTCGTAGCGGAGACCGAGGTTCAGCGTCAGGTTGGGCGTCGCGCGCCAGTCGTCCTGGAGCCACGTGGAGAACGTATACGCCGTGTTGATGGTGTTCGCCCACGACCCCTGGCCGTTGATCGCGCCGCCGTTGGCCTGGTGCCATTCACGGACGATGCCCGGCGTGTTGAAGCCCTGCGGGTAGCGCCCGTTGCTGTTGCTGAGGATGACCGACGGGTCGTCGAAGAAGATCACCGTCGCGAAGTGCTCGTTGCCGTTCAGAATCCCCAGCTTGTGGAGCCGGTTGAAGTTCGCGCCGAACTTGAACGAGTGCGTCCCGCGCAGGATCGACGTGTCGCTGCGAACCTGGTTCACCCAGCGGTCGGCCATCGTGCCGGCGTCGCCGCGCGCCCCGGTCGTCACCGACGGGAACTCCAGGCCGGGTGAGAACGACGTGTAGTTCACGCGCGGGAAGTCGCGCGTGTAGTGTTCGCCCGTGATGTTGCTCACGACGTCGGCGAGGTAGTCGACGTGGTTCACCTGGGCGGTGAGCTGGTGCAGCGCGTTGTTGCCGAGGATCCAGCTGTGCTGCGCGACCGCGCTGAAGGCGTCGATCGTGAAGTTGTCCGGCTCGCGGTTGTCGTTGTTCGCGTTCGCCGGATACGTCACCGCGTCGCGCCCTTCGTTCATGCCGGCGTAGCGGAAGGTCAATGACTGCGTCGTGTTCATCTGCAGGTTTCCCTTGATCGAGTACATCCGCAGGCCGCCGGGCTGCGGCACGAACCGCGGGATGTTCGGGTTCACCATCCCCTTCGGGATCTGGCCGAGCTGCTCCGCGCGCAGCAGCGCCGAGAGCTCGTTGTAGACGCGGTCGGAGACCGGCCGGCCCGTATCCTCGAGCTGCTGCTCGATGGCGCCGAAGAAGAACGCCCGGTTCTGCACGATCGGGCCGCCGATCGATCCGCCGAACTGCTGCCGGCTGAACGGGACCTTCTCCCGGTTCGCCTGCTTGGTGAAGAAATCCTTCGACGTCAGTGTGCGATCGCGCTCGTAGCCGAAGGCCGACCCGTGGAGCGCGTTGGTACCGGACTTCGTGACAAGCGACACGGCCGCGCCGTTCGAGCGGCCGTCCACTGCGGAGAACTGGCTCGTGCTGAGCTGGAACTGCTCGAGGCTTTCCGTCGTGAACGTCAGCAGCGGGCCGCGATAGTGGTAGTCCTTGTTGTCGGCGCCGTCGACCGTGCTGGCCACGTTGCCGCCCATGGCGCCGCCGAACGAGACGCTCCCCTGGTTCTCCTTGGTCCGGTGAATGGCCTGCACCGGCGTCGCGCCCGGCAGCAGCTGCAGCATGCCGCTGATGTTGCGCGTCACCATGGGAATGTTCTGCAGCTCGGTCGTCTCGATCGTGTTCGCCACCTTCGACTGCGTCGTCTCGATGAGCGGCGCTTCGCCGGTGACCGTCAGCGTTTCCTGCAGACTGGCCAGCGCCAGCGTGAAATCGACGGTGAGGGTGGCGTTGATCGTGAGCCTGACGTCATTGCGCATCGCCGGCGCGAAGCCGGACAGCTCGGTGGCGATGGTGTAGGTGCCCGGTTCGAGGCCCGGGACGGAGTACAGTCCTTCTTCGTTCGTTACCGTGGTGCGGACGACACCGGTACCCATGTTCGTGACGGTCACCGTGACGCCGGGCAGCACGGCACCGCCCTGATCGAGCACGCGTCCGTTGAAGGTGCTTCCCGTTTGTGCCGACGCCACGCCGGCGCCGAGCAGCACGATGAAGGCTGTCAGACGCCAGACGAAGCTCATGAACCGCATATGTTGATCCTCCTTGAGGTGGCAGAGGACGATAACGTTCCGGCTGTCGAGTGTCAATCGAGCGAAGGAGGGAGCCCCTTGGACTCCACCGCGTGCTGGACGAGCGCCGCCGTGCGGTAGAGGCCGTGTACGAACTTGCCGTACGGGAGCGTGACGAAGAGCGCCAGCACGGCACCGAGATGGACGATGAGCAACGCCGGCATGGCGGCGGTGTGGCGCCAGGCCAGCAGCGCGAGCCCCGTCGCGCTCGTCAGCAGCAGGAGCAGCAGGAATGCGCGGTCCGCGGGTCGCTGCGCCAGATCATCGGCGGCGGGGTCGCGCCAGCGGCCGACAGCATAGAGTCCCGACGGGCCGACGAGCAGGCCGAGGCCCCCCACGGTGCCGAGGACGACCGGCACGCTCGTGTAGCCGTACGGCGCCTCCCATCCGAAGAAGAGGTGGTACACCGCCGCCACCGAGGTCGAGGCGAAGCAGAGCAGGAAGCCGTAGAAGGTGCAGTGGTGGAACCAGCGGCGCCAGGGGAGCCGCACCTCTTCGGCGTCGGTGCAGTCTCGGCCGTGGGCGTGGAGATTCCGCAGCGTCAGGACGTCACGTAAGGCCCGACTCCCGCCCCTGGCCCTACCCGCCCCACCCGCCTCTCGCCGGAACCGCACGACCCCGACTGCCATCGCGGCCAGCACGAACGTGAAGACACTCCCAAAGAGCGTCACCATCGCCGCGTGGGGCAGCACCGCGTAGAAGTCCGCCGGCTCCGCCGGCGCGTCGGGATTCCCCGCGACGAGCGTCACGAGCCACAGAACGAGCGTCATCGCCGCCGCGAGCGCCGCCGACGTTCCCACCGTGTGCCGCCGAAACGCGCCTGCCAGCGCGGCCGGCCACGCGTAGCGTTCGTACGACTCGAGCCGCACCTCCGCAAGCGTCTTCGGGACGTTGACCTGGAAGGCGTGCGGCGGCGCGTACTGGCACGCGTAGAGGCACTCGCCGCAGTTGTGGCACAGGTTGGCGAGGTAGCGGAGATCGCCGGCCGGAAAGGCGAGCCGCCGCTCCATCGCGGGAAACACGGCGCAGTATCCCTCGCAGTACCGGCAGGCGTTGCAGACGAGCATGACGCGCTCGCCTTCGCGCAACAAGGTCGCGGCGCGTTGCGACGCGACCGGCCTATGCTGTTCGGACGGTCCGCGTTCGCGGACCGTCCCTTGGGCGGAGTCCACCGCGAATATGGTAACTTCACCGGTCCTTCATGGCCGACGCCCACGCGGTCAGCGACATCTCGTCCATCGCGCTCGATCCGGCCGAGCGCCGGCGTCAGCTCGTGCGCGCCGTGTCGGCGTCGGCGGCCGGCACGACCATCGAGTGGTACGACTTCTTTCTCTACGGGGTCGCGGCGGCAACGGTCTTCCCGCAGAAGTTCTTTCCCGGCTCGGATCCGTTCATCGGGACGCTGCTGTCGTTCTCCACCTTCTTCGTCGGCTTCGTGGCGCGGCCGATGGGCGCGGCGCTGTTCGGCCACTTCGGCGATCGCATCGGCCGCAAGGCGCTCCTCATCATCACGATGATGATGATGGGCATCGCGACGGTCGGCATCGGCCTGATCCCGTCCTATGAGGTGATTGGCGTGTGGGGCGCCGTGCTCCTCGTCATCGGACGGGTGCTGCAGGGGCTGAGCGTCGGCGGCGAGTGGAGCGGGTCGGTGCTGATGGCCGGCGAGTGGGCCGACCCGAAGCACCGCGGCTTCACCACGAGCTTCGCGCAGTTCGGCGCGCCTGCCGGCATGGTCCTCGCCAACGGGGCGCTCGCGCTCATGACGCTCGTCACCACCGACGCGCAGTTCGTCGAGTGGGGCTGGCGCATTCCCTTCCTCGCGAGCATCGTGCTCGTCTTCGTCGGTCTCTATATCCGGATCGGCGTGCTCGAAACGCCGGTCTTCTCGAAGCTGTTGGCGCGTGGCGCTGTCCGGAAGGCGCCGCTCGTAGAAGTCGTCAAGGGCCACTGGCGCGAGATCGTGCTGACGATGCTGCTGCGCACCGGCCAGCAGGTCCAGTTCTATATCTTCACGACCTACATCATCACCTACGCGACACAGCAGCTCGGGATGAGCCGCGGCACCATCCTGAACTTCGTGATGCTGCAGGCGCTGCTGTCGCTCGTCACGGTCGTGTACATGGGCCACCTCTCCGACCGGTTCGGGCGGCGGCGTGTGACCGCGATCGGCTGCGCGATCATGCTGGTCTATCCGTTTATCTACTTCAGCCTGCTCGACACGGGCGTGATCGCGCTGGTCTTCCTGGCCGTCTTCATCGCGCTGCCTCTGCACGACCTGCAGTACGGCCCCCAGGCGGCGTTCATCGCCGAGAGCTTTCCCGGGTCGCTCCGCTACAGCGGGTCGTCACTCGGCTACCAGCTCGCGTCGATCACGGCGGGCGGGCCGGCGCCGCTCATCGCGGTGCTGCTGTACCAGCGGTTCGGCACCTCGACGGCGGTCGCGGTCTACATGGCCATCTGCTCGCTCATCAGCCTGATCTGCGTCTTCGCGCTCAAGGATCGGACGGGTACGCTCGATCACCAGTGAAATGGCGCCGGGTCTGCCGCGCCTGCCACGGCGCCGCGCGGCGAGACCCGCCCTACGTGTGCCGCGTGGCGAGTGCCGGGGACGCGTAGGCCGGGGCTCGCGGCGCCCATCGTCCACGAGCCGCAGCCCCGGCTCGGGGCCTATCGGCCCTTCCGCTTTTCCATCGCGAGCGCGAGGTTGCGCTGCGCGTCGGCGAAACCGGGCCTGATCGCGAGCGCCTGCTCGAAGTGCGCGATCGCCTCCTCCAGCCGGCCCAGCGAGGCGAGCGCCACGCCCAGATTGTTCCGCGCCTCGGCCGCTTCCGGCTGCAGCGCGAGCACGATGCGGAGCTCGTCGATCGCCTCGGCGAACCGGCCGGCTTCGAGCAGTGCGGTCGCGTGGGCATAGCGCTCGGCGGCCAGCCGCTGCGCGTCGGGCACGATGGTGCGCAGATAGCCGCCGGCCGCCGGCGACCGCTCTCCCGGCGTCCGATACGCCATCTCGCTCAGCTCCAGGTACGCATCGAGGCCGTCGACGGCCGCGATCGGCCGACCGCGCTCGAAGCACCGCGGGCACCACGCCGCGACGTGCTTCACACCAATGAGCGAGGATGGGATTCCACCTTCGCCGAAGTCGACGAGCGACCATTTCCCGTACTCCTGCAGGGGGTTGTCGTCGGTGACGGGCTCGACGCCGCGGGTCGCATCCGCCAGGACGGCTGCCGGCGCGACGAACGTCCCGACGATCTCAGGCAGCGACCCCAGGTCGAGCCGCGCGAGGTCGGCCTGCACGGCCGGGGATCGCGCGAGCGCACCCGCCACGCGCGACGGGTCGATCTCGTTGGTCGCGTCGTTGCTGCCCACGAGCAGCAGGTTCATGTGCGCGCCCGAGAGGAGCACGGCATTTGGAAACACGTCGAGAAACGCGCGCGTCATCGCGAGGAGGACATCTTCCGACACGCCGAAGACGGGCAGCCACTGACTGAGGATTCCGCTCGGCGCCAGGCGCGACCGGGCGCTGGCATAGAACTCCCGCGAGTAGAGCGCGGCCACGCCGGCGTGGACGATGGGCGGCGGCTCCAGCGTGATCAGGTCGTACGCGGCGGCCGGCTGCATCCGCAGGTGGTGCCGGCCGTCGTTGATGTACACGGCCACGCGCGGGTCGCGCAGAACGCCGCCGTTGAACGCCTCGAAATAGTGCGAGTGCTCGAGCACGTGTCGCGAGAGGTCGACGACCTCGATGCGCTCGACCGGCGGATGGAGCGCGGCGGCGTGCGCGGTGTTCCCGACGCCGTAGCAGAGCACGAGCACGCGCCGCGGCTGCTCGTGTGCCAGCAGCGGGATGTGCGCCATCGCGCGCATGTACCGCTGCGAGAAGAGCTCGGTCGACGACATCGGGTGGCCGTTCGTCACGAGCACGCGTCCGCCGTTCGGCCCGTCGGTCACGGCGATAACCTCCGTGAGGCCCTCGCTCACGGCGTACGTCTTTTCGAGCGGGAACAGCAGTCCCTTGGAAATCAGGTAGTTGCCCGGCAGCAGCAGCCATGCCCCCAGGGCGACCGCCGCCGTGGAAAGCGCGCCGACGAAGACCCTTCGTTCGCGGCGTGCGGCTTTGGCCGGACCAGAGCCGCCGGCAGCGAGATACAGCGGGACAACCGCAGCCGCCGCGACTGCCATCAACGCCGTGACGGAGGCCTGCAGGCCGATCACCGGCAGCAGGATGAAGCCCGCGACGAGGGATCCGCCCACGGCGCCGGCGGTGTTCGACAGATACAGCACGCCTGCGCGGCGGCCGACGCGCGCCTCGACGCGCTGAATCACCGCGTTCGCGAGCGGGAACGCGGCACCCATGGCGAGCGCCGGAAGCGCCACCACGAGCAGCATCGGTCGTAGGTTGAACCAGAGCTCGGCGAGCCCGCGTCCCCAGCCGTCGAGCGCGCCCGACGAGGCCGATGCGGCAGCTGCCGCGTCGCTGAGCTGCCGCGCGTCGACGAGTGTCAGGCACGCGAGCGTCGAGACGACGAAGAGCGCCTGCGCGCCAATCCAGGCGTGTGTCGGTGAGCCGGCGCGGCGCGCAAGCCAGCCGCCCGCGAGCGATCCGAACCCGATCCCGGCAAGGATGATCGCCAGCAGCAGTGAGAAGACCGCCCGGTACTCGCCAAGGAGCATGCTGAAGTGGCGGAACCAGACGATCTCCATGCCCATGGCCGCACAGCCGGAGAGTGCGATGGCGAGGGCGATCCATGAAACCGCGCCCGAGTCGTTCTGGTCCGGCTGAAGCCGGACGCCACGTACGTCAGGGCGCCGGGCCTTCTTCTCGATCGTGGCGTCCGGCTTCAGCCGGACCAGGGCGAACGCCCCGCCCGCGGCGATCAGGTTCCCGGCCAGCGCGACGAGCTGTGTGTCGCGAATGCCGATGGTCGGCACGAGCACCAGATCGGTCAGCACGCACCCGACCGCCGCCCCCGCCGTGTTGACGCCGTAGAGCGCCGCAATGCGCGACGTGCCGGCATCCAGGTCCTCGCGCACGACATGACGAATGAGCAGCGTCAGCGTCCCGCCCATGAGCAGCGTGATGGGCGCGAGCAGGCCGACGGCCAGCGCTGCGCGCACCACGTATGACGACGCGGTGAGCGTGTACCAGCCGTCGGCCCCGCGCTCGTACGACGAGATGGCCGCCGACACGTCTCCGAGATGCGGCAGCAGCATGGACACGCCGAGCGCCAGTGCGCCGATCGCCAGCTCGAACGATCCGAAGATCGACAGCAGCGAACCGCGCGCAGCCGCGTAGCGGGCGTCGGCCCAGCGCCCCACGACGTAGCTCCCGACGCCCAGGCCGAGCATGAACACCGCGATGACGATGGATGCGGAATAGATCGTGTTGCCGAAGACCGTGCCGAATGCGCGCACCCAGACGATCTGGTAGATCAACCCGCTGACGCCGGAGCCGAGGAACAGCCAATAGAGCACGGGATTTCGTATACCATTGTTGCGCGCAAATCCCGGATCGCCGATCCCTGGATCGCGTGGAGGCTTCCTATGTCAGGTGTGTCGGGACGTGTCGTCGTTCGACTCGCACTCTTTTTCTTGGCCGCGGTCCTTGCCGCGGCTGCTCCGGCACGGGCGCAGGGCGAAGCCAGCGCCGTCGTGACGGGCGTGATTGCAGACGCGCAGGGCGGCGTCCTGCCCGGCGTGACGGTCACCCTGCGGAACGTGGAATCCGGCACCACCCGGACGGCGGTCACCGAGGCCGATGGGCAGTACCGGATCGCGGGACTTCAGCCGGGTCGGTACAGCCTGCGGGCGGAGCTCGATGGATTCGCGCCCACTGAAGTACCGAACCTGACGCTCACGATCGGCCTCGTCGTGCAGTCGAACCTGACGATGGCGCTGCAGGGGGTGCAGGAAGCGGTCACCGTCACGGCGGAAGCGCCCGTCGTCGAAACGACGACGACCGAGGTGGCGACCGTCGTCACGCAGGAACAGATCGAGATGCTGCCGATCCCGAACCGACAGGCGGGGTCGCTGGCGCTGCTGCTCCCCGGGACGCAGATGCCGACAGGCACCCGCCGGGCGCGGCCGACGGTCGGCGCCGGCGGCGCGAACGCGAATCTCACCACGTCGTACGTCGACGGCGGGCAGAACCAGATCTACAACTCGGGTCAGGAATTCCTCGAGGTGCCGCAGTCGGGCATTCGCGAGTTCCGCGTGAACATCAGCGGCGCCTCCGCGCAGTACAGCGCGATTGGCGGCGTGGTGCTGACGGCGACCAAGAGCGGCACGAATCAGTTCCACGGCGAGGCGTTCGAGTTCTTCCGCGACACCAGCCTCAACGCGATGGACAAGTTCGAGAAGGAGGCGCACGACCGGACGGGCGCGCCGAAGCCCGAGTACCGCCGCAACCAGTATGGCGGCGCGTTCGGCGGCCCGATCGTGCAGAACCGCGCGCACTTCTTCGCCGCCTTCGAGCGGACGAAGGAGCCGAAGACGGTGACGGTGCGGACGGGTCAGCCTCAGTTCTACTCGGCGGTCGAGGGAAACTTCCCCGCGGGCTACGAGCGGCGCCAGCTCCTGCTGCGCGGCGACCTGCAGATCAACAGCGCGCAGAGCGTCTTCGCCCGCTTCCTGTGGGACAAGGAGTACACGTTCTGTGAGGAGTGCGGCGGCTTCATGGCCGGCAATACCGGCACCGACACGGACTCGCCGCGCAACTCGATGCTCGTGGCGCACACGTGGGTCATCAGCTCGCGCGTGCTGAACGAGGTGCGGTCGCAGATCCCGCCGTCGGGTCTGGAGAACCTCGGCAGCCCGCCCGGCATTCCGCGCTGGCCGGCGAGCGGCCGCGGCGAGTTCCCGGCCGAGCGGTTCCAGCCGTACACCGGCGTGTACATCTTCCCGAGCCTCACGTGGGGCTCGACCGGCTACAGCAACAACAGCACGAAGCGGTGGGACATCTCCGACGACTTCACGATCAGCACCGGGCGCCATACGCTGAAGGCCGGCGGCGCGTTTCTCCGCTTCCGCTCGAACGAGGAGTCGAATCACAACGTCGGCACCTGGACGTTCGATCGCGATCAGTTCTTCGACGGCACGCCGGCGTCGATTCGCAGCCTGCGCAACCCGATTCAGTTCACCGCGTCGTTTCCGCCGCTGCCGCGGCACCTGCGCGCCGACTGGATCCAGGCGTACGTGCAGGATGAGTGGAAGATTCGGACCAACGTCACGCTCGACGTCGGGCTGCGGTACGAGAACCTCCATCGCGCCTTCAACAACCACATCACGTTCGCGGGGCGCGAACGGCTCCGGGAGCTGATCGATCCGGACTCGCGCGCCGACAACAACAACTGGGGCCCGCGCCTTGGCCTGGCGTGGGACGTGCGCGGCGACGGCCGGACCGTCGCGCGCCTGGCCACCGGCAAGTACTACGGCAACGTCTTCGCGAACAACCTGCGCGCCGAGGTGAACGCGCTGCTCCAGTCGCAGGTGAACATCCGCAACCCGCCCTATCCGGACCCGTTCGGCGGTCTCTCGCCGCTCGCCTTCGTGACCGTCTCGGCGACGCCGAACGTCAGCGTGACGAGCGATCGCATCGAGCAGCCCGAATCGACGTCGCTCAACCTCGGGTTCTCGCGCGAGCTGCGGCCGAACCTCGCCATCCATCTCGACAGCATCTATACGAAAGGGCGCAACGGCAGCCATATCGCCAACATCAACACGCCCGATCCGGTGACCGGGGTGCGCCCCCGGCCGACGTGGGGCAACATCAACGAATACCGGTCGGGAGGCGAGAGCGAGTACAAAGCGCTGTACGTCCGGCTCGACAAGCGGTACTCGGACCGCTATCAGTACCTCGTCTCCTACACGCTGTCGAAGGAGGACGACTGGGGGTCGGGCGGCACCACGATCGCCGATTTCTACCATCCGGAGTGGGACGAAGGACCGGGGTCGCAGGACCGGCGTCATACGGTGGTGGCGAGCGGCGCGATGCAGCTGCCGTGGGACGTGACGCTGGGCGCGGTCTGGAACTACCGCTCGTCGCGCCCCTTTGGCGCCCGCGCCGGCGTCGATCTGAACCGGGACGGTGCGGCCGTCAATACGGCTGGCGACTGGGTTCCCGGCACCACGCGCAACGTCTTCAACCGCGGCGAGAACGCGACGTATCTCGCGCTGGTGAACGCCTGGCGGCAGCAGAACGGACGCGCCCCGATTCAGGAAAGCCAGCTCATGACCGACGAGTTCCAGCGCTTCGACGTGCGCGTCAGCAAGGCGCTCAATCTCGGCGGCTCGAGGCGGGCGGAGCTCATCGCCCAGGTCTTCAACCTGTTCGGGACCGACAGCTTCGGACCAGGCGCCACGCCGTGGCAGATGAACGCGTTGTCGAACGCGTTCGGCACGATCGGCACGGTCCATCCGCGGCAGCAGGGCGAGTTGGCCGTCCGCTTTGTCTGGTAGCATGGGCAAATCCCAAATCCCAATGACCAAATCCCAAGTTCTTGGGCATCCCAATCTCTTGGGGTCTGGGATTTGGGTTTTGGGATTTCGCGTTCGTAGGAGGCAGGCATCATGAGTATTCGTCGGCTTCTGACGTCGGTGATCGTCCTGGCCGCCTGCGGCTGGGCCGCCTACGTCGTCAACGTAAGCGTCGCCGCCCAGCAGCGCGGGGAGCTGGCGGGGATGGCGCGCCTGTCGGGCACCGTCACCGCGCCCCAGGCGTTCAAGGCCGCACAGGTCTTCATCCGCCACACCGACAAGAACATCCTCTACATGGTGTTCACGACGGGCGGACAGTTCCGCGCGGTCGCGCTCTTCCCGGGCAACTACGAGGTCGTCGTTCGGGCGAAGGGTCTCGAGTCGAACGCGCAGACGGTCACGCTGCGCGCCGGTGAGAACGCCAAGCTGAGCCTGGCGATGCACGCCGGCCAGGGCGTCGAGCCGCCGGCGCCCGCGAACGTCACCTTCGCGCGCTACTCGGAGATCTACCCGCAAGGGCCGGGGCTCCAGGTCATCGAGCAGGGGTGCATGCGGTGCCACGACGAAAACTTCATCCCGGCGCGGCCGGCGAGCGAAGACGTCTGGAAAGCGCGGCTCGGCCATATGACGGGCGCGGAGCTCGACGTCCGCGACTCCCGCGCCTACAACGAGGGCGCACTCGCTGGGCGCGTGCAGTGGTTCCCGTTCTCGACGAAGGACAAAGAGGAGTTCATCGCGTACGTCACGAAGCACTACGGCTCCGACGCGAAGCCGCGCTTCGTGCGCGCCGAGCAGGACGTGCCGCTGGACGAGGCGGTGCTCGGCAAGGCGATGTTCATGGAGTACTACCTGCCGATCGATCCGCCGGGGACGGGCAGCAGCTCCCCCGAGTTCGCCAAGCGCGGCCGCGGCATCCGCTGGGGCCAGGACGTCCGGTTCGACGCCGAAGGGAACGTCTGGCTCACCGACCGCGGCTACCCGCACCGCCTGGTGAAGCTCAATCCGCGCACCGGCCAGCAGAAGGACTACGCGTACCCCGACGTCAGCAACGGCAACCACGACCTGACGATCGATCGCTTCGGTATCGTGTGGGCACCGGAGCACGCGGGACTCAAGCCGGACGGCGCCAAGCGCATCCTCGGCTTCAACACGAAGACCGAGAAGTGGGAGTTCCAGGTCCCGGCCGATCCGGACAACGTGATCCGCAACTCCGTGAAGTGGATGCAGTCGATGGCGCTCGACTCGAAGAGCAATCTCTACGTCGGCTGGATCATGGGCGGCGCGATCACGAAGTACGAGCGCGCGACCGGCAAGGTCAAGGTCTATCCGATCTCGGAGCGCGGCGCGGTGCCGTACGGCGTCATCGCGGACCGGAACGACAACATCTGGACCGCGCTCTGGAACTCGGGCCACCTGGCGAAGTTCGACACGATCAACGAGCAGTGGACGCTGTTTGCGCCCCTCACGTTCCCGTCGCACATCCGCCGGCTGAACGTCGACGCGCAGAACAACATCTGGGCGGCGATCTGGAACCAGGGGCGGCGGCCGGGCAAGCTGGCGAAGCTCGATCAGACCACCGGCCGGTTCACCGAGTACGACGTGCCGCTCTGGACGGCGCAGCCGTACGACGTCAATCCGGATCCCGAAGGCAACATCTGGTTCGCCGACTCGCCGACGCCCGATCGCGTGGCGCTCATCAGCAAGTTCAATCCGCGCACGCGGGCGTTCTCGTTCTACCCGAAGCCGCAGTTTGCCGCCGACACGCCGAAGATCCAGGTGACCCGCGACGGCGCAATCTGGTTCTCGCCGCGCGGCAGCCGGAACCAGCCGTCGATCAGCGTGCTGTACCCCGACATGGACAAGATCACCACGCTGGGCGCGTTCTACCAGTACGGGCCGCCGGGAAATCCGTGGCCGTCGCCGTCGGTCAGCCAGACCGCGCGCCGGTAGCGCGATGAGGGGTCGGATTCAGTGGACGAGCGCCGCGGCCGCGGCGCTCGTCGTCTTGATCGCAACAGTCGGGGTGTCCGCCTTCGCGCCGTCGCCTTCGGCTATGGCGCGTCCGTCCGAAGCGCGAAGCGCGAAGGCGGACAGCCGGACTGAGACCGTGGCGTCCGGCTTCAGCCGGACCTCCGCGCAGGGGACCACTTCCGTCAAGAGCGGCGTGTACACCGTCGACCAGGCGCGCCGCGGCCGCGAGCACTACCGCAAGCGCTGCGTGCTCTGTCATCTCGACAACGGCCAGGGCCGCGGTGCCGAGCCCGAGATCGTCGGCCAGTCGCTCGAGCGCGAAGGCGACGCCGAAGCGCCGGCGGTCGCCGGCGAGCCGTTCCTCGCGAAATGGAGCGGCAAGACGGCCGCGGCCGTGTACGACCTGATGCGCAAGACGATGCCGGTCGGAAGCGCCGGGAGTCTGAGCGCGCAGGAGTACGCCGACGTGCTCGCCTATCTGCTGGAGCTGAGCAAGCTGCCGGCCGGCCAGCAGGAGCTGCCGTCCGCGCCCGACCAGCTCGAGCGCATCACCATCGAAAAATAATGCGTATACCAACCGCGTTTCTGGCTGCGGCCCTGGCCGCCTCGTTCGGCGTGCTGACGGCGGCGGCGCAAACATCGACGTATACGCCGCCGCGCACGAAGGACGGGCATCCCGATCTGCAGGGCATCTGGCAGGCGCTGAACACGGCCGCCTGGGATCTCGAGGACCACGGCGCCAGCCTCGGGGTGCCCGCCGGACGCGGCGTTGTCGAGGGCGGCATGATTCCGTATCAGCCCGCGGCGCTCGCACGGAAGCAGGAGAACGCCCGGAATCGGGCCAAGCTGGATCCGGAATTGCGCTGCGGGCTGCCCGGCGTGCCGCGCATCACCTACATGCCGTACCCGTTCAGGATCGTGCAGCAGCGCGACAAGGTCACGTTCCTGTACGAGTACCTCGGCGCGGTTCGGTTCGCGTACATGAACGGCAACCCGCATCCGGAGGGGCCGATCGAGTGGTTCATGGGCGATTCGCGCGCGAGCTGGGACGGCAACACGCTCGTGGTCGACGTCGTCCACTTCACCGATCAGACGTGGTTCGATCGCGCCGGCAACTTCCACAGCGAGCTGCTCCACGTCGTGGAGCGCTACACGCCGACCGGGCCCGATCATCTGCTCTACCAGGCGACGATCGAGGACCCGAAAGTCTTCACGCGGCCCTGGACGATCAGCATGCCGCTGTACCGCCGGCAGGAGCGCGATGCGGAGCTCCTGGAGTACGAATGCCTGTCGTACCTGCTCGAGGAGACGTGGGACAGGCCCGAGGCGTTTCCGTTCAGGTAGGGGAGGTTCACGTGTCGAACGCACGTGTGACGTGGCTTGTCGTGGCTGCTGCCGCGCTCGGCCTGACGATCGCGATGCTCGAGCCGCTCGCGGCGCAGGCGCGCTGGGACCCGAAGACGCCCAAGCTGCCGATGGCCCGCACGTGGGCCGCCTACAAGGCGAAGCTCCCACCCTACACGCCGCCGCGGACACCGGAGGGCGTGCCGGACCTGCAGGGCACCTGGGGCGGACCCGGAGGCGCGGGGGGCGACGACATCGAAGAGCACGAGTACGTCGACGTGACGACGCCTCCCCAGGAGAGCTTCGTCTCCGACCCGCCCGACGGGAAGATTCCGTACACGCCGTGGGGGCTCGCCCAGCGCAACGCCCATCGCGCGGGACTGTCGCGCGGATGGCCTGGGGAGACGGGCGAGCGGCTGTATGCCGACCCCAACACCTACTGCATGGTGACGGTCGGCCCGCGCGGCGCCCTCGGCGAGATCATCCAGCAGCCTGGGCTCGTCATCATGGTGACGGCGCGGACGCACCGCGTCGTTCCGACCGACGGCCGGCCCCACCTGAACGATCGCGCCAAGTTCTGGCGCGGCGTCCCCCGCGGACGCTGGGAGGGCAACAGCCTCGTCGTCGACGTCCGAGGGCTCAACGGCAAGCACTGGTTCGACAGCGTGGGGAACTACTACACGGAGCACACGCGCATGATCGAACGGCTGACGCTGGTCGATCCCAACACGATCGACTACGAGCTGACCATCGAGGATCCGACCGTCTACGCGCGTCCGTGGAAGATGAACTATCCCGTGCGCCGCGCGGGGACCGGCGGCACCGACAACGCGACGGGTACCTACAACTGGCGTGCGACGCCCGTGGTCGACAAGGACCCCTACGCGCGCGAAGTGTGGGAGAACGCCTGCAACGACGGGATTGCCATCAACGTCCGCAACATGCATTCGCTCGGCTTCAAGTGGTTCAGGGGAGTCACGCCTCCCCCCAAACAGTGAGGACACCATGAGACTTGCAGCAGCCGCACTTGCCCTGATCGCGGCGCTCGCCGCCACGGCGTCGAGCCAGGAGAAACCGCAGAGCATCAACAACAACCCGAACGCAGCCTTCTACCTGTCCGCCGCCGACGTCACCGCGCATCGCAACAAGCTCCAGAACGTGGCGTACGCGAACATCACGCTCGTCGAGCGCCCCGAAGCGTCGTCGCCGAGCGGCGTGGCGTATCGCATGGCGGTCGATCGCCGGCGTCCGCCGCAGCGGGCCGCCGCGCACGCCACGGAAGCCGAGATCTGGGCCATCGTGGACGGCGCCGGGGAGATCACCACGGGCGGCCGAATCGTCGAAACGAAGAACGGGAACGAGGTCGTGCGTCGCATCGAAGGGGGTACGGTGCACAAGGTCTCGAAGGGTGACTTCCTTCTCATTCCCGAGAACGTGCCGCACCAGGTGACCGCCTTCACCCCGGAGCTCTACATGGTCACGTTCGAGTTCCCGCGCGGCGTGAAGGGAACCAAATAGGCGGATGGTAGGGGTCTCGCGGCCGGCGATGACCGAGCGGCCGCAGACCCGGCGTTCAGGAGTCACGCAGTGCGGTATCCCGCTGCTGTCGCGATAGCTCTGGCGGTGTGCGTGGCGAGCGTCGCACCCATGGCGCAGGCGCAGTTCCTCGCGCTCACGCCCGGGTTTCCCCTCTGGGCGTACGGCTACAAGGCCCCACCCGCGGCGCCCGAAGACTGGTCGGGCCGGTGCCCCGGCACCCGCCCGCGCGACTGCGATCGTCCAGGCGGCATGCCGGCCGACACGACGGGCGAGAAGCTGACGATTCCCGGCAGCGGCAAGTACTTCACGGTGGCCGAGATCACCGCGCCGTACAGTCCCGCCGACTGGTTTCCGGAGGATCACCCGCCCATGCCGCCGATCGTCGCGCGCGGGAAGCCCGAGTCGGGCTTCCGCGCGTGCGCGATCTGCCATTACCCGAACGGCCAGGGGTTGATGCAGAACGGTCCGGTGGCGGGACTGCCGGTCGATCACTTCCTGCGCCAGCTGGCCGACTTCGCGAGCGGCCGCCGCAAGAGCGCCGACGTCAACAAGGCGAACGCGTTCGAGATGGCGGCGATGGCGCGGAACCTGACGCCGGAGGAGGCGCGCGCCGCGGCGGAGTACTACGCGTCGATCCCCTTCAAGCCGTGGATCCGCGTCGTCGAGTCGGCGACCGTGCCGAGGTTCACGGCGACGGTCAACGGCTTGTTCCTCAAGGCGGACGGGAACGAGACCGAGCCGATCGGCCGGCGTCTGGTCGAGATGCCGGAAGACACGTATCAGTCGAACATGCTGCGCAACCCGCGATCCGGGATGGTGGCCTACGTCCCGCCCGGCAGCCTGAGTTAGAGTCCCAGCACGTGGTGGAAATTCAGTAAGGCCGCCCGAGTAGACAGCGGAGTCGGCCATCGCGCATCTTCCGTGAGTTCTCTCTAGCCGGAGAAGGACGTCACGGAGGTGTTGACACGATG